>MTKY01049966.1_pt1 | contig 17535 bp, 16 predicted proteins | sample 1042731 | NCBI WGS metagenome assembly MTKY01 (sample SAMN06212206, study PRJNA360538) | anaerobic digester metagenome | biome: Wastewater treatment plant; material: sludge; isolation source: anaerobic digester fed with sludge from wastewater treatment plant | place: Denmark: WWTP Soeholt ... | reverse complement strand
AGCGCCAGCAGCGGCCGCAGCAGCGCCTCGACCGCGTCGCTGGCGGCGGCGGCGGCGGAGACTAGCGCCGCGTCGGGATCGGCAAGCTCGGTCTCGAGGCCATAGCCCGCGTCGGCGGTGCGGGTATCGACCGCGCGTGCATAAACCTGCCCGCGCACCGCAGCGAGCAGCCGCTCGATCGCGCCCCACGGATCATTCTCGGACAAACGGCCGAGCCAGCCGTCGCCGGGCAATTCGGCGGCAGCGGTGATCGCCGCCTGGATCGCGCGCTCGCCCGCCGCGTCATAGCTCGCGACATCGGCGAGCCTTGCGGCCAGCCCGCGCCGCCTCCCGCGCGACTTGCCCTCTGGTCCCAGCACCCAGCGGCGGATTTCAACCGCTTCCTGCCCCGTCAGGGCGGCAGCGAACATGCTGTCTGCGGCGTCCCACAGATGATGGCCTTCGTCGAAGATCAGCCGCGTCGCGGGCGCCCCGCCATCACGCGGACGCGCCGCCTGCACCATCGTCAGCGCATGATTGGCGATGACGATGTCGGCCTGCGTCGCCGCCCGCGCCGAGCGTTCAATGAAGCATTTGCGGAAATGCGGGCAGCCCGCATAGATGCACTCGCCGCGCCGGTCGGTCAGCGCGGTGGTGCCGTTGCGGCGGAACAGCGCGGGCAGCCAGCCGGGCAAGTCGCCGCCGACCATGTCGCCGTCGCGCGTATAGGCGGCCCAGCGCGCGACGAACTGCGCAAGGATCGCGGCGCGCCCCGAAAAGCCGCCTTGCAAGGCGTCCTCCAGATTGAGCAGGCAAAGGTAATTTTCGCGGCCCTTGCGCACGACGACCTTTTCGCGGTGGGTCGCGGCGTCGGGGTAGAGCCGTTCGGTCTCGCGCGACAGCTGGCGTTGCAGCGCCTTGGTAAAGGTCGATATGCAGACGCTGCCCGCCGACTGGTCGATCCACTGCTTGGCGGGGGCGAGATAGCCGAGCGTCTTGCCGATCCCCGTTCCCGCCTCGGCAACCAGCATTTGCGGCGCGTCCTTGCGCTCGCGCGGTTCGAAAATCGCGGCGGTCGCCTTGGCATATTCCTGCTGCCCTGAGCGGCGTTCGGCGCCGTCGCCGGTCAAGCGGTCGAGCCGCGCGGTGACATCGTCGGGATTGATACGCACCTGTCGCGGCGCGGGGCGCGGCGGCGATTCCTCCCATTCGGGCAGCCGAGCGAACAGCCAGCGTTCATTGGCATCCGGCACCGTCAGCCGCGACTGGACCAGCGGCGCCCACGGCCAGCGCTGGCGCGCGAGGGCTTGCATCCCGTGCCACGCGCCCTCGCGTTCGGGCCAGGCCGGATCGTCTATCCCGGCCAGCATCGCGGCAGTCGCGTGCGGCAGAAAGGCGGCGACGTCTTCCTCGGCCGTCGGCGGGGTGACGCCGATCGTGGCGGCGATTCCCGCTGGGGTCGGCACGGCAAAGCGCGCGGGATAGAGGAAGGCGAAGAGTTCGAGCAGGTCGAGCCCCGACAGCTCGGGATAGCCGAGCCGATCGCCGGTCAGCGTCGCGCCGAGCAGCAGATGCGGGGTCGCCGCGACCGCAGCAATCGCCTCGCCCCGCCCGACCCGCTGCACGCGCCCCTGCGCATCGGCAATCCAGATGCCGACGTGGCTGGCATGGATCGCGGGCAGGGGAAGGAGCGCGGGGGGCATCGATGAAGAGTAGGGACAAAAGGCGAACACGGCAAGGCGAATGGCGGCTTCAAGCTACTTTTCATCCGTTCGTCGTGAGCTCATCCTGATCCGCGTAAGAGAAAGAACGGCCCTTCGACCAGCTCAGGGCGAACGGATTTGGGGCCGTTTTGGTTCAGCTCAACCCGCGACGCCCGAACACCGGCGCGCGATTGGTCAGGAATATCTGGGCCGGGTCGATCATCACCGCGTTCTGCGCGCGTTTCAGGGCGTTGTAGAGCGGGCCGTGGGTCAGTTCGTAGGGGAAACGCACCCCCATGCGATCGACTTCGGACCACATGACCACAGCATAGATGACATCGCCGCCAAAATGGATTTCGCAGCGCGAGCGCGCCGGCATGCTGGCGCCGTCGATCCGCGCCCCGCCTTCGGACAGATCGGTGATGTGGCCTTCGACGAAGTTGAGGACACCATTGACCGTCACCTCAAGCGCGACGGGGGTTCGGGTCTGGCGGCGTGGCTGCGGGATTCGGGTTGTGTCCATGGCGCGATGCTAAGCCCCGGATGGTAAATTTTTTGGTAACGATAATTGGCGCGGTGGCGATGCCCCAGTACACCGCGGCGGCTGGCGCGCTGCGCCGAAAGATGCACAACAATGCCGCCCCTTCCTCATAGTCAGGATTCGCCGATGAAAGCCGTGGTCTGATCGCGCTATGGCGGCCCCGAGGTGCTGGAATTTCGCGACGTGCCGATGCCCGAACCTGCCGCGGGCGAGGTGCGGGTCAAGGTCATGGCGATGTCGGGTGACAGCCGGCTGCGTGCCGCGCGCTTTCCTGCGGGCATGAACCTGATCGCACATGGGCTTTTCGGCTTTCGGAGGCCGCGCCAGCCGATTTTGGAGACCGAGATCGCCGGGATCGTCGATGCCGTAGGCGCGAGCGTGACCCGATATCGTCCTGGCGACGCGGTGATGGCGTTTCCGGGCGGAAAAATGGCGTGCCATGCCGAATATCGCTGCGTCGCCGAAACCGGGCCGATCGCGCGCAAGCCGGAGATGTTGAGTTTTGCCAAGGCGGCGACGCTGTGTTTCGGCGGTAGCACCGCGCTGCATTTCCTGGACGTCGCCGCGGTGGCGGCGGGCGACCGGGTGCTGGTGGTCGGGGCATCGGGAGCGGTGGGATCGGCGCTAGTCCAACTGGCGCGGCACCGCGGCGCGCACGTCACCGCGGTGTGCAGCGCGCGCAATGCCGATCGGGTGCGGGAGCTGGGGGCGGAGGCGGTGATCGACTATGCGACCACCGATTTCCGCGGCACGCTGACCGCCTTTGACGTCATTTTCGAAACCGCAGGTAGCATGACCACTCGCGAGGCGCTGCCGTTGCTGCGCCCGCATGGCCGGTTTGTGGCGATCGCAGCGGGACTGCCCGACATGCTGGCGACGATCGGGGCGCCGGGTCGACAGGGGCGGCGGGTCATTGCTGGTCCTGCGACAGAGAGGCCGCAGTATGTCCAGCAGCTTGCCGACCTCGCCGCGGGCGGCACGTTGCGTCCGGTGGTCGATGGCACTTATGCGTTTGACGACATTGCCGCCGCGTACGCCTATGTCGATACCGGGCGCAAGCGCGGGTCGGTGGCGATCCTGCTCGACCCGGCGGCGCGCGACTAGGGGCGGCAACGGGGGGCATCAGTCTGCCAGCCACAAGCCGGATCAAGGCAGCACGTCGCACCGACGCAATATTGCCAGCACCCGCCGATCATGGTCTAACTCGATCATGGTCCGCTCGATCATCCTTTATGGCACCGGGCTGGCAGGCGCCGCGTTTCTGCTCGAGTGGTTGAACTACAAACATGTCGTGCACCGCTGGTCGACCGAATTTTATATCGCCTGCATCGCGGTCCTTTGCGTGGCGCTCGGTATTTGGGCCGGCAATCGCCTCACCGCCCGGCCGCGCCAAGCCTTTGTGCGCAACGACGCGGCGATCGCGGAGCTTGGGATAAGCCCCCGTGAGTGCGAAGTGCTGAACATGCTGGCGGCGGGCCATGCGAACAAAGTCATTGCGCGGCAGCTTGATATCTCGCCCAATACGGTGAAGACGCATGTTGCTCGAGTGTATGAAAAGCTGGCGGTTACCAGCCGGACCCAGGCGGTGCAAAAGGCGCGGACGCTCGATATCCTGCCGTAGAAATCGGGCTATCATCGACAAATCACCCGTTTGGGCGATGGATTTTGCCCTTGGTTTGGTCCCATCCCGCATGCATCGACCAACCGGGAGAAGATTGTCATGGGAAGAACTATCGCAGTTTATGGGACCATTTCCGGCACCATCGTCATTCTTGGCATGTTCATCAGCATCACTTTCGTTGCCGACCATGGTACGATGGGCATGGTTGCCGGCTATCTGTCGATGCTGGTGGCGTTGCTGTTCGTTTTTATTGGCGTGAAACGATATCGGGACGTCAATCTGGGTGGAGTCATCACTTTCTGGAAAGCACTTGGCGTCGGTTTGGGTATCGGGCTTGTCGCGGCGCTTTTCTATGTCCTCAGCTGGGAAGTTTATATGTGGCAGTCGGGCGGAACCTTCATGACCGAATATATCGCCAAAACGATCGAAGATATGCGAGCGGCCGGAAAATCCGGGGCCGAGATCGAAAAATTCTCGTCCGAGATGGGCGCGATGGCCGAACAGTATAAGAATCCGTTGTTCCGCATGGCGCTGACGCTGACCGAGATATTGCCCGTGGCGCTGCTCGTTGCGCTCGTGTCGGCGGCGTTGTTGCGCAAGAGCAGCTTTTTGCCGGCGACCCAACCCAGAGGATAAATCGAAGCGGCGCAGCAAGGGCGCGGGGTGGCCGAATATTCGGCTTTCCCACATTGTTCCGCCATGCATCATAATGCAGATGCAGCCGGCCAATGCCTCGCTCGTGAAGCCATAAGCGACGCATCTGGGGTATGCGCATGCGGGGGCATGGTGGCTTTAAGCCTTTGTCGGAACGGTGCAGCAGGCAAATCGCGAGTGAAGTTGCGCAGTTTTCTGCGCTTCTTCCCATCGGGGCATCTTGCCGCTATGGCGCGGCGCATGACTGACCTGCACCTTCATCCGTCGCTGCGCGAGTCCGCGCAAACGTCCAAGGCCTGGCCGTTCGAGGAAGCGCGCAAGCTGGTCAAACGCTACCCGAACGGCAAGCCCGGCGGCGCGCCGGTGTTGTTCGAGACTGGCTATGGTCCGTCAGGGCTGCCGCATTTCGGCACCTTCAACGAAGTGCTGCGCACGACGATGGTGCGCCACGCCTATGAAGCGCTGAGTGGCGGCGCGTCGACGCGGCTGGTTGCCTTTTCGGATGATATGGACGGGATGCGCAAGATCCCCGACAATGTTCCGAACCACGACATGCTGCGCCCTTTCATGGGCAAGCCGCTCAGCCAGGTTCCCGATCCCTTTGGTACGCACGAAAGTTTCGCGCACCATAACAATGCGATGCTGCGTGACTTTCTTGACCGTTATGGTTTCGAATATGAATTTGTGAGCTCGACCGAACAATATCGGTCGGGGGCGTTCGACGACGCGTTGAAGAATGTCCTTCGCAATTATCAGGCGATCATGGACATCATGCTGCCAACGCTGCGCAAGGAACGGGCTGCGACCTATTCCCCGGTGCTGCCAATCAGCGAAAAGTCGGGCGTGGTGCTGCAGGTGCCGATCGAGGTCGTCGATGCCGAGGCGGGGCTGATCCGCTTTGACGACGACGGCGAGACCGTCACCCGGTCGATCCTGGGCGGCGCTTCGAAGCTGCAATGGAAGGTCGACTGGGCGATGCGCTGGGTCGCCCTCGGCGTCGATTATGAAATGTCGGGCAAGGATCTGACCGACAGCGTCACCCAGTCGAGCAAGATCGCGCGAGCGCTCGGCGGCCGTCCGCCCGAAGTCCTGATCTATGAGATGTTCCTCGACGAAAAGGGCGAGAAGATTTCCAAGACCAAGGGCAATGGCCTCGCGCTCGAGGACTGGCTTAGCTATGGCCCGCCTGAAAGCGTCGCATTTTACGCTTATCGCGAGCCCAAGCGCGCCAAGCAGTTGCATCTGGGCATCATTCCCGGCGCGGTCGACGAATATTACAAGTTCCGTACGCAATGGCACGAACAGCCGCTCGACAAGCGGCTCGGCAATCCGGTGCACCATATCCACAATGGGTCCGTTCCGGCCGACGCACCGCCGGTGACCTTCGGGCTGCTCCTCAACCTGGTCGGCGTCCTCGGTATCGGTGCCAGCAAGGAGCAGGTCTGGAATTACCTTAGCAACTATGTCGAGAACGCGGCGGTGACGCGCGACCCCGAGCTGGGCGCGCTGATCGACCATGCGCTTGCCTATAATCGTGATGTGGCGTCGGCCGCCCTCAGCCGCCGCAAGCCGGGAGGGTCTGAAGCTGCAGCATTGCGCGAACTCGACGCGGCGCTCGCGGCGCTCGCCGACGATACCCCCGCCGACGAGATCCAGAACATCGTGTATGAGATCGGCAAGAACGAGGCCTATGGCTTTGAAAATCTGCGAGATTGGTTTAAGGCGCTGTACGAAACGTTGCTCGGGTCGAGCGCCGGGCCGCGGATGGGCAGCTTTATCGCGCTGTTCGGGATCGACAATACGCGGCGGTTGATTGCCGAAGCTTTGGCGTGAACCGCATGATCGAAATCTTCACCACCGGCGGGACGATCGACAAAGTCTATTTCGACGCACTGTCTGAATTCCAGATCGGCCCCGCTGCGATCCCCGATCTGCTGCGCGAGAATAATGTCCATGTCCCGCACCGCGTCACGCAGTTGATGCGCAAGGATAGCCTGGAACTGGGCGATGCCGACCGCGCCGCGATCCGCGCGGCGGTCGAGGGCAGCGAAGCGCCGCATATCCTGGTCACGCATGGCACCGACACGATGGTCGTCACTGGCCGCGCGCTGGAGGGGATTGCGGGCAAGACGATCGTGATGACGGGGGCGATGCAACCTGCGTCGGTGCGCGCCAGCGATGCCGAATTCAACGTCGGCTTTGCGCTGGCGGCGGCGCAGATTTTGCCGCCGGGGGTCTATATCGCGATGAACGGTATGATCTTCGATCCCGCGACGACGGTGAAGGATCGGGCTGGCGCGCGCTTCGTCGCCCGCGACGAATAAAGTCCGCGCGGCTGTAACATCTTTAGCGCCCATCCGAATATCACAGCATGGAGGCACGTTTTGCCCTCCATCCGTCATCGGAGGATTATCATGACCAACACTAAATTCGCCGCCGCCTTTGCCGCATCGGCGACCGCGCTGGCGCTCACCGGCGCCGCCTTTGCCGCCGACCGCCCGGCCAACAGCTCGGGCGCCGCCGTCGGCGCAAATGGCACGATCCATTGCTACGGCGTCAACAGCTGCAAAGGCACCGCCGACTGCAAGACCAGCGCCAACGAGTGCAAGGGCCACAATGAGTGCAAGAACCAGGGCTTCAAGGCGATGGCTGCGGCGAAGTGCCTGACCGCCGGCGGCGTCATCGGCGACATCGGCTGACCCCTTCGCGTTCCGCGCGGCGTGTCGCGCCGCGCGGAACGCCATCCATGGCCAAATCGATGACCTGCACCAATGACCGCAAGGCGCTGGCGTACCCGGGCTTCGGCCTTGGTCTGCGTCCCCATCATTACCGCGATTTTCTGGAGGGGCCGCAGGCGGTTGAATGGCTCGAGATCATTTCGGAAAATTTCATGGTGCCGGGCGGTAAGCCGCTGGCGGTGCTCGACGCGATCCGCGCCGATTATCCGATGGTCATGCACGGCGTGTCGCTGTCGATCGGGTCGGCCGAGCCGCTGGACGTGGATTATCTGGGTCAGCTCAAGGCTCTGGCCGATCGCGTCGAACCCTTGTGGGTGTCGGATCATCTGTGCTGGACCGGGATCAACGCGCACAACAGCCACGATCTGTTGCCGCTGCCCTATGACGCGCCGACGCTCGATTGCGTCGTCGACAATATCTCGCAGGTCCAGGACTATCTTGGCCGCCGCATCCTGATTGAGAACCCTTCCAGCTATGTGACGTTTCGCGCGTCCGATCGCAGCGAGTGGGAGTTTCTGGCCGAGATGGCCGAACGTGCCGACTGCCTGCTGCTTCTCGACATCAACAACGTGTATGTCAGTGCGCGCAATCACGGCTTTCATCCGCATGACTATCTGGGCGGGCTGCCCGCCGCGCGCATCCAGCAATTCCACCTCGCCGGCCACAGCGACATGGGGGATTATGTCATCGACACCCACGATGCCGACGTCTGCGAAGCGGTATGGGAATTATTTGCCGACGCCTGCGGCCTGTTCGGGCCGGTCGCAACGATGATCGAGCGCGATGACGACATCCCGCCGCTTACCGCGCTACTCGCCGAACTCGATCGCGCGCGCGGGGTCGCGGCGCGGATGTGTGAACCCCATTATGGATGAGGGGTTACGCGTGATGCAGGCCCGGTTCCTGGCCGGGGTGATCGATGATGCCGCCGATGCCGAGCTGTTTATCGTGGACGACAACCATGTGGGCGCGCGCAAGCGGCTCGACATCTATCGCCACAATTACCGCGCCAGCCTGACCGGCGTGCTGACCGATCATTTTGCGCGGCTATTTGCCTATCTTGGTGATGAACAGTTCGGCCGCGTGGCGCGCGCCTACATCGCCGGGCATCGGTCGACGACGCGCAACCTGCGCGATTATGGCCACGAATTCGCGACGTTTTTGGGCCAGAATTTTCCAGAGGATGGCGAGCTTGCCGAACTGGCTGCGCTCGACTGGGGGCTGCGCGCAGCGTTCGATGCGGCGGATGTCGCGCACCTCGACACCGCGCGGGTCGGTGCGCTCGGCAACGGCTGGATTGACCGACCGCTATCGCTCCACCCATCGGCGCGGATGCTGAATTTCAGCTATAATAGCGCCGCGATCTGGAGCGCCCTCGACGCGCGGCGCGAGCCGCCACCGGTGGCGGAGCTGGCCGGACCGGTGCGCCTGCTGGTCTGGCGGCGCAGGCAACAGCCAAGCTTTCGTAGCCTGACAGCAGAAGAGGCCGAAGCGCTCGACCGGTTGGCGACGGGCTGCAACTTCATCAATTTGAGCGCTCGCGCCATCGAAGCCTGCGGCGAGTCTGCGGCGATGGCGGTGATTGCGGAATGGCTCGGCACCTGGCTTGCGGACGGAATTTTGGTGACCGCCGACTAATTTGGTGACGTGACCTGGGCCAGCACCGCGGCATAGCCGGGCGCGATCGTCATCGATTCGTGACGCCCGGCGCGGCCAAGCACCGCATGGACCGCGGCCAGCCGATAGCAGGGCACCCCCATAAACAAGTGGTGTTCCGAATGATAATTCACCCAATATGGCGCAACCGTAGCGCGCGCGATCCAGCCAGCGCGGGTGGTGCGCGCGTGGGTGAACGGGTCGTCGCTGCCCGTCGCCGTGCAGGCATGCTCGGCGATGTTGCGGATGCGTAGGTACAGCTGAAACGTCGTCGCCAGCCCTGCGAGCCAAAGCAGGTAAGGCGTCCAGCCGTAGAGCGCGAGCGAGGCGGTCAGCAGCACCGCCTGGACAAGCAGGAAACGCCCGACCGCGCGCGCCACCGCCATCGCGCCTGCGACATCGACCGTCGGTGACGTCATGCCGTTGGCGGACTGTTTGTTGAACGGGGTCCCCGCAGTGGTGCTGGCGCGGCCCTTTTCGACCGCTTCGCCGCGCATCATCGCTGTCAGCCCCACCAGGGCAAAGCCGATTTGCGCCATACGCTGTTTGAAGAAAGTCTGGCCGGTCAAATCGCGCATCACCTTGCGGCCCAGGCTGGCGCGCGTGGTCGGAAAGGGTTTCGACAGCGCCAGATCTGGGTCTTCGGCCTGCTGGGTGAATTTGTGATGCTGGAGATGATAAGTGCGATAGGCGATCAGGTCCGAACCGACCGCCGCACCGGTGAGCCATTGGCCAAGGAAATTGTTGGTCTTGCGCACCGGATGCAGCAGTCCGTGCGCGGCGTCGTGCATCAGGATGGCCAGGCCGAGCTGGCGCCCGCCGACGAAGACGATCGCGATCAGCCACGCGGCGGGGTTCTGTAGCCATGCCGCCACCCCCACCAGCGCGATGCTGACGATCCACGCATGCGCAACCAGCCAGACCCCGCGCCAGCGCGATGCGGCAGTGATCGCCGCCCATTGGCTGCGGTCGAAAAAGCGGTCGGGCGGGAGCAGGCGAACGGCGGGCATGGCGCGGTTATAACAAGTTGCGATGCGAAACGGAACAACATCCATAATGGCACAATAATAGGGTTAACGCCCGAGCCGCGATAAGGAATTGGTAACCCCTATCTGACCACTGGACCGGGTGGATCAGATGAGCAGGACAAGCAGGAAATTGGGGGCTCCGCATAACATCTTCCGAGTGAGTGGCGGTGGGCAACCGAGGGACGAATCGATGTTCGATTCGCCCGAGTTTGTAACGCGCCTGCTGCGCGTGGCGCAGCTGTGGCATTATGTACTGATCGGCCGCGTCCTAGCGTTTATCACCTTCGCATTTGTTCCGGGGGTTCCCGGGTTTCTGGAATACACCTCGCAGTGGCTGATCATGACGGCAGGCCTGTCTTGCGACCTGGCGCTGACGATTCTGGGGCAGGTCATGCGCCGACCCGGCGTGCGGCTGCAACGGCAGCTGCAGTGGCTGGGAATGGCGTGTCTGGGACTGATCGCACTGGGCAGCCTGCTCGATGCGGCAGCGATGTTCGCGGCGATCGCAGTTCCCGACGGTCGCTATTATTTCGATGCGTTTACCGCGATCCAGGTCGGGTCACTGCTCGTTGCCGCCTCAGCGGTGGCGATCGTCCGTCCCGCCTTTTTCGCCTTTGCCGGTGCGACCGCGCTGGGCGGTGCGATCGGCGTTGCTTCCTGGCCCTTTGCGATCGCGGGCTGCGTTTTCCTCGCCCTGCTGATCGTGATGATGCGCGACGATATTCGCCATCAGCGCCGCGCGACGCAGGCGCGGCGCCAGTCGGTGAGCGACCAGCAGCGCGCACTCAATCTCATGCGCGATTTCGAGCGCGCCGGACGCGGCTGGTTCTGGGAAACCGATCGCCATGGCCAGCTTGTCTATATCTCGCCGACGGTCGCGGCGCGGCTGGGCGGCGCCCCAACAGACCTCGTTGGTCGGCCGTTCACCGAAATCATCCGCAAAAGGATCGGCAACGACGAGAGTGAGGAGCGCACGCTGGGGTTCAGCCTGTCGTCGCGCACGCCGTTCAAGGAGCTGACGGTGCAGGCGGCGGTCGCGGGCGAGGAACGCTGGTGGTCGATCTCGGGGCAGCCGATCAGCAACGAACTCGGCAATTTTCAGGGTTTTCGCGGCAGCGGCACCGACCTGACCGACAAGAAACGATCGGAACGCGAGATAAATCAGCTCGCGCGCTATGATACGCTCACCGGGCTGGCCAATCGACCGCATATCACCGGCCTCCTCGAACGCGCGCTCAAGAGTCATATCGGCCAGCCGCAGCCGTGCGCATTGCTGCTGATGGACCTCGACCGCTTCAAGGCGGTGAACGACACGCTCGGCCATCCGGTAGGCGATCAGCTGCTACAACAGGTCGCGGGACGGCTGACCCAGATCGTCGGTGACAAGGGGCAGGTCGGGCGGCTGGGCGGCGACGAGTTTCAGATCGTCGTACCGCAGCTGAGCCAGCCCGAAAAGCTGGCGGCGATCGCCAATGCGATCATCCTGAGTCTGGCAAAGCCCTTTTCGATCGAGGGCGAGCAGGTCCGTATCGGCTGTTCGGTTGGCATCGCGGTCTCAGACGGGCAGGGGGTGTCGGCGTCGGCGCTGGTCCGCAACGCCGACCTCGCGCTCTACGCCGCCAAGGATGCGGGGCGCGGGGTCTATCGTTTCTATGCCGACGCGATGCACAATCAGGCCAGCGAGCGCAAGGCTATCGAGGACGCGCTGCGTGATGCGCTGGTCAAGGACGAGCTGCGGCTGCTCTATCAGCCGATCGTCGATGTCAGCAGCGAACGGATTACCGGGTTCGAGGCGCTGATCCGCTGGCATCACGCGACCGAGGGGATGATCAGTCCGTCGAAATTTATCCCGATCGCCGAGGAATCGAACCTGATCGTGCCGATCGGCGAATGGGTCATCCGCACCGCCTGCGCCAGCATCGCGCTGCTCGGCCCCGGCTACCGCGTTGCGGTCAACGTCTCGCCGCGCCAGTTTGCCAATGAAAAATTACCCGCGACGATCCTGAGCGCGGTATCCGCCGCGGGAATACGCCCCGAACAGCTCGAGTTGGAGATTACCGAGGGGGTGTTCCTCGACGAGAGTCCCGAAAATCTGGAGATGTTCCAAAGGCTGAAACGCACCGGGGTGCGGCTGGCACTCGACGATTTCGGCACCGGATACTCGGCGCTCGGCTATCTGAAGAAAGCGCCGTTCGACAAGATCAAGATCGACCAGAGCTTTGTCCTTGGAGCCGCCGATCCGAGCAGCATGAACGCCGCCATCATCTCGTCGATCGTCGGGCTTGCGATTGCGCTGAAAATGGAAACGACCGCGGAAGGGGTCGAGACCCACGACGATCTGGCGTTGATCCGCGGCCTGGGGTGCAGTCATGTTCAGGGCTTCATCTATGGCAAGCCCATGGAACTGGCTGAGGTGCTCGCGCTGCTTCGCGAGGGCGGCGGGCGTGCCGTGGCGCGCGGTTTCAAAAGCGCGCGCGCGCCGCGGCTGACGATCTTCCGCACGATTCAGGTGGCGAGCGGCGGGCATCAATATGAAGCGATCGTCCGCAACATGTCCCCGCGCGGGGCGCTGATCGAGGGGCTGTGGAACGTGCCGCCGGGAACAGTGCTGACGCTCGAGTTCGGCGCGGATCAGACGTTCGATGCCGAGGCGCGCTGGTCGGCGGGTAACCGCGTGGGGGTAAAGTTCGCGCAAGCGGTGGATATGGACGCGTTGCTGGGGCCGAAGACAGTGACGCCAGTTCGCGGGAGAGTGCGGCGCGCGGCTTGAACATATTTGCTATCCCGGCTTGCGCCGGGATGGGACCTAGGGAATGTCAGTCCGCCACTCTTCCGCGCACCATCACCCATTCGACCTTTTCCAACACCGTGACATCGGCCAGCGGATCGCCGCTGACCGCGATCATGTCCGCCGACATGCCGGGGGCGAGGCGACCGATTTCGCTCTCCATCGACAACGCTTTGGCCGCGACCGTGGTCGCGCTCGCCAAAGCCTCGCGCGGGGTCAGTCCGGCCTTGACAAGTAATGCGAACTCGCCGCCGTTGCGGCCATGTTCGAATACCCCGGCATCGGTGCCGAAGGCGACGGGTACGCCAAGCGCCTTGGCGCGGGTCACCGCCTTGCCGACGCTGCCCAGCGTCATGCGGACCTTTTCCTCGACCGTCGCGGTGTAGATGCCCTTGCCGAGCCGTTCGCGGATGCCCTCAAACGCCATCAGCGTCGGAACCAGATAGGTGCCCTTGGCCTTCATGACCTTCAGCGCCGCATCGTCGGCGAAGGTGCCATGATCGATCGTGTCGATGCCCGCCGCCGCGGCCGCTTCGATACCGCGCGCGCCGTGGGCGTGCGCCATGACCTTCAGCCCTAGTGAGTGAGCAGTGTCGGCGATGCTTTGCAGTTCGAGGCTAGTGAAATGGCCCTCAAGCCCGCGTCCTTGCTGTGACAAGACGCCGCCGGTCGCGGTGATCTTGATGATATCGGCGCCAGCGCGCGACGCCTTGCGGACCTTTTCGGCGCATTCGAGCGCGCCGGTGCAGGTATAGCCCTGATCGAGCACGTCATGGACGTCTTCGCGAAAGCCCGTAACGTCCCCATGCCCGCCGATGATCGCCAGCGCCGGACCGGCGGCGATGATCCGCGGCCCCTCGATAAAGCCGTTCGTGGTGCCGCGGCGAAGCGAGAAGGCGCTATATTGTGCCGACCCCGCTTCGCGCACCGTCGTAAATCCGGCGCGCAGGGTGATGGCAGCATTTTTGACGCCGACAACGACGCCCCATTCGTCGGGATCGACGGCCTCGCTGCGATAATCACCACCGGGGTCGCCGGTCAGGTGGACGTGAAGATCGATCAGGCCGGGGAGCAAGGTCTTGTCGCCCAAATCGACGACTTCGGCGTCGGCGGGGGCGGAGCTGCGGCCAGCGGTGATCGAGGTGATGCGGTCATCGGTGATGATGATCGTCGAAGGACCCTGCGCCGGCTTGTCGGCGTCGGTGATGATGCGGCCGGCATAAATGACGGTAGTTTTGGCGTTCGCCGTGGTGCCGAGCAGCGCGAGTGTCAGCGCCGCAAGCAATCCGTATTTTTGCATGGATAATCCCCTGTCCTGATCCGTCATCGTGACGCTTGGGGTGGAGCAGCGCAAGGGCGAAAGGTGTGGGAGCGAGGCCGGCGCTTTTGCGGGCGCGTGGCGGCGCTAAGCGAGCCGAATCCTCTGTGTCGCGCAGCGACAGGGAGGATCAAAAAAGAGGGGCCGACAGCGTCGGCCCCTCAAGTTTGTCTTCGGGTAATCGAAAGGACTTACCAGAAGAAATCGTGGATCACGTCGACCACTTCGCCGCTGTAGGTATCGACGAGGATCGCGTCGTTATAATAGCGGACCCAGCGATAGCCGTCGTAAGCCGGCGGCAGACGATACTGCCACGGATCGTTGATCCAGTAGCGGCTGCTGTAGAACAGCGAACCCAGGCTGAAGCCGATGCTGAACCGCGTGTAGCGATGGTTGCGGTATGGCGAATAATAGCTGCCCAGGCGATAACGGCTGCCGTATTGCTGGCGATAATCGCGCCAGTTGTAGCGTCGGTCGTCGCGCCATGACCGGTTCCAGTTGCCGCGGCGGTCGCTGTACCGGCGATCGACGCGGTCGTTGTTGTTGCGGTCGTAACGCCGATCGATCTGGCCGTCGCGATTGCGGTCATACCGCGGGTCACGCTGGTCGAGGCGATTGTTGTTGTTGCGATCGAGGCGGCGATCGAGATCGCCGTTGCGGTTGCGGTCGTAGCGACGATCGACGCGGCCATTGTCATTGCGATCGTAACGCTGATCGACCTGGCCGTTGCGGTTGCGATCCCACTGGCGGTCGATGCGACCATCGTTGTTGCGGTCATAGGTGCTGCCGCGCTGACGCTGGGCTTGCGCCTGACGCTGGGCAACCGACTGTCGCTGTACCTGGGCTTGACGTTGCGCTTGGGCCTGACGTTGAGCCTGGGCCGCACCGTTGTCGATGCCTGGACGGTTGACCCGATTTTCAGCGCGCTGCTGCTGCTGGACGGCACGCTGCGGGCGCTGCGCCTGCCGTTCGCTACGCTGTTGTTGCCGGGCAGCCCGTTCGGGGCGCTCGGCTTGGCGTTCACTGCGCTGCTGCTGACGCTGCCCTTGTCGGTCGGCGCGATCGCCGCGCTGCGCCAGCTGAATTCGCTCGCCAGACGCCTGCGCGGCGGCGGGGGCAATAGGGGTCAGGATCGTCGCAGCGATCAGCAACCCTCCGAACATCTTTTTCATTATGCCATACTCCAATTCAGGTCCCGCGCACTGGAGAAGGCCAGCCGGGATGATGAATCGTTAGTTACCGGGGGCAAGATGATCGGCGGCTGAACCATGCTGTTGCCTGCGGTTCAGCTACATGAACGAAACCGAGTCAGGTGCCGGGGGGCAGGCGCAGGGCGGGGACGGCGCGCGCGGCATCTTCCGGGCGGATACCGGGAGGCGGAGCGGCGGCAATCCGTTCCTCCCCGCGCAGCACGCGGCCGGCGCGGCGGATCGCGGTGCGGATGCGCGGATAGGTGCCGCAGCGGCAGATGTTCGTTATCGCCGCGTCGATGTCGGCATCGCTCGGGTCGCTGTTCGCCCGCAGCAGAGCGGCGGCGGCCATGATCATCCCCGACTGGCAAAACCCGCATTGCGGCACCTGCTCGGCAACCCACGCCTGCTGCACCGGATGGCTGCGATCGCGCGACAAGCCTTCGATCGTGGTGACGAAGCGGCCTTCACATTCGGCGATCGTGACCAGGCAGCTGCGAATCGATTCGCCATCGATGTCGACGGTGCAGGCGCCGCATTCGCCGGTGCCGCAGCCGTATTTGGTCCCGGTCAGGTTCGATGCGTCGCGCAGCGCCCACAACAGCGGCGTTTCGGGTTCCATCCGATATTCGACCGGACGGTCGTTGACTGAGAATCGCGTCATTGACGAAGGTTTAGCGGCGCCGCCGGATTAGTCACGCCAACTGCTGTCGATCTTGTCGACCTTGCGCACCATCGCATCGAATTCGGCCTTGCCCGACTGACCGGGAATCGCCGCCATATACAGGTCGCGCTGGTGGACCTTGATGACGTCCTCGTCGACGATGATCGGCTTGCCCATGCTCATCGTCGCGAGCTGGATTTCGCAAGCGCGCTGGAGCGCCCAATATTTGATGAAGGCATCGGACAGCGATTTGCCCATCACCACCGGGCCGTGGTTGCGCAGCATCAGGATGCGCTTGTCGCCGAGATGCTCGACCAGCCGCGCGCCCTCTTCCTCACGCACCGTCACGCCCTCGAAATCGTGGTAGGCGAGCTGGCCCATGAAGTTGCAGGCGTAGAAGTTAACCGGCTGGAGCCCACCCTCAAGCCCGCACACCGCGACCGTCGCGGTTGTGTGGGTGTGGATGATCGCATGCGCGTCGGGCAGGACGCGGTGGAACAGGCTGTGCTGGACGAAGCCCGCCTTGTTGACGTGCCAGGGATTGTCTTCGTCGACCTTGTTGCCGTCGATGTCGATCTTGATCAGGTTCGACGCGCAGACCTCGCTGAAATGCAGACCATAGGGGTTGATGAGGAAGGCGCCGTCCTCGTCGGGGACCTTCACCGTGATATGGTTGAAGATCATCTCGTCCCAGCCCATCATCGCAAAAATCCGGTAGCAGGCGGCGAGTTCCTGCCGCGCCGTCCATTCGGCTTCGCTATATTTGCTGTTGCGCTTGAGCTGGGTCGCCATGGCCTGTCCCTTTGTCATGTTAGTTTCGTCCTGCTACCTATGCCATAAGGCAAGGGGGCGGCACAATCCCGCACAGACCGGGTGGTTCGTCAGCAGGGCGGGGGGTTTTGCCGCGCAGGGGCTTGCATTTCGCCGCGAATCCTCTTATCGGCCCAGCCATCGGAAGGTCGCGGCTTCGCGGCGCTTCTTTTATTGCCCTCATATCGGCGATTTATGGCGGACCGGATATCCGGTGGCCGTTGATCGTTGGACGAACCGGAGACGACACGGCACATGCAGATCATCGTTCGCGACAATAATGTCGACCAGGCCCTTCGCGCGCTCAAGAAGAAGCTACAGCGTGAGGGCGTGTATCGCGAAATGAAGCTGCGCCGTCATTACGAGAAGCCCAGCGAAAAGCGCGCGCGCGAGCACGCCGCCGCCGTCCGCCGCGCCCGCAAGATGGAGCGCAAGCGGATGGAGCGCGACGGTATCAAGTAAGGCCCGTCCTTCCTTGAAAGATTCGGATCGTGAAACAGGCGCTGCGGGCAACCGCGGCGCCTTTTTCGTTATTTCGAATTTCGCGCAGTTGCGGCGTTCAAATCCTCCCTGGGGCGAAGCCATGGGGGGAACTGCGTCCGAAGGACGTGGTGGCGGGGCGGCGACGCCAGCGCCATGGCCCTTCCTCAGCGCTTCGCCCAGCCACCGCCCCATTGCTGCGCGACAGGGAGGATCAACAAACCGGCTTGTGACCACGACGCGCATCGCGCTAGACAATCAATTCACGCTGGACCGCCCCGCACCGCTCCGCCTATAGGCGTGCCCGACAATATCGCCCGTCAGGGCAGCGGTAAGGATCAGCGATAATGAGCGTGACGACGGTT
>MTKY01053077.1_pt1 | contig 17562 bp, 13 predicted proteins | sample 1042731 | NCBI WGS metagenome assembly MTKY01 (sample SAMN06212206, study PRJNA360538) | anaerobic digester metagenome | biome: Wastewater treatment plant; material: sludge; isolation source: anaerobic digester fed with sludge from wastewater treatment plant | place: Denmark: WWTP Soeholt ... | reverse complement strand
GCGCGCAAGCGATTCTCAACCCGCCCCAGGTCGCGTTGCTCGGCTTGCCGGGCATGCGCCGCGCCCCTGTTGCGATCGACGACGGTTCCGGTGGTTACTGCGTCGAGGTGCGGCCGCTGCTGTGCCCGTCGCTCACCTTCGATCACCGCGCGCTGGACGGAGGCCAGGTGATCCGATTCCTGAATGCGTTGAAAGAGGAACTCGAATGCCGGCCGGGGTGAGCTTCGATTTCCCGGGCTGCGGCGTTGCCAGGAGGGGCATGCGCCGTTCTCAGTGCGGTCGGGCACGAAAGATACCGAGCAGGATCGCTGCGGCTACCACAAAGCACGCGATCTGCAGCGTGAACGCGACGTTGTAGGAGCCTGTCGCATCGAAGATCGCGCCGGCGAGAGGGGCAGCCGCAAAGGTGAAGGGCAGCATCAGCAGCGTCGCCAGCCCCAACGCGCTCGCGAACGCTTCCCGCCCGAATGCGTTGCCCAGGAGCGCGGCAAAAGCCGGGTGCAATCCGCCGGCGCACAGACCGATGCCCAGCAGCAGGGTGGCGATGACCGGGAATACCGGGAACATCAGCAGCAGGCTCCACAGAACCGCGAGGACCACGCCGAGCAGGCCCACCGTCAGACGCGCGCCGATGCGATCCGCAACCCAGCCGCAGAACAGGGCACCGACCATGGACGCAGTGCCGTTCACGCTCATCAGCATTGCAGCGGCCGTTGGCTCTATCCCGAGGTCGGTGGCGTAAGGGACCAGGTGGCTCACTATCACGATACCACCGCAGGTAATGAGTCCGGCACCGAGCAGGATTCCCCAGAAAAAGCGGTCGCGCAGCAGCCGAGCTTGCGATCCGCTCAGGGGAGCGGATGACTCGGTGCCGGCGCTCGCGGGTAGCGCACCCAATGATCGCTGCCCGATGTCTTCCGGTCGGTCCACGACCAGCAGCAGAAAAGGCAGCAACAGCAGCACCGCCACCGCCTGCATGACCAGGGCAAATCGCCAGTCGCGCCATTCGATCAGCCACGCGACCGCCGGCGGTGCCAGCGCCACGATCAGTGGCACGCTGATCAGCCCCATGGCGAGTCCGCGCCGCGCAACGAACCAGTTTGTAACGAGTGTCGACGACGGGATGATCCCGAGCAGGGCGCAGCCCGAGCCTGCCACCAGGCTGTAGGCGAACAGATAGGTCGGAAAGTCCGGCGCGCGCGACGCGAGCAGGAAACCCGCGGCCATCAGCAGCGCGCCCGCGATCATCACGGTGCGGATGCGCAAATGGCGCAGCGCGACGCCCAGCAGGGGTCCTGACAGACCCATCAGCAGGAGGATGATCGCAATGCCGAGCGAGGCAAGACCCCGACTCGCACCGAAATCCGCGGCGACCGGCTTGATCAGCACGCCGAAGCTGCCGAACGTGCTGCCGATCGCAAGATTCACCGCGAGAAAGCCGAGCGCCACCATGCGCCAGCCGAGAAAATCACGGCTCCCCTGATCGGGATGATTGGCTGGCTGCCTGTTCACGCGCCGGGGCTCGCGCACTCGAGCAGGACTTTCACTGCCTCGGGCTGGCACTGGGTCGTGAAAGCGCGAGCTACCTCCGCAAGTGCAAAGCGGTGGGAAATCAGCCCGGCGCGATCGATGCGGCGCGCTTGCATCAGTTCGAGCGCCTCGGCCAGTTCTTCTGGCGCATAACCGTTGGAGCCCATGATCAGAGGCTCCTTGCGGATGATGTAGCCCATGTCGATCAGCATGCGGTCCTCGAAGCCGCCGAAGCACACGATGCGTCCGTTCCGGTTCGCGACCAGGTGCAGTGCGGTCTCGAGCGGCGGCGGCCCGCTCATGTGCTTGATGTAGCCGGCGCAGTCGAACACCACGGCGATATTCGCGGATTCGCCGCGATAATCATCCTCGCGCCCGCAGATTGCCGCCACTGCGCTGTATATCTCGCCAGCGCGCGGATTCACGGTCGCGGTGGCGCCGACTTCCCGGGCCTTCGCCAGGCGCGCGTCCTGCACGTCGATCGCGATGATCTGCCCGACCGGCACCTCCCGCGCACGGATGGCCTGGATCACGCCAAGCCCGATGATGCCGACCCCGAACACCACCACGTTCTCGCCGGCGGTGATATTGGCCTTGCGTACCATCTGCAGCGCATCGGCCATCGGCTCGGTGGTGGCTGCCTCCGCGAAACTCACGCCCGCTGGAATGCGTACCAGCTGGAACGGGTTCACCGGCACGGTCACATACTCGGCCATGCCTCCGCCAAACCCCGTGACACCGACCACCCGCTCGCCTGTGCTCCAGCCCGTCACGCCCTCGCCGAGTTCGACGATGGTGCCGGCAAATTCATGCCCGGGTACTTCGTATCCCTCCGGGGTTTTGCGCACCAGCTGTCCGCGGTAGGAGTCGTTGCGATACATGTGCAGGTCCGAGCCGCAGATCCCGCAGGCATGCACGGCCACCAGCACCTCGCCGGCCCCGGGCCGCGGGCGGGTGGCATCGGTGCGCGCCTCGATCTTGCCGGCTCCGATGTAGTTCGCTGCGTACATGCTTCACACTCTCCGCGCCGATTGCCTGCTGCGCAGCATGACACCGATTGCCGACGATCGCATCATGCGCCAGGATGAACCTTGCCGGTCCGCCAGCGCGGTTTGATTTTCAGGCGCGAGATTGTCCGGTGAGCGCGGCACCTTCATCCGTTCGGATGAGGATTTGAGCTCACTGCTGCGGCTACGCTGCTACTGAATTCAGGTGCTGAGGCAGGGCGGGGCGCATGGGCGAGCCGACAATTCCCGGGAGCAGGGTGAACTTCGACTTCAGTGGTGCCCGGGTCCTGGTGACGGGTGGCACCCGCGGTATCGGCCGCGCGATCTCGCAGGCTTTTGCGGCTGCAGGCGCCGAGGTGCTGATAACCGGCAGTGCCGCCGATGCATCGGCTTATGCTGATCTGCCGCCAACGACCCGCTATCTTCAGTTGCGGCTTGCCGAACGCGCGGACATCCGTTCGCTGGTCAGCTCGATCGGGCATCTCGATGTGCTGGTCAACAACGCGGGTGGCACCGGTGGTGCTGTCACGCCGCATGACTTCGACACGTCACTGGACGTCAACCTGGGCGCGGTCTATCACCTCACCACGGCACTTTCCGCTGCGCTCGAAAGCAGCACGCTGGAAGGCGGTGCCGCGGTGGTCAACCTCGCATCGGAGATGTCACTGTTCGCCAGCCCCTACTTTTTCGGCTATGGCGCGGCCAAGGCGGGCATCGTGCAGCTGACCAAGAGCTTCTGCGTAGCGCTTGCGCCGAAGGGTATTCGCGTCAACGCGGTGCTGCCGGGCTCGGTGCCCACGCCGATGACGAATGCGTTCGCGGATGATCCTGCCGTGCACCGGTTGGTATGCGACGCTACGCCGCTCGCGCGCTGGGGCAAGCCGGAAGAGATCGCCAGCGCGGTGTTGTTCCTCGCCAGTCCGGCGGCGAGTTTTGTTTCGGGCCATACACTGGTGGTGGATGGTGGGTATTCGATCGTCAAATGATGCGCATCGGGCGCTGACAGGAGATTTCGGGATGAAGCGCTTCGACGGCAAGGTGTGCGTGGTGACGGGAGCGGCGGCGGGCATAGGCCGCGCGAGTGCACTGCGGCTTGCCGGGGAAGGTGCCGTGGTTGCGGCAGCGGACATAAACGAGGCGGGCCTCGCGGAAACGGCGGCCGCCATCCGCTCCAGCGGGGGCGTCTGCGAGGTGATCGGTTTCGACGCCATGGATGAAGCCTCCTGTCGCGGGTTGGTTGCCGCCGCAGCAGAGCGCTGCGGGCGCATCGACGCGCTCTGCAATATCGCCGGCGCCTGTCGCGCCGATCACTTCCTGGAGATTCGTCTTGCGGACTGGGAGCGGATGTTCCGCATCAATGTAAGCAGCCTCGTCGTGCTCTGCCAGGCGGCGATCCCGCACCTGCGCGAGAGCCGCGGCAACATTGTCAGCATCTCGTCCGCATCGGCGATTGCCGGCGCCGCGTACTGGAGTGCCTACGGTGCCTCGAAGGCGGCGGTGGCCTCACTGATGCGCTCGCTGGCGGTGGAGTTCGCCTCCGCCGGAATCCGCGCCAATGCGATCTGTCCAGGAGGCGTGAATACGGGGCTCGCTTCGACCTACAGCGTTCCCGCCGATCTCGACCAGTCGCTGGTGCAACGGCTGTTCCCGCTGCACCCGGCCGCGGAACCGGAGGAGATCGCGGCGGCGGTTGCCTACCTCGCTTCCGACGAAGCACGCTACGTGACCGGTATCAGCTTTTCCATTGACGGCGGCCAGCTGCTCTGAGTCGCCGCGAAACGCAAGGGAATCAAAGGGAATGGCGAGTTACGAGCATCTGCTGTCCCCGGGCTGCATAGGCCGGCTGGAACTGCGCAACCGGATATTCATGAGTCCCATGGGCTCGAACACTGCAGACCCGGAGGGATACTGTGGCGAACGGCTGCGCAAGTACTACGCGGCACGGGCCGAGGGGGGCGCTGCGCTGCTGATCATGGGTTCCGTCGCGATCAGCTGGCCGGTGGGTTCGGCCAATTTCCGCCAGGTCGCGATCTCCGATGACCGCTTCATCCCCGGTCTTGCAGCGGTCGCGGACGAGGTGCACGTTCACGGTGCCAAGCTCGCGGTGCAACTGCAGCATGCCGGCCTCACCGCGATGAACGATATCCGCGATGGCCGTCCGCTGCTCACACCGTCGATTCCGGTGATGAAGGACGGCGACATGGGGCCGTACCTCTTCCCGGACGAGGCACAGCGGATGTCCACGCCCTACAGTGCGCCCACCGCGAAGCTGCATTACCGCGTGGCCAGCGAGGAAGATCTCGCGTGGGTCGTGGCGGAGTTCGCCACTGCCGCCGCGCGTGCGCGCGAGGCCGGTATCGACGCGGTCGAAATACACGCCGGTCACGGTTACCTGGTGCACAGTTTTCTCAACCCGGCGGTAAACACGCGTGAGGACCGCTGGGGTGGCTCGCTGGAGAACCGCGCGCGGCTGCTGGTCGAGGTGATCCGGGCGATCAAGGACCGCTGCGGCGCCGACTACCCGGTGTGGTGTCGCCTCGACGGCATCGAGTTCCTGACCGAGGGTGGCATCACGCACGAGGATGCCTGTGCGACGGCGCGTCTCGCCGAAGCCGCGGGCGCCGATGCGATTCATGTCAGCGCCTATGCGGATGCATCGAAAGGCGAGAGCTTCACGCTGGCCCATACGGTGCACAAACCGGCGGGTTTCGTCCCCTTTGCCGCAGGGATCAAATCGGTCGTGAAGATACCGGTGATAACGGCGGGGCGTATCGAGCCCGCGGCCGCGAACGATTTCATCCGCCGCGGCAGCTTCGATTTCGTCACCATGGCACGAAAGCTCCTTGCCGACCCCGAATTGCCGAGAAAGCTCGGCGAGGGGCGTGCCGCCGAGATCCGGCCCTGCATCTACTGTTACACCTGCATCAGCCAGATCTTCGTCAACGAGGCGACCAAGTGCGCGGTGAATGCGCGCACCGGACGCGAGAACGAAACGGTGATCGTGCAGGCCGAGCGGTCCAGACGCATCATGATTGCGGGAGGCGGCCCGGCAGGAATGGAAACTGCGCGCGTTGCCCGCCTGCGCGGGCACCAGGTAATACTGTGCGAGAAATCCTCGCGACTCGGTGGCACGGTGCGCTTCAGCGCGACCTCCTATGCCCCCAATGCCGGACTGGTCCGCTACCTCTGTGGCGAGATGACTCGTCTCGGGGTGGAAGTGCGCCTGGGCACCGAACTCACGGCGGACCTCGTCGCGCGCGAGAAACCCGACGAAGTGGTCATTGCCGTCGGTGCGCGGCGGGAGGTGCCGGCGATACCGGGTATCGAGCTTCCCCACGTGCTGAGCGGCGATGATATCCGCGCAATGCTGACCGGCGAGTCGCCAAATGGGTCCGGCCCGGCCCTCGGGGCCGTGAGCCGCTTGCTGCTCGGCGCAGGCAAGGGGCTCGGCGTTCTCGAGCGCCCGGACTGGATGCGGATGCTGAGTCGCGTCTGGATGCCGCTTGGCCGGCGCATCGTGATGATCGGAGGAGGTCTGGTGGCAATCGAGCTCGCCGAGTTTCTCGCCGAACGGGGGCGCAAGGTCACGGTGCTGGAGGCGGGTGAGGTGCTCGGGGCTGGACTGAAGCTCGTGCGTCGCTGGCGCAATATCGCGGACTGCAAACGGCTTGGCGTCGAGATGCTGACCGGGGCATTGCCGGTTCGCATAGACACCGACAGCGTGGTCTATCGCAATTCTCACGGACAGGAGCGGCGCATCGCGGCGGACCAGGTAATCATCACCTCGGGCGCGGTGGCTAATCCCGGGCTTGCCGCAAGCCTGCGCAGCGCGGGGATCGAGGTTCACGAGATTGGCGACTGCGCCGGAATCGGCTACATCGACGGGGCCATCCACGCCGGCTTCGACCTGGCAATGAACCTATAGCCCTGGCATCCCGGCAGATACCTGCCGCGCTAGCAAAGCGCGGCAGGTGCAGGGGCCCGTATCAGAAGTTCTTGCGTACCTGCAGCGCGTAAGTGCGCGGCATGTTGATGGCGCCGAACTGGCCACCCTGGAGCAGGTCGTTGTCCTGGCGGAGGATCAGCTTGCGCTCGTCGGTCAGGTTATTGCCCTTCAGCGCAACCATCCAGCCGCTCTCCTGATTGCTGAACGAGAGCCGCGCGTCCAGCAGTTCCAGGCTCTCGGCGCCGAACTCGTTGGAAATCACCGTGGTCGAATCGTCACGGAAGGTGTACCCGGCATAGGCATCCATGTCCCAGCCGGCGCCAACCTCACGCGTGAACTCGAGATAGACCGTCCCCGAGTAGTCGGGTGCCCGTTGCAGCGTCTCGCCGCTCAGATCCTGGCCATCCATGCAACCCACCGGATCGGAAGCGCGCAGGAACGGGCCGCAGGGCGCATTCTTGAAGTCCTCGTACTCGGCGTCCAGCCAGGCGATGCTGCCGCCCGCCGTGAGCGTGTCCGTGAGACGCCAGGCGCCTTCGAGTTCGATGCCCTGGGTGACGGCCTCGGCGGCGTTGGTGGTCACGATCACCCCGGTGGTGTCCGAGCGTGCAACCTGCAGGTCGTCGAAGGTGGTATAGAAAATTGCGATATTCAGGCGACCGCGGCCATCGGCGAGATCCATCTTGGCGCCGGCTTCGTAGGACAACGAGTCCTCCGGCTCGACCACCTTGTCCGCGATGATCAAGGTGTTGCCCGCGTTGTTGTAGCCACCCGACTTGTAGCCGGTCGCCGCGGTCAGGTAGAGCATCGTATCGTCGTTCATCTGGTATTGCAGCTTGGCCGACCAGGTGTCGTAGTCGTCATCGCGCTTCAGCGGCTGGACGATCTGCTGACCGAAGAAGGTGGTCCCGCCGTCCTCGATATATACACCGCTCGGATTGTCGAAATCACCGCCGAACACCAGCTCCAGGCCCACGTAATCGGTGAAATCCTTTTTCTCCTTGCCTACGCGAACGCCGGCCGTTGCGGTCCACTGCTCCGTGATCTCGTAGGAGCCCTCGAAGTAGCCGGAATAGGACTCGACCTTCTCGACATCGCCGTTTCGTGCCAGCAGGCCGACCGAGCCCGCATCTATAATTGCGCCGCCACCGTCATCCCACTTCGTCTGCACCATCTTGAGGTCGTCGTAGTACACGCCCGCCACCCAGTGGAACGTGCAATCCTGGGGTGACTGCAACCGCAGCTCCTGGCTCCAGAAATTGCCCGTGTCGCCCTTCTCGCCGCGCAGGCCGATGACGTTCAGCGCGCCCCCGGAGAATTCCATCACCCGTTGTGCTTCCCAGTCGGCATAGCCGGTCTGCGCCGTCAGCGTATAGCCGCTGAACTCCCAGGCGAACACCAGCGACGCGAGATCGGTCTTGTTCTCCTGGCGCGGGTCGTCCGCCACGAAGCTGAAGTCGCCGGTGCCGTTGATGATCTGCTTGTCATCGACCTTGAAATTCTCGCCGGCCGCCTCGTAGCGAGCGTTCATGTCGTTGGGCACGCCGGGCAGGAACGGATCGGGACCGCGACCCACGAGCTGCAGGGTGTTGCCTTCGGTCGAGTGGTCGATCTGCTCCCATTTCAGGTTGGCGCGCAAACTCTCGTTCGGTTGCCACTGCAGCTGCACGCGGTAGGCGTCGCTGTCGATGCCACCGCCGTCGGGCCCTATGCCGTCGTTCTCGAGGTAGCCATCACGCTCGGCGGTATAGGCCGAAAGCCGCCCGCTGAGGGTGTCGGTGATCGGGCCCGACACCGCCCCCTCGACCTGCCAGGCGTCATAGTTGCCCACCTCGGTATTCACGTACGCCTCGAACTCCTCGCTCGGACGCGCGGTGAGCATGTTGATCGCCCCGGCAATGGTGTTGCGGCCCCACAGGGTGCCCTGGGGACCACGCAGCACCTCGATGCGCTCCATGTCGTAGAACGGGTTCTGGGTGACGCCGCGAGGGCGCGCGAAGGAGATATTGTCGATGTAGAGCCCGACCGAGGGCTCGATCGACTCGATGCCGGGGCTGCCGAGGCCACGCATCGCGATGTTCTGGGTGGCACCGCCATCCTCGATGAAGAGGTTGGGCGTGCGCACGGCAAGCCCCGCCAGCTCGGTGATGCCCTTCTTCTCGAGGGTTGCGGCGGTCTCGACCGCCACCGAGATCGGCACGTGCTGCAGGCTTTGCTCGCGCCGCTGGGCGGTGACGACGATCTCGTCCAGGGCGAGACGTTCGGACTGGGCCAGGGCATGGTTCGTGCCCCCGGCTGCCGCGATCGCCAGCATCAGGACGGATTGGATGGTCGACGGCTTGGTATTCATGCTGATCCCCTTTGGTCTGTTATCGGAAGAGCGCCGGCCCAAATGGTGCACCCGGCGCCTCATCTCCGCTTCATGCGAATGGATGAGGTCGCCGGTCTCGCGCCCGTGCTACAAGAAGCCACGGGACTCGCGGCCAGCTGGATCAATGGCTGTGATGTCGTTTATTTATTCGAGCTGATGCGGGGAGCTGCCATGAGCCAGTGGAATCGGGAAGAGATCGATGCCTGTTTTCGCCGTTTCATGGAGATCACCGACCGGGTTTTCATCGAGGGGGACCTGGAACCCTGGGTGCAGTGCTTCACCGAAGATGCCGTCTATGTCGATCTTGGCTACGGCTTCAACGGTGGCTGGGACAGCGAGATCCGCGGCCGCGATGCGATTCGCGGCTGGATCAACGGTCACTTCGCGAGCTTCCCCAACAATCAGATGGCCTTCTGGCCGGTTCCCTGGTACGTGATCGACGAGGAGCGCGGCTGGGTAATCTGCGAGTGGCGCAACCGCATGCGCGATCCCGGCAACGGCTTGGTGTTCGAGGAGAAGAACTACACCCGCCTGAAGTATGCGGGCAACATGCAGTGGAGTTTCGAGGAGGACATCTACAACCCCTTGCGCATGCGCACGATGATCGAACTCTGGCGTCACGAGCGTGCGCGCTGCGAGGCGGCTGGCTTGGCGCTGCCCGAGCCCCGGCCCGAGCAGGCCCGCGCGATGCACGAGGCCGTGTGGGAGCACGACGTGAATCCGGGCTATTCGCGCGCCGAAATCGAGGATGCCGTGAAGCGCTTCGAGGACGCGGGCAACCAGGCCTTCCGCATTCGCGACCACAGTGAGTGGCTGCAGTTCTACACCCCGGATGTGCAGTACCGCGAGCACGGCTTTGGTTTTGCGGGCGGCTGGGAGCACGAGATCCACGGTCGCGCGGCGGTCAAGCAGTGGATCGACCCGCACTGTGACGTCTGGCCGATCAACCGCATGATCGACTTCCCGATGGACTGGTACGTGATCGACGAGCGCCGCGGCTGGGTGCTGCTGGAGTACCGCAACATCATGGCCGACCCCGGTGACGGTACCCGTCTGGAGACGCGCAGCTACACGCGACTCAAGTACGGTGGCAACGGACAGTGGCGCTTCGAGGAGGATATCTACAGTCCGCTGCGGATGCGTGCAATGCTGGATGCCTGGGTCCTGCTGAACTCCCGCACAGGTGACAAATCCGGGGGCGGATAGAGCGGCCGATGGCATTGAGGTCGCCACCGACTTGAAGCGGGAAGTCGGTGCCGGCGTGACCGGAAAGTAAAACAGGCAGTACACGCCGGACCCCGACAGCTGAGTGGCAGACGCGTCTGCATGCTGATCAGTTATGTGCGCCTTGCATTGAATCAGGAGAGAACCCGTGCCGACACCATTGGTCCTTGTCACAATCGCCGTGCTCTGTACATTCGCGTGTTACCGCATCGCAAAAAAGCGTGGGGCAAAAGTTTCGTTCTGGGTAGTCATGGGTGCATTGTTCGGGCCGTTCGCCATTCCGTTCGCACTCTTTTCCCGGCCGCAGCGTGGAAACAAGAACGCAGCATGAATCCCGGTCACGGCCCCATGACCAGCACGGGCAATACGTTCCATTCGATCGCCGGACGCGCGGTGCGCGCGCCCGCCGCCGCAAGCGTGTGTGCCGGGCATGGCACGTGACCACACGGGTGCAAGTCCCGCGGCAGGTTGTCGCAGAGCGTGAAGCGCTTTGTCGAATCCGCGAGCTGCTATCCCGATGACTGCGAAGGTCTGGCGGCTCGGGAAAGCCAATCCGCAAGCCCGACGTTCCGGCAAGCATTGAATTTTCGGGGAACCTCTTGTTATTCTTTCTTTAAACCAATTTGTCTGCGACTGCACGCTGACGGAGTTTGCGCCATGACATCGCCTGTACTGCTTGAAAAGCAGGGCCATATTGGCATTATCACTCTCAACCGACCTGACGCGATGAACGCGCTCTCTTCCGCGCTGCGCAATGCCTTGGCCAATGCCATCAATGACTGCCAGCAGGACAAGGATATCCATGTCCTGATTGTTACCGGCAACGGCAAGGCGTTTTGCGCAGGCTTTGACCTCAAGGAACTGGCTGCCGGCGGTGGCGATAACGCCAGCGCAGCAGAGACCGCAGACAATATTATTGGTCGCGCGATGGCGGCTTTCGAGGGGCCGATTATTGGCGCCATCAACGGCTTTGCGATTACCGGCGGCTTTGAATTGGCCTTGGCCTGCGATGTATTGATTGCCTCGAGCGCAGCGAAATTCGCCGATACTCATGCCCGTGTCGGCATTTTGCCGGGATGGGGCCTGAGCCAGAAACTGCCGCGATTGATCGGTATGAGCAGGGCCAAGGAAATGCATTTCACCGGCAATACCATTGATGCCGGGCAGGCGTGTGATTGGGGTTTGGTGAACTGCGTGGTTGCGCCGGATCAATTGCTGTCGACGGCCATCCAAATGGCGACGGATATGTGCGGATGTGTGCTGCCGGTGCTCAGGCAGTACAAACGCCTGATTGACGATGGCTACAGCATGCCCTATGACGAGGCATTGGCCTGGGAGGAGCAACAGGGAATCGAGTCGGCAAAGCGCGCTTCCGCCGCAATGATCGCACAACGCAAGGGGAAGGTGATCGAGCGTGGCCGCGAGCAGGGCCGTACCAAGTGACTGATGCGCAAGGCCTATGCCGCGGCTCCGGAAAATATGGGGCCGATCGCGGAACACGTCGTGCTTTTTTTGCTCCAATGGTCGAGTTAGAGTACAAATGTGAACAGGCTTTGGTGAGCTCGAACCGGATGATCGAGAATCAGGTTTCGGCGTGATATGAGGACGGCTCTGCCTGCTTCCGGAATGCCTGCGACGGGACGACGCGTGCGTTAGGTTCGATCAGGTGGAGGCTTTATCCTTCATTTGTTGCAAAATGGGCGTGCTCTTAATTATTTCTGCGTGAATATCGGATATGAACAGTAGACCGAGTTTATGGTTCAAGCTTGTGAGTTTACTCCCGGATGGCCCGTGGATCTGGTCTGCCAAGGCGAGCCAACTCGAGTCCAGAGGGAATTATAAAGACGGGAAAAAGGATGGGCCGTGGGAGGTCTACTATCGGGATGGCCAATTGGAATTCAAAGGGAATTATAAAGACGGGAACCGCCACGGCGCGTGGGTGATGTATTACGACAACGGGCAAGTAAGAATTCGCGGGAACTCCAGAAACGGCCGGCCGGACGGTTGTTTCGAAAGGTACTATAACAACGGCAGGTTATCCGAGAAGTTGAATTACAGGAATGGTGAACTCCATCGTGATTTTGAAAAGTTTCACCCCAACGGGCGACTGATGGAGAAAGGCAACTATGTCATAAACAATAGTCATGGCCTCGGTGAGCTGGACGGCCTGTTCGAGGCCTATCATGAGAATGGTCGGTTGAAAAAACGGGGCATCTACAGAGCGGGGTACAGAGAAGGGCTCTGGGAGTTCTATTACGCCAATGGCCAGCTGGGGAAAAGAGAGAAATACAAAGATGGTGAGCTGGATGGTTTGTGGGAACGCTTTGATGAGAACGGGCAACTAAAAGAACAACGGAATTACCGAAGGTAGTTGAACGGCATGTCCATTACCTGAGCTGCCTGGCCATGCTTCCCGAAACAGGGCGCCAAGAGGCTGTCCTGCGGTGTCAGGGTGCGGCGGAATCGAGCAGGAAGCGCAGTGCCATGTCCTTCAGCGCGGCGCGGAATGTGGGGTCGTCGAGCAGCGCCGGCGCGTCTTCCGCGGCACGATCGATGATGGCGCCGATGCCGCGCGTCAGGATGAACTGCGCGCTGGTATCGTTCGGCACGCGCAGGCGTGGGCCGAAACGCGCGAACATTTCGCCAGTGGACGCCATCGAGCGGCCCAGGCTGTCCAGGTCTTCGCCGCGTGCGATGTCGCCTGGAGTCAGCTGGAACTCGCGGTGGTACTTGCGATAGAAGTCCGGGGCCATCGCGAGCAGCCGGCGTCGAGAGTCGATGCCGTGGTCGACCAGGGTTTCAAGTGCCTCGCGGCTGCTGCGCGTGGCCAGCTCGCTGAACAGGACGGTTATCGCCGTGCGTTCGCGCTCGAGCAACTCGTCGTAGACACAGGCCAGGATCGCATCCTTGTTCGGGAAATACTGGTACACGGATGCCACGCCCACCCCCGCGACCTCGGCGATGCGGTTGGTGTTGAGGGCTGCCACGTCCTCCTGGTCGAGTATGCGCAGGCAGGCGCCGCGGATCGCCGCCACGAGTTGTACCGAGCGCGACTGCTGCGGCTGCTTGCGCGGACGTGGCGCCAGGTGGAGGTCGGTCGGTTTTTCCCACTTCATCGTTCGATGATGCTCCCCGCCTTTGTTGTGCCGCAGTCTAGCGCGCGGGGCGCTGGCGTGTAGCCACAAATGTAAAAATCCGCCGAGCCCACCTGTGCGAGCGTCCGAACAGTTGCAAATTTTCCTGTGCGTTCAGCCAGTTGGGAGCGCAACGCGGCGGCGCTGCCGGACGCATCGAATACGAGTTGATTCGCGTGCGACGCGGCGCGGAGAATTCCGCCGAGCTTGGAGGACGCACGAAGCGTGCGTGCCTGCTGTGTGCCGACGCCCTGGATGGGAGGGGTGCTGATGTTTCTCGATGGCTATCGCATGGTCGATATGTGCTGGATGGGCGGAGGGCCATTCACGGCGCAGGTGCTCGGAGACCTGGGTTTCGACGTGATCAAGGTGATGGAGGTTCCCGGGAATTCCGGTCGCCGCGCAGGGCCGAGCACGGGTTCCCTGATCGCCCGGAACAATGGCGTCCAGATGAGTCATTACCGCTTCGGCATGCGCAATGCGCGCTGCATCCAGCTCGATCTGAAGAGCAAGCAGGGGCTGGAGGTCTTCCATCGCCTGATCGAGAAGACGGATGTGATCACCGAAGGCTTCCGGCCCGGTGTGGCGGATCGCCTCGGCGTCGGCTACGAGGCGCTGAAGAAGATCAATCCGCGGCTGGTCTATGCCGCGATCACCGGCTACGGACAAACCGGCCCCTATCGCGACAAACCGGGTCATGACGTGAACTTCGAGTCCATCGCCGGCTTCATCGGCATGAATGGCCGAGCGGGCGGCCCCCCGGTGGTCACCGGCGGACTGGTGGCCGATTTCGCGGTGGGTGCGATGTCTGCCGTGACCCATATCCTCGCGGCGTTGCTGCGCCGGGCGAAGACGGGGCAGGGGGCTTACTGTGACGTTTCCCTGACCGACGCCGTATTCGAAACCAACACCGCCGCCATCGGCCCGTATCTCGGCGCCGGCGTGGAGATGCAGCGCGGGGAAATGTACTTCTCCGGGTTCTGGCCGTTCAACGATGTCTACGAAACCCGCGATGGCGCCTACATCTCGCTCGGCGCCTGGGAACCCTATTTCTTCGGCAACCTCTGCGAGGCAGTGCAGCGGGAGGATCTGATCGAGCTGCAGTGGGTCGTGGAGAAGCGCGATCACGTGCGCGCCGAACTCGGCGCGCTCTTCAGGACGCGTACACAAGCCGAATGGGTTGCGCTGTTCGAGCATGTGGATGCCTGCGTGACGCCGGTGAACACACCGGCCCAGGCCGCCAACGATCCCCAGATGCGCGCGCGCGACATGGTCGTGGAACTCGAGCACCCGATCCACGGCAAGGTGCCGATGGTGGGCTCCATGTTCAAGCTCGACGGGCAGGTGCTCGAGGCCCGTCACTGGATGAACCGTCCCGGCGAGCACACGGCGATGGTGCTCGCGGAGCTCGGTTACAGCGAGGGCGAGATCGCCGACCTGCGCGCGCAGGGCTTAATCGCCTGAGGTGGCGCGAGCCGCACGAGGAGATCACCGATGACTGGAGCTGGTGAAGGTATTTTGAGGGGCATCACGGTGCTGGATTTCGGCCGTGTGGTGGCCGGAGGCTACTGCGGACGCATCCTGGCGGACATGGGCGCCCGCGTGATCAAGGTGGAAGCCCCGCACATCGGCGATCACATCCGGCTGCTCGGCCCGCAGGCCGGCGAGCACTGGTGCATGCCGCCTTCCATCAGCCCGATCTTCATGCACTGCAATGCGGGCAAGGAAAGTATCTCCGTGGATCTCAAGAGCCCGGAGGGCATCGTGCTGATCAGGCGACTGATCCCCCATGTGGACGTGGTGGTGGAAAACTTCACCTCCCACGTCATGCCGGGTTTGGGCCTGGGCTACGAGGATCTGAAGACGATCCGCCCGGACATCGTCATGTGTTCCATCACCGGCTTTGGTCCGACGGGCCCGCTGGCGGACGCGCCGGCAGCCGACGGCATCGCCCAGGCCATGAGCGGCATGTTGTCGCTCATGGGCGAGGAGAACGGCTACCCCCACTTCGCCGGCAACGGCATCGGCGACACCGCCACGGCCGCCACGGCGGCCATGGCGATCCTGGCCGCCTTGCTGGAGCGTTTCCGCAGCGGTGCCGGACAGCACATCGACATCTCGATGATGCACACGTTGTTGAGTCTCGATGGCGCCGCGGCTCCGTACTGCGTCGCGTCCCGCGGCGAGCACAAGGTGCCGCGCAGCGGCCGTGCGCATCACCTCGCATGCCCCTGGGGGATCTTCAGGGGGCCGGAGGGGAAATACATCGTGATCATGACGACCGGCCCCGGTTCCTGGGAAACGCTGGTGCGGATGATCGGGCGCGAGGACATGCTGTCGCACCCGAAATTCGCCTCGCAGGAAGCGCGGCTGGAACACAAGCACGAGGTGCACGACATCATCGAGGAATTCCTGATGAGCTTCGAGACGGCGGAAGCGGCCTACCAGGCGCTGGCGGCCGAGCGCGTCATGGCGGGCATCGTGCTCGATCCCTGGGAAGCGGCCACGCATCCCCAGACGCCGCCGGAGATGATCCGGCCGGTGGAATATCCCTACACCGGGGAGATGTTGACCATCGCCACGGCGCCGCGCTTCTCGCGCAATCCCACGCAGGTCGGGCGGGCTCCGTTCCTCGGGGAGCATAACCGCAGCGTGTTGCGGGAACTGGCCGGCCTGGACGCCGGCGAACTCGATCGCCTGCACGCGGCGGGCGTGTTGTTCGAGGACTCGACGGTGGGCCATCTCGACATCGCCCCCGACGCATCATCGACCCGCGGAGAATGAGCCCATGCTGAGTCCATACGACGACCTCTTTGTGCACCAGACCCACCAGCCACTGGAGATCGTTGCCTCCGCGGATCCGGGCTGGCAGGAGGCGGCTTACTTCAATTGCCACGATGCGAGCGGGCGACTGTCCGCGCTGTGTGGCCTGGACGTGTTCCCGAACAACCAGTTCGCGGTGGCCTGGCTGCTGGTGGAACTCGACGGCGAGCACTACGCGAGCTACCAGACCGGTCCGCTGGGACCGTGGCGGGAAGAGCTCGCGGTGGGTCCCTTGCGCTTCACCGCGCTCGAACCCATGAAGCGCTGGCGGCTCGAACTCCGTGACGATGCCAACGGCATCGAGGGCAGCCTGGAGTTCGAAGCGCGCTTTCCCGCCTGCCACTTCCGCCCCATCCGCCTCGAGCAAGCGGGCATGGTCGTGTTCGATCAGTCCTATTTCAACCAGGCCGGGCGCTATCACGGCAGTCTGCGGGTGAAACAGGAGCATTTCACGGGGTTGCAAGGGCTCCGCGCGCGGCGCTGGGGACCGAACATCCCCGACCGGCTGCCGTTTTACAACTGGATCTCGCTGCCGCTGGCCGATCGCAACATCACCGTGTGGCAGTTCGAGACGCCGGAAGGGGAAATCCTGTACTGCGACGGTGCCGTGAGCCATGCCGATGGCCGCGTCACGCCCATCACCCGCATGGATCACCAGTGGGAACTGGCGCCGGACGCCCGCCATCCGCGCCGCGTGGCCGCGACGCTGCACCTGGCGGACGGTTCCACGCTGGATCTCGAGAGCCGCGAACGGGGCACCCATTTCCTCGGAGCGTTGCCTCTTCACTGGTCCGACGGCGTACCTGGGCAGCGCGCCCATGCCGAGGCCAACGGCCTCTCCATCGAGAGCTGCAGCGAGTTCAGCGTCGGTGGCGAAAAGGCGATCGGTATCTACGACACCTTTTGCCGGCAGGGCTATGCGCGCTACGGCCTGCCGTCGCTCGGTGCCTGAGCCGCCTTCCCCTCAACCACGAACCAGGGAGCCACCATGAGCGAATCCGCACTGCTCGTCGAGCGCGATGGCCACATCGTCACGCTGACGTTCAACCGGCCGCGATTCAAGAACTGCATGAACCCGGAAGTTTTCATCCGCCTGGCCGAAGCCTGGGAGATGATCAACGACGACGACGAGGTTCGCGCCGTCATTCTTACCGGCGCCGGCGGAACCTTCTGCGCCGGGGCCGATCTCTCGCACACCGTGCGCTGGCGCGCCGGGGAGCCGCCGCAGGACGAGTTCGAGACGCGTTTCCGCGCCGACCCGGGCATCATGTGGAAGGGCCTGCTGCGCGACTACCGCTGCAACAAGGCGGTGATCGCCGCGGTGGAAGGCTCGTGCATCGCCGGCGGCGTGGAGATCCTGGAATCGGCGGATATCCGCATCGCCGGCGAGGGCGCGAAGTTCGGGATCTCGGAGGTACGCTGGAGCGTTTTCCCGCTGGCCGGCTCCACGGTGCGCCTGCGTCGCCAGATCCCCTACACCAAGGCCATGGAGATGCTGCTCACGGGAGATCATTACCCGGCCGCGGA
>MTKY01047565.1_pt1 | contig 17577 bp, 15 predicted proteins | sample 1042731 | NCBI WGS metagenome assembly MTKY01 (sample SAMN06212206, study PRJNA360538) | anaerobic digester metagenome | biome: Wastewater treatment plant; material: sludge; isolation source: anaerobic digester fed with sludge from wastewater treatment plant | place: Denmark: WWTP Soeholt ... | reverse complement strand
TGCCAGATCGCACGCACCCGGGGCACCCAGGCCGATCGCTCCAAACGGGCTCACCGTCGACGCCTGGGGAACGACAGTCAGCGTGGTGACCGTGGAGGAAAGGCCTGGCCATGGCGGCGCCCCGGTCGGCAATTGGGGCGATGTGGGTCTGGGGTTCGGTCGCCGACGTGCGCACGGCCGAATCGTCGGGATTCTCGCGGTACGTGGTGGCGGAATAAGCCCACCGGCGGGCCGTCAGACGGAGGCGGCGGCCTCCTCCTGAGCCAACAGCTCTGCGTAGTGAGGCTTGGGCTTGCCGAAGTAAACCAGGGCGTCGGCCGGGCACTTGTGAAGGACTTTCTGCAGGGCTTCGTTGCCCTCGTCGTTCTCGCCCGTGTACTTGTCGTAGTTCAGGTAGGCCAGGTTGTTCCGCACCTGGAAGAGATCGGCGAACAGCCGCTGACACAGGCCGCAGCCGATGCAACCCACCTTGCAGACGGCCTTGACGCACTTGCCCGGTTCCTTGTTCGAGCAGGCGATCACAAGCATCCGTTCCTGCTTGAAGGGGATCTGTTCAATGATGTTGCGCGGGCAGGCCCGCACGCAGGCCCCGCAGCCCGTACAGTTTTCATAGTTGATGACCGGCAGATCGCCTTCCATCCGCATCGCGTCATAGGGGCAGGCCCGCACGCAATCGCCGAAGCCCAGGCAGCCGTACGTGCAGCCCTGGGTAACTCCCACCACGTTCGCCTCGACGCAACTGGCCACGCCCTCGTACTCCACCATGCCCAGCTTGTCGGAGCGTTTGGCCCGACAGTGAATGACCGGGCGGTAGGGGTAGGTGCGAACCACCTCCACCCCGAGCACCTGAGCGATCTTCTCGGCCGTCCGGGAGCCGCCCACCGGGCAGCCCGTGCACTCGGCCCGTTGCTCAACGACCGCCTTGGCGAAATCGGCGCAGCCGGCGAAGCCGCAGCCGCCGCAGTTGGCCGCCGGCAGGACCTCCTGCACCAGTGCGATCCGCGGATCCTCAAACACGGCCAGCCGCTTCTTGGCCACGCCCAGCAGAAACGTGAACACCACGGTCAGACCGAACATCAACATGCCCGCGATGAGGAGCGTCACGCCTGGATCCTCCGAATCCGCTAGAATTTGATCCCCGCAAACCCCATAAACGCAAGCGAGAGGATGGCGGCGGTCAGCAGGGTGATCCCCGGACCCTTCAGGGCCTTCGGCACGTCGCTGAAAACCAGGTGCTCCCGGATGCCCGCCATGATCACAATCGCCAGCGTGAACCCCAGCCCGGCGGCGAAGCTGAACACCGTCGCCTCCAGCAGGGAATATCCGCGCATGTCAATGAGCAGACACGCTCCCAGGATGGCGCAATTCGTGGTGATCAGCGGCAGAAAAACGCCGAACGCCGTGTACAACGGAGGGAAGAACTTGCGGATGTACATTTCGACGAGCTGGACCATCGCCGCGATGACGAAAATGAAGATGGTGTTCTTCAGGAACCCCAACTCCAACTCGAACGCCGTCCCCGCCGGGGTCAGCGCCCCATGCACGATGAGCCAGGTCACCACGCCGGAGAGCGTCAGCACGAACGTGACGGCGGCGCCCATTCCGAAGGCCATATCCAGCTTGCGCGAGACTCCCAGGAACGGACAGATGCCCAGGAACATCGAAAAGACGAAGTTGTTGATCAGCGCCGTTCCGATGAAAATCGTGAGCAGGATGCCGAAATCCAACTTCATGCGACACCTCCGCCGGCCGCTCCGCGTTGCCGGATGTAAGTTGCCACGCCGATCAGAATCCCCAGCATGAGGAAGGCCCCCGGCGGAAGAATCATGATGACCCACGCGTGCGGCGCGAACGTATCCTCACGGAAGAGCGGCTGGTTCCAGATCTTGCCGGAGCCCATCACCTCGCGCACGATTCCCAGAATGCTCAGGGCAATGGTGAACCCGCCGCCCTGGCCGATCGCGTCACAGAGCGACGGCCACAGGCGGTTCTTGGCGGCGCACACCTCGCATCGGGCGATGATGATGCAGTTCACGATGATCAGCGGCACGAACGGACCCAGTTTCTTGCTGGCCGACGGAAGATAGGCCTGAAGAAAAAGGTCCGCGATCGTGACGAACGCCGCGATCGTGAGCGTGAAGACCAGAATGCGCACGTGCGGCTGGATCAGACGCCGAAGCATGCTCGTCATCAGGTTCGACCCGAGCAGCACGAACGTCACCGCCGCGCCCATCACCACCGCGTTCTCGAGCGAATTGGTCACCGCCAGCGTCGGGCACATCCCCAGCACCTGCACCACGATCGGGTTGTCTGACCAGAAGCCGGCCCGCAATCGCTCCAGTCCAGTCGGTTCGGCCATGCAATCACTCCTTGGCCGCGGCCCGGTCGCCGGACGGTTTCGAATCCGGCAGGCGCGGACGTACGTCGGCCAGCACGCCGTTGACAATCCTCATTACCGAAACACTGGTGATCGTGGCGCCGGTCACGGCCTGCACCTCGTGCGCCTTGTCCTGCGGAGCGTGTTTCAGCATCGTTCCGGCGCGAGTAGCGTCCATTCCGGTAAACTGGTCGCGCCATTCCTTGTCTTCGATCTTGTTGCCCAGGCCGGGCGTCTCCTTCTGCGAGAGCACCTTGATCCCGGTGATCGTATTCCGGTCCGGCGACAGCCCCACCACCAGCTTGATCTCGTCCTGGAAGCCGAAACCGCTGGCCGGCAGCGCCCAGCCGCACAGGGCCTCCGCGTCGTCCACGCATTTGAAGACCCTGCGACCGTCGACATCCATCTCCTCGAAGTGCGTGGCACCTGGCACCACCTCATAGACGGCACTCTCCAGGGCCTGCCGTTCATTCATCCGGATGCGGGGACCGAACCCGGCCTGGGCCCCGGCCAGGGCCACCGAGAACCCCGTGCCCAGCAGAAGCACCAACCACGACTGCGCCAGAAACTGCCTCATGACCATCCGCCTTCCGCCGGCATTCGGCCGGGCGTCCGATTCACTCCGTTCCGGTCTTGAGCACGCCGCCGAAGGGCGCCGGCACCGTCCAGCGCTCGATCAACGGCGTCAGGGCGTTCATGATCAGAATGGCGTACATCACGCCTTCGGGGTATCCCCCGAACAGGCGGATCACCATCACCAGCACGCCCGCTCCCGCGCCGAAAACCAGCCGGCCGAACGGCGTCAGCGGCACGCCGACGTAATCCGTCGCAATGAAAAACGCGCCGAACAGCAGTGCGCCGCCCTGGAGCTGGTACAACACGCCGGCAAACCTCTCCGGGGCAACCGCGTGCGCGATGGCGGCAAAAATGGCCGCCGCGCCCAGCATGGCCACGGGCTGGCGCCAGTCGGCGACGCCCCGTATGATGAGAAAGAGCCCGCCCAGCAACACCGCCGCCGCGCTGGTCTCCCCCACGCAGCCGCCCACCTTGCCGATGAACAGGTCTATCATCGCCGCCAGCGCGCCCGCGTGGAACTTGGCGGCCGCCAGCGGCGTGGCGCGTGTCAGCGCGTCGACGCCGATCGTCTGGAGCGTGCCCGGCTCCGTCCAGGTCGTCATGGCGACCGGAAAACAGACCATCAGAAAGGCCCGGCCCACCATCGCGGGGTTGAACAGGTTCTTGCCCAGGCCGCCGAAGACCGCTTTGGCCAGCGTGATCGCCACCACGCCGCCGATGAACGCCTGGTAAGCGGCCAGGGCGGGCGGCAACGAAAAGGCCAGGATCATGCCCGTGACGATCGCCGAGCCGTCCGCCAGCGACGACTGGTCCCGACCCCGCATCCAGTTCGCCACCGCTTCGGCCGCAAGACAGCCCACCGTCGTCACGACCGTCAGCTTCAGAGCCGACAGGCCGAACAGCCAGATCGCCACGCCCAGCATCGGCAGCATGGCCAGCACGACCTGGAACATCAGCCGCCGCGTCGTGACCCGGTCCGCCAGATGCGGGGCCGAGCTGACCAGAAGACCCCGTGCCTTGGCCGGGGCCGGTTCAACGTTGGATGGGGAGGCGCTTTGCACTTCACTCATGGATGCGGTACTCGGCAGGTTGGCGAAAACTCAGCCGGCTCTCTTGTCCTGTACCTTCTTCTGAGCCGCGATCAGCCGGACCTGGTTCTTGCCGGCCCGGATGTACTGGGCCAGCGGGATCCGGGCCGGACAGACATACGAGCAGCAGCCGCACTCGCAGCAGGCGCTCATATGATACTTCTCCGCAAGGTCGTAGTCCCGATGCATCACCGCGTGGGCAATTTTTGTCGTGGCCAGGTACAGCGGGCAGTTGTTCACGCACCGCCCGCATCGCATACACGGCGACTCCTTCCAGTGCGCCGTCTCGGCCTCCGTCATGATCGTGATGCCGCCCACGCCCTTGGTCACCGGCACGTCCAGATGCGGCACGGTCGGGCCCATCATCGGCCCGCCCGCCAGCACCTTCACGGCGTCGGGTTTCATGCCGCCGCAGGCCGCGATCAGCTCGGAAAACATCGTGCCCACCGGCACCAGCCAGTTGCCCGGCTCCACCACGCCGCCGCCGGTCACGCTGACGACGCGGTGGGTAAACGGTGTGCCTTTCACCACGCCGCGAGCGATGCTGTGTGCCGTCGCCACGTTCACCACCACCACCCGCACGTGCAGCGGAAGTCCCTGCGGCGCCGAGGGCACTTCCCGGCCCAGCACGGCCGCGATGAGCTGCCGTTCGCCTCCCATCGGATACTGCGTGGCACACACCACGACTTCCATCCCCTGCCGGCCCGCGACGGCCTTGCGCATCGCCTCGATGGCGTCCGGCTTGTTTTCCTCTATCGCGATAATCGCGCGCTGCGCTCCACACGCACGCGCCGCCAGTTGCGTTCCGATGACGATGGGTTCGGGCGCCTCGACCATCAAGCGATGGTCCGCGGTCAGGTAGGGCTCGCATTCGCAGCCGTTGAGAATGACGGTGTCAATGGGCGTCTGGGGGTTGCGGCGCAGCTTGAAATGGGTCGGAAACGTCGCCCCACCCTGCCCGACGACGCCCGCCGCGCGCACCGCCTGGACGATCGCCTCCGGATCGTAGTCGACCGGGTCCACGCCGTCCCAGTCGCGATCCAGAAAGTCCTCCAGAACATTTCCGGGCAACGCCTCACTCTCGGCCGGCTTGAGCGGCACGGCCGGCACCCGCCGACCGGACGGCAACAGACAGACCGTTCCCGCGCCGATCTTCCCGCTGACCGGGGCGTGAATGGGCGCGGAAATCGGAGCGGATGAATCGGCGATCTTCTGGCCGAAAACCACCTCTTCTCGAGCTTTGACCAACGGATCGCACGCGGCCCCGATGTGCTGCACCATCGGAACCATCAACTCGCCCTGAGGGACAAACGCCCGGATCGCAAGACTCTCGCTGTACGCCTTGCGATGCGGGGGGTGAATCCCCCGGGAAAAAACCGTAAGACCCCGCATCCGGTCTCGAAGCACCCGGATCATCCTGCGTCTCCCGCTGCGTCGCCACGTCTGGCCCACAGTCGCCGCACGAGCCACCGGGCCGTCACCACTCCCGCGGCCAGGCCGGCCACCGCACCGACGAACTGCCAACCGCTCGACACGGCATGAGAGTCTTGCGCCGCCCGGCCGCCGACCAGCCACGCGCCGGCGATGGCGAACACCAGGGGCATCAGAAACACCACGACGGCCGCGCCGACCAGACCGGCTCCGCTACCCGCCGGGCCGCTCTGCGCAGATTCAACCGCCCGGGCCACGGGACACGCCTCGACGCCCCGGCAGTGTCCGCAGCCGAACCAGAACCGCTCCAGCCACTTCACGGAGCATCCCCCGCATCCGGCACGCCGTCACGCCCGCGGATGCTCAAAAGTCATCTGCTGCACTTCCACCCCGTCGATCGCCGCCAGCTTCTCCGTCAGCGCTCGACAAGGAGCCTCGTCACCGAAAAGCTCGAGCAGAAGCAGCCCGTTCGGCGAGCAGACGTCGCCGTCCAGGTGGTGCAGACCCACTCGCGTCCGGATGGAGCAGCCGTACTCGCTGAGCAATTGCTGCACCTCGCCGGCCCGCTGCACCCGGTCAGTGACGTGAATTCCGACAATTCGATGCGTATTGTGCATGCGGCACCTCCCGGAACCCCGGCAGCCCCGCTGATCGCGCCCCGCCCTCGCCCGCATCGGCGGGCACACAGGCCGATCGACGCCCCGGCCCGAGACAGCCTGTCCGGTCTTCCGGCGCGATCCCAGGAAGGGCCGGCCCGGAACGGGAGGCTGCCCATCGTTGGGGCCGGGTCTATTTCAGCCTCTGCTCCAGGACCTTCAGCAGTGCGGCATTGTCCAGCGGCTTCTGAAATACACCGGCCAGCCCCAGTTGCGAGTAATCGGTGAGCTGGCTCAGGTTGTCACCGACGGAGCTGAGCATGTATACCGGAGCCTTGTTCCCCAGCGCCATCAGCTCCTTGACCATGCGCGTGCCGGCGTCCACCTCTTCCATCATCAGGTCGACGATGACCAGGTCCGGTCGGGCCTCTTTGTAGACCTTCAGCCCCTCCTCCGCCGTGCCGGCCTCGACCATGATGTAGCCGTTGGCCTCCAGCACCTTTCGCACTGCGAAGAGGAAGTCCGCATCGTCATCAACATAGAGGATTACGTGTTTTCCATCTTTCATCATGCATCCCCATGTAACGCAGGGGCACGGACGGTTCCGCACGCCCTCGGGCCGTGGCCGACTTCCCTGAGGTCACCATTCCGCAGGGCGAGTTCCAGGTACGCCGCGGCCGCGTCCAGGTTCCTTCTGGCCTGCGGCGTCAGGCCCTCGCCAAACTCGTCAAACGCATATCCGCGAATTCCCATCGCATAGCCGGGCGTCGTCGCCCCGAACATCTCCCGGGCCATGCCCAGGACCGACTCCGGCGCCACGCTGTGCGTGGTGAACGTCCACCGGGCCGCGGGCGTAATGCGGCGCACCCAGAACGGCGCGGTGCCCGACACCGCCGCGTCCGCGAACACCACCAGATCGTGTTCGGCCACCGCCGCCGCATCCTCCACCGTCAACTGGTAATCCGCGTCCACGGTGACGCCGGGCAGGTTGCGTCCTGCCAGCATCTCGGCCAAAGCCGGACCCAGCCCGTCGTCCAGACGCCCCGGATTGCCGTAGCCGATCACCAGCACTCTGCGGCCGGGCGACACCATCGCCTACTCCCTGCTCTGACAGTCCAGCAACTGCCCGGTGTGGTCATACAGCTCCACAACCAGCGGCATCCGCCCCATCGCGTGCGTCGCACACGACAGGCACGGGTCATACGCGCGGATGACCACCTCCACCCGGTTGAGCAGCCCTTCCTTGATCTGCCGGCCGCTGATGTACTCGTCCGCGACGCCGCGAACCGCCCGGTTCATCGGCTCGTTGTTGTTCGTGGTGCTCACGATCAGGTTGGCCATGGTCACCTGGTCGTTCTCGTCGATCTGATAGTGGTGGAACAGCGTGCCCCGGGGAGCCTCAATCAGGCCCACGGCCTCGCCCCGCCGCTTGCCCTTGACCACCAGGTCTTTGCCCTGCAGGTCCGGATCGTGCAGCAGGACGGCGATCTTCTCGATCGCATGAAGAACCTCGATCATCCGCGCCCAGTGGTAGGCCAGGGAGATGTTGTTGGGTTTGCCGTTCGTGACGGCCATGAACTCCTTGCGGGCCGCCTCAGCCTCCGGCGTGTCGATGAAGTCACACGCGTTCACGCGGGCCAGCGGGCCCACACGATACCAGCCGTTCTCCGGACCGATGGACTTGATGAACGGGAACTTCATGTAGGACCACGACCGCACCTCTTCCTGGATGTAGTCGAGGTACGACCGGTAGTCCACCTGGTCGAAGATCTTCTTGCCGTCCGCGGTGATCGCGCGCAGGTGGCCGTGATACAGGTCCATCGCGCCGTCCTCGCGGACGAGCGACAGATGGTTCGAGGGGAACGACCCGAAATCTTTGACCGTATCGAGGTTCTCCACCGTGTAGTCCTTGGCGATCTTCAGGGCCGCCTTCGACCACGTCACCATCTGCTCCAGGTCCTTCAGGAAGAAGTCACGTTCCGCGATGGAGAGGTTCTTGTTGATGCCTCCCGGGATGGCGCCCGTACCGTGGATCTTCTTGCCGGCCGTGGCCTTGATGATCTCCTGCCCGTACTTGCGCATCATCACGCCCTGCACGGCCAGGTCCGGATGCTTGGCCGCCACGCCGATCACGTTGCGGATGGCCGGATCGGCGTCAAACCCGAACAGCAGATCGGGCGAGCAGAGGTGGAAGAAGTGCAGGCTGTGAGACTGGAAGATCTGCCCGTAGTGCATGAGGCGACGCATCTTCTCGGCCGTGGGAGTGAGCTTCTCGCCGCCCACGATCCAGTCCATGGCCTTGGCCGCCGCCAGGTGATGGCTCACCGGGCAGATCCCGCAGAGCCTTTGCACCAGCACGGGCACTTCCCAGAAGGGCCGTCCCAGGATGAACCGCTCAAACCCGCGGAACTCCACGATATGCAGGCGGGCCTGATGCACCTTGCCCCCGTCGTCCAGCAGGATGGTCACCTTTCCGTGCCCTTCCACGCGGGTAACGGGCTCGATCACAATGCGTTTGTATCCGTTCGTTGCGACCACGGTCATTACTCCGATCGCCCCACTCAATCGTACTTGATCAACTCGTAGGGCAGTTCCAACGGCTTGTTGCCGAGCAGGGCCACCAGGGCCTCCCACAGCGTATCCGCCGACGGAGGACAGCCCGGCAGATGATAATCGATCTTCACCACTTCGTGGCACGGATAAACCTTGTCCAGCAGCAGCGGCAGTTCCGGATCGTCCGGGATGCGCCCCTTGGGGTTGTGCACGGACGGCCCGTTAAGATAGGCCTCTTCGTAGCACTCCTGGAGGGGCAGATTGTTGCGCAGGGCGGGAATGCCGCCCATCGTCGCGCAATCGCCCACCGAGACCAGAATGTCGCAATGCTTGCGGAAATCCTGCAGCACCCGCACATTCTCCTCGTTGCAGCATCCGCCCTCGATCAGCCCGATCGCGCACCGACCGGTGAACTCCTTGATGTCGTCCACCGGAGATTTGTCGAAATCCACCAGCTCCACCAGCTTGAGAATGCGCTCGTCAATGTCCAGCAGCGACATGTGGCAGCCGAAGCAGCCGGCCAGCGAGGTCGTCGCAACTTTGGGTTTCGCCATGGTCCGTTCCTTGTTCACTTCTTGTTTGCCGCCGCGATGTCCGAGCCGATCGGCTCGTGGTCATACAGGCGCTTGCCCACCGGCACCGCATACCCCACCCGCTTCCGCAGGAGGGCGCCGACCGGACAGACGTCCACCACCTTGTCCGTTGCCTCGATATCGGTGTCGCCGAGCCGGGCCTCCGCGTTGACGGCCACCCGCTTGTGCCCGTCGCGGTTCACGAACTGGAATACGTTCTTGCCGTCCCGCTCTTTCGAGGCCCGCACGCAGCGGGCGCACAGGATGCACCGGTTGTGGTCCACCATCACGTCCGGATGGGAGGCATCCACCTCCCGCGTCGGCCACAGATACGGGTACAGCGGAGCATGAATGCCGAACCGATAGGCCATGGCCTGCAGCTCGCAATTGCCGCTCTTCTCGCAGAACATGCAGAAGTGATTGCCCTCTACGAACAGCATCTCGATGATGCTCCGCCGCAGCTTGAGCATCCGCTCCGTGTCGTTTTCGATGATCGCCCCCGGCGCCACCGGCTGCGTGCAGGCCGATTGCGGCCGGCCGTTCACCAGCACCGTGCACACCCGACAACTGCCGTGCGGCGTCAATCCCTTCATGTAGCACAGCCGGGGGATATACACGCCCGCCGCCTCGGCCGCCTCGAGGATGGTCTGGCCCGGGCGTGCCTCGATTTCCCGACCGTCAATCGTAATCGTAATCGTTTCGCTCATGGTCTCATCCGTCATTTAGTCGGCATAAAGCACTGACCGGCGCCCCACGACGGCCTGGGCCTCTCCCAGAGCCGCCCCGATGTCGAACGACGGTCGGAACCCGTCCGTCGCGGAATCCCTCAACAGCGACTCGTACGCCGGGCGGAAATTCTGGAGCGTCGAGAGCACGGGATTCGCCGAAGTCTGCCCGAGACCGCAGCGACTCATCGTCTTGATGGTCTCGCCCAGTTCCTGCAGATAGGCCAGGTCCGCGTGCTCGCCGCGCCCCGCCAGAATATGATCCAACCGCTCTTTTAGCAGGATGTTGCCCACCCGGCACGGGGTGCAGTAGCCGCAACTCTCCTCCACGAAGAACTCCACGAACTGCCGGGCGATATCCACCACGTTGCGCTCCGGGCTGAACACCATCAGCGCCCCGCCCGTGGCCAGGTGATCGTAACAGATCGGACGGTCAAACTCGTCCGGGCCCACCATCCGCCCGCTGGGCCCACCGACCTGCGCTGCCGCCGTGTCATACGCATCGACCATCTTCAGCACGTCGCGCAGCTTGATGCCGAACTCCACCTCATACACGCCCGGGCTGCGGCAATCGCCGGAGATGCTCAGCAGCTTCGTCCCCGGACTGCCCGGACTGCCCAGTCGCGCGAACGCGCCCGGCCCCTTGTCGAGAATGCGCGTCACGCAGCAGAAGGTCTCCACGTTGTTGACGATCGTCGGATGCCCCAGATAGCCCTTCTGCGCGGGGAACGGCGGGCGGTTCTTCGGATCCCCCCGCAGGCCCTCGCACGAACTCAGCAGGGCCGTCTCCTCGCCGCAGATATAGGCCCCCGCGCCCATCTGGATGCGGACGTCAAAATGGAAGCCCTTCTTCTCGCCGATGTTCTTCCCCAGAATGCCGCAATTGCGGCACTCGTTCAGCACGTGCTCGAGGTATTCCCGCAGGTACGCATATTCGCCCCGCAGATAAATGATCCCTTCGCTGGCCCCGATGGCATACCCGGCGATGGCCATGCCTTCGATCAGCAGCTCCGGCCGCTCCGTCAGGATCACACGATCCTTGAACGTGCCCGGCTCGCCCTCGTCCGCGTTGCAGACGACGTAGCGTTTCTGGCCGTCCGCGCCCCGGGCGAACTCCCACTTCATGCCGGTGGGGAACCCGGCCCCGCCGCGGCCGCGCAACCGGGCCGTCTTGATGTCGCGAATCACCTCCACAGGGCTCATGGCCAGGGCCTTGGCCAGCCCCGTCCCCAGGTCCACCGGCGCCAGGACGACCGGGCCCGACTTGCGGATGTTGTTGTTCACCATCGCCTGGACCAGCTCGTGGGCGTTGTTGCCGTCGCCCAGGCGGGTCACCAGCCGGCGCGGGTCCATATGCCGGTTCAACTCACGAACGATGTGTTGGGCCGTCGAGCGGTGAAGCTCGGTGACCACCACGTCGTTCACCAGGGCCGCCGGCGCCTGATCGCACATGCCGATGCACGGCGTGTACTCCAGTGAGATCCGACCGTCCGGCGTCGTCTCCCCGAAGCCGATGCCGAGCTCCCGGCTGAACGTATCCGCCACCCGGTCCGCCCCGTGCATCCGGTCGATCACGTCGTTGCACAGCCGGATGACGACTTTGCCCTTCGGACGGCTCGACAGAAACGCATAGAAGGAGACGACGCTCTCCACCTCCACACGGTGCGTGGACACCGCTTTGGCGATCACGTCCATGGCCTCGCTGCTGACGCAGCCGTGCTTCGCCTGGACCGCCAGCACGATGTCCATCATCCGTGTCCGATCGTTGTTGCACGCCCGGCAGATCTCCCGGACAGACGCTTGAAGGTTCTCGCTCATGATGTCCTCTGACTTTGGGCTCCGAACCACTCTTCTGAGCGCATCGGCCGTTGTTTTTGCTCTATCTGTGCTCCCGCCGCGTCCACCCGACGGCTCGGCCTCCCACCCTTCCGAAGCGCTCGAAATCCGAACACGCGCTCGGCATCCGCTGCCTTCTTTCGCTTCCGTAATCGAAGGCGGAATCCGCGCTGGGGATCCGGCAATCACCTTGGACCCGACCCGTTCACGCGGACGAGGCTGGGCAAGGGTCATCTGAGAGGCCGGGCATCGCAGGCCGCTGAACGCATATCCGCGAATGCCGCGGAAATGTTAGCAAATCCCATGCCGAAAGCAACCCGGCTCGCCAGGACTCCCGCTCGTCCCGAACTCAACCCACACGCCGGCTGAGGAAATACGGCCGCAGACCAGGGAATTTCACAGCCCCGGCCGATCAACCTGAGCACTCAATTGCCGGACGTGCCGTCTGACGGGTCCGCCACCGGTCTCCCGGCCACGAACGCCTCGATTCCACAGCAGTCTGACAGGAAGACGGGACACTCTCGTGCCCATCGTCTGCACCTCGCACACGCGCCTGACGCGTGGAAGTCCACGATTACACTGGCAGGCCGGGGAATCCGGCTGCGGACAAACTCCGCACCCACTGCGGTGAAATCCGCCAGGCGCCGCGGATGATGCCGCGATCCCGCGATCGCGCGCCAGCGGGGGGCGGGTCAATCCGGTTCCACCGCCAGCACGCAGGCATCCAGCCAGTCCGCGTGAAGATGGTCGATGCTCCCCTCCAACGATCTGACCCGCAGTTCCAGGCGCGCCACTCCCGTGATATCCACGGAAACCGGTCGGGGCGCCTCGCCGGTAGCCTGCGGCTCGCTTTCCCACCGCTTCTGCCCGTCTGCCCAGACCTCGAAACACGCGCGAACCGCCGCGGAGGGTTTGGCCTCGTCATCCAGGCCGACCTTCGCGACGAACCGCTGAAACCCGCCATGAACGCCGTACACCAGGCGAGAGTTCGCATGAGTGCCCAACCCTCGCTCAAACACCTCTCCAGTCACGGACAGCGCATTGCCGTCGACAGAGCGATCGTTTCCAAGGGCGCCCCAGTCCTGTTCCGCCACCTCGGGACGCAGTTCCGACAGATAGACCTTCTCCCTCGCTTCATGCAGATATTCCACCTGTCCGCCCTTGTCCGCGGCAGGCGCGCCGTCGTACCAGACGGCCTTCACATGGACGCGATAGGAGCGGCCAGGCGACAACTCCGTCAGAACCGCCCGCGGTTGAAACGCATAGCCCAGAACCTGGTCATCCATGGAGACGCGGAACGCGACGTGTTCCAGGTAAGGGGACGTCCAGGTGACCTCGGCCGAGCCCAGCCCAGTCGCGCCGACCCTCACCGAGTCGGGGCCTGCGGCCGGAAAACGGTAGGCCGGCTGCGGTTGGAAACGCAGCTCCCACCTCACCTCGCGTGTTGTGCAGCTTTGAAGCGTAAGCGTGGCGCAGCCGTGATGAGCCAACAGGCAATGCTTGACGGTGCCCTGCGGCTCAACACGGGCCACAATCGACTGAGCCGGCTCACCCGGCGGCAGACCGATCGTGATCCTGTAGGGATCCCCCGCGATCACCCGGCTCGTGCCGCGCAGAATGGCCTCATCTTCCGCCGAATCGGATTCCAGCGACGTCAGATCCACCCATCCCTGGGTAATATGACGGTTCGTGCCGATCAGGACCGGCCGATCCCCCGCCGGGACCAGGGTCAGAACCCGCACGTCGGCCGGAGGCACCTCTACGAACACACCATGATCCCACGCGCCGAGGTAGATTCCCTGCCAGAAGTCATATACGTGATACTTCTGCTGCGGATTCAATCCGAGCTCCGCCCAACGCACGTGACGAATGACCTGCTGATCGTCTGTGAAATTAAAGACACCCACCACGTCATACGTGCGCCCCAGATGATCCACCTTCAAGTCCCACAAGGGTTTAAGGGTGTCTCCGGGATTGAACAGATCCAGCGGACGAATATCCACGGCCGGATAGATGCGACGGAGCATCTCGATCCGCGACGGCGGCAAATCGGGCAGACGATCACTGGTGAGCAGCGCCTGTCCGGTGAGGCCCTGCACCGTGGCCCAAGCCCGGGCGAGCCCCTCGGTCAACGGCGGACGCACCATGAACACGTCCGGGTCGCAGTACCAGGCGATGTTGTGCAGGAAATTCCACTTCTGAATCGCCCTGGCCGCGACCAGAAAACCGGCATAACCCGGCACCACGTCGCCGCCGGTTCGCGACCCGTTCATGATGCCCACGCCCGCCAGGGGAATCCCCCAACAGCCCAGCAGGTACGATTCCGGCCCGATGGCGCTGCGGATCGTTCGCAGGGAATCGCGCCAGATTAACGGGCTGCGCGTCGCCGGCTCCATATCGGCGTGAAGCGGCCCGGAGAGGTGCTCGGCCTGCTTCACATACTCATCCAGAACAAGCGGCTGACCATCGATCTTGAAATATGTGTATCCCCAGCCACGGAGCCGGCGGAACAGGTCGCCCAGGTACTCCTGCGCCTGCGGCAGACTGGCATCCACCAGATACAGACCCTCCCACGTCCTCGATGCGCTCGTGCCGTCCGGCTTCCACAGAAACGCTTTGGAAGACCGGGCGACCTCCTCGTTGCTCTGACCGTGGGGAGCCAGCCACAGGCCGGCTTCCAGCCCCAGCTTGCGAATCTCCGCGGCCAGCCCGGCCATGCCCAACTCACGAAACCGGACATCGATGGTGGTCCAGTCCCGGTTGTCGCCCATGCCGTGCCCGACGCCCTGCCAGCCGTCGTCAACCTGAACATATCGGGCCCCGTACGGCTTCAGGTGTCGGGCGATCCACCTGGCGTTCGCGAGCACCTCGTCAGGCGTGATTTCCTGATAGTAGTAATACCATGAACACCACCCGGACGGAGGAACGGGGAACACGCTCTTGTCGATGGGGCGGAAGAACGGCACCTCGAGCGTCTCGGCGTAATATCGTTCGATGGTCGTGCCATCTGCGTGGACCAATCGATCCTGCTGGGGATCGTAGGTGGCGTTCGCCAGCGGCGTACGCACGTCGCCCAGCGTCATCACGAACACGTCGTCCGGAGCGTTCGGTGCCACCCGCGCCGGGATGGGCCGGGGCCACGGCGTCACCGACCCCGCCTGCTCCGGTTCGACGCGCGGAGCGGGCGCCAGACAACCCGCCACTGCCGCCAGCAGCATGCCGCCCGACAGGATGCCCCCTCGGGCCAATCGGCCGCCTGCCGCCCAGAACGTTCCACCGCCCCTGCATCGCTTGTTGCTGAACACCGCCTGCATCATTTGCATCTCCCACACTGCCTTATCACGGACCACACCAGACTGCATTGTAGCGGGCCGGCGACCCGCGGGCACGGCCACGCGGGCGGAACGGAACGGACTCAGCGACGACGCTGGCGTCCACCGCTGGAAGTCTTGTCGCGTTTCTTGCTCTTGCGTTGAACCACCGGGCGGCGCGGCGGTTTGCGGCCGGTCTGGCGCGTCGAGGACGATCGCGCCCTCGGCCTGCCCAGGGCTGCCGCGTCGCGGAGCGCCAGATCGAGCTGTCGGGCGGCCACATCCACCCGGGCAATCTGGACGCGGACGGCCAGACCGATGGAGATTCGCAACCCGGACGTCTGGCCCACCACACAGCCACGCTGGGCGTCCACGTCCCACCAGTCGTCGGGCAACTGGTCAAACCGCAACAGCCCGTCAATGAGCAACTCACGAAGCTGGACGAACACGCCGAAGTTCGTCACGCCGGTCACAACGCCGTCATACTCGTCGCCCAGGTGTTTTTCCAGCAGTTGCAGAATCTTGACGAGCTTGTACTCCCGTTCGGCGGCCTCCGCGCGCCGCTCGTTCGTGCTGCACTGCGTCCCGAGTTCCTCCAATTCGCCGTACGACGGCACGTCGCGCCGCCCCGTCTTGCTCTGGAACTGCCCGGCCAGATACGCATCCAACAGGCGATGGATGGTCAGGTCCGGATACCGCCGAATGGGCGAGGTGAAATGCGCGTAGTGCCTGCTGGCCAGCGCGTAATGCCCCGTCAGTTCCGGCGAGTACACCGCCTCCTGCATCGAACGCAGGATGGCCAGGTTCACCGCGAAGCTCTCCGGCCGGCCCTTGACAGACTCCAGCAAGGACTGAATGGCCGCCCGGTCGAACGACGCCGGCACCGGCAACCCCACGGCCCGCAGGAATTTCTGAAGGTTCTCCGCCGTGGCCGGGTCCGGCTCCGGATGCACGCGCCGAAGATGCGGCACCTGCTGATCCACGAGCAACCGGGCCACCGCTTCGTTCGCCTCGACCATGAACATCTCGATGATGGTATGCGAGAAGGACGTATCCGCCGGGGAAGCGCCCGTCACGTGGCCGTCTTCGTCGAAAGCGAGCTCGACCTCCGGCAGATCCAGGACGAGCATCCCGTCGCTCAGACGCCGACGGTGGATCGCCCGGGCCAGTCGCTCCATCTCGCCCAGAAGCTTTGCGATCTCGGGTGCGAATCCGTCGGTCTTGCCTTCCAGAATCGCCGTTGCCTGTTCATACGTCAGGCGTTTGGCCGACGCGATCAGCGTGTTGGCGAACCGGGTGCCGCGGACGTGGCCGTCACGATCGTACGTGATGAACGCGCTTTTGGTCAGCCGCGGCTGGCCTTCCTGCAGGCTGCACACGGCGTTGGACAGCACTTCCGGCAGCATGGGGATGACGAACCCCGGAAAATACACGCTGTTCGATCGCTCTCGTGCCTCGCGGTCCAGCGGTCCGTCCTTCGCCACGAACCGGGAAACATCGGCGATGTGAACGCCCAGCTCCACCCGCCCGCCCGTGCGCTGCCGGAGCGAAATCGCATCGTCGAAATCACGGGCATCGTCCGGATCAATGGTAATGACGATTTCGCCGCGCAGATCCTCCCGATCGGCCGGAGCCGCCGGCAGATCGCCGGCGACCGCCGCCCGGCGAGCCTCGCGCAGCGCGTCGTCCGGAAACTCCTCGGGGTAGCCGTACTGCCAGAGAATACTCTGCAGATCGACGCCGGCGCCTCCGCGCGGCCCCAGCACCCTCACCAGCACGCCGCGAGCATCCGCGCCTCGACGGGGGAACTGCACGATCTCCACGACAACCTGGTCGCCCGCACGGGCGCTTTTGGCGCCGGGATCGTCCACGAAGATCGGCCCGTGGAACGTGACGCCGTCCGGACGGACGAACCACCGTCCGAACTCGTGGAGCAGTTCCCCGACGAACCGGCTTTGCCCGTGCTGAATGATTTCCAGGATACGCCCCTCGTAGACCATCCGGCCCCCTCGCTTGCCCTTGCGAAGCACCCGCGCTCGCACCGTGTCACCGGTCATGGCCTCGCGATTCTCACCGAGGGGAACGTACAAATCGCCATGGGCGGTCGGGAGCTCCGGCACGACGAAACCGAACCCTCTGGGGTTCGCGCGGTACCGACCGACGATGGTCCCGGAGGGCTCCGGCAGCATCAGGATGTTGCGACTGCCCAGCACCACGCGGCCCGCCCTGGCCAGCGCCTTGACCGTATCGCGAAAGCTGCCGTACTGATCCTCCGCGACGCCCATCGCCCGGGCCAGGGCTCGAAGCCGCTGCGGCCGATAGTCCTCCCGCGACAGAATCCGCAGGATCCGTTCCGTAAAGTCCTCACTGGGCATGGGGGATGCAACCCTTTCCGTCGATGCGCCGGCGCGTCCGCGCCGGATCGCGATCTCGCGCCGGCCCGGATGGTAGTCCATCCGCGCCGGCAGAGCAACGACCGGCTCCGATCGCGCAGGAAACGCCGGACCGGGCG
>MTKY01052752.1_pt1 | contig 17584 bp, 14 predicted proteins | sample 1042731 | NCBI WGS metagenome assembly MTKY01 (sample SAMN06212206, study PRJNA360538) | anaerobic digester metagenome | biome: Wastewater treatment plant; material: sludge; isolation source: anaerobic digester fed with sludge from wastewater treatment plant | place: Denmark: WWTP Soeholt ... | reverse complement strand
GTTGGACGCGCCCAGCAGCCCCGTCTGCGGGGAGCGCGCGGCAAACTGCGCGCGCGCGGAGGCGGGGGCCACGCTGCCGGTCAGCAGGCCGGTGCTCAGCAGCAGCACATTCTGCGGGCTGAGCGGGTCTATGGCAGGGTCGGCCAACTGCTGCATCTGCCAGGCATTGAGGCCGCGCCCGCCGAGGTACTGCCGGACGACGCTCTCCGCCAGCGGCTCGCGGCTGACGCGCTGCGCGGTGAGGTCAATGGTCAGGATGTCGCCATATGTGCTCATGGTCTCACGTGCTGCCTCTCTGGCGGCCCGCCTCGATGATGCGATCAAGGGCTGCTAGCGCGTCGGCTGGCAGCGGCTCTGGCTGGTGCCTGGCGAGGAGCTTGCGCGCCTGGGCGACAGCACGCTGGCGCAGGGTGGTGCTCCCCGCCTTCTCCCAGTCCGCGATATTCTGGCGGTCGAATAGCCGCGAGTACCAGTCCTGACGGAAGTGCGCGCCGGTGTGCGGCGTGTTGAGGTACTGACCGTCCGCACCATTCTCGGCGATCAAATCCAGGGCCAGGGTTTCGTCGCTGATCTCAACCGGCTGCACGAACCGCTTGACCCAATGGATCAGCTCGTTGCAGATGACCATCTGCTCGTAAGATGCCGTCATGCCCGACGCCAGATAGCCCACGTCATGCACCAGGTGCGCGCCGCTGAGTGTCTCGGTGAGCAGGGTCAGCGCGGCCTCGGCGGCGGCCTGCTCGTCGGGCAGCTTGGAGTCGCTGGCCCCCCCCAGGCCGAACATGGGCAGCCCGTGATAGTGCGCCATCTCCATGAACAGGACGCGGTTCTCCGGCGCGGCATACGAGCCGACCAGCGAGCGCATGTCCACCGTGTCGCTCGTCCCGCCACTGATGATCAGCGGCGCGCCCTCGCGCTTAAGCTGGGCCAGCACCACGCCGACCATCTCGCCCGCGTTGGCCAGGGCCAGCGCCCCTGCCTGGGTGACTGGCCCGTTGAGGCCGCGCAGCACGACCGGAATGTAGGTCGTGGGCAGCCCCTTGCCGGCCAGGTAGAGCAGTTTTTGCAGCGATTCCTGGTTGTGGCGCAGCGGGCCGGTGACATTGATGTAGCAGGCGGTGATCGGCTTCTGGCGCAGCGCCTCCGCGTCGCCCGCCACAACCTCGGCCATGGCGATCACGTCCACCATGCTGTCGAAGTCCGGGGTGACGAAGATGCTCGGCTTGGTGCTGTTGCGCAGCATCTCGCGCATCTGGTACTGCCCCACCAGGCGTTGGTCTACGTCCGAGGCGATGCACCAGGACATGATGAAGTCAATGTTCTCCAGCGCGTCGCATAAGCGCACGCCATCGGCCACATCGTGTAGCGTGGCCGGGCGCGGCTGGCCCGTGTCCAGATCGATCACGTTCAGGCAATCGGAGCCGGGGCCGTAGAATACGTTGTAGCCTTCCAGCGGCATGACCGGATCGCCGCGCCGGTCGTAGAGCGTGACGCTCTTGGGTGTCAGGGCGAGCGCCCACTCAACCAGACGGGCCGGAATGTGCACGCGGTTGCCGTCCGCTGCTGGCACGCCAGCCTTCTTCAGCAGGGCCAGCGCTTCCTCATCGTACAGGTAAGCGCCGGTCCGTTCGAGGGTTTCCAGGCTGGCGGCGTGGATTCGTGCGAGCTGCGCGTCGGTAAGCTTGCGAAAGTAAGGCGCACTGGGTACAAGGGGGGCGGTGGGAGACATTTTGCGGAAACTCTCCAGGGAAGTGTAAGGCCGGGTACTCTTTGACCAGGGACTATAACACAACCACGCGAAAGGCAACACGCGGGAACAGGTCCACGAGCAGGTTACCAGGCAGTTGTCGGCAGGCCCCTGTCCCCCAGCCAAGATAAGGGAAGGGGAGGGTGGTCAGCCGGAGTCCCCCCTCTAGCTCGGCTGGAAGGGGGATCAAGGGGGGAGGCATTCGGCGACCATTCCTGGCCTTCCCCTGGTGACAGATCGTTCGTAGGCCCACACGCCCATTTGTCAAGGCCGCCAAGCTGGGCGACAATCAGCCTGCGCCCTCTCACCGCACCCCGGCATTGGCCTGGCCGGAATCAAGGCCATCACCGAAGGTCGCACCCGCCAATCTGTACCTTGATCTGTTTGCCATCTGAGGAGTAACTCATGTCCGTTATCACCGCCGAGACGCTGGCCCGGCTGCGCGCCTTCGACACGCCGACGATCTGCAATCTCATCGAGCTATTTGAGGTTCGCCCGCGTAACACCGGTTACATGGATCAGCGCATCCAGGCAGCTTTCCCGGAGATGCCGCCGATGGTTGGCTTCGCCGCGACTGCGACTGTCCGCGCTGCTGCCCCGCCACGTGCCGGAGCCAGCTACGCCAGCCTCGCCGAGCAGGTTGAGCGCTTCGCCGAGCTTGACGGGCCGGCAGTCGTGGTCTTCCAAGACCTGGACGATCCCAGCGCCGCCGCGACCTTCGGCGAAGTGATGTGCAGCACCTACCAGGCTTTCGGCGCGGCAGGGCTGATCACCAGCGGCACCGGGCGCGATCTCGACCAGGTGCGGGTGTTGGACTTCCCCGTCTTCACCAACGGCACCGTCTGCGCGCACGGCTACACGCATATTCCCACCGTGCAAATGCCGGTGCGTGTGGGCGGCGTCACCATCCACCCCAACGATCTGCTGCACGGGGACCTCAACGGCGTGACCACCATCCCGCGCGAGATCGCTGCCGAGATCGCTGATGTCGGCCCCGCCTTCGTCGCCGCCGAGCAGATCGTGATGCAGGCGGTGCGCTCTGGCTCGTGTACGGTCGCGCAGCTCCGCGCGGCCCTGGCCGAGATGCAGGCGCAGATTGCCACCCTGCGCCAGCAGGTGACGCGCCGCCGATCCTGAGAGCGCCCGCCGCACACTGCCCTGACCAACCGGCAGCCAGCAGGGGCGCTGATGCAGATTAACGAATCAGCACGGAACCACACGCGGCACGTAGGGGCGCTGCTCTGCTGCGCCCTTGTAGGGGCGGGTTTGCAAACCCGCCCCTACAGGAACGCCTTGATCGGCGGCGGTCCGTAGGGCGTATCGCCATACGCCCCTACGGGATACGCCACCGGCCACCCGCGCCATCGAGCGGCAGGATATCCTGGCTGATTTCCTAAAGACAGCAGCGCCCCTGTTTGCTCTTCTCCTGCGGAACTCCCTCGCGCCTGCAACGGCTGTCCGCCGAAGCCTGATCAGTGCTCCCCGCGACGGGTTACAGCCCCGATCTCTACAAGTCTCTATGACTTCTTTGTTGATTTAAGATAGCTGATCGACGTATGATGAATTCATGCTGGATTTCGCAAACGATCGCTGCTCAGCTGGAAGGCTGGGCTGGGGAGGTGTACGGTAAGTCAGGATTCCTGAGGAGGCACGCCCATGCGCGAGTGGCCTGGTTGGGGCAAGACAGCGCTCACGGTGCTGCTGATCGTGATCGTGGTGGGGGCCGTGCTGTCCCAGCGCCCGGTGGCAAATGCCCAGGGCGGGGGGAGCATCAGCTACGGCTCGAAGGTTCTCGGCAGAATCTCCGCCGATCTCCCAGAAGTCGCGTATAGCTTCAACGGCACGGCGGGCGATCTGATCCAGGTGCGCGTCAAAAACTGGGTCGGCACGCTCGATCCGCAGGTGACGCTGCTGGCCCCCGACGGGCAGAATGCCGGCAGCAGCACGCGCAGCCCGTTTGCCGTCGCGAGCCAGGACGCTACCCTGGCGCTTTTTTTGCCGCAAACCGGCGTCTACATGCTGCTGGTCAGCGCGGAGAGCGGGACGAACGGCCAGTTCTTGCTCACGCTGCAAGGGCGGGGCGCAGTGGTCGCCACGCCGCTTGTCTACGGGCAGGGCCGCGATGTGCCCGTTCCCCTCAACCCGCAGCCACAGTATTTTGTGTTTGAGACCGAAGACTGCCCGACCGTCTTCACCGTCGCCAACCTGAGCGAGGGGCAGCCCTTCACTTTCCCCTTTATGGTCAAGGTGCGCAACGCGCAAGGTAACTTGATCGCCCTGCTCTACGGCGGGGACGCGGTTGAAGATCGCCTCGTCCTGCCCGCGCGCAGCGGACGCTACGAGGTCGAGGTGCTCTCCGAAGACCCGCAGCAGCAAGGGACGATCCACCTGCTGGTGAGCTGTGCGGATCAGGCTCCTGGCTGCATCGGCGGGGTGAGCGGCGCGGGTGCCACCGGGATTGCGGCGGAGTGCCCGTCGTGCTTCAGCGAGGACTTCGGCGGTGGGCCGTGCGCGGGCTTCGAGGTGACGGCTACCCACGAAGGGGACAGCACGTTCTCCTTCACCTGGCCTGCCGTCGAGGGGGCTGACTGGTACATCTTCTCCATTGTTGACGCCTGGGGCGTCATGCTCGCCGACTCAGCGATCCTGCTGGAAGGCGAGACCAGTCACCTGTACACCGTCCAGCCCGCTGACCTGGCGCGGGGGCCGTTCACGGCCTATGTGCGCGCTGGCAGCGGCACGGAGATTGGCGAGCTAATCTGCGCCGATGATGTGCAGTTCTCCTTCGAAGGCCCGCCCCCAGAGTGCACAATTGCCGTCCACGTGGACATCGTTCCGGGCGAAGAACGCCGTGCCGTGGCAAGCTGGACTGCCGCGCCGGTCGCCGCTGCCTATCTGATCCACGTCTATGCCTACGGGGATGACGGCGGGCTGATCGGCATTCGCGTCCTCATCGTGCCCGGCGATGCCACCACCTACCATCTCGACGGGGTCTTCCCCGCCGACTACTCACGGTTCCGGATACAGGTTGACGCCTACAGCGAAGCTACCGGCGGTGGAGCCTTTGGCGATATGCCCCAGGGCTTCATGTGCAGCGGTAGCACCGACGTTGAGTTCCCCAAGCCCGGCCCTGTGGAATGGGGTCCAGGGGCGTAGCCCTGGCCTGAGGAGGAGACGACAATGAAACACGAGCGCACACAATGGCTGCGCGTCGGGCTGCTGGTGGCGATCCTTGTGGTGATCGCGCTGCTGCCCAACGCGCCGGCGGTCACTCAGGCGCAGGGCGGCGGCACGATCAGCTACGGCGCGAAGGTATTCGGCACCATCTCGGCAGATGCGCCGCGCGTCACCTACAGCTTCTCCGGCACGGCGGCGGATGTGATCACCGTCATCGCCGACAACTGGACGGGGGCGCTCGACCTGCGCGCCGACCTGATCGCTCCCAATGGCGTGATTATCGCCAGCAGCGCCCAGAACACGCTCGACGACAACATGCAGGGCGCGTATATCTCGGCAGTCCTGCCGGGCGACGGCATCTACCTGCTGTGGATCACCGGTGAGAATGGGACGACCGGCGACTTCGCGCTGACCCTGTTGGGGCAGGGCGCGCCGGTCAGCACGCCGCTGATCTTCGGGCAGGCGGTGGACGTGACTCTGGTGCCCGCTGCCGACCCACAGCTTTTCTCGTTCGAGGCCGAGGACTGCCCCACGACGCTCCTCGTGACCAACGTGAGCGAAGGGCAGCCTTTCACCTACCCGTTCGTGGTCAAGGTCTACGACCAGCGCGGGCAGACCGTTGCCCTGCTGCACGGCGGCGAGGAGCTTGAAGACTGGGTGACGGTCACTCCGCGCAGCGGGCGCTATGAAGTCGAAGTGTCCTCCGACCACCTGCTGGACACAGGGACTATCCGCTTGCTGGTCACCTGTGCGGCGGACGCGCCGGGCTGCGTCGCCGGGCAAGCGGGCATCTCCGGCATGGCGGGCACCGGCCCGCAGGAGTGCACGCCGTGCTTCGTCCCCGGCGATCCGCCGGAGAGTGGCGGCTGCCCCGACCTCCACTTCAGAGCGGAGGCCCGTACCGTTGAGCACGCCCGGCAGGTGACGGTGATGTGGGACGCCATGCCCGGCGCGACGGGCTACACGGTGACCGTCTATGGCCGCACCGCCGACAGCGGCGATGTGTACCTGACGCACGCGGTATGGGGGCCCGGCGATCCAACCTCCTTCACCTGGCTCCTGCCGGAACACTATATCGCTTTCCGTTTTCTGCTGCGTGTTGCCATCGGCGACGACGTGGTGTGTGTTGCGGAGACCAGCCTGGAGTTTGAAGTCCCTCCGGGCGGCGAGCCGGTCTGCGATGAGTTCACCGTCAGCAGTGAGATCGCCGACCCGGAAACGCGCGAGGTGACCTGGACCTGGACGGCCTACCCCGGCGCTGAGGCCTACGTCGTGGAGTGGTTCGAGGTTCTGGAGGACGAGACTGAATTGCTGCAGGGCAGCGTCTTACTCGGCGCAGGCGCGACCTCCTTCACCACCACGCTCCCGGAGCCGAGCGGTGCCACCGACGCGTGGCGGCTGCGCGTGCGGGTGCAGTTGGGCGGGGAATTCCCCTGCGTGGCCGAGGAGACACTTGGGTTCATCCACCGCGTGCCAATCTGCGTGGACTTCACTCTGGTTGAAACCGTCCACACCCCCACATCCTCCACGATCATCTGGTCGGAGTATCCCGGAGCGATGGGCTACATGATGTCGGTTCTGGACGAGACCGGCGAGACCATGATCCCGCCCTTCCCGCTGCTGCTGCCGCCCGACCAGCTCTCGTACGTGCTGGAGGGTCTGCCCCCTGGGAACTATCTCGTCCGCGTCGGGCCGTGGATGGAGGCGACCTTCTGCGAGGAAGAGCTGGCCCTGACCTTCGAGCAGGGGCAGTTCCCGTGCCTGATCCGCACCAACCGGGCAGATGTGCGGGCGCGCGTGGGGCCAGGTCTGGATCATGCCGCCTTCGCCTTCCTGACGGCGGGCGTGGAGTACCCGGTCATCGGGCAGGCGTTTGACGAGGCGGGCAACCTGTGGTGGCAGATTGACAAGTCGTTCATCCCCGGCGGCGAGATGGCGCTGAGCCTGTGGGTGCTGGCGAGCGAGGTGGAGACTGTCGGCGACTGCACTCAGGTGCCGCCCGGCGAGGTACCACCAGAAATCCCCGCAGAGCCATGGCAGCCTGGAGAACCGCAGGAGCCAGGCGGCCCTCCGGGGCAGTGGTTGCCGTGCGGCTCGTGCAATACCTGCGGGCACCCGGCCAACGAGTGCGTCACTTCGCCGGAAGGGGCCTGCCTGTGGGATCCAGCCACTTGCACGGCGCCGGCACAGTGTCTCAGCATCAGCGCGGCGATTGACATGGGGCAGTGCTCCGGTAGTGGCTCAGCGTGGATTGCCACCGCGCCTAACTGCGATGGAGGGTTCTCGCCTGGCACCGCGATCACGGCTAGCGCGAGTGCCGACGATGGGAAATGCCATGTGATGTCCTGGTCCGGCTGCGGAGTGTCGGGCGGCGGTGCCTCGATCTCGTTCACTGCAACCGGGAGTTGCACCATCACCGCGCACATGGGTTACCAATAGTCAGGTTGACGCCGCCAGGGGTGAGTCCCGCGACTCGCCCCTGGCACTCTCCATGCACGTCCGGGTGCTTGCCCTTAGCTGTACCGCGCGTGCAGGGCTGCGATTTGTTCCTCGGTGAGGTAGTTGATGTTACCCACCTGGCTCGCCACCAGGTAGATGCGCGCGTTCAGCTCGATGCTCTCCATGTTGAACGCAGCATCGGTGAGCGTCGGCGCGTAGGCGACTGCGCCATGATTGCCCAGCAACAGGGTGACGTGGTCGCGCAGGTAGGGGATGATCGACTCTGGAAGCTCGTCGCCGCCGGGGATGGCGTAGGGCACCAGCGGGCACGGCCCGGTGCGCACAACCGTCTCCGGCAGGAACGGCTTGTCCAGGCCGATGCCAGCTACAGCCAGCCCGGTAGCCGTCGGCGGGTGGGCGTGGACGACCGCGCGGATGTCGGGGCGGTGCTCGTAGATCGTCAGGTGCATCCGGTGCTCTGAGGACGCGTCTCTCCCTGTGTGCGATGCGATCAGCCGCCCATCCAGGGTGAGCTTGATGATGTCCTCTGGATTCATGAACCCCTTGCTGACGTTGGTCGGGGTGATGATGACCTCATCTTCGTTGAGACGGACGGAGATGTTGCCATCGTTCGCCGCGACGAAGAAATGGTGGTAGAGCCGCTGGCCCACCTCGCAAATCTCCGTGCGCACGCTCCACTCGTCCCATTCCGGCCATGTGGGATTGACGACCTGACTCATGGTTGCCCTTTCCTGGGTTGCTGCGGGTTTGCACGCCGCTGATCGCCAGCGGACGGCCATCCCGCGACGTTGAAGGTAGTTGCAGTTTCGTTTACTTTCCTTTTGATTGCAAGAACAATACAATATTGCAAAAGGAAAGTCAATAGTCTCCTGGGGCGTGAAGCCGGAATCGGGACTGAAAAGCGGCTGGTGCCGGTCACATGCACATTTCATCGAGGCGAATTGCCGGGCCGAAATAGTGTATAATGAGCTTAGGCCCGGCCTTTGGGGAGTTTCGTTCGGCTTCGAGTGTTTTGTTCAGCAAAGGGAGCGCGCCATGTCAGCGCCGATGTTCGCCGAAGAAAGACGCCGGGTGATTCTGGAGCAGTTGCAGAAGCATGGCCGCGTGGCGGTGCCAGACCTGGCCGAGCAGTTGCAGGTGAGCGCCGTCACCATACGCAGCGATTTGAGCGCGCTGGAAGAGGCGGGGGTGCTTGAGCGCACCTATGGTGGCGCTGTGCTGCGGGCGGATGCTTCCATCCTCCAGGAATTGTCGTTCAGCGTGCGGCAGGCGAAAGATCGCCAGCAGAAGAATGCGATTGCGGCGGCGGCGGCTGGCCTGCTGTCCGATGGGTGCAGCGTGGCGCTCGATTGCAGCACGACGGCCTATGCGCTGGTGCCGTTCATCAAGCGGCTGGCCCGCGTCACCGTGATCACCAATAGCCTGCGCGTCGCGCAGAGTCTCCTGGAAAGCCCCAACGTGGAGGTGCTGCTGCCGGCGGGTCGTCTGCGCCGTGAGGCTATCTCCATCGTGGGCGACCCCAATAGCCTGCCCATGATCAATGTCAACGTGGGTTTCTTCGGCGCGCGCGGCATCTCCGACGCGATTGGCGTCACGGAGATCGACTCGGACGAGGCGGCCATGAAGCGGGCGATGTACGGGCGCTGCGTCTCCCCGGTGATTGTCCTCGACGGCAGCAAGTGGGGGGAGGTCGCGCCGTACACCATTGTGCCCCCCTCAGAGGTGAGGCACATTATCACGTCGGAGGATGCACCGGAGGCCCTCGTCGGGCGCTTTCGGGCGAGCGGAGTCCAGGTGACCGTCGTGCCCTTCTAGGCGTTGGCGGGCGCACGGCCTCATGAGATTCGGCACTCAAGACGGGTGATATGCGCAGATAGCCTGTAGGGGAGGATTTCGAAACCCTCCCCCACAAACATCATGTGTGCGCTACCTGTCTTGAATGTCAAATCTCATCTGCTCACTGATCTTCCGGGCAGTCTGGGCAGCCGCATAGATCGTCTAGCTCAGGCTCGAGGATGCCGATCTGCACAGCGTACCCGATCAGCTCGCGGAAGCTGTGCACTTCCAGCTTGGCCATGATGTTCGCGCGATGCCTGGCGACGGTTGCGGGGCTGATGCAGAGCAGATCGGCAATGGCCTGGTTGGAGTGACCCTCGACGAGCAGATGGAAGATCTCCTGCTCGCGCTCAGTCAGCAGGTCGTAGTGCGTGTCGGGCACCTGGGCCTGGCTGCCCTTCAAATACTCCTGAATGACCCGGTTGGAAATGTCCTGGCTCAGGTAGTAGTCGCCTCTGAAGACTCTACGGATTGCCTGAACGACCTCGGAACTGGGTGAGGTCTTGGTGACAAAGCCCAGCGCCCCTGCGTTCAATGCCCTGAGGACAACGCTCTCCCGGCTGTACATGCTCACGATCACCACCTGGACAGGCTGTTCGAAGGCTGAAGTGCTGGCCTTGATCTGGCTGATCACCCCCAGCCCGCTGAAACCGGGCATCGAGATATCCAGCAGCACGACATCGGGCATCAGCTTGCGCGTGATGCTGAGCGCCTCACCGCCATCGGAAGCCTGCCCAACCACGTGCATATCGGGCTGGGAGTCAATAATGCCGGCCAGCCCCTCGCGGATGAGGGGATGATCATCGGCCAGAATGACGGCAATCTTCTGCTGATCCTGCTCTGGGGCAGGCATAGCGCACTCCCTGGATTGAGTAAGGTGGATTATCCGCTTGGGCCTGCCAGCGCAGCCGTATCTATGGGAGTCTGCTGCTCAGTAGACTCCGCACCGCTCACAGGAACGACATCCGGGATGACGGCTCTGAGGACAGTGCCACAGTTCACCTTCGAGCTGATCTTCAGCGTGCCCCCTAGCTCCGCCAGGCGCTGCTGCATGATGCGCAGTCCAGCGCCCAACTGGTGTGTCTCCTGGTCAAAGCCCCGGCCCTGGTCCTGGATCATGACGATGATCCGGGGGTGGCTGTAGATCAGCTTGCACTGAACCAGCCCGGTTTGAGCGTGCTTGACCACGTTGTTCAGCCCTTCCTGGAAGATGCGGAAGAGCACGACCTCGACCTCTGGCGCAAAACGCTTGTCCTGCAAGCCGAGGAACTGGCAGTCCACTGTGATGCCATACAACGACTTGTAATAGCCAGCCATCCAGCTCAATGTCTCTTGGATGCCGAACGGCTTGAGCGTGGAGGGCAGCAGGTCGCTGGAAATGTGGCTGATCTCGCGCCCCACTTCTTCAGCGCGGCGGATGATCTGTTCCAGCCGTTCCTGCTCGAAACGCATTTCCTCGCGCTCGCGCAGGGAGGCGTGCAGGTTCTCCAGGGCGAAGCGCAGCGCGATGACCGTCTGCCCGACCTGGTTGTGCAGGTTGCTGGCGATGCGCGCCTTCTCTCTTTCTTGCACCTGCATGAACTGGGTCGAGATCCAGTTGATTTCCTCGTCAGTCTGGATTCGCTCGGTCACGTCGAAGTAGACTTCTGCCCGGCCAATGATCGCATCGCCCTTGCGGACTGGCTGGCTGTAGTGCTCCAGCCAGCGTTCCTGGCGGCAGTCGCCCGGCAGCACGTGGCACACGAAATTCTCGACGTAGGTATTCTGGTCGTAGGTCGCCAGGACACGCTGGCGGAAATCGGAGCCTCCGTCCATGATGGCCGAAATGCGCTCGCGAACCAGGCGGCGCTTGTCCTGTCCCAGGAGTTCGGCGCGCGGAATGGCGAAAAACTCTTCGATCTTCGAGTTCACTCGTCTTACGCGGAAACGGCTGTCTAGGATGAATACTCCTACGGGCAGAGTGTCCAAAACATTCAGTAGCATGATTGTTCACCACCATATACTGTTTAGACTTCTGCCATCATTATACACCTGCTTGTGATGCGCTTCACACAGGGCTTGCCTGGTTCCTCGCAGATATGTTCTTGCCAGAAAAGAAGGGAGACAGAAAACTTGCTCTCCCTTCTCCACTGATCGGCTATGAAACCGGGGGAAGGCGATGAGCCTCTGTCTGCGACTTATCCCGCCCGGATTGTCGCCTTTTGCGATCTGCTAGCCTAGAGCCAGAAGGCTGGGTATCTGCGCTTGGGCCACAGGTTGTTAAGCAGAATGCCGAGCACCACAAAGATCAGACAGCCGACCAGCACCGGCTCGACCAGCCACTCTAGACCTGTAATCTTGTTCAGGACGGGCAGCAGGGCCGTCGCACCAGCGGGCGGGTGGACGGTCTTGGTAGCCACCATCAGGGCGATGGCGAAGCCATTAGCCAGCGCCAAGGCCCACCAGGTGCTTTCCTTAAAGATTGTGTAGACGACAATGCCCGTCAAGCCGGCAATCAGGTGCCCGCCGATGATGTTGCGCGGCTGTGAGAACGGCGCAGCAGGTGCGGCAAACACCAGCACCGCCGTTGCGCCGAAGGGGACAATGAAGGCTTTGACCAACTCCCACTCAGTGTTAACGAGTTGCAACAGCGCAACGATGATCAGCCCGCCCAGCCCGGAGATCAAGATTTCTTGCCAACTGGGGTAGGGCAGGCCAGAGAGCGCTTTGACTCCCCTAAACTTCTCAAGATAGGATGGAGCCGCATTTTCTGACATATTTCCCTCCACGAGGAGTGATTATGGAGGGCACGCCAGCTTCTCTGAGGAGTGACGTGCCCTATCCATTTATTGATGCTTGTTAATGCTCATCCGCAGCGGCCTAGTACCTCTTGTGGACGAGCTACTTGCCCCGGAACATAAAGTTCGCGCGGGCCTTACCAGGGGTACTTCCCGGCGAGGCTGTACGGCAGGCATTTCCCGTCAAAGGTGATGATGATGCGATCTCCCTTGGGGTCTGGACGCCGTTCGACATCAATCTTGAAATCAATGGCGCTCATGATCGCATTGCCGAACTCTTCGTGAATCAGCTCTTTCAGAGCCGGGCCGAAGGTGTCAAACACCTCATGCAGCCGGTACAGAATCGGATCTGCGTAGCCCTTGTAGGGATGCTCGGTCAGGTAGGCGACATCTTCAGCGGAGACGCCCAACTCGCGGGCGATCTTGTCAGCATATTCCTGCGGAACCCACTGCTGACCATCAATCGCGCAGGCCAGCCAGGCCTTGCTGACGCCGACCTTCTCGGCCAGCGCCTTGTAGGAGATACCCTTCTTTTCCTTGACGTCTTTGAGTTTCGCCGCAGCTTCTGCGCGCCCTTCCGGTCGCCACAAATATTCCTTATTCGCTGTAGGTTGCATCTTATTGCTCCTTATTTGTGTCTTTGCTCTACTTTAGGTAGGTCACGGGACTCGGTTTCTTGCTTTGTAGCTGCTCTTGATTGCCTCCTTTCGCCATTTGACCAAGTTGGAGACCTGCTATTTCCCGTTCCGGTGTCTGGCGACCTTTTTCCAAGCACCAGGAACGCTTCTCAGACGTAATCTTTTGTTATGTCTCCAGGTCACCTTGCCGAAAAAACCGGGCAGCAGGTGATCCCATTATCCGGCACAAGGACCCCATCCATCTATTGGGCATTCGATGTATATCGGTGGCAAAAGGTATGTATTTGGGGGTGTTCGTGCTGCCAGAGGGGTGTATCTCGCCTTGAAGCGGCCCGGTGACCGTTGGGTGATCTGTGGTGTGATCGGTAGGGGCGGGTTTCGAGACCCATCCCCACGTATATCCAATTCACCACAAGTCCGGGATGTATCTCTGAAATACGGGCGTATCTCATTTCTAGGGCAAAAGATTACCGCTGAGGCGCAGAGAGCGCAGAGAAAAGATGGATCGGAGAGGGCGCTAGTTCTTCTCCGCGTCCTCTGCGTCTCTGCTGTTCAGTTATTTCGCCCCCATCGTGAGATACACCCTGGAATACGACTCGGTTGACTCCGGATGCGGACTCTACTATACTGGAAGCAGATTATGAGAGCGCTCTCTCTCGATATACCCACAGTGCGCGTGTTTCGCCCGTTTCCTTGGGCAAGAAAGCTAAATTACTATTTTGTTCATAGAGCGCTCTCGCAACGAGTCGTAAAGAGTTGATCAATGAAGAAGCTTACGCTGGAAGAAGTTGCGAAACTGGCGGGCGTATCACGGGCCACTGTGTCGCGCGTGGTCAACAAGCCCAACAGCGTGTCGCCCGAATTGCGCGCTCGTGTCCAGAAGGTGATTGAGGAGACGGGCTACCAGCCGAACATGGCCGCGCGCACACTGGCCTCGCGGCGCTCCAATATCATCGGTCTGCTCATCCCCAGCGTCACCCAATTCGTCTTTGCCGATCCCTACTATCCCGCCCTCATCGAAGGCATTTCGCGCGCCTGCAACCTGAACGACTATACGCTGGCCCTCTTTCTGCTGCATTCGGCAGACGAACAGGACAAAATCTACCAGCGGGCACTGGGCATCGGCCTGCTGGACGGCCTGATCGTGACTGCCGACAAGATCGTAGACCCCCTGATCCCTGAGATCATTGCCCGGCAAATCCCCGCCGTGTACGTAGGCCGCCCCCCGGACGCCAGCCGCACCAGTTTCGTAGATGTGGACAATGTGGCGGGAGCTTATCTGGCTACCAGCCACTTGTTGCGCCTGGGCTACCAGCGTATTGCGACGATCAGCGGCCCGCAGAACTCGACGGTGGGCCTGGATCGTAGGGAGGGCTACCTGAAGGCTCTGCGCGAACGCGGGCGGGACATTGACCCTTGCCTGATGGCCGAGGGCGACTTCAGCCGCGACAGCGGCTACACCGCCATGCGCCAGTTACTCTCCCAGCGCCCCGGCGCGGTCTTCGTGGCTACTGATACGATGGCTATCGGAGCCATCCAGGCGATTCAAGAGGCCGGGCTGGGGATTCCTGGCGATGTGGCGCTGATCGGATTCGACGATCTGCCTCTCGCGGCGCAGTCCGACCCGCCGCTCACCACCATCCGCCAGCCGGTCCGCTACACCGGCATTCTGGCGGTGCAAATCCTGATCGAGTTGCTAGAAACAGCCCTGCAACCGCCGCGCCATGTCATCCTGCCGACCGAGCTGGTGATCCGGGCCACGTGCGGGGCGATGCAACCCTGAGCAGCGAGCGAGACCGATCCAGTCCCGGCAGCCTACCGTCCGTCACGAAATCATCGTTGGCTTGGAGAGAGGCGCTCTGAAATCCGGATGGAATGGAGCCATAGCACACGGGGCTTCGCCATCGCCCTGGCGACGGAATGTCGCAGCCGGGCCAATCCGCTCGTAGGCTACTCATGCCCTCATCCGTTCAGACGTGTGGTCATCCATCCAGCATTATCTGAATCTATCTGGAGTGAAAGGAGGAGGTATCGAAGAACGAGGAGCGACAGCGCTTTGGCCGTTGTAATCACCCCCGCTGGGTGAGCCGAATATCTCAACAAATGCTTGCTGCAGCAAATATCTGCAAATGGAGGCTAGTTTAGTCAAGCAAGGAGGTCCATGGCGCACAGATCACCAGTCTACGACGAGCATTTCCGGTTCCATGCCTATCGTATACTCGATCGCTTGAGTGACCACCTAGCTCATTTTCAGGAGAAGAGCTCATGTCCCGTAAACTGGCTATTGCCTTCGTGTTAGTCGCCATTCTGGCGGGGATGGCCTTGCCTTTCTCGTCCGTCATGGCGCAGGGAACCGAACCGGTGGTCATCACCTGGTTCATTGGCCTGGGTGCTGGCGGGCAGCCGCAGCATGTTGAGGCTCAGAACGCGGTCGTCGAAGCTTTCAACGCCTCGCATCAGGACATCAAGTTGGAGCACATCGTCGTCGAAAACGAGGTCGCCACTGACACCCTCGCCACGTTGATCGCCAGCGGCGATGCGCCGGACATCGTCGGTCCAGTCGGCATCGCCGGCGCCGCCGCCTTTGAGGGGTCCTTCCTCGACCTCGACCCGATCATCGAAGAGCTCAACTACGACCTGAGCCGCTGGCCTGAGGCTCTGGTTGACTTCTACCGCGACCCGGAGCAGGGCCTGACGGGTCTCCCGTTCGCCACATTCTCGTCGTTCGTCTTCTATAACCGCGACATGTTCGACGTGGCTGGCGTGGCCTACCCGCCCCAGGCGTTTGACGAACCTTACGCCGACGGCGACCCCTGGGATGTGGACAAGCTGCGCGAAATCGCCATGCTGCTGACGCTGGATGCCAGCGGCAACAACGCCGCCAGCCCCGATTTCGATCCCGCCAACATCGTTCAGTTTGGCTACTCGCCCATCTGGTGGAACGATGACATCCGCTCTGGGGTGACCTCTCCCTTCGGGGCCGGCTCGTTCTATGATCCCGAGACAGGGAAAGCGGTGATGCCGGAGAACTGGCGCGAGGGCGTCAAGTGGCTCTATCAGGCCTGGCACACGGATCACTTCGCTCCCGACTACGCGTACAACCAGAGCGACATGCTGTCGGCTGGCAACGGGTTCGATGCCAATGCCGTCGCTATGGGCTACAGCCATCTGTGGTACACCTGCTGCCTGACCAACGTTCCCAACTGGGATATCGCCGTCGTGCCGTCCTACAACGGCACCTACACGTCCAAGCTGCACGCGGACACTTTCAAGGTCCTGAAGTACACCGAGCACCCGAAGGAAGCATTCGCGGTGCTGGACTACCTGGTGGCTGGCCCGGCCATGCCCGATCTGCTGCAGGTCTACGGGGCATTCCCGTCTGACCCGGCGTTCTCTGAGTCCTTCCTGGCGGCTCTGGATGAGCGCTTCCCCTGGGGTGTCAACTGGCAGGTTGCGCTCGATAGCTTCAACTATCCCGACAACCCCAGCCACGAGGGCAACATGCCCAACTACAGAGAAGCACTCGTCGCCGTGAGGAACTGGACGATCAACATGGAGGCGACGCCAGGTCTTGATGTGGACGCGGAGATCGAAACCCTGTTAGCTACTTTGCAGCCCATCTTCGACGCCGCGAAGTAGCTCGCTGTTCGACACAGGTTGGGTGGTGGCGGGTTTCCGCCGCCACCCACCTTCCAGATTCGTAGGCAGTGAGCAGAGCCTTGAGGAGAATTCGCTATGTCTGTGGCTGATCGAGCGCCTGCCAGCAGGACGCGCACATGGCGCCCGCCTTGGGGGGAGCTGACTGTGCAACAGACGCGCAGATTGTGGGGGTGGGCATTCCTGTCCCCCTGGATAGTCGGCTTCCTGGCCTTCTATTTTTTCCCGATGATTGCCTCCCTGGGCTTTACCTTCACCGATCTCCAGCTGACTCAGCCGGATAAGGTGTCGTTCGTCGGGCTAGACAATTATCGGACCCTGTTCAAGGATGCTTATGTCGGCAAATCGTTGAGAGTGACGTTCTCCTACATGCTGCTGGCGCTCCCTCTCTCGCTCATCATTCCGCTTGCGCTGGCGACACTGCTCAATTCCAAGCGGCTGTGGGGCAGGAGGCTGTTCCGGACCCTGTTCTACATGCCCTATATGGTGCCGGTTGTCTCCCTTGTGTATATCTACAACGGCTACTTGAACGCCCAGTCCGGCTGGCTCAACCGCTTCCTCGGCGAGGTCTTCGGCATTAAGGGGCCGGTCTGGCTGTATAGCTCCACGTGGATTTACCCGGCACTGCTGATGTTCGGCGTCTGGGGCTGCGGCAACGCGATGCTCACCCTGCTGGCGAGTATGCAGACAGTTCCCACCGAGCTATACGAAGCGGCCAGAGTGGACGGGGCGAATGCGATCACGGTCTTTCGCAGGATCACCTTGCCGCTCATCACGCCGATGATCTTCTACAACCTCATCCTGTCGCTCATCGGGCTGTTCCGCTATTTTGACATCCCGTATATTGTCTCGCGCGGCACGGGAGGCCCCAACGACATCACGCTCTTCTACAACCTCTATTTCTACCGTGTCGCGTTTCAGTTCGACCGGATGGGCTACGCCGCGACCCTGGCCTGGCTGCTCTTCGTCATTGCCCTGATTGTCACCGGCTTCTTCTTTGCCACGGCACGCAAATGGGTTTACTACGCTGGCTGGAGCGACTAGATCATGGCTACAACCACTCATACCAGGAAGCTGTGGGGCAGCAAACAGATCATCGCCCGCTACCGTAATCTCGGACTTGGCGCGTTGCTACTTCTGTTCACCACGATGGTGCTGATTATCTATCTCTCTCCCTTCGGGTACATGGCGGTCACCAGCATCAAGACCGAGAACCAGATCACGGAGAAGAGTATCCTGCCCATGTCTCCGGTGCTGTACGAGTATCAGGGCGAGCAGTATCCTGAATGGAG
>MTKY01052824.1_pt1 | contig 17604 bp, 12 predicted proteins | sample 1042731 | NCBI WGS metagenome assembly MTKY01 (sample SAMN06212206, study PRJNA360538) | anaerobic digester metagenome | biome: Wastewater treatment plant; material: sludge; isolation source: anaerobic digester fed with sludge from wastewater treatment plant | place: Denmark: WWTP Soeholt ... | reverse complement strand
CTTGCAACGCGGCAATCCAGTGGTGCTGTGAGCTGTCGTAGACGTCGCCGATTTCGTGAACGTTGTGCAGGCGATAGTCGAACTGCCCCAGGTCGCCCTTGCCATCAATCGCCAGATCGCCGACGTTGAAGTAATAGCCGAACGGGTCCAGCTTCACCCCACCCTGCGAGCCGACGATGTACGAGCCTTCGAAGCTGTCCAGATGAATGGCCCATGCCTCGATGATGTCCAGCGCAATGTTGTTCTCCAGGCGCACGAAGCCCATGCCCAGCTCCTCGACGTCATAACCGCTGATTTCCAGCCGGCGGGGGTCGATGGGCGTTTCCTGGTACGTCTTACCGGTGATGCGCAGGACTTTGGGATTGTCCAGCAAGTAGAGGATGTTGGCGATGTGATACACGCCCATGTCGTAGAACGCGCCGCCGCCAGAGTTGCGCTTCTGCACGAAAGGTGGCGCGCCGTAGCCATCTACGTAGGGGCGGCCCCGCCGCCGGAATCCGGTCGAACGCGCGTGGTAAAGCTTGCCGAGATGCCCCCCGTCGATGAGATACTTGGCGGCTTTCGTCTCTCTGCTGTAGAGTGTGGACAATTGAATGTGCAACATCTTCCCGGTGGCCTTCGCCGCCTCTACCATCGTTACGCCGTCGGCGTAAGCGCCGGCGATGGGTTTTTCGCAGTAGACGTGCTTGCCGGCTTCCAACGCCACCACGGTGACGGGCATGTGCAGGTTGTTGTGCAGGCACACGTCCACCGCGACGATGTCATCGCGTTGCAGCAATTCGCGGAAATTTGTATAGGTGTTAGGGATGCCGAATTCCTGCGCCACGCGGTTCAGCTCCACCTCATTGAGGTCCGCCGCCGCTACGATTTCAGCCCCTTCGATCTTCTGATAATGCTGCAAATGGCTTTTGCCAATCTGTCCGACACCAACGATGCCAATACGCACTTTGTCGTTACTCATAGATACACTCCTGTTTGCAATAAAATACCGAACGTTTGATAGTGGATACTGAACGTGCGACGCTGGGTCACACTCGAATATCGAATGTCTCAGCGTGCCATACTTTTTCCAAAGCCTCGGTCGGTGAAAGAGGCGCTTCCTCAAGACGATAATAGACATACCGGAACAAATCGCGCAACACAGCCGTCGTCACCGGCGCCAGGAGCAAGCCGACGAGTCCGCCGATCTCACTGCCGATCACCAAAACGACCATCACCAACACCGGATGCAGTTTCATGCTCCTGCCAAGGACGCGCGGGGTGATAAAGATATTCTCCACCTGTTGGATAACAACAGCATAAATGGCTACCACCAAGGCTAACGTGGGGTTTTGCGCTAAAGCCACAAGGATTGCCGGTATCGCGCCAAGAATTGGCCCGATGTTGGGCACCATTTCAAAAAGACCGGCGATAACACCGAGGATCAGGGCAAACTGCACCCCGGCAATCCCAAAAAAAATCGTTGAGACAACGCCAATGATGAGTCCCAGGAAAAGCTGGCCGCGCAGATAAGAGGCAAACACAGCGTCAATAAGCGCTATGGTTTTCAATACATCCTCACGAATCGAAATAGGAATGGAACGCACGAACGTTTGGCTAAGTTTGTGCGAGTCCAGGAGCATATAAAACGTCCAAAAGGGGATAATCAAAATCGCCAACACGAGGCTGAAGGTGTAAGAAATCACCACCGCCGTGCCGCCGACAGCCTGCTGTAGAATACGGCCTACCTGCGCGCCAAATTTAGTGAGGCTATCGTCAATTTGCCCGCGCACTTGTTCCGGCAGGAGACGGTACTGCTCTACAACATTGTCACCAAGCCGGGAGATGTATTCCCAGATCCTATCGCGCGAAGCCCAAAGCGCCTTCCCCTGCTCGAACAGAATCGGCACAAAAACGGAAAAGAAGCCAACCAGGATTGCCAGGACGAGCAAATATACGAGTCCAATCGCCAGGCCGCGCGCTGCTCGCCGCAAGAACCCCAGATAGCGCCGTTTGCCCAACCACAGGAATCCGTGCTCAAAGAAACGGACCAATGGTGCGATCACGTAAGCCAGCACCAGACCCAAAACGTAGGGGATCAAAACCGTCCGCGCAGTCCAAATGACCGACCCGATGACCAGCACCGCGACCAAAACCAGAATCAGTTGCTTGCGTCGCGATAAAGGAATCCTATGCCAGGCGTCACTTAATGCGCTCATGCCTCTCCCTCTCCAACGATCAGTCCTCGTCTAGCCGCAACATCGCCAGGAACGCTTCCTGCGGGATGATCACATTCCCGATCGACTTCATCCGTTTCTTTCCGGCTTTCTGCTTTTCCAACAATTTCCGCTTACGTGTGATGTCACCGCCGTAGCACTTCGCTAGCACGTCCTTGCGCAGCGCCTGCACATTGACCCGCGCCACGACCTTGCCGCCCACCACCGCCTGGATCGGCACCTCGAACAACTGGCGTGGAATCGCCTCCTTCATCTTGCGGATGAGCAGCGAGCCTTTGTCGTAAGCCATATCGCGGTGGACGATGATCGCCAGCGCATCCACCGGCTCCTTGTTCACCAGGACATCCACCTTCACCAAATCGTCGACGCGATAACTGTCGAAACTGTAGTCCATCGAAGCGTACCCACGCGTCGCGGATTTGATACGGTCGTGCAAATCGATGACCATCTCGGCCAGCGGCACCTCGAACGTGAGCAGCACCCGCTTTTGATCCAACGTCTCAGTCAGCATAAAGTTGCCGCGCTTGCGGCGAAAAATCTCCATCAGCACGCCGAGGTATTCATTGGGCGTGATCACCTGGACTTTCATCCACGGTTCGCGCACTTCGTCGATGAGCGATGGATCGGGCAAATCGGCGGGACGGTGGATTTCGATCTCCTCACCACTCGTCAGCAACACCTGATAGGCTACACTCGGCGCAGTAACAACCAGGTCTTGCGCATACTCGCGTTCCAGCCGCTCTTGCGCGATAACCATGTGGAACAGTCCCAGAAAACCACAGCGGAAACCGAACTGCAGCGCCTGCGACGTCTCCGGCTCATACGTAAGCGAAGCGTCGTTCAACTGCAACTTTTCCAACGCCTCCCGGAGGTTTTCATAGTCGTCGGCCTCTGAAGGATACAGGCTGGCGAAAACCATCGGCTTGGCAGGCTGGTAACCTGCCAGCGGCTCCGCCGCCGCGCGGCGATGTTCTGTGACCGTATCGCCGACGTGCGCCTCGCGTACCGACTTGAAGCCGGTGGCAATATACCCCACTTCACCGGCTGAAAGCCGCTCGACTGCCGTCATGCCCGGCCTGAAGACGCCCACTTCCACCGGGTCGGTCTTCGCGTTGGTCGCCATCATCAGCAACGGCGTCGTGCCCGTCACCTGGCCTTCGTAAAGGCGCACGTAAGCGATCACGCCTTTATACGAGTCGTAGTGTGAATCGAACACCAACGCCCGCAGGGGCGCATCCACGTCGGAGCCTTTGGGCGGCGGGACGCGATCCACCACAGCCTGCAACACTGCCGCCACGTTCGTCCCATCCTTCGCAGAGACCGGGATCACATCCGTCACTGGCAGCCCAATCAACTCCGCCACTTCCTGCGCCACGCGCTCCACATCCGCCGTCGCCAGATCGATTTTGTTGATTACCGGCACGATTTCGAGATCGTTTTCCAGCGCCAGGTACAGATTGGCCAGCGTCTGCGCCTCGATGCCCTGGGTCCCATCCACGACCAGCAGTGCGCCCTCACAGGCCGCCAGCGCCCGGCTCACCTCGTAAGCGAAGTCCACGTGACCGGGCGTGTCGATCAAGTTTAGCTCGTATTCCTCGCCATCCGCCGCTGTCCAGTGCATCTGCACCGCCGACGCCTTGATCGTCACACCCTTCTCCTGCTCCAAATCCATGCTATCGAGCACCTGCGATTGCCCGCCGGCGAACTTCCGCGACTCGACCGTCCCGGTCACTTCCAGCAGCCGGTCGGCCAGTGTCGATTTGCCGTGATCGATATGCGCGATAATGCTAAAATTCCGAATATGCTGCGAATCCATCCCTCTCCTTCGAAAATAGCCTCAACGGATCGAACGGATTCAACGGAAAAATATCCGTTGAATTCCGTTGAATCCGTTGAGGAAAATCCTTTTCATCCTCGTCGGTGTGGCTTGCCGCATAGCGACTCCTCACTGCATCGATGGTCAGACGGTCGAAGGTCCCAACGGTCAAGCTGCCGGGTGTGTCGAAACGTCCTGTAATGCCCGGTCAATCCATGGTTGAATGTCGCCGGAGGCTGCGCCCAGCACCCACCAGCCCAAAAATTCAACGTTGCCCGCCGGCCCGCGTAACGGCGAGGCCATCAGACCGCGCAAGCCCAGGCCCAGGGCTGCCATATCTGCAGTCACCGTCTCCAAGACCTGCCGGTGAACCGCTGGATCGCGCACTACACCGCCCTTGCCGACGCGCTCGCGCCCGGCCTCGAACTGCGGCTTGATCAACGAGATCACCGTACCGCCGGGTTTGAGCCAATTCACCGCCGTCGCGTAGACGATGCGCAGCGAGATGAACGACACGTCCGACACGATCACGTCCACCGGCTCCGGCAGCGCCGCCAGATAGCGGGCGTTCATCCGTTCCATCACCACTACCCGCGCGTCCTGGCGCAGATCCCAGGCCAGTTGTCCGTAGCCCACATCGATCGCGTAGACCTTCGCCGCGCCGTGCTGTAACAGGCAATCCGTGAACCCGCCCGTCGAAGCGCCGATGTCCGCGGCAACCAGCCCGCCAACGTCCACCGGAAATCGTTCTAACGCCGCCGCCAGCTTCTCGCCGCCCCGGCTCACGAAGCGTGGTTTGGCTTTCAGACTGATGTTGGCATCTTCCGCTACGTCAACACCGGGCTTATCGACCAATTGCCCATCGACCTGCACCTCTCCTGCGCGGATCAAACGCTGCGCCAGAGAGCGGCTTTCCGCCAGGCCGCGCTCTACCAGTAAAAGGTCCAGGCGAACTTTCCGTTCACTTCGCTGCTTTTTCACGTGTGAAGGATACCTGAATTTGCCCTAATCGTCAAATGACCGATGACAAAGACGCCAAAAATTGCGTCAGATCATCCGGCAGTGGCGCGGAGAATGTCATCCTTTCCTCCGTCGTCGGGTGCAGCAACGTCAACGCGCGGGCGTGGAGGAATTGGCGCGGCGCGGGCAGTGGGCTGTGCGCCGGGCCGTAGACGACGTCCCCCGCCAACGGAAAACCGAGCCAGGCGAAATGCACGCGAATCTGATGTGTGCGCCCGGTCAGCAAGCGCACATCCAACAGCGTGTAGATGCGATTCTGCGCGTCGCGGTAGCGCCCGCGCACCTTCCAACGCGTGCGCGCGGGTTTGCCGTCCGCAATGACGGCCATGCGCTGGCGATGAACGCGATGCCGCCCGATCGGCGCTTCGATCACGCCCTCGTCCTGCGCGATGTTGCCGATCACCAGGGCGACGTAAGTCTTCCGCACCTCGCGCTCCTTGAACTGCCGCTGCAGCGCCCGAATCGCGCGGTCGTGCTTGGCGACGACCAGCACGCCGGACGTGTCCTTGTCCAACCGGTGCACAATGCCTGGGCGCAGTTCCCCGCCGATACCCTGCAAATCCGTACAGTGCGCCAGCAGCGCATTGACCAGCGTGCCAGAGAGATTCCCCGCGCCCGGATGCACAACCATTCCCGCCGCCTTATTGACCACCAGAATGTCGGCGTCCTCGTACAGAATATCGAGCGGTATCGCTTCAGGGGACAACGTCACGGGCTGTGGAGGAGGAACGCGCACTACCACAGTATCGCCGCCCCGCACCTTGTACGACGAACGGGGTACAGCAGCATTCACCGTCACCTCCCCCGCGTCGATCAACCGCTGCACCGCCGTGCGCGACAAGTCCGGGAGCGCCTCGGCGATAAAACTGTCGATGCGCCCGCCGTCTGCTTCGACGAGCAGCGTGAACGTCTCGCCGTGGCCAATTTCGACAGTCATTCGGTTACCACCTGCCCGTTCACCGCCACAACCTTGCCTCCTTTGATGACCATCGCCACAGGATTCGCGCCAAAGCGATAGCCCAGATGCCGGTAATCTGGCGCGTCCAGAATCAATAAATCACCTGCGTAACCAGGCGCGAGGCTCCCTACCCTGTCGCCCAAGCCGAGCGCGCACGCTGCGTTCAACGTCGCCGCGACGAGTGCCTGCGCAGGCGTCAGCCGCAGATAGCGGCACGCCAGCGCGATGACGAAGGGCATTGACTCGTTCCAGGCTGTCCCCGGATTGCAGTCGCTCGCCAATGCCAGCGCCGCACCCGCCTCCAGAAGCGCGCGAGCAGGCGTGTAATCATGATGCCCCAGGCCGAACGGCGTACACGGCAGCGACACCGCCACCGTATCCGCCGCGCCGAGCGCCGCGATATCCTCCGGCGATGTCGTGACCAGGTGATCCGCCGAGGTCGCACCCAGTTCCACGGCCAAGCGTGTCCCCCCCAACGACGCGAACTCGTCCACGTGTATTTTCAACGGGAATCCCAACGCGCGCGCCGCCTCAAGAATGCGGCGGCTCTGCGCCAGGTCGAACGCGCCGATTTCGCAAAAAGCGTCGCAGAACGGCAGACACTCCAGTCCCAACGCGCGCGACTTCTCCACAACGGCGGGCAACATTTCGTGAATCACCAGGTCCACGTAGGCGTCGGCGCGACCTTTATACTCGGCAGGGACGGCATGCGCGCCAAGAAACGTCGGCACGAGCGTGGCTGGATGGCTACGGTCGAGCGCCACAATCGCCTCCAACTGCCGCATTTCCGCGCCGGTCTCCAAACCGTAGCCCGTCTTCACTTCTACGGTCGTCGCGCCGTGGGCCAGCATCCGGTCGAGACGTGGCCACATCGCCGCGACCAACTCCTCCACGGAGGCGTCGCGCGTGGCGCGCACAGTAGACATAATCCCGCCGCCCGCCGCCATGATTTCCATATACGTCGCACCGGCGATGCGCTGCTCGAACTCCGCCGCGCGGTCACCCATCCACACCAGATGCGTGTGCGGATCGACAAAACCGGGGCAGACCACCTTACCGCGTGCATCAATCGCGCGGGCGGCGCGGTACTGACACGCCAGTTCGTGGGTCAGTCCCGCCGCAACCACCCGGCCGGCATGAATCGCCACCGCGCCATCTTCGATAAGGCCCAACTCGCCCAGATGCGCACCCCGTTGCGGACCACCGGCCTGCGGCGGGGTCACACACAGTTGTCCCGCCGAATGAACAAGCAAGTCTACAGTTTTCATCGCGGTCCTACTTCCTCATACGTAGGAATCATCATTGTGAATTATACACAGAAAAGGCCAGGATTAACATCCTGGCCTTTAAAATCCCTGTGAGATAGAGTTTCACATACAGTCCTGATCGGTGTAAGTCAGGTGTCACAGTTCAGTCAGGTTACGGCGATTCTATATAGATTCCAACGGAGACTTCCTCTTCCCCGGAGATAACCGTCATCGTCCCGACAAGAGTGGCGAATCGGTCCTGGTGAACCCTAAAGGTCACACAGCCAAACGTAGGACCTTCGACTACCTCATTCTCCCACTTATAGGTATACTCGCACGTCCCCCCGTAGCCTCCGGCGTAGATCACAGCAATCCAGCCGCCTTCCGGGCTGCGATATTTGTCCATAGGCCAGGCTTCAGCCCGAAACGGACCACCGGGGCACGCGACGGTGGGCGTGGGTGTGGGAGTCAATGTGGGCGTAGGCGAAGGGGTAAGCGTTGGAATTGGCGTTATCAGCCTCAGGCGATACGCAGAGGCGGGAAGGTGCAACTGCGCCATCTGGGTCCACCCTAGCACCTGTCCGTCCGTCGAGCCAATGTAGACCCAGTCAGGCATTTCGGGATCGTAACCAAGCAAGCGGACTTTCATGCCCGCCGACAAGATCGCAGTAGGGTTCCACCACAGTGTAGCGCCTGGACGCAGTTCCACGCCCGCGTCGAGCACGACCGCCTCCAACGCGGCAGCGAGTTCGCCCCCTGGCCTCGGCGTCAGCAGCAGCACAAAGGTCGGCGTGGGCGAGGGAGGTGCTGTGGATGCCGGCAGGGCCATTGACGCACCTGGCGGCGACGTGGGCGCAGGCGCGGTCGCTATGGGCGTCGCTGTAAATCGGGGGGTGGGAGTCACCGCGGGTGTAGCGGTAGGCAACAACGTAGCCGTAACCTGCCTGGAAGCAGCACATCCATCCCAGGCGTCCTGAGTCGCATTATAGAGCCAGATGCCGATGCTACGCGGAGCACCGGTTTCTGCAGATGTAAAACGCGCCACAACAGAAGTCGGCGCTACACCCGGAATAAGGGGCGTGCCATCCGGCAACGCGTTCGTCTGGCCAAAGTAATAGACATCCGAACGGGCAGAATCGGCCACCCAGATTGGGCCGTGCGTGTAACTACTTTCTACCGCAATAAAGGCGATCCAGCGCCCAGTCGTTCCACAGCGGGAGGCCAGCGCATGCGCATAATCTCGCAGGATGGTCGTGGCAAAAGTACGGGGCCGGCGATAGTCGGTTTGCTCCCATCCGCCGTTGTAAGCCGCCAAAGCGTTGAAAACATCGCCATTGCCCTGTTGGATGATAATCGACAGGGTGCGCGTGCCCCAGAAGAGATTCGCGGCGGGATCAAGGAGGGCTTCTTTCGAAGGTCGCCAGGAGAAGCCAGACTCCTTGGGCATGATCTGCATCAAGCCGACAGAACCGCCCGGCCCAATGGCATTTGGATCGCCGCGGGATTCGCGCCAGACCAAAGAAGCCACAAAGTCAGGATCCAGGCTGCGCCGGTTGGCTTCCTGCACGATCAGGGTTTCCCAACGCAAAATTCTGGCGCTCCAATAGGATGACAAAACAGGGGTATCGGAAGACGGTTCGGAGGCAGGCGCTAGTTTCTGAACTGCCAGTTTTGGGAAATAGAAAGCCCCTACCTGTCCAACGAGCAGGCCAGCCAACACGCCACCCACCGCGAGCGCCGTAACGATCTGGCGCTGTAAGGGTTTTATCACCACACCATCTCCTGCTGAATTATGCCTCTCCTCGATAATCTATCCCGAATATAGGAGATTTCGGTAATTTGTCAAGCTTCGGTATCTTCAGCAAAAATCGCCTGTGCCTCTACCAGATAGGGTGCAATTTCCGCATCCGGCTTCCCCTTGGACTGCAAATAGCGTTCGAGAAGGTGTAGCGGGGTCATTGCGTCTGGTTCCAGGCCATCGAGACGATCCCGAGCAGTCCGCTCCACATCACGGTTGATCTGCGCGAAGAAGGCTTCGGTCAGCAGCGGGGAGAGATCGGCATCCCGCAAGCGTGGCTCCTGTTCCGGTGTCATCTGCACGACCAGCCTGGCGACGGCTCCGATCAGGTCACAACCGGCGATAGCGCGCTCGATGGCACGCAGGGGATGAGCTTCGTAACGCACATCCGCGCGGATGGTGATAAAAGGGCGCGCCTGAACTTCGACATACTGCCATGTCGTCGCTCCACGCTGCACTTCGACCCAACAGAATCCTTTGGGTTGTTTCTCCTCGCCGAAGTCGACCCGCTCCAGACTACCTGCATAAACAACCGGCGGCATATTCCCGCTGTTGAGATCTTGATGCTGGTGAATATGCCCAAGGGCGACATAATCCCACGCCGGATCGGTCAGCGCCGACACGGGGATGGCAACATCGCGGCCGATCATGATGCTGCGCTCCGACCCCCAATGCGCGCTATCGACCGAGAAATGCCCGGTCAGTACCGCCGGTATCTGGGAATCGAGCCGCGCCGCAAAACCCGCGATCAAACTGACGACGGTCTCGCTGACAGCGCGATCCAGTGCTTCCTGGCGCATCTGGCGGAACTGCTCGCGGGTGAGCAGGCGTTGGCGTACCGGGTACGGGATCGTAGCGAGTTGTAGCGGGCCGTGACGCGTCTCAAAACGCAGCAGGTCGGGGCGCGCAGCGACGGTCACATAAGGCACATCGAGGGTGGCGAAAATCTCGATACTGGACGCTCGTTGCTCCATCACCGGCACGTCGTGGTTGCCCACCAGCAGCACGGTGGGAATCTCCGCCCGCGACAGGCGATGAATGCGTTGCGCGAACTCGCGCTGATGGGTGGGGTTGGGATTGCGGGTGCGAAAGGCGTCGCCGGCGAAGAGCACCACATCGGCCGCGTGGTCGATGGCGTACGCCACAACCGTGTCCAGCCGCTCCAAAAAGTCCGCCACGCGCCGGTTCAGACCCGATTCAGGGTCCAATCGTCCGTAGTTTTCCATGCCGATGTGCAAATCGGCGAAATGCAGGATGCGTATTGGTTCAGCCATAAAAAACCTCAAAAATGACATACATTGATGATGCGTGAAAAGCCCCACACGTATCACGTATCGCAGGTCACGGAAGATCAAGGACACCCCAGACACAGATTTCACCGCTGGCGGAGCCGATGAAAGCAACGCCGGAGGCATCCAATACGAGCGCGGTTATGGCCTCGTTAGTAACGCGCAGGCGATGCATGGTCAGGTTCGCGTCAACAAAAAGTAGATCGCCGGCCGTTGTCCCACCAAGGATAGGGAACTTATCACCCCCACTTTCTCCCCCAATGGGGGGACTGTAAGGGGGGGACGTCCACAGCAAGGTCGAGAGCGTGCCGTCAAGCGCCGGTCGGCGTTGACGCACTTTTACCCCCTGCGCCAGGTTCCACAACATCCACTGCCCGGTCTCGTCAACAGATAAGGCGTAGTCGCCCTGCGGGGCAAAGGCGATGAAGCGCACTGGCGCGCTATGGCCTTCCAACACGGCGAGTTCTGTGCCGGCGGTCAAATCCCACAGGCGAACTACGCCATCGACGGAACCCGAAAGCGCGCGCGGCGGTGAAGGATGTGTTGCCAATGCCGTCACCGGACTCTCCGAGGCAGGCAACAGCCACACCAGCCCGCCAGTCTCCGGCTTCACGACCCACAGATAGCCATTCTCCAGTCCTAGCACCAGTTGCGATACGCCATCGACGTAAGCCAGCGTTTGAATACGCGAAAAGGTTGAAACCCGACTGCGCAACACGCGCGTCCACGATGGAAACGCATACACGTACAGATCGCGCTCTTGCGCCACAGCGATTTGCCCGTCAGAGCTTGCAAGCGCAAAAACGGCAGGCGGCAGCGCATTGGCGACCCGCGTGACCTGGGCCAGCGCCGGATAACTGTGGCGTAACGTGGTCGTGGACTGTAGAGCGCGCACTTCACCGTTGACGGTATCCAGCGCTAAAACCGGCTCCGGCGCAGTCTGATAGCAGCCGAGTAGCCTGGCATTTGTGGCAAACGGCTCACCTGGTGTCGGCACAGGCGTACCGGCAGCCACCGGCCAGTAATAGGGCGTCGGCGTCAACGTCGGTGTGTTGGTGAAGGTAGGCCAAGGGGTGGGTGTTGCACCGATGGCCAGCGCCGGACGTATCGTCGTCAGCGGGGCGAAGACAGATACCGGATAGAACTGCGCGACGCTCCACAAGGCTGCCAACACCCCAACCACGACAAAAAGCTTGGCAGGCCAGCCCTCGAAAATCAACACGAGCCACGTCAGGCCGAGCGCCAGCGCCAATATCCCGCCGATCAGAAACATTGGTCCCAGCACATGCAGCAGCGCGCGCCATGATGCGGCAAACAGTCCCAGCGTCGCAGCGGAAAAAGGTCGGCCGAACAATGCCCGGAAATCCGGTGACGGAAACACTTCCAAAATGGCCAGCAGTCCGACCACGCCAACGATCAAACCAGAAGTGAGCAAAGGCACACTGATGCAGACCCACCGCTTGCGGTCGGGCACCAGCAAAGTGGCGAAGAGTGCCAGCACCAACACCAACAACGGCGCATACCACACCCAGCGCAACCACGGCGGAGGTTCGGGCCACGCGGCGCTGAGGTTCGTTTCAGCCTCGGCAAACAGGGCGACAAGATCGGCAACATAAGCCTGCCACCATGCTTGCTGTCGCTGTCCTACAGCAGAATGTGCGCCGGGATCGACGGGGATGCAGTAGCGCGTATCAGCTCCCTCACAGGACGGCAGCGCACGCCACAGCCAATCGCGCAACAGTTCGCCTTGCGCGCCGGTCAGGTACTGTTCCACGGCGGGCGTTAAACGCCCCGGAGGTGGCGCCTCGTCGAGCGCCCAGGCTGTCCAGGCTGGCCCCAGGCGCATCACTGCCGGCTCGACATCCACAGTCGCCAATGCTGCATCGAACAGTGCGCGCAGCGTCTCCGGCTCGCGCGAAACCCACGGTGGCCATAGTTCAGTGGGAATTTGTCGCGGCAGATCTACAGCAAGTGCAGCGCTAGCCCGTGAAACGAAATCGCTCTCACGCAGCCAGCGCTGATAGAAAATCGGATTCAACAACGCATAGCGCGCCAGCCACGTCGTGAGCGCAAAGACACTCACCAACGATGCGAGCAGACTCAGGAATAGCGCGATACGCAGTTTCATAACAAATGGCAAATGGCGAATAGTGAATCACGAATTACCTGAAGTTCGTGAAGATTCGCGTAATTCGCGGCTAAAACGCTACAACCGTGGAAGTACGACGCCCTGCTGACCCTGGTATTTGCCCTTCTTGTCGGCGTAGGAAATTTCACACGGCTCGTCGCCTTCGAAAAACAACACCTGCGCGATGCCTTCATTGGCGTAGATTTTCGCCGGGAGCGGCGTCGTGTTGCTGATCTCGATGGTGATAAAGCCGTGCCAGCCCGGCTCCAAGGGCGTGAAATTCGTCACGATGCCGCAGCGCGCGTAAGTCGATTTGCCCAGGACGGCCCCTAGCACGTTGCGCGGCATGCGCATATATTCGAGGCTGCGGGCCAGGGCGAAGGAGTTGGGCGGGATGATGCAGATGTCGCCCGTGAAATCGACCATCGCGCGTATATCGATGTTCTTGGGATCGACAACCGCCAGGTCCCCCACCCCGGAGGTGAAGACCTTGAACTCGTTGGCGACGCGGATGTCGTAGCCATACGAGGACAGGCCATAAGAGATCACGCCGTTGCGCTTTTGCCCATCGAAAAACGGATCGATCATTTGATGTTCCAACGCCATTTTACGAATCCAGTGGTCAGGTTTGAGTCCCATGATAGCTCCTTGGAGATAGACGGTGGACAGTAGACGGTAGACGGGAGCAAGCCCTGTCTACAGTCTACCGTCTACTGTCTACTAGAATTACATACGTTCGGGTGCGTCCATCCCCATAAGATGCAGGGCGCGGGCGAGGACGTGCTGCGCGGCGCGGGCCAACATCAGCCGGGCTTGGGTGAGCGCCGCATCTTCGGGCAACGTCGAAACGATGCGGCAGTCACGGTAGAAAGCATGGAACAGCGACGCCAGCTCGGTCGCGTAGAATGTCAGGTAATGCGGCGCCATGCTGTTCGCCGCCAACGTAATGACTTCGGGCAGCGCCAGCATCTTGCGGATGAGCGCCAGCTCGCTCGGATGCGTGAGCAGGGCGGGGTCGCCGGGCACGTCGAGGGCACAGCCCTCCTCGGCGGCCTTGCGCAGTACCCCGGCGATGCGCGTGTGCGCATACTGCACGTAGTAGACGGGATTACGGTCCGATTGCTCCACCGCCAGGTCGAGGTCGAAATCCAGCGTGACGTCCACGGTATGCGTGAGCATCATAAAGCGGATCGGATCCGGTCCGACTTCATCCACCAACTCGCGCAGGGTGACGAACTCGCCGGAGCTTTTGGACATACGCACTTCCTGACCACCACGCAGCAGCGTCACCATCTGGTAGAGGATAAACACCAGCCGGTCGACATCGACACCGAGCGCTCGCGCTGCCGCCTGGACGCGCGGCACATCGCCGTGGTGATCGGCGCCCCACACGTAAATCGCCTTGTCGAAGCCGCGTTCGACGGCCTTGTTCCACAGATAGGGGATGTCCGATGCCAGATACGTCGGGCGATCCTCCGGATCGGGAATGACTTGCGGCGAGCGGATAAGCACAGCATCCTTTTCCAGGTCAGGATGCCGGAACCAGGTGGCGCCAGCGTATTCGATGACGTAGCCGCCGTCACGGAGCTTCGCCATCATCGCATCGAACAGCCCGCTTTCGTAGAGCGATTTCTCGCTGAACCAGCTATCGAAGTGCACGCGTAACTGCGCCAGATCATCGCGCACGCCATCGAGAATACGAGCAATGCCCCACAGACCGAGCGCGCGGACGGCCACATCGCGTTCCTGCGTAAGATATCGGTCTCCAAACGCCTCACGCGCGCATTGCGCCAGCTCTGTCACGTAAGCCCCGGGATAGCCCTGCTCCGGGAACGGGACGTCCAAACCAAACAGAATGGCGTAGCGGGCATAGATGCTCGCGCCGAAGTTGCGAACTTTGGAACCGGCGTCGTTGACGTAATACTCGCGTTCCACGGCATAGCCCGCAGCATCCAGCACGGAGGCCAGCGTATCGCCGATAACGGCGTTACGCGCCGATCCAATCGTGATCGGCCCGGTGGGATTGGCGCTGACGAACTCGACCTGCGCGCGTTGGCCCGCGCCCAGAGCAACGTTCCCCCACGCTTCTCCGGCTTCAAGGATGACGGGAGCTTGCTGAGCCACCCAGTCCGTCGAAAGCGTAAAGTTGAGATAACCTGGCGGCGCGACTTCGACGTCTGCGACGAAATCAGCAGAAGGGATGTGCTGCGCGACAGCCTGTGCGATCTGCAGGGGCGCGCGGCGGAGCACTTTCGCCAGTCCCATGCACACCGGAGAAGCGTAATCGCCGTGCGCCTCGTGGCGGCTCTGATCGACGGCGATAACATCAGGAATATCAAAAGGCGGCAAAGCACCGGTAGCCTGGACATTCCGCAGTCCTGCGCGGAGGAGTTCGGCGATTTGCTCACGCAGCGGGACAGTAACAAAGGTCTGCTGATGCGTCATACACATTTCTCCAAGAAGTAGGGTAGTTGCTTGCGCCACCAGGGCCAGTCGTGAGCCACATCCAAACCCCAATAGTCGAACAAGGCGGGAACATCCAGATCACGCAGGGCGGCTTCCAGCGCGCGCGTTTCACGCAAGCTGTCTTCCTCCCACGCACCTTGCCCCACACAAATGACGATGCGGCTTTGCCGAAATTGCTCCAGAAACGTGGAGTCGGTCAGATGCGGCAGATAGCACAATGGGAAGTTAAAATAAACGGCGTCATCCATATAATTTCCGACAAAGTACTCCGGTCCGTACATGCCGCTCAACGCGACCACACCGTCAAAACGATCCGGATGTTTGAAGAAAAAGTTGGCCGCGTGATAGGCACCCATACTGCACCCGACCGTCATATACTTTCCATGATAACCGCTGTGCTCACGTATAAACGGCAGCGTTTCCTGAATCACGTAATCCTCGTACTGTTCGTGACGCATACCGCGATCGCCAGGATACATCCAGTGCGCCAGCCACGCCTCGCAATCGATGCTATCGAGCGCATACAGTCGCACCCGACCGGCCTCGACGAACGAGGCAATAGCATCGACCATGCCAAAATCCTCGAATTCGTAAAAGCGCCCACAGGCTGAAGGGAAAATCACCACCGGTTTGCCGGCATGACCGTAGACTTTGAATTCCATATCCTGACCAAGACGACGACTCAACAGTTTATAATACTCGACATTCATAGATCCTCCACACCCTCAGACTGCCGACACATCTGCAATGGCTGACTGCAAGCGGTCGAGATCAGGGTAGCGGAACAGGTAAGCATAATGTCCCAATGCAGGTGACAACACTTCGCTCATCGGGCCGTGTTCAGGGATCAGATCACCATAGCGGCGCAACACCTCGGCATGGGACAAACGATAGGTGCGCGTCCTCCGGCGTCCAACATAGGCGCAATGATAGGGCCGTGCATACTGCATCTTGGAATGGCCAAAAGCCACGATGTTTGCCCACTCCCGGTAAAGGTCGATGTCATTGGCGTAGTTGAACATATCCATCGTCAAACCGCCCGGCGGACGCATATTGACTTCCAACGCCACCCAGTGTCCATTGTCCAGATGGAAAAACTCGATGTGGAAGAAGCGCTCGCGCAGGTTGAACGCCGCTACCGCGCGCCGGCCTGCATCCTCAAGGCCCGGGGGAAGCTCGCGCAAGGAATAGTAGTAGATGTCGAGTCCCTCGTTGACGGTCTCCATAATGCCCTGGCTGAAGAAATGAGACGTGTAGAAGACGATGTTGCCCTCGCGGTCAACCAAACCATCAAAGGAGTAGAGCGCGCCGGAAACAAAGGCTTCGAGTAAATAATCCGAGGTTGGTTTCGTCGCAAAGAACTGCTCCAGGTCGGCGTCGCTGCGCAGCTTGTATGTTCCACTGGCGCCGACGCCCGTATCCGGCTTGGCGACGACCGGATATCCCACCTCGGCGACAAATTTCATGGCCTCGGCGTACGAGTGCGTGACAAGACCCGGGGCCACGTCGATACCGACCTGGCTGAAGATGTGCTTCATCTTCGATTTCTGCTTGACCCACGCCAATTCGTCGGACTTGGGGCCAGGGACGTTGAAATCGGTACGCAGGCGAGCATCCGTCTCCAGCCAATACTCGTTGTGCGACTCGACACGGTCCAGCCTCCCAAAGCGATGCGTGAAGTAGCCACACGCGCGGATCAAGTCATCATAATGGTGCAGATCGTCCACGCGGTAGTATTCCGAGAGCGCAGACCTCAATTCGAAGCGCAAATCACCGTAAGGTGCATCGCCCAATCCCAGAACATTGACGCTGTTCTGGCGCAACGCCACGGCAAAATGATAGTAATTGGTTGGAAAGTAGGGTGACAACAAGACAACGTTCATCGCAGCCCTGCTTCTTCAAACTCTTAAGGGGTGCCCCCCAATAGCAAAAATGAGGGGAGAGGGTTATCCCTCGCCCCTCAAGATCACAATGTACACTAAGTGATACCTTGTTTTGGCGAAAAGTCAAACGGCTTTAGCGTTTCTCCCACCACACATAGATGAGTGCCTCACCGCCGTCCTCGAAATACTCGACCTGCACTTCGTGCAGACCTTTGGTAAGTTGAGCCGTGACGCAGTAGGACAAGCTGTTGGACGGATGCCATTCATCGATGAGGCGCGCGCCATCCACATACAGGCGCACACCATCGTCGGCCATGGCGCAGAAGGCGTAATTCGCCTTTTCGAAGGCAATCTGGCGCACCCACCGCGCGCTGAAAAAATCCTGTGGGATGCCGGGGGCAGGCGAACCCAGTTTCCACTCGAAGCCGATGTGCGAGTCCGCGCGGGTGAGGAGAGGCTTGCCGCTCAAGTCCGTATTGCCAAAGTATTCGCCACGCCATGCATCGGTGGGAGACGCGGTCGAGCGTAGCAGCGGACGCGGGCGGCGCGGATCCGTCGCACTCCGAGGCCCACGTGTCACAGGTCGTCCGTCAGCGTGGGCGGGGTGCGGTTCGCGAGACCCCCGTTGGCGGGAAATGACCAGTGACTGATCAAACCCGCAGGGAGCCGACGAGCGTCCGCACTCGTTGCGAGCAATGACCAGTGACCGGTCGCTTCTCGCGGCGAGTGCGCACGACGAGCGCGAGCAGGCGATCGCCGCGCTCGCGGCGGGCCGGCACGGGC
>MTKY01052843.1_pt1 | contig 17610 bp, 15 predicted proteins | sample 1042731 | NCBI WGS metagenome assembly MTKY01 (sample SAMN06212206, study PRJNA360538) | anaerobic digester metagenome | biome: Wastewater treatment plant; material: sludge; isolation source: anaerobic digester fed with sludge from wastewater treatment plant | place: Denmark: WWTP Soeholt ... | reverse complement strand
CGCTCGGCCTTTCCCCCTCTCCATGCATGGGGGGGGCGTCGAGGCGCGCCAGCGCCGAGACGGGGGTGAGGTAGATTCGCGCGCGGCCCTCAAAGGCACCCTTGGCACCCATCCGCCCCTGAGCTATTAGAGGGGAGAGGGGCCGGGAGTCCGGGTTGGGAAGTGCGCACTACGCTCTAAGTGGGCTGCTCGTTCTCTTCGTGTGCGCTCGCTGCTCGCGGCACGTGGCGCTGCCCATTGATGACGCGCCGGATGGCATACGGCCCCTTGCCCTGCGCCTCGTAGTACGTGCGCATGAGCATCTCCATCATCAGGCCGAGCAGGATGGACTGTATGGCCAGCACGCCGAACAGCGCCGACAGCACCGGCCAGGGCGACTGCCAGTGCCAGGTGCCGAAGAAAACCCCGCCGATCACCATCACCGCGATTCCCACCAGGCACAGCGCCGACAGCATGAAGCCCACGCCCCCGAAGATGTACATGGGGCGCGTGTTGTACTTGGTCAGGAAAGTGACCGTCATCAGGTCGAGCACGACTTTGATCGTGCGCCACAGCCCGTACTTCGACTTGCCGTGCAGGCGCGGGCGATGGTTGACCACGCGCTCGACGATGTTGGCCCCGGCGGCGTTGGCCAGCACGGGGATGAAGCGGTGCATCTCGCCGTACAGCCGCACATGGTCGAGCACCTCGCGGCGGTACGTCTTGAGCGTGCAGCCGTAGTCGTGCAACTGCACGCCGGTGACGAAGGAGATGATCCGATTGGCGACCTTTGAGGGCAGCCGCCGCGAGAGCGCGCGATCCTGGCGATTCTTGCGCCAGCCGCTCACCAGGTCGCGGCCCTCGGACTCCATCTGCTCCAGCATGAGCGGGATGTCGTGCGGGTCGTTTTGCAGGTCAGCGTCCATCAGGGCGATGATCGCGCCGTTGGCGTGGTCAATGCCCGCCTGGATAGCGGCGGTCTGCCCAAAGTTGCGGCGCAGCAGCACCGCGCGCACCGTCTCCGACTGCGCCTCAGCCAGGGCGATGATCTGCTGGCGGCTGGAGTCGCGGCTGCCATCGTCCACGTAAATGATCTCGTAGCGCAGCGGCAGCCCGTCGAGCACGCCGGTCAGCTCCTCGTGCACGGGGCGGATGTTGTCCTCCTCGTTGTAGACGGGCAGCACAACCGACAGATCGAACGGGTAGCGGTGCGCGGTGTTGGCGGTGTTCAAAAGGCTTCTCCTGAAGGATGGGGGCAGAGGCAGGCGCAGAACTTGTCAAACAGCCTCTTGCTCACAGTCGCACGATCGCTCGTCGGCCTGAAACATGCCGTACAACTCCTCAACCTTGGGAGAGAGCTCGGCGTAGAAGTCATCGGCCACAGACAGTCCTACTTTGTTAACAGCATAGTATTGATATGTCCATTTCACCGCTTCCAGCACTGCGCAGAATTCACCCCCAGCGATTGGGCGCAGGTCCAGATGCCCCGTCCCTCCATTCCCGCGTGCAGAGAGCAGGGTCTCGGCCAAAACGGGATACCCTGGTCGCAGGGTGAAGTGAGCAGCCACGGCTTCCAGAACCACGTCACAGAGCCAGGCAGGAGCCTGCCACGAAGCACCGTCGCTGATGACTATAGTCGCGCGGGTATCGCCCGCCACTCGCGGATCAGAGACCATCAGTGCCTTCAATTGGCTGAAGCGATACAAGACGTGGAAGTAGTGTAAGGGCTCAGGACTTCTCACCGCCTCTTCTACCACCAGGCGGTTGTAGGTGCGCTGGGTCGCCTGCACCAGCTCGCGAAATCGATCCGCGTCGAGAGATGACAAGTCCAGGAATGCAAACTTGTCGATTGGCTCTCGCAACATCTCTGCCATCGAGGGGTTGCTAGCTTCGAGTTCCTGAGCGATGTCTTCAAGCGCTTGTTCAAATTCGATTTCTCGGGGCATCCATGTCGCTTGGTCTCTAACTATTAGTGTTGCTCCCATGCTATTTCCTCCGGAATAATTATCTAATCGCAACTCACCCTGTAAAGAGAGGTCTTGATGGCTGTGACCAACGAGTCACGTCCGGCTATTGGCCTGGTCGCCGACGACTGAGAACTGACTGCTGATGACCGACCATACCTGACCGCTCAGCTCCCCGGCGGCTCGGTGTGAATGGTCACGCGCTGAACCGGGGGTAGCTCGTTGCGGATGGCCGTCTCCACGTGCTCAGCAATGGTGTGCGCCTCTTCCACGCTGACCGAGGCGGGCAGGTGGCAGTGCATGGTCAGCGCGTATCCGCCCTGCTCCAGGCGGATCGCCGTTTGGTGCCAGTCAGCGTCAGGATACAGGGTGCTGGCAATGGTCACGGCGCGGTCGCGCAGTTCAAGCGCGGCCTGCGTCTGCGCGAGGGGAGCACTGTGCTGGTAGGCCGGCTCGATGTGCGTCAGCACCTCGCGCAGCTCCGGGAATTTCCCTTTCAGGCGGTGCTCCAGATCGCTGACCTGCCGGTGCGCCTCGCCGAGCGTCAGGCCGGGGCCTACCTCGACGTGCATTTCCAGGGCGACGCCATCGCGGGCGGAGACGGGGATCACCTCGTGCACGGCCAGGCCCAGCCCGTCGGCGACGGCGCGCGCTTCGAGCATCCAGTCCAGCGCTGCGCCCCGCTGCGGAGCGAAGTGCACCTGCACCTCAGCTACGTCCGGGTAAGCGGCGCGCACCCGCTCCTTGATCGTCTTGGCGATGGCATAGGCGCGGTCGGTGGTCACGGCGGGCTTGATGCGCGTGTCAATGTCCATGTAAATGGCGTCGGCAGGCCCCCGGCTGCGCACGCGCGCAGTCTCCTCCAGGCCGGGCACGTCTTCCAGCAGTGCAATCACAGCCTGCGGGTTAATGATCTGGCGGTCGGCCAGCGTGTCGCTCGTCTGGCGGATGATGCGCAGGCCCATGCGGGCGATGATCACCACAATGGCCAGGGCAATCAGCGGGTCCGCCCAGGGAAAGCCCAGCGAGATCACGGCGAGGCTCACCAACACCGATGTCGAGACGAGGAAATCGCTGGCCGTGTGCGAGGCGTCGGCGAGCAGAATGTCCGAGCGCAGGGCACGACCGCGCCGCCGTTCGTAGAGAGTCACGAACAGGTTGATGGTCATCGTCCCGATCATGACCGCGAAGCTGAGCGGCACGACTTCGGGCGCTCCGCCGTGCAGCAGGCGGTCAATCATCGTTTGCAGGATTTCCCAGGCGGCGACGAGCATCAGCCCGCCGATGCCCAGCGTGGCCAGCGTCTCGAAGCGGCGGTGGCCGTAAGGGTGGTCTTCGTCGGGCGGCTGCGCGGCCAGGCGCAGCCCGACCAATCCAATGACATTCGACGATGCATCCAGCGAGGAATGGAAGCCGTCAGCAATCATGGACACCGTGCCCGTCGCCAATCCCATAAGCAGCTTGGCGACGGCGACCAGAGCGTTGAGCACCAGCACAATCCACAACACGCGGCGCACGGCCTGCGTGTTGCCAGCGTTTGACGGTGGGGTGACAGGTATGGGTGACATGGCCCTCATTGTATCACGGAGTTTTCCGCAGAGGAACGTGCCCGGCGCAGCAAGATAGTCTCCTCCACCGGGCACAGCAGAGCAGCGACTCTACGACTCCTGCTCGCGTGCAGCGTCGGCGGCGAGCACGGCGAGGCCGTCGGCCAGCGGGGACGGCTCGCCCCCTTCCTGCACCCACTGCACGCTGAGACGCTCAGCGGCAGCGGCCAGCGCCTCCCAATCAGCACGGTGCTTGACAGCGCTGCCGTCTTTGGTCTGCCAGCCACGCGCCCGCCAACCGGCCACCCAGCGGGTGATGCCCTGGATCAGGTAGTTGTCCGGCGCGTGCAGGCGGACGGTTGCGCCTTCAGGCAGGCTTTCGAGCACGGCGCGGGCAGCGATCAGCCAAAGCTGGTTGGCGGAATTGACCGGCGAGCGCCCGGTGAGAACGTGCTCGCCCTCTCCGGGCACATCACGGACGCGCGCTGCCCATCCACCGGCTTTCACGCCCCTGGGCAGCGAGACGCGCAGCGCAATCTCCCAGTCGGGCGGCGGCCCATCCCCGGCGGGCGATCCCTGCCGCGCCACCAGGCGCTCGCGGGCGGCAGTAGCCAGGCGATCCACGTGCTCGTTGTGCGGGTCGCCGGAGTGCCCGCGCACCCACTGCCAGGTGATGGCGTGGCGCCCCGTCTCGGCGTGCAGCGCCCGCCAGAGGTCTTCGTTCTCGATGGGACGGTTGCCCCTGCGCTGCCAGCCGCGCGCGACCCAGTCCGGCAGCCATTCGGTGATTCCCCGCTTGAGGTACTTGCTGTCAGTGTGCAGCGTCACCTGGCAGGGCCGCTTGAGCTTGCGCAGCGCCTCCAGCGCCGCCGTAAGCTCCATGCGGTTGTTGGTCGTTCGTGGCTCAGCGCCGCTCAGGTTGCGCGTGAAGCCGTTGGCGGCGATGAGCAACGCTCCCCAACCGCCGGGGCCGGGATTGGGGGCGCAGCCGCCATCGGTATAGATTGTGACATGAGGCATCTCGCCGGACATGGTGTCTCCTGGAACAAGTCGGGCTGCTCGGACGGCGCGGGCTGGATGTTACAGGATTCGCCGGGATAGGACAACTTGTGGTGATTGGTGATTGGTTATTGGTGAAAGCGGCTTCGCTGGGAGTCTGGGGCGGGCAGGTGTTGAGCAAACGTGAAAGCAGGCGAACGTCTCACGTTCAGCCTCACCCCCCCGCTCCCTCTCCACGTGGTAGAGAGGGGGAGTCAGGCTGCCAGCAAGTCCCCTCTCCACTACGTGGGGAGGGGATTTAGGGGTGGGACTACTATCACACACAGCATCACTTTGCCCATTTAATGATCCTCACATGCCTGTCCGCCCCCCCAACCTGTACGCAGAGGGCTTTTGAAATTCGCAATCCGCAATCCACAATCCGCAATTCGCAATCCTCTCCAGGTGCCCCTTACGCCGCCGCGATCTATAATGGAGCGCAGCGCAGGCCGTCACGCGCCGCGCCCTGGCCAGATCAGCAGACCGAAAGGAAGTCCCATGATCACCACCCCCGCTTACTCTCTCGATCAGACCCGCGCCGCCTTCCCCATCGTCGAGCGCCTGACCTACCTGAACAACGCGGGCATCACGCCCATGCCGCTCCCAGCGGTGCAAGCCATGCAGCGCGCCACCGCGTGGCTCGCTGACGACCCGATGGCCTTCTTCACGCCCGGCTTTGACACTGGCTATGGCGACGTGTTCGCCACCTTCTCGCAGGACATGGCCATGCTGATCAGCGCCGCGCACCCGCACGAGGTGGTAGGCATTCAGTCCACCTCCTCCGGTCTCAACGCCGTCGCCCAGGCCATTGACTGGCAGCCCGGCGACAATATCGTCCTGGCCGATGTCGAGTTCCCTTCCAACGTCTACCCCTGGATGGTCTTGGAGCGGCGTGGTGTCGAGTGCCGCCTGGCCCCCGCCGATGGGGGCGGCGCGACCGTCGAGGCCCTCGATGCACTGGCGGACGAGCGCACGCGCCTGATCGCCGTCAGCGCCGTGCAGTTCCTCACCGGCCACCGCGCCGACCTCGCCGCCATCGGCGCGTATTGCCACGCGCACGGCATCCTCTTCGCTGTGGACGCCATCCAGGCCGCCGGACACATCCCGGTTGATGTGGAGGCCATGCACATTGACATCCTGGCTTGCGGCGGGCAGAAGTCGCTGATGGGGCCGCCCGGCCAGGGCTTCCTCTACGTGCGCGAGGCAGTTGCCGACCGCATGCTGCCGGGCATCATCGGCTGCAACGCCACCGATGGATGGGAGCACTGGCTGAAGTACGACCTCACGCCGCGCGAGGGCGCGCTGCGCTTCATGATGGGCACGCCGAACGTGTCTGGCATGGTCGGGCTGATCGAGAGCGTGCGCTTCCTGCGCGGGCTGGGCGTAGCCCACATTGACGCCTGGACGCGCCACCTGTCAGAGGTCGCCATCGCCGGGCTGAGCGCGAGCGGCCAGCACGTCATCAGCCCGTCCGACCCGGCGCACCTGGGGCCGATTGTCAGCTTCCGCGTTGGCGACCCCACCGACCTGCCCGCCGCCGAAGCGCGCGCCGACGATCTGCTCGGCCACCTGGTGGCGCAGGGCGTGCGCATGACCAAGCACTGGGACGCGCGGCGCGTCCCGCACTTGCGCATCTCGACGCACTGCTATAATACGGAGGACGAAGTACGCCGGGCCTGCGCCATCGTGGAGGATTATCATGGGTAGTCGCCGCCCATCCCAGCCGCCCATCATCGGGCAGCTTCGCCGCTCGGAATGGACGCCGTCGCCGGTTCGCACCCTGGAAGAGACCGGCCTGAACCTGGGCATCCTCTCCGACCTCGCCATCAAGGTGCTCTACTTCGGCGGCTACCTGTCCGGCAACCAGATCGCGGAGCAAATGCACCTGCCCTTCACCAACGTCGTGCAGATCGTGCTGGAGGGGCTGAAGCGCGAGAAGTTCGTCGAGGTGCGCGGCGGCGCGGGCGTGGGCGCGGGGTCGTTCGAGTACGTGATCACGCTCAAGGGTATCGAGAAAGCGCAGGAAGCCCTGGCCCGCACGCAGTACGCCGGCCCCTGCCCCGTCACCCTGGAGCAGTACGTCGCGGCGATGAAGGCCCAGGCCACCGCCCGCCTGCAGATCCACCGCGAGCACCTGGTCGAGGCGCTCAAAGGGCTGACCATCAACGAGGTGATGCTGGGGCGCATCGGCCCCGCCGTCAACTCCGGCAAAGCCATCTTCATGTACGGCCCGCCCGGCAACGGCAAGACGACCATCGCCCAGCGCGTGGGCCGCATGATTCTCGGCAAGCCGATGTGGGTGCCCTACGCGGTAGACGTAGATGGGCAGGTCATTCGCGTGTTCGACAACGTCAACCACGAAGTGCTGCCCGACAACGAGGAAGAGGAGCGCCGCACCACGGCGACCGGCGAGCGCCGCGACGCGCGCTGGATTCGCATCCGCCGCCCGGTGATCATGGTCGGCGGCGAGCTAACGCTGGAGACTCTCGACCTGGTTTACGACCCGATCAACAAATACTACGAAGCGCCATTCCAGATGAAGGCCAACGGCGGCATGTTCCTCATTGACGACTTTGGCCGCCAGCAGGTGCGCCCGCGCGACCTGCTCAACCGCTGGATCGTGCCACTGGAAAGCCGCGTGGACTTCCTGACGCTCTCCACCGGGCGCAAGATCGAGATTCCCTTCAACGTGCTGATCGTCTTCAGCACCAACATGCCGCCCGCCGACCTGGTGGACGAGGCATTCCTGCGCCGCATCCCGCACAAGATCGAGGTGGGCGACCCCAGCTTCGAGGAGTTCCGCGTCATCTTCCAGCAGGTGTGCGAGGCGCGGCGCGTGCCCTACGACGAGAAGGGGCTGGCTTACCTGATCCAGGAATGGTACATCAAGGAGAATCGCAAGCTGCGCGCCGTTCACCCGCGCGACATCGTCGAGCAGATCATAGACATCTCGCGCTACCAGAACACGCCGCCCATTCTCACCAAAGAGCTGCTTGACCGCGCGGCTTCCGCCTACTTCGTTGACCTGGACGCAGGCTATTGACCGGCGTCCTCACTGTCCCCATAGCGCAGAGGATCGTATGCCCAAGATCGTCACCACCGAACAGATGCGCGCCATCGAGCGCGCCGCCGATGCCCAGGGACACTCCTACGCCTCCATGATGGAGCTAGCCGGGCGCGCCGTCGCCGAGCGTGTCAAGCAGCTTTTGGCGGGGGTGGAACAGCCGCGCGTCGCTGTGCTCGTCGGCCCCGGCAACAACGGCGGCGACGGCCTGGTTGCCGCGCGCATTCTCGCTCAGGAATTGGAGGGCGCGTCGGTCGGCGCGTTCCTGCTCAAGCTGCGCGGTGACGATGATGACGTGTTCGCTAGCGCGCGCGACGCGGGCGTGTTCATCGCCAGCGCCGACGACGACAAGGCCGCCGGTTACCGCGTCCTGCAGAACCTCGTCGCCAACGCCGATGTGCTCATTGACGCGCTCTTCGGCACCAGCCTGCGCCTGCCGATCAAGGGGGACGCAGCCAAGGTGCTGCAAGCTGCCCACAAAGCGATCACCTTGCGCGCCGAGCGCCCCATCCCACCCTACACCACGCCAGCCGACCCCGACCCCATCTCACCCGGCGAGGGGCCGATCATCATCGCCGTAGACTGTCCCAGCGGTCTGGACTGCGACACAGGTGCGCTGGACAAGCTGGCCCTGCCCGCCCACGAGACGATCACCTTCGCCGCCGCCAAGCCGGGCCTGCTCACCTTCCCCGGCGCGGAGACCGTCGGGACGCTGCGCATCGCCGACATCGGCCTGCCGCCGCGCCTGCCGGAACTGGACGAGGTCGCGCTGACGCTGGTGGACGCCGCCGCAGTCCAGGCGCGGCTGCCGCAGCGCCCGCGCGATAGCCACAAAGGGACGTTCGGCAAGGCGATGGTCGTCGCTGGCAGCCTGAACTACACCGGCGCGGCCTACCTGGCCGCCGCCGCTGCCTACCACGCCGGTGCGGGGCTGGTCACTGTTGGCGCGCCGCAGATCATCGTGCCCGTGCTGGCCGGGATGCTGCCCGAAGCCACCTGGCTGCTGCTGCCGCACGACATGGGCGTGATCAACGAGGCCGCCGTCAAGGTGCTGCGCGCGGAGTTGGCGGGCTACAGCGCCCTGCTGCTCGGCCCTGGCTTTGGCCGCGAGGACGTGACCAGCCAATTCCTGCGCGAGTTACTGCGTCCCCAGGAAGAAGTGCGCCATTCGCGGGCGATTGGCTTCGTTCCCGACGCACCAGCCAGCGACTCCGCGTCGGACGCCGCCGGTCTGCCACCGCTGGTCATTGATGCCGACGGGCTGAGCCTGCTCGCTGCGATGGATGGCTGGCCGCGCCTGCTTCCACCCGGCACGATTCTCACCCCGCACCCTGGCGAGTTCGCCCGCCTGGCCCGGCTGGATCGGGAGAAGGTGCAGGCCGACCGCGTCGCGCTGGCAGCGGAGAAAGCCGCCGAGTGGAACTGCGTGGTCGTGCTCAAGGGGGCGTTCACCGTCGTCGCCGCGCCGGATGGACAGATCGCCGTCGAGCCGTTCGCCACGTCCGCGCTGGCCAGCGCCGGGACGGGCGACGTGCTGGCCGGGGCCATCGCCGGGCTGCTGGCCCAGGGACTCGCGCCGTTCGACGCGGCGCTGTGCGCGGCCTGGCTGCATGGCATGGCGGGCGTGCGCGCAGCGGAGCTATTGGAGACCCCGATCAGCGTCACCGCCGGAGACGTATTGGAGATGCTGCCGGACGCACTGGCCCTCGCCGCGCGCGCCTGATCCTCCAGACTTCGCCCGCCAGACAAGACTTCCGAAGTTTCGGAAACTTCGGAAGTCTATTTCGGGGCCGTACATTCCGCCTGCGAGCGATCTCGCTCAGTCGTGCTGCCGCTCTGGGAGCTTACCTCCCCGGTTGTAGACGATCCGGCGTGCTTCAGGGGACATACGGAAGCGCGCCAAATAGAAGAACACGCCGCCCTTCGTGCGGCGCTGCGTGCCGTCTGACGTCAGCAAGCCCTCTTGGGCGTCCAGCGCCAGCGCCTCCTCAACGAGCGCCTGGGCGAACTGCCCGCCGCACAGGTACACGATGGCTTCGATCTGGCGGAGCGGCTTCTCCTCGGTCTCTTCCAGCCTGGCGACTATCTCTTCGATGGCCTTCCGCTGGCGCGGCGTCATGTCTTTGTCGAGGTCGGGCACCAGGTAGCTCACGGACAGCCGCTTGCCGTGCAGCTCGACCCCGTTCAGCGCGTTCAGCGCGCGCGTCGCCTGCTTTTCCGAGGCCATCTCCACCAGGGCTGCCGGCTCGCCGGTACGCTGCATCACTGGAATCTCCAGCGACAGAAGCTCGCCGTGCTCCGCAAAAAGGGCACGCAGCTCGTCTGCTGTAACCTGTTCGTCCAGATTGGCCGCAAACAGTGCCATTGCCATGAGCGTACCCCCGCCTGTGCTCGCTACTGCTGAGAGTCTCGTGCCAGAGGCCAGCGCCGCGCGGCGATAGCCTTGCCCTCTTCGAGCGCATCTTCGAGCGACTCGCCCTTGATCTGCTCAAGCTGCTGCTGCACCTGTTCCAGCGGCCCGCGCACCGTCTCACCCACGTGGCGGCGGATGAGCAGCCCGCGCTGGACGACAGCCTCGCGCCTCTCCGCGCCGCTGCGCGGCGACAGCCAGGCTACCAGCGGCGCGCTGACCACGAACCCGACGATCAACCCGGCAACGAACTCCACCGCCCCAACGCCCTGCCGCTCGCTCGCCATGCTCGCCTCCCTACGCCGTCTTCTTGCCCGAACCGGCGCGCGCCTTGCGCACGGTGCGCCGCAGCCCCAGCACTTCGCGCAGCACGCCACCGATGGCGGCCAGCAGCGCCCCGGCCTTGATCACCGGCTCGACCACGTTCTGGCTCATGAACTCGGCAGTGCCGCGCACGGTCGTCACCGTCTCGCTGGTGTTGTCCACAATCGGCTGAATCTCGCTCTGTAGCAAGTTGACCAGTGCCGCAAGCTGGATAATGAGCACGATCAGGGCGACGCCCATCAACATGCCCTCCATCGCCAGGACGATGATGAAGATGTCGCGGATCATCCCTACCCAGTTAGCCGCGTCGTCGGGGTCGGCCAGGATTGCCACCAGCAGCGCGCCGACCAGCCCAACCACGAACACCACGACCACCGCCGCCACGCCCACCAGCGGCCAGAAGTACCAGGCGCGTCCCTTGCCGCTCTCGACGGCGGCGCTGTCCGCCGCGTCTTGCGGTGCGGCAAGCTGTTCCGGTTTGTTCGCTTGTTGCAGCATGGTCGCCACTCCCCTCAATGACGGGCTTGCGATCGGACAGACAGCGCCCGTTAGCGCACACGCGCGCCGCGCGCAGGCTGCCGGGTGAGAATGCGCGCCGTGACGAGCGCCAGCCAGGCTCCCACCGTCGCCGCCAGCATGTGCAGCGGGCCGATGTCCAGCAGCGTGATCCCCAGAATCTCACCGGCAGTGTGCCCCAGCGCAAAGCCAAGCCACGACGCCAGCAGGAACAGCGCCAGCCGCCGCGCGTCGCCGCCGCTGACCAGATGGTAGGCGGCCCCGTAGAGGGTGGCGACGATGACGCCGAACACAAATGACGGACTCGGCATGGACCCCTCGCTGAGCCGGATTGACAGGCCAACACTCGCCCCCGGCCAGGCACCAACGCGCCTAAGTGTAGCACAGACTGCGCCAACTCACGAGAGGGCTGCATCCCGTCCTGATGGAGTGTCGGGGGTCCGTAGCCAGACTTCCGAAGTTTCCGAAAACTTCGGAAGTTTATGGCTCGCCTGACCAGCAGTACAACGCCCCACTTTCAGTCCGGCGCACATTACGCTAGAATGGGTGTGCGGGCCGGGAGAAAGTGATCGTTGTGCCCCCGCAAGCGCCATGTGCCAGATCGTGAACGGAGCCAGAACGGACGGGAAACCGTGACGTTGATTGACCAGCGCATCCTGATTGACGCGCCCCCGCAGATTATCTGGGAGTTCATCTCCGACCCTTACAAGCTCGCCGATTGGCACGCGGGCTATACGAGCGTCTCGGTGCTCACCACCCAGCAGACCGGGCTGGGCACTCGCCGGCGCTGCGCCGTGACCGGCGGCGGCAAAGATGTCATCGAGCAGATCACGGCCTGGGTGGACGGCCTAGGCTATGAGTACGAGTTGATCGAGGGCGGGCCGTATCGCACCATGCGCGGGCGCATCCGCCTCCAGCCGGGGCCGGACGGCACCAGCGTGCAGTGGACGGTCGAATACCAGCCCAGAGGCCCGTTCGGGTTCCTGCACGACCGGCTGAGCGGACGCAAGCAGTTCGCGGCGATGATGGCCGCCAGCCTGCGCGAGCTACGCCAGCAGGTGAACGCGCTTGGCCTGCGCATGGACGACGCCTACCGCGCCCGGCTGGGCATCCAGGGGCGGCTGAACGCCACCGAGCGCGCCCAGTACCAGCGCCGCCACCCCGTCCCGGTCGGCGCCGACTCGTCCCAGCCCGTGACCACGCCAGAGGGTGCGCCCGTCGCCATCGCAGAGGAAGCCGAGGGTGCGCCACCCGCAACCCCCAGCGAGGAAATGGCGGCTCCAGAAGTGCGCCCCGTCAGCTACGAGGCGGACACCGAGCCGAAACCGCCCGTTGGCCTGCATGAGGCCATAGCCGCCCAGCAGGAGAGTCCGATTCCGGCACCCGCGCCCCCGCTGGAGACAGAGACCGAAGCGCCTTCGCCGCCCGTCAAAGCGGTCCCGGCGGAAGTGCCGCTGCCGCCTGCCATCACCCCGCCGCCAGTGATCGCCCTGCCGGAGCCGCAGACGCCCGTTGAGGAAGAGCCGGACTACCGGCGAGCCACGCCACCGCGCGGCATCCCGGCAGTGCTGTCGCCCGCCGCGAGCGCCCCCTCGCCGTTTGCGCAGCCAACTCCGCAAGACGCCGAAACTGTACCGGCGCGCCCCACGCCGCCGCGTGGGATGCCAAGCGTGCCAGCGCACGAGGGCGTCCTGCCGCCGCCAACGCCGAAGACCGACACCGGCGAGATAAGCATTTGGGAAGTCTTTGGCCTGCGTCGTCCCAGCGAGCAGGACGAGGATGCTTTGCAGGGCTTGATCCAGTCGGTGGAGACGCGCAAAGTGATGGAGCAGCGCCGCGAGACGCTGCGACGCGGCCTCAAGCGCCCGCCGAGCGTCCGGCTGTCTGCCAGCGTCAGCGGGCTGCGCGCGCGTCTGGCCCTGGTGCGCGCTCACGTGCGGGCGCACGCCTTGCGGCCCGACCGCTCAACGCACAAAAACGAAAACGGCGCGTGACGCGCCGTTAGCTGGGGTGGCTGGTGGGATTTGAACCCACGACCTTCTGATCCACAGTCAGACGTGCTAACCACTGCACCACAGCCACCATGGTGAGGGGCATTGTAGCACAACTGGATATGGCCTGCCAGGGTGAATTTCGCTGGAGTGGGTGCAGAGGTGGCGAGCGATCTGCTCGCGCTGGCTAGCCTCACCCCCAGCCTCGCTGCGCTCGGCCTGCCCCCTCTCCACGTCGTGGAGAGGGGACGGTGAGGCGCGTCAGCGCCGAGCGGGGGTGAGGCTAGTCGGCGCGCAGCAGAGCAGCGTCCCTACCCGACAGGTCGTGCACGTACTCTTTCGCCAACCGGACGGGGAGACATGACATGGACAAAGACGCGCGGCCCGTCACTCGCATTGTGTTCATGGGCACGCCGGACTTCGCCGTGCCTGCCCTGCGTGCCCTGCTGGACACGCCTCACTTCGAGGTCACCGGCGTCGTCACCCAGCCAGATCGCCCTGCCGGGCGCGGCCAGCGCGTGCAGATGTCGCCGGTCAAACAGGTGGCCCTCAGCGCCGGCCTGCCTGTCATCCAGCCGCTCAAAGCACACGAGCCAGCCGCCCTTAACCAGCTTCGCGCCTGGGCACCCGACTTCCTGGTAGTCGTCGCTTTCGGCCAGATTCTCCGCCAGGCCGTGCTGGACCTGCCGCGCATCGCCCCGATCAACGTGCACGCCTCGCTGCTGCCTCGCTGGCGCGGCGCGGCTCCCATTCAGGCGGCCATCCGCGCGGGCGACCGCTGCACGGGCATCACGACGATGATCATGGACGCCGGGCTGGATAGCGGCCCCATCTTGCTCCAGGACTCGATCCCGATCGATCCGGCGGAGACGGGCCAATCGCTGCACGACAAGCTGGCTCCCCTGGGCGCGCAACTGCTCGTCCACACCCTGGAATGGCTGCTCGGCGGCAGCATCGCCCCCCACCCGCAGCCGGACAACCCCGCCCTGATCACTCACGCCCCCCAACTCCGGCGCGAAGACGGGGTGCTAGACTGGACGGCGTCTGCCATCGTCATTGACCGCCACGTGCGCGCCTTCACGCCCTGGCCGGGCACCTTCACCGCCTGGAACGGTCGCCGCCTCAAGGTGCTGGCAGGCTTCCCCTCAACGGCCAGCCTCGGCCTTGCGCCGGGACAGGTCGCCAGCACGGAAGGCACCCCGCTGGACGGGCTGGGGCCGCTGGCCGTCGGCACCGGGAGCGGAGTCTACCTGCCGCTGCGCTTGCAGCTTGAGGGTCGTCAGGCGCTCGGCGCGGAAGCGTTCCACAACGGCGCGCCGGATTTCGTGGGAAGCACGCTGGGCTGAGGGCAATTCCTGGCGGGCGCAGCAGTGCCATGCCCGGCACGTAGGGGCGCTGCTCTGCTGCACCCTTGTAGGGGCGGGTTTGCAAACCCGCCCCTACACCTCGCACCACAGTCACAGAGGCACCCCACAGAGGAGACGCCCCCTCACCAGCGCTCCCGGCGCATCACCTCGTCCAGCGAGCGTCGCCCACCGGCGCGCGGCGGGCGTGTGCGCGGGTCATCGTCAGGATGCGGGTAGCCGAACGAGATCAGCCAGGGCGCATCCTTGTCAGCGGGAATGCCCAGCACCCGCAGTGCGACCTCCGGCTCGTAGAGAGTGCCCATGCACGAGCCGATGCCCAGCTCCCACGCAGCCAGGATCATGTTCTGGCTGGCCCGCCCCAGGTCGAACGGCGTCGTCAGCGTCGGAGGGGTCTGCAAATCGTCCACCACCAGCACGACGGCGAACGCCGCGTCCGCCGCGTGCGCGCACCAGGGGCCGCACGCCGCCAGCGCGTGCAGCGTCTCGCGCTCTGTGACGACGATGAACGTCCAGGGCTGGCGGTTCTTGGCCGAGCCGGACAGCCGCCCCGCATTGACGATGCGCGTGATGTCCTCCGGCGGGACGGGGCGCTCCGCGAACTGGCGCACAGCACGGTTGGTCTTGATCGCCTCACTCACCTGCATCAGTTGTCACCTCCGGTTCTGCCGGTTCAGGGGCGGACAGGTATTAAGCAAACGTGAAAGCAGGCGAACGCCTCACCTCTAGCCTCACCCCCCGGCCCCCTCTCCACGTGGTGGAGAGGGGGAGTCAGGCTGCTGTTAAGTCCCCTCTCCACTACGTGGGGAGGGGATTTAGGGGTGGGGCTAATATCGCACACAACGTCTCTTTGCCCATCTCAATGAGTCTCTCCACGTGGTAGAGAGGGGGAGTCAGGCTGCTGTTAAGTCCCCTCTCCACTGCGTGGGGAGAGGATTTAGGGGTGGGGCTAATATCGCACACAACCTCACTTTGCCCATCTCAATGAGTCTTTTCACGTGGTGGAGAGGGGGAATCAGGCTACTGTTAAGTCCCCTCTCCACTACGTGGGGAGGAGATTTAGGGGTGGGCTAATATCGCACACAACGTCACTTTGCCCATCTCAATGAGTCTCTCCACGTGGTGGAGAGGGGGAGTCAGGCTGCTGTTAAGTCCCCTCTCCACTACGTGGGGAGGGGATTTAGGGGTGGGGCTAATATCGCACGCAACGTCACTTTGCCCATCTCAATGAGTCTCATCTGCCTGTCTGCCCCTGAAGTCTGCCAGGGAGCCAGCGGTCGCGGGCAGCCCGCGCAGGCGCTCGATCTCGCGCGTGAAGATGCGTCGCAGCGTGGCGATAGCGGTCGCATAGGTCGGCTCCGCGCCCAGGTAGCTCAGGCTGCCCTCGCCCAACGTGCGCCCCTTGCTGCGCGGCGTGTCGCTGGCATAGTGCAGGAAGCCGAGATCGAACGGCGCGATGTACAGGTTGACGATCTCGTCCACCGGGTGGCGCTGGGCGCGCACCATCTCGTAGACCGCCGACAGGTACGGCCCGGACTCCATCTCCACAATCGTGTAGCCCTCGCGGTAGAACACGTCCATATACTGGGCGTTCTGCAGGAACGTCCCGCGCACGCTGATCACTTTCTGGTTGTCGAGCACGCTGCTCAGTGTCAGGTAGGGGATCACATCGGACGCGCTGAAGCAGTTACCGAAGAGGTACGAGTTCTGGCTGTGCTCGTCGTAAACCACGTTGGCGATCATCACGTCGCCCACCCGTGCATTGAGCGTCGCCGCCTTGCCGATCACGTAAATGCCCTGCATCCGCGTCACGTACTGGCTGATCTTGGCCAGCACGTGGTAGGCGGCCATGCCCAGCGGGTAGTCAATGTTGACGATCAGCGCGTCGCTGTGACGCAGCAAAGCCATCTCGTCAGCGCCAGCGGGGACGATGCGCGAGTCCATGCGCGCCGCGTCGAGCTTGTTTAGCTCGATGACCTGCGCCTCGATGTCGAACCCATGCAGGCTGGGCACACGGCTGATCCCGGCCTCAGCCTCGGCCTGGCGGCGGCGCGCGTCCACCTCGGCCAGGCCGGTGTAGCGCCGCAGCGCGTAGTACAGGAAGTTGTTCTTGTTGTTTAGCTCATCGCGCACGCGCACGTAGTCGTATTCGGCGGTCAGGCCGGGGTCGCCCGCCTTCTCCACGAACTCGAAGATGCGCTCCTCTTCGCGCAGCGCGAATCCGCTCAGCAGGTTAGGCGCGGCGTGCACGTTGCAGAAATGAAGTAGACCGGGCGATCTTGCAGGCTGATGTGCTCGACGTGCTGGCGCACGTTGAACCACCAGTCGGACGTGGCACGCTGGTAGTTGATGTAGGTGCCCGCCAGCAGTTGCACCGCCAGCCGCTTGGGGTGGCGCGCGATCTTCTTCAGCGTGGCGATAGTATCTCTGCCCCACGCATCTTGCAGGCGGCTCAGATCGTCCGCCGTCATGCCCAGCGCACGGGCCAGCTCTGCCGTCCGGCTCAGCGAGGAATCGGCGCTGAAAGCGGCCAGGCTCGCCTGGGCCACCAACGATTGCAGCAGATCGTGCAGCTTGTTCCACTCGATCTGGTAAGCGACCAGGATCGGGATCAGGTCGTCAATGTCGGAGCCGCTGGCGATGTAGACCGCGAGCGTATGCTCCCCGTCGAAGGCCATGCGCCGGCGGCGGGCGGGCGCGGTGACACGCTCCCACTCATCCACCTGGGCGAAGCCGTGATCGTGGAAGACGCGGTCGGTCTGGCCCATCACCACCAGATCAACGTCGGCCATGCACGGCGGCAGGCGCATCGCCGCATAGAACAGCGCCGCCGCATCCGGCATTGGCTCGCGCGCCCGCGTGTGCAGCGATGAATTCACCGCCAGGTGCGTCTCCACCAGCGCGTCAAGCTGCACGGCACGGCTGGAGCGCAGCAGCGAGTAGTAAGTGCGGATGTAGAGCGCGATCTCTTCGCTTCCGGTCTTAGGCACTGAGCGATCCATAGGCTGTCCGATTCTCCCCTATCTCGCGCGCGGCACGGGCGAGCGCCACTCAGCCGGTTGACCTCACCCCCGCTCGGCGCAACAGTCCACCCGTAGGGATGCTGCTGTGCTGCGCCCTTGTAGGGGAGGGTTTTGAAACCCTCCCTTACAAACCTCCTCCTCTCCGCCAGCGGAGAGGGGGAAAGGCCGAGCGTAGCAAGGCCGGGGGGTGAGGCCAAGCAGAGCGCACGTCAAGTGTGATTGCCCCGCCATCGTCCGATTCGATCCTACACCGGAATGAGACCGAGCGCGATAGCCACCAGGGAACACAGGGTCAGCACCCCCTCGTGACGCATCCCGACGCGCCGCCCGCGCGCCGGAGATCGGAAGCGGTGTCGTGGCGGGCGGCGCAGCGGGCGGCGCACCGGCGCT
>MTKY01053469.1_pt1 | contig 17626 bp, 15 predicted proteins | sample 1042731 | NCBI WGS metagenome assembly MTKY01 (sample SAMN06212206, study PRJNA360538) | anaerobic digester metagenome | biome: Wastewater treatment plant; material: sludge; isolation source: anaerobic digester fed with sludge from wastewater treatment plant | place: Denmark: WWTP Soeholt ... | reverse complement strand
TGACCGCGTACGGCGCTGGTGACGGTCTTTGCTCCACCCTTGCGCACGCCGCGCATCGCCATGCACAGGTGTTCGGCCTCAATCACGACGATCACGCCGCGGGGCTGGAGGTGCTCCACCAGGGCGTCGGCGATGTCAGTCGTCAGACGTTCCTGCACCTGGGGTCGGCGGGCGAAGACATCAACCAGGCGGGCCAGCTTGGACAAGCCGGTGACGCGACCCCCCTCGGTCGGGATGTAACCGACATGGGCCACCCCGAAGAACGGTACGAGGTGGTGCTCGCACATCGACCACATCTCGATGTCCTTGACCAGGACAAGCTCGTCGTGACCAACCTCGAAGACTGCGGTCAGCACATCCTCAGGGGTCTGGTCGATACCGGCGAGCAGCTCAACGTACGAGCGAGCGACCCGGGCAGGGGTATCCCTGAGTCCGTCACGCTCAGGATCTTCGCCCACAGCGATGAGAAGCTCACGTACGGCCGCCTCGGCGCGTGGCAGGTCGACCGTCACGCGGTTTCCGGCGCATCGGGCGACGGCGCATCCGGTCCGGTGTCGGGGCCGATGACGACGCCAACCTCGGGCGCGTAGCCGTTCGTGCTGGGTCGGGGTGCACCCTCGACCGGCGGGACCTTCGACGGAACACGAGTCTTCGACCCCGTCCACGGCGGACGGATGTTGCGACGACGAAGCGGCTTGAAGATCTCAGCGACCTCGGCCTTGTCGAGGGTTTCGCGCTCCATCAGCTGCATGACAAGTTCGTCGAGGACGTCGCGGTTCTCGCTGAGGATGTCGAACGCCTCCTGATGGGCGAACGTGATCAGCTTGTTGATCTCCTCGTCGACGATGGCTGCGACCGACTCCGAATAGTTGCGGGCATGGCCGATGTCGCGGCCCAGGAACGGTTGCCCTTCGTTCTCGCCGAGACGCACAGCGCCGAGCCGCTCCGTCATGCCGTACTGGGTGACCATCGCGCGGGCAAGGCCGGTGGCCTTCTCGATGTCGTTGCCGGCGCCGGTGGTCGGGTCGTGGAACACGAGCTCCTCTGCTGCTCGTCCACCCATCATGTAGGCGAGCTTGTCGAGCAGCTCGGCACGCGTCTGGGAGTACTTGTCCTCGTCGGGTAGCACCATCGTGTAGCCGAGGGCACGGCCGCGGGGAAGGATCGTGATCTTGTGCACCGGGTCGCTCTGCGGGAGCGCCGCAGCGACGAGCGCGTGGCCACCTTCGTGATAGGCCGTGATGCGGCGCTCCTTTTCGTTCATCAGTCGACTGCGCTTCTGCGGACCTGAGATCACGCGGTCAATCGCCTCGTCGAGTGCCAGGTTGTCGATCGTCTTGTCACCGTTGCGGGCCGTCAGCAGTGCGGCCTCGTTGAGAACGTTGGCGAGGTCGGCGCCGCTGAATCCCGGCGTACGACGACCGACAGCTTCTAGGTCGACCTCTGGTCCGATCGGCTTTCCACGCGCGTGCACCTTGAGGATCTGGGTGCGTCCCTTGAGATCGGGGGCCTCGACACCGATCTGGCGGTCAAAGCGACCAGGACGCAGCAGTGCCGGGTCGAGCACGTCTGGACGGTTGGTCGCAGCGATCAGGATGACCCCACCACGTACGTCGAATCCGTCCATCTCGACCAGCAGCTGGTTGAGTGTCTGCTCGCGCTCGTCGTGACCGCCGCCCATTCCGGTGCCGCGGTGACGTCCCACGGCGTCGATCTCGTCGATGAACACGATCGCGGGAGCATTTTCCTTGGCCTGCTCGAACAGGTCGCGGACGCGGCTTGCGCCAACGCCGACAAACATCTCGACGAAGTCGGAGCCGGAGATCGAGTAGAACGGCACCCCTGCCTCGCCGGCGACGGCCCGGGCGAGCAGCGTCTTGCCGGTGCCCGGCGCGCCGTACAGCAGCACGCCCTTGGGGATCTTGGCGCCGACGGCCTGGAACTTCGCCGGAGCCTGGAGAAACTCCTTGATCTCGCCAAGCTCCTCGATCGCCTCGTCGCAGCCGGCGACGTCAGCGAACGTGGTCTTCGGGGTGTCCTTGTTCATCAGCTTTGCCTTGGACTTGGCGAACTGCATGACCCGGCCGCCACCACCGGCCGCGTTGTTCATGATCCACATGATGAAAAGGAAGATCAGCACGAACGGTGCGAGGGTGATCAGCACGCTCACAATGGGGCTGGTCTTGGGGATCTCGACGTCATACGTGGAGAGCTTCTTGTCAGAGACCGCCTCGTCCGCCTTCTGAACCAGCTCGTAGCCCTGGTCACCGAGCCAGGTTGCCCGCACCTTCTTGCCATCTTTGAGCGTTGCCCGGATTTCCTGGTCGCCTTCGACGAATTTGACGTCCTTGACCTTGCCGTCGTCGAGATACGACACCATCGTGGCCGTCTTGACCTCGTTGAAGCCGTCGGCTGAGTTGGCAAAGCCGAGCACCGCGAACACGACAACGGTGATCAGAATGATCCACGGCAATGGACCTTTGAAGAGGCGTTTCAGATTCATGACAGTGTGGAACGAGTCCACTTCTCCCTGCTAAATGGTGGGTATCTAGACGGTACACGGCAACCGACATACCCATTCAACGTAGCCAAGTCGATCGTTGGTTCCCGCGTGGACGGCAATCGGCCTCAGGAGTAGACGTGGGGGGAGAGCGTACCGATGCAGCGCAGGTTGCGGTACTTCTCGTCATAGTCGAGGCCATAGCCGACCACGAAGGCGTTGGGAATGTCGAAACCGACGTATGTCACGTCGACCTCCATCGTCACGGCCTCGGGCTTGCGGAGCAGCGTTGCGATCTCCACCGACGCCGGACCACGTGACTTGAGGTTGGTGATGAGCCACGACAAGGTGAGGCCCGTGTCGATGATGTCCTCGACGACCAGCACGTGGCGGTCCTTGATGTCAGTGTCGAGGTCCTTCAGAATCCGCACGACTCCCGACGACTTGGTGCCCGAGCCGTAGGACGAGACCGCCATCCAGTCCATCTCGACGTGGCGGTTGAGGCCACGCGCGAGATCGGCCATCACCATCACGGCGCCCTTGAGGACGCCGACGAGCAGGAGATCCTTGCCCTCGTAGTCGGTCTCGATCTGTGCCGCCATCTCGGCCAGCCGATCGATGATCTGCGTCTCGGTCAACAAGACCGCATCTGGTTCGATCTCTGCGGCTACATGCGTCTGATCCACGTACTCAGCCTCCCACAGGCGTTGTGACGTATGCGAGGGAATCCCCGTCCCGTACGCAGGCGACCCCGCCAGGGAGCTCGATTCGCAGCTGACCATGCCAGTCGGTGATCAGCCGGTCGAGCTCGGCAAGGTGCGTCGCCGTCAGCGCGGAAGGATCTGCGCCCGCGGCCAGCGCGGTTCGTCGGAGCACCCGGGTCCGAACAACGGTCGCGAGCGTCTCGAGAGTTTGCACGGCCAGTGGTTCGTCGACCGCACCCGCAAGGTCGTCGAGGTATGCGCCGTCGGCTCGCACCTGGTCTGCCGTTCTCGCCAGCGCCTCAGCCACGCCCCCGCCGAGTACGTCCTCGAGCACCGGCAGCGCCTCTGACCGGATGCGCACGCGACGAAACGCCGGGTCGCTGTTGTGGGGGTCAACCCACCAGGTCAAACCGGAGGCGACGCAGATCTGCTCGGTGTCGCTGCGGCGAAGCGCAAGAAACGGGCGGCGGAAAAGGCCGTTGACCTCGGCCATGCCGGCGATCGAGCGCGGTCCCGAGCCGCGGCCGAGCCCGAGCAACACCGTCTCCGCCTGGTCGTCGAGAGTGTGGGCCAACAGCACGGCGTCCGTGTCCTGCGCTTCGAGCACGGCGTACCGAGCCGATCGCGCGGCCGCTTCTGGGCCCCCAGCGCGCCTCACCTCGACTTCCACGACGTCGACGTCCACCCCCCTCTCGGCGAGCTGCTTGGCAGCGTTTGCTGCAACATCGGCGGACCCGGTCTGGAGCTGGTGGTCGACGATGACGGCTCTCAGGTCCCACGAGGCTCGGTCGGCGACGAATGCCGTCACTGCCGCCAGCGCCAGCGAGTCGGCGCCGCCTGACACGGCCACCACGACGCGACTTCCCGGACCGAGGTCGGCGAGGACGTTGCGTACGAGGTTGCGCCCTGCAGCAACCGAGGGGTCCAGAGCAGCCATCAGCTCAGCCGTGAACGCGAGTGACCCAGGACTGCGGATCGAGGATCTCTGACTTGGTTGGCAGATTGGCGGGCTTCTCCCAGACCGCGTTGAAACCATCCATGCCGACCTTGTCGATTGCGGCGTTGACGAATGCTGCGCCGTCTCGGTACTGCCGCATCTTGGCATCGACGCCCAGCAGTCGCCGCAACATCTTGTCGAGGCTGCCTGCGCCTTTGCGGCGCTGGTTGAACTTGCGACGGATCTCCGCGACGCTCGGAATCACCTCGGGGCCGACACCATCCATGACGACGTCGGCGTGGCCTTCCAGCAGCGACATGATGCCGGTCAGCTGGTCGACGATTTCACGCTGACGCGGATTCTGGAACAACTCGTTGAGCGATGATTCAGACTCGCCTCGCAGGATCTTCACGATCTCCCCGAACGAGTCGCTGACCATTGACGACAGGGCCCCCGAGTCGAGGTCAGTTGCGTCGATGAACTCATCGAGCAGCGATCGCATGTGATCGCGCATCCACTCCACGGCGGTGAACTGAACCCGATGAGTCTCTTCGTGCAGGCACACCCAGAGCCGGAAGTCGTGCGGGTCGACTCCAAGTTGACGTTCGACATGGACGATGTTGGGCGCAACCAGCAGCAACCGGCCACCCTCCCCGTCGGTGCCGCTCCAGAACGGATCGAACTGTCCGAGCACCTTGGTGGACATGAACGACATCAGAGCCCCCACCTCGGCGCCACCGACCTTGCTGCCAACTGTGCGACTGAATCCAGAAGGCCTCTTTTCGGAGTCGGCGAGCTTGCTGAGGACGGGTTCCATCAACACTCGGAACGTGTCGAGATTTGCCTTGATCCAGCGCGGCCGATCGACGATCAGTACCGGCGCCGTCGCCACGTGGGGGGCTCTTGCGCTTGCGGGGGATGCGTGCAGCCTGCTGAACTCGCGTACGGGGCCTTCGGACCGAGCGGCACCTTCGCGCAGCTCCGCCACGGCTTCGGCCACCTCGGAGGCTTCCATCTCTGGTCCCGGCTTGGTCAGCCGGTTTGACGTCGACAGCGCAAGCTTCCAATCGATCATGCCAATACGGTACGCGGGGACCGAGCGAACAGTGGTCAGCTGCAGCGACACCCTGCGATCGCGGCCGCAACTCGGTCGAGAGCCGCCTCCGCCGTGACCGTGCTGACTGACGTGTTGCCGTCAGACATCAGGGCGAAGATCATCGGCTGGCCATCAGCATCCGTGGCATAGCCCGCCAGCGAGTGCACTCCCGTCAAGGTCCCAGTCTTGGCGCGGACGAGCCCGTACGCGCCCTTTGAGCTGGCGAACCGTCGGAGCAAAGTTCCGCTGAACCCGCTGACCGGGAGATCCGAGACCAGGGTCGACGTCTGCGGCCCGGCAATCGCCGCCCGTATGGTCTGCACCAACGTCGTGGGAGAGACTCGGTTCTCCCGTGAAAGCCCGCTCCCATCGCGCAGCTTCAGCCCGGTTGTTTCGATGCCGGCCCTGTTGAGCACCTCAGTGATCGCATCCGCGCCGCCGTCAAATGTCGCCGGCTTGCCGGTGGCAATTGCGACATGGCGCAGCATCACCTCGGCGGCCTGGTTGTCGCTGGTGCGAACGAGGGTTTCGACGATCTGCGCGACGGTGGCGCTTTCGAGGGCGGCGACAGGGGTGGCCTCGGTGGGCGGAGATGCTGCCGCCGGGTCCCCCGCGACCGACACACCGCGTGCTTTCAGCAATCCAGCGAAGATTCTGGCAGCGCTGGCCGCAGGATCACCAGAGCGAATGCCATTGACCACTCCTTGGTCAGTCCACAAAGCACTCACCGGCGTCACGATGTTGCCGGTGATGTAGGTCGAGTCCCAGCCGGAGCTCGCCGTCGAGCCGCTGAACAGCGAGGCGTCATATCCGAGGCTGACCGCCTTCACGCCGTCGCGCTTGAGTGCTGCCGCCGTCCGCGCGGCGAGTGTCGTCAGGTCTGCGCGAAATGCGCGGTCAGGCCGTTTCGGCATCTTGGTGAGGAGGTACGGGTCGCCGCCGCCGACCAAGACAAGCTGCTTGCCAGCGAGAACGACGCTCGTCTTGAACCGTTCCTGCGGCCCCACGGCAGACAAGGCTGCGAATCCCGTGAGCAGCTTGGCGGTCGACGCAGGGATGAATGTGCCGCTCCCCTGCGAGGCGAGCAGCTCCCCGGTCGCACCGACGATGACGAGCCCGACGTGCTTGCCCAGGGCATCATCGCCGAGTGTTCCCGCTGTGGCCGTCTGCACCTTTGCTGCATCGATCGAGCCACGAGGAGCGGGGTCTTCTGGTTCGCTGGCGGGTACCGACGCGGGGGTGAGTGCGACTGGCGCCGTGACGTACGCCGGACCGCAGTCCCCGTCGCAGATCAGTGGGTTGAGATCGCCGCGGGTCCAGAGCGCGAACGAGACGGCCAGGACGAGTGCGAGAGCGGTGATGGGGATGGCGATCGCGCCGCGCGGGCGCCCTACCCTGCGTACGCCACGGTCAGCCACATGGGCCAGACTATAGAGACACCGTGGCGCCGTGCGTCCTGCGCTCGCCGCAACCCATTTTGATCAGGAACAGTCGACCAGCCGGAGGCACTCGTGATTTTCGACGTCACCGTTGAGATCCCCAAGGGCAATCGCAACAAGTACGAGGTCGACCACGAGACCCACCGCATCCGCCTGGACCGGACGCTGTTCACCTCGACCCAGTACCCCGCCGACTACGGCTTCATCGACCACACCCTCGGCCTCGACACCGATCCGCTGGATGCTCTGGTGCTGCTGTCGGAGCCGACGTTCCCAGGATGCGTCATTGCCTGCCGCGCGATCGGCATGTTCCGCATGACTGACGAGGCCGGCGGCGACGACAAGGTGCTGTGTGTCCCGGCGTCTGATCCGCGCCAGGAACACCTGCGCGACATCCACCACGTGCCAGAGTTCGACCGTCTCGAGATCCAGCACTTCTTCGAGGTCTACAAGGACCTCGAGCCCGGCAAGTCGGTCGAAGGCGCCAACTGGGTTGGTCGAGTCGAAGCCGAGGCCGAAGTTGCAGCCAGCTTCCAGCGCTACAAGGACAACGGCGGCTACTGAACCGCTGACGAGCCGCCGCTCAGCAGCGTGCGCATCGTGTCGGCAAGCACGCCGATGTCCACGGTGCTGTCCAGCGATCGGAGCGCGGCCAGGCCGATGCCCAGGCTCAGCAGGACGGTTGCTGCCTGCTCGGCCGGCATCTTGAGCTCGAGTCCTGCCTCGCGTGTCACCTGGCGTACGAGATCTGCTGCGGCAGCGACAATCGCGCGGTGACGCTTCTTGAGCTCCGTGGCGACGTACGTGCTGTGGCGCGCGACGGCGCCAAACTCGACTTCGAGCGCCGTCCAGCTCGGCTTGCCGACTCCCTCTCGTGCCCACCCGGCGAAGGCATCGATTCGACCCTCGAGGTTGGTGCTCTGGGTGAATGCTGAGACGACTCCGTTGATCTGTTCCTCGTGGATGCTGTCGAGCACCGCCATGCAGAGCTCTTCCTTGCCGGCGAAGTTGGAGTAGACCGCACCCTTGGAGAATCCAGCCTGCAACGCGACCTTGTCGAGCGAGGTGGCGGCGTAGCCGTCGGTGAGGAACATCTCGCGGGCGACGGCGATCAAGCGTTCGCGCGTCTGGGCCTGCCGCTCAGCCCTGCTGACGGCGCGAGCCTGGTTCACACTCATCGATCTCCTCGCTTGACGCGGCGTGCGTCACATTGGCAACTATTCCAGATACCGATAGTATCCGAAATGTGATCAAAAGGGACGTCGTCATCATCGGCACCGGCTTTTCGGGCATGGGCGCAGCCATGAAGCTCCGCGACTCTGGCCGCGAGGACTTCGTGGTCCTCGAAAAGGCACACGATGTCGGCGGCACCTGGCGGGACAACACGTACCCCGGCTGTGAGTGCGACATCCCGAGCCACATGTACTCCTTCTCCTATGAGCTCAACACCCAGTGGAGCAAGAGCTTCTCGGGCCAGGAAGAGATCTGGGCCTATCTGCGCAAGGTCGCCGACGAGAAGGGCATTCGCCCCTACATCACGTTCGGCGTCGAAGTCACCGGAGCGACGTGGGACGACGCTCGCAAGTTGTGGACCGTCAACACCCGGCGCGGCGAGGACTACGAGGCCCGAGTCGTGATCGCCGGCGTCGGCGGACTGCACATTCCCAACGTGCCTGAGATCAACGGTGCCGACACATTCGTCGGACCGAAGTTCCACTCTGCGCAGTGGGACCACAGCGTCGACCTGTTGGACAAGAAGGTTGTCGTCATCGGTACGGGCGCGAGTGCGATCCAGTTCATCCCGATCATCGCGCAAGAAGTCGGCCACCTGACCGTCTTCCAGCGCACCCCGGCGTGGGTGCTGCCCAAGAAGGACAAGCCGACGCCGCAGTGGCGCAAGAAGATGTTTGCGAAGGTTCCAGGCGCGCAGCGTGCGTACCGAAATGCCCTGTACTGGGCCCTCGAGGCGCGCGCCGTGGGGTTCAACGGCCACCTGAAGATCCTTCCCGTCGCCGAGAAGATCGTGAAGCGATATCTCGCCAAGAAGATCCCCGATCCCGAGCTGCGCGCCAAGCTGACGCCGGACTACCGGCTAGGTTGCAAGCGGGTGCTGCAGTCCAACACGTACTACCCGACTTTCCTGCGTGACAACGTCACCCTCAGCACTGACGGTGTGGCAGAGATCGTCAAGGACGGCGTGATCGACGCCAATGGCGTCAAGCACGAAGCCGACATCATCATCTATGGCACCGGCTTTCACGTGATCGACGCATTCGACTACCTCGACGTCAAGGGCAAGGGCGGTGTCAACCTCGCCGCCCAGTTCCGCGAGCACGGCACCGAGACCTACATGGGGATGACGATCAACCAGTTCCCCAACCTCTACTTCATGCTTGGACCCAACACGGCGCTCGGCCACAACTCGGTGGTCTTCATGATCGAGCAACAGACAAAGTACATCGTCAGGATGCTCGATGAGATGGACAAGCGCGGCGCCGTCGCCGCCGAAGCCACAAAGCAAGCGCAGACCGAGTTCAACATCGAGATCCAAAAGCTTGTCGAGAAGGGCATCTGGACCCAGGGCGGCTGCACCAGCTGGTACCTCGACAGCCATGGCAAGAACCGGACGATCTGGCCGAAGTTCACCTTCCAGTACTGGTGGGAGACACGCAAGGTCGATGCCAAGGACTTCGACTGGGAGAAGGCTGCCTGACATGCCTGCGCAGGAATTGCCCGGAATCCCCGATGGCCCGAAAACGCCAGCCTGGCTGATGACCTGGAAATTTCTGCGCGATCGAAAGGGCATGGTTCCGGGTCTTCATGAAAAGTACGGCGACACGTTCTCGATCAAGATCCTGCCCGGCCCTCGAACGTTCGTGATCTTCAGCGATCCCGCTGACATCAAGGAGATCTTCGGCGCAGACCCGTCGCAGTTCCACGCCGGCGAGGGCAACGCCATCCTCAAACCGGTCATGGGCGAGCACTCCCTGCTGATCACCGACGACATGGAGCACCAGCGTGGACGCAAGCTCCTCATGCCGGCGTTCTCAGGACCGTCAATGCGTGCCTACCAACCACTCGTCGAGGCGATCGCCAAGGTCGAAGTCGACTCGTGGCGCAATGGCCAGAAGCTCGTGACGCTAGACCGCATGAACGCCCTGACGCTTGACGTCATCCTTCAGGTCGTGTTCGGCGTCACCGACGAGAAACGCCTGGCAGTGCTTCGCCCGAAGATCAACCGCATGGTCAACATCGACGCCAAGATGTTGCTCGCATGGTCCAACCCCAGGCTCTTCGCTCTTCCGCCATGGCGCGGCTACTTCAAGAATCAGCAGGAAGTAGATGAGATCCTTTACGCGGAGATCACCGAGAGGCGTTCGGCTCACGACCTGGACGGCCGCGACGACGTCCTCTCACGTCTGCTGCGAGTAGGCACGACAGACGGCGAAGTGCCTTTGACTGATACTGAAATGCGCGACCAGCTCGTAACCCTCATGCTCGCCGGACACGAGACGACCGCCTCGGCCTTGTCATGGACCCTGCACGAGCTCGGCCGCAACCCCGACGTACTCGCGAAGGCGCTCATTGCGGCCGACACCGGCGACGACGCATACCTCGAGGCCTGTCTCAAGGAGTCGATGCGTGTGCACCCGATCATCGACTTCGTTGCGCGCACACTGCAGAGCGATCAGGTGATCGGCGGCCGCAATATTCCGAAAGGTACGACTGTCACCCCGTCGATCATGCTTTCGCACAGCCGCGAAGCGAGCTTTGCGGACTCACATGTGTTCAGCCCCGAGCGCTTCCTGGTCGACAAGATCGCGCCCAACACCTGGATCCCGTTCGGTGGTGGCGTGCGGCGCTGCATCGGTGCCGCGTTCTCGTTGATGGAGGGCACCGTCGTGCTGCGTGCGGTGCTGCAACGCTACTCAGTGAAGGCCCCTGCGGTCGCGCCCAACAGGTTGCGCAACATCACGAACGTCCCCGGTGACAAGGCACCGGTCGTGCTGACCTCTCGCTGACAACAAGCCGAATTCACCATTCGCGCATAGGGTCGCGGCATGAGCCAACTTGATACAACCAGCACCGGACACGCTCGAGGCGTCACCGACGCGGCCCTCGCCGGGCTGCGACGTTGGAATCTTGGACTGACCGCCCTCCATGCGGTCCAGGCGACAGCCATCCTTCTTCTCGGCAACGGCTTCTCCATCGCGGTGACCTCGACGTACCCGACGGGCCCGCCTGGCACAGACCCGCCAGCGCCCTCGGCGATCTTTGACGTCAACATCGGCGTGGCGATCGCGGTGTTCCTGTCTCTGGCCGCGGCCGACCACCTCGTGACTGCAACAGTCTCGCGCCGCACCTACGAGTCCGACCTACGCGCCGGCATCAACCGCTTCCGATGGGCCGAATACTCGATCAGCGCAACAATCATGATCGTGCTGATCGGGTTCTACTTCGGCATCACCGACATCACCACTGTGATCGCCGTCATCGGTGCAAACATCGCCATGATCTGCTTCGGTTGGCTGCAGGAACGGATGAACCCGCCGGGCCGCCAGACCACCACCATGCTGCCGTTCTGGTTTGGCACGGTCGCTGGCGCCGCACCGTGGGCAGCCATTGTGGTCAACTTCGCTGGCGCCGCCGAGGTGCCGGGGTTCGTGGTCATCATCTTCGCCACCCTGCTCGTGTTCTTCTCGACCTTCGCAGTCAACCAGTGGCTGCAGTATCGCGAGATCGGTCCGTGGCGCAGCTATGCATTCGGTGAGAAGTCCTATCTCGTTCTCAGCCTGGTCGCGAAGTCAGCCCTTGCCTGGCAGATCTTCGGCGGCTCCCTCGCCGGCTCCTGACCTGAAGCCCGTTTCGGATTGAGTTACAGTGAGTCGATTGACCTCACGAAGACCGCTTCACCAAACGTTCCGGGATACTAGATGAAGACACTCCTTTCTGTTCTGTTCAGTGCCGCCCTGGCTGGCGCGACGATCGTGATCGGCGCGACGCCGGCGCAAGCCGCTGACAACTTCATCGAGACGTCCGACGTGGTGGCTTGCGGCCAGATCACCATCACCCTGCACAACGTCTCGCCCTGGATCTACCCGGTGTCGGTGAGCACAGACGGTTCCACGCCGAACGCCAACGGTCCGCTGTACGGCCCCGTCGTCGACAACCGCACCAACGGTGGGCTCAACGGACCCCAGAAGGACGCCACCGGAAGCAAGACCTACACCTTCCCCGAAGACTCCGGCGTCCACACCGTCAAATACGTCGTCAACGCCGGCAGCGAAAGCGACCTCTGGAACGGCAAGCCTGTCGGCACCGTCACCACCCGCACCGTGCAGTCAGACTGCTTCCCCCCGAACTTGATCGAGACCTCTGACGACAACACGGTCTGCGGCGAGATCACCATCAGCTTGCACAACCGGTCACCGTGGATCTACCCGGTGTCGGTGAGCACCGACGGTTCCACTCCGGACGCCAACGGTCCGCTGTACGGCCCCGTCGTCGACAACCGCACCAACGGTGGGCTCAACGGTCCCCAGAAGGACGTGACCGAGAGCAAGACGTACAGCTTTCCCGAAGACTCCGGCGTCCACACCGTCAAATACGTCGTCAACGCCGGCAGCGAAAGCGACCTCTGGAGGGACCTGCCAGTTGGCACCGTCACGACTCGCACGGTTGAATCTGACTGCGTGAAGTCCGGTGGTGGTGACGATGATGATGACGATCCGGCCGACGCTGCCCTGCCTGACACCGGCGCCTCGACATCATGGTGGCAGGCCACCGGAGCTGCGGCGCTGATCGCGCTCGGAACATGCCTGGTCGCTGCGGGTCGGACACCTCGTGGACGACACACGCTGATCTGAGGTATGGGCGAGTTCTAGACGGGGCCGACCGCGACGATCGTGACGGCGGCTTCGCCGATCTCATCACTCCTCACGAGGTCGACCTGCGCGCTGATTCCCCAGTCACGATCACCCTCGGGATCATCGAAGGTCTGACGCACCGACCAGGTCGTCGTCCCCTCCTCCACCATGAACAGATCCGGTCCCCGCGACCCCGCTCCGGTGCCGATCGAGTCATATTCCTCGCGGTAGACGGCCATGGCGTCCATCCACGCTGTCGCGTTCCACCCGTCCTCACCGTCGAGATCTGACAGCGCGGTCCAGCGGCCGAGCGCGGCGAGCTCGACCCGACGAAACATCGCGTTGCGGACGAGTACTCGAAATGCCCTCGCATTGGCCGTCACGGGCCGCGGGGTCTCGGCACCCAACGCCTTCGGACGGATGTCCTCGACGTCTGTATCCGGATTGATCAGCTGCTCCCACTCATCGAGCAGGCTCGAGTCGGTTTGGCGCACCAGCTCGCCGAGCCACTCGGTGATGTCCTCGATCTCGGTGTTGCGCGCCATCGCGGGCACGGTGCGTCCGAGTGTCTTGTAGACGTCGGACAGGTAGCGCAGCACCAGTCCCTCCGAACGCGCGAGCTGGTAGTCCCCGATCAGTTCTGAGAACGTCATGGCGCGCTCCCACATCTCACGCACCACCGACTTCGGTCGCAGCTCGTGGTCGGCGACCCAGGGATGGCCGCCGCGGTAGGTCTCGTACGCCGCCGTCAGCAGCTCTTCGAGGGGCTTGGGGTGGGTGATCTCCTCGAGCAGCTCCATCCGCTCGTCGTACTCGATTCCGTCCATCTTCATTTCGTGGATCGCGTCACCGCGAGCCCGGTGCCGTTGCGCGTTGACGATGGGGCGCGGGTCATCCAGCGTCGACTCGATGACCGACACCACGTCCAGTGCGTATGTGGGCGACTCGCTGTCGAGCAGCTCCAGCGTCGCCACTGCGAATGGCGACAGCGGCTGGTTGAGCGCAAAGTTGGTCTGCAGGTCGATCGTGAGCCGCAGCGTGCGACCCTCTGCGTCGGGCGGGTCGATCCGCTCAACGACCTCACCAGCGAGCAGAACCTCGATGATCTCGTCAACCTCGGCCAACAGCTTGTCCTTGGATTCCTCGGTCTCCCCGCTCTCCTGCAGGAGCCGCTCGAGTGACATCCGCGCATCACCGGGTCGGGAGACCACGTCGAGCACCATCGCGTGGCTGACCCGCATACGTGACACGAGTGACTCAGGGGTGCCGTTCGACAGCTTGTCGAACGTCGCTTCGCGCCAGCCCACGAATCCCTCCGGCGGCTTCTTGCGATTGACCTTGCGCAACTTCTTGGGATCGTCACCAGCCTTGCGCACCAACCGGGCGTTCTCGATGTCGTGCTCGGGCGCCTCGACGACCACGTGTCCGATCGTGTCGAACCCTGCTCGCCCAGCACGGCCGGCGATCTGTTGGAACTCCCGCACCTGGAGCTGTCGCTGACGTGTCCCGTCATACTTCGACAAACCGCTGAACAAGACTGTGCGGATGGGCACGTTGATCCCGACGCCCAGGGTGTCGGTGCCGCACACCACCTTGAGCAGTCCTTGCTGGGTCAGTGTCTCGACGAGGCGGCGATAGCGCGGCAGCATCCCCGCATGGTGCACGCCGACACCCATTCGGATGAGTCGCGACAAGGTCTTGCCGAAGGCCGACGAGAACCGGAAGTCGCCGATCGCTTCGGCGATGACGTCGCGTTCGGCGCGCGTTGCCACCTTGATGCTGGTGAGCGCCTGGGCACGGTCCAGCGCCGAGAGCTGCGTGAAGTGGACGACATACACCGGTGTCTGGCCCGTCTCGATGAGCTGCTCGAGGGTTTCCTGCACGGGTGAGGTCACATATTCACTGACCAGTGGCACGGGCCGTTCGGACGAGCTCACCACCGTGGTCTCACGACCCGTACGCCGGGCCAGGTCGGTCTCGAACGTCGAGGTGTCACCGAGCGTCGCCGACATGAGCAGGAACTGTGCGCGGGGCAGCTCGATCAATGGCACCTGCCAGGCCCACCCACGGTCCGGGTCCGCATAGAAGTGGAACTCGTCCATGACCACGAGGCCGATGTCGGCACCGGCACCTTCACGCAATGCCATGTTGGCCAGGATCTCTGCGGTTGCGGCGATGATCGGGGCGTCGGCATTGACCGCAGCGTCCCCGGTGATCATGCCGACGTTGTCGGCACCGAAGATCTCGCACAGGTCAAAGAACTTCTCGCTGACGAGCGCCTTGATGGGCGCGGTGTAGACACTGCACTCGCCGCGCGCGAGCGCTGCCGCCATCGCTGCCGTCGCGACGAGGCTCTTGCCGGAGCCGGTTGGAGTGGCGAGGATGACATTCGATCCGGCCACGAGCTCGAGGATCGCCTCGTCCTGCGCGGGATAGAGCGTCAGTCCACGGCTTTCGACCCACTGGGTTATTGCCGCATGGACGGCGTCCTCGGTTGAGGCTTCGACATGACGCGCGCCTTGGGGCAGGAGATCGATGAGGCGCATCCCGCCATTGTCTCCCGGTGCTCAGCTCTCCATACCGGCGCCTGTGCTCCTGGTGCGCGGCTTGAACACCAAGCCGACGGCACCCCCAATGACCGCACCGAGTGTCCAACCGGCGAGCACATCGGTGGCCCAGTGCGCGCCAAGGTAGATCATCGACAGTCCGACCGTCAGCAGAACCAGTCCGAGCCCTGCAGCCGCGAGAACCAGTATCCGTCGGGAGGTCCACGAAACGACAACGAGCAGGGCAACGGCCATGGCCATCGTGAAGGCCGCATGGCTCGACGGCATCGCGTACCCGCCAATTTGCACCAACGCGTCTGGGAACGCGGGGCGATTACGCTCGATCACCCCTTTCAGCAGCCCAGCGACGAACCCGCCTGCAAAGAACGCAACGCCGAGAGCAGCACCGGCCCGCCACGCTCGCAGGTAGACGACTCCAAGCACGGCCACGGCGGCAACTGTCCAGACGAGCCACATGACGTCACCGAGATGCATGAGGTGACGTGTGAACGAAGTCAGCGAATCGACCCTGTGCTCGGCGATCCAGTGCAGGAGACGTTCGTCGAAAGAGTCACCGCGAGGCATGCCCCCACGGTATTCGAGCAACCTAAGCGTGCGCTTAGTGCTGCGGTAGTGTCGCCGCCATGAAAGCTGTCCAGATCACCACGCTCGACGGTCCATCAGCGCTCGAGGTCAAGGACCTCCCCCGTCCAGTGCCGGGCGACGACCAAGTCTTGATTCGTGTTCGGGCTGCTGGTGTCGCATTTCCAGAGGTGCTTCAGAGTCGCGGGCTCTATCAGCTGAAGCCTGAGCTGCCGTTCACGCCCGGTGCCGAGATCGCCGGTGACATCATCAATGCGCCTGACGGCTCCGGATTCGCACCCGGTGATCGCGTGGCGTCCCTGTGCCTTCTCGGTGGGTTTGCCGAAGAAGCTGTCGCCCCCCTCGACACCACCTTCAAGCTGCCCGACACCGTGTCGTACGAACAAGGCGCCTCACTCATCTTCAACTACGGGACCGCGTACTTCGCCCTCGTCGAACGCGGTCAGCTTCAGGCAGGTGAATCAGTGCTCGTGCAGGGCGCCGCCGGCGGTGTGGGCACGGCGGCAATCCAAGTCGCAAAGGCGTTCGGTGCAGGCCGCGTCATCGCCGTCACGTCCACCCCGGAAAAGGGTGCAGTTGCGCTCGAGGCGGGCGCGGACGAGTTCGTCCTCGCCGACGGGTTCAAGGATGCGCTCAAAGAGCGGGGCGGCGTGGACATCGTCGTCGACCCGGTCGGCGGCGACCGGTTCACCGATTCGCTGCGCTGTCTCAATGACGACGGCCGGTTGCTGGTCGTCGGCTTCACCGCCGGAGAGATTCCGACGGTCAAGGTCAACCGGCTGCTGCTCAACAACGTCGCCGTGGTCGGCGTCGGCTGGGGCGCGTACGTGTTCAGCCGCCCCGGTCACATCGCCAAGGAGTGGGCGGCACTCGAACCCCACCTCGGCAGTGGAGCACTGAATCCAGTCGTGGGGCCGACGTTCTCGCTCGGAGACGCATCACAGGCACTCCTCACGCTCGACGAGCGTCGGGCCACGGGCAAGGTGCTGCTCGTTCCATGACGGCGAACCACGACGGGGTCGAATGACAGTTGTTGAGGACTTTGGGCACTGTCCGGTGGTCGGCTTCCGAGAGAGTATGAAGACATGGAAACCGACGCACGAATCGCCAAACTGGAAGCCAACATCAAGGCTCTCCAGGCCAAGCAGGTCGCTCTGCACAAACAGTTGACTGACGCCCAGGTCGAGCAGTGGCAGGCGCGGATCGACGACCTCGAGGTCCAGGTTCACCTCGGCGCGGCGGAAGCCAGCCAGAAGCTGGCTCCCCTGATGGACAAGTTGCGCAACACCTGGATCGAGGCAAGGTCGCAGGTTGAGGACAAGGCTGAGACGGCCTCGAACGCGGCCGACACGCTCCGCACCGGAGTCGAGAACGCTTACGCCGAGCTGCGCAAGGCAGTGCTCGAGACCCGACGCTCGATGTCCTCCTGAGCTGGTCCAGGTCGTCCTGAGCCACGCCGTCGACGGGTAGTTGAGGTATGACCTCAGCAGCAGCCCGCCACGGCGGGCTCATTGATGCCTGCAGTCGCTGTGTCGCAGCTGCAGTCACTGCCCTCTGACGGGCCGCCGGCAGTGACGCTGTCGGCGAGCACGGTGTAGATCTCCCAGCGCTCACCGTTCGGTGCGCCTTCGACCCAGAACTTGTCCTGCTTGGCATAGCAACACGTGGTGCCACGTTCGTCGATCGATGCGAAACCAGCCTCAGCCAGGCGCGCCTGTTCCGCGTCGACGAGCTCGGTGTCAGCGACTTCGACTCCCAGGTGGTTGACCGATCCGCCGTGACCCGGATTCTCGATGAGCACCAGCTTCAGGGGTGGCTCGGTGACGGCAAAGTTTGCATAGCCGGGGCGGATCTTGGCCGGCTCCGTGGCAAACAGCGTCGTGTAGAACGCGATCGACTCCGCAAGGTCGTCAACGTTGAGTGCGAGCTGGACT
>MTKY01051961.1_pt1 | contig 17635 bp, 15 predicted proteins | sample 1042731 | NCBI WGS metagenome assembly MTKY01 (sample SAMN06212206, study PRJNA360538) | anaerobic digester metagenome | biome: Wastewater treatment plant; material: sludge; isolation source: anaerobic digester fed with sludge from wastewater treatment plant | place: Denmark: WWTP Soeholt ... | reverse complement strand
GTCCGTTATCTCGATTTATCTTCTGATCGAACGGACGATGTTTTACGCGAAGGCGAAAAATCTGTCCAAGGCCGCCGCTCCGAAACTTTCCGAGCTTCTCAAGACCGGGCAGATCAAGGAAGCCCAGGTTATGGCTTCCAAGAAGGAATACCAGAACAGCCACCTGGCCCTCGTGGTCAAGGCGGCCACGACGGAATTCCTTGAGGGCAAGGAGACCGGTCTGCCCTTTGAACAGCAGCTCGAATCCGCTTCCCGCGGTTGCGACCGGGCCGCTTCCTTCTTCAATCAGCGCCTGAAAAAGGGCCTGAGCGTCCTGGCCACGATCGCCACTTCGTCCCCCTTCATCGGCCTCTTCGGGACGATTTCGGGCATCATCAACGCGTTCAAGGGCATGGCTGCCACCGGTTCGGGCGGAATCGCGGCCGTCGCCTCCGGAATCGCCGAAGCCCTGGTCACCACAGCGTTCGGTATCGGCGTGGCCATCATCGCCCTCTGGTGCTACAACTACCTGAGCACCCGGACGGAAACCTACGACGCCGAGATGTCCAACATGACCTCTCAGGTGATCGACTTCTTCGTCCGCAAGCAGGCGAAGTAACGCCGGCTAACGAAACGAAGTAGAGATACCCATGAGCGTTTCCGTCAGCAATACGAAGAAGGAGAACCTTCAGGCCTCCCCGAACGTTGTTCCGCTGTGCGACGTTCTTCTCGTGCTGCTGATCATCTTCATGATCGTGACGCCGCTCGTTCAGAGAGGCGTGGACTTGACGCTGCCGACGGCGATCAATTCGGTGTCCATGCCTGAATCCCCCAAAGTCGTCCTTTACATCCGGAAAGACGGCACGATTTACCTCAACCAGGACAAATTGACCGTCGACCGGCTTCAGGCCAAGCTCGAAGAGGCCTTCCTGTCCTCCGAGGACGACAAGCGGCTCTATCTGAGAGCGGACGGCGAGCTCGAATACGGCAAGCTGCTCGATTTGTACGAATCGATCCGGGCGGCCGGCTATGAGAACATCGCCATCATCACCGACAAAAAGACCGATCGCAGCTGATTCGTTTATTTGAGGACCCGGGCGGTTTTCCGGCCGCCCGGGTCTTTTTTCTTCTCTTCTAAAGCCTTCCCCGCCGCTTCGTTCAGGCTGCCCACCCTGTATCCTCCCAGGTCGACGGCGACGAACGCATATCCCCTCTTTTTAAGACGGCCGTTGATCCGCCGGCGCATCTCCTTCTCCATCGCCCGGGCGATCTCGTCCGGATCCAGCTCGATCCGGGCGACCGGTCCATGATCCCGGACCCGCACGCGCCCGAAGCCCAGCCGGCGGAGATCCTCCTCGGCGGCCGCGACGCGGGCGAGAGCCGGGCGGCGGATGGGAACTCCGAAGGGAATCCTCGTGGCCAGGCAGGCTTGGGCCGGCTTGTCCCAGGTGGGAAGTCCCAGCTTCCGGGAATACGCCCGGATCTCGTCCTTGCGGAGCCCCGCTTCCTGGAGCGGAGAACGCACGCCCATCTCCCGGCCGGCCGCCGCCCCCGGCCGGTAATCGCTTTTGTCATCGACGTTTTGGCCGTCGACGATCAGGGCGTTCCCTTCCCGGACGGCGATTTTCCGGACCGACCGCCACAAATCCTTCTTGCATTCGTAGCACCGGAGGGGCGTGTTTTTCACGAACCGCGGATTCTTGAAAACGGCGGGGCGGATGATCCTGTACCGGACGTTGAGTTTCCGGGCCAGCCGCTCGGCCTCAAAGAGTTCGGACGCCGGAAAGACCGGGGAGGAAGCGATCACGGCCGAGACGTTCCGGTCCAAAACCTCGGCCGCGATTTTCAAAAGAAACGTGCTGTCGGTCCCGCCGGAAAAGGCAACCAGGACGCGGCCCATTCCTTGGAGAATATCCCTCAGCCGGCCGACCTTCGCCTCTTGCCGGCGGGAAACGGAAGGATGTTCAGCGAGGCTCATCGCTGTCTTTCCGGCCGGAGGCGATGCGGACGACTTCCCGGACCAGGGCGTCGGCGATTTCCTTCTCGGGCACCCTCCGAAGGATCTCTCCCCTGACGAACAGGGCGCCCGAGCCCCGCCCGCAGGCGACGCCGGCCTCCGCTTCTCTCGCTTCGCCCGGCCCGTTGACGGCGCAGCCCATGACGGCCACGGTCAGGGGCTCCGGAATGCCGGCCAAGCGGCGCTGAACCTGACGGACGATCGAGGCGAGGTCGACTTCGCAGCGGCCGCAGGTCGGGCAGGAGACGACGTCAAGGCCGCGCGCCCGGAGGCCCATCGCGGCCAGGATCCGGTAGGCGACCCGGACCTCTTCGACCGCCGGAGCGGTCAGGGAGACGCGGATCGTATCGGCCAGGCCCTCGGCCAGCAGCAAGGCCAGTCCGGCCGAGGATTTCACCGCCCCGGGCAGCAGGGTGCCCGCCTCGGTGATCCCGGCATGAAACGGATAATCCGTGCGCTTCGCCAGAAGCCGGTAAGCTTGAAGCGTCCGCGGAAGGTCGGAGGCCTTGAGCGAGACCTTGATCATCCGGAAATCGAGATCTTCCAGGATCCGTATGTGCCGAAGGGCGCTTTCCGCCATGGCCGCGGCCGTCACCCCTCCCCGGGCGGGCCGAAGATCCTTTTCGATCGAGCCGGCGTTGACCCCGATGCGGATCGGAATGGACCGCTCTTTGGCCCCCCGGACGACCTCCCGGACCTTGTCCCGCGTTCCGATCGTCCCCGGATTGAGCCGGAGGCCGTCGGCCCCCGCTTCCAGGCAAGCCAAGGCCAGTCGGTGGTCGAAATGAATGTCGGCGACCAGCGGAACCGGCGACGCCTTCTTGAGGCGGGCGAAGGCCCGGGCGGCCTCCGCGTCGGGAATCGCCAGCCGGACGATCTCGCATCCCTCCCGGGCGAGGCGGCGGATTTCGGCGGCCGTCGCCCGGACGTCGCGGGTATCGGTCTTGGTCATGGATTGAACGCTGACCGGGGATCCTCCCCCGACGGCCACGTTTCCGATCCGGATTTGGACCGTCCGGCGGCGGGGGAACAAGGAGGGACATTGTTCCTTCATGGAGGCCATTATACCAGCAATGTCGCCGCCGCGGCTCTTTTTCTTCCTTTCTCCGAGGCCCGGATGAGGCGGATAGGTCCGGTTCAGGCTTTTCGAAGAATCCCCTTTTTTCGTCCGAGGCTTGTCGCCGTTTAAATGAGCTCAGGACCAGGCTTCATCGGCCGGCCGATTCAGGGTGACGCCGAGCGGGGCGCCCCGTCGCCCGCGGCCCGACCGCCGCCGCGGCTCTTTTTCTTCCTTTCACCGAGGCCCGGATGGAGCGGATAGGCCCGGTTCAGGCTTTTCGAAGAATCCGGCGAGGGAAGCCGGATCGGAAGAATCCGGCCGAACGATGATGTTTGAGCACTCATTCCAGCCGCCGTAAATTTCAGGGGTTGAGTGCGAGTTCATCGGAGCCGAGCCGGATCCCTGAGAAAAGCCGTAAAGAACCGGACTCGGAAGCGAAAGCCGGGCCTCAAATGTTTTAAAATGGCAACAAGCTCCTCCAGCCGTTGGGCAGGCGCTTGGCGATGTCGTTCAGAATGACGAACCCGATCAGGACGATGAAGACGGCAAAACCGATCTGCATCCAGATCTGCCGGGCCTTGGGCGTCAGGTCCCGCCGTAGAATTCCCTCGATGGCCAGGACGAAAATCTGGCCGCCGTCGAAGACCGGGATCGGGAAAAGGTTCAGGATCCCCAGCTGAAGGCTGATGAGGGCGATCCAGCTCATCAGGGAGAGAAATCCCATTTTCAGGGCGGCGTAGGAGAAATTGGCGATTTCCAGGGGACCGGAGAGCTGCTTGGCCGAGGCCTGGCCGGTGAACAGGTTCTTGAGAAAATCAATGACCAGAAAGGTCAGGCGGGCGTTTTCCTTGAGACTCTGGCCGATGGCCGGGAAAAAAGCGTACTTCTTGAGGACGGATTGGGCCGTCTGCATCACCCCGATTTTCCCGACCTTGCCTTCCCGCCTCGGCGTGACGCTCAGGGCGACCTCGCGTCCGCCGCGGTCGACCAGGAACGCGCATTCCTGTTCAGGATTCGCCTCGATGATCTCGACAAAGCGGTAGAAATACACCGGCTCGCCGTTGATCGCCAGGATGACGTCCCCGGCCTGAAGCCCTCCCTTCTCGGCCGGGGAGCCGGGGGAAACCATCTGGACCTGGGTCAAGATCTTGCCGAAAAATCCGGCGTATCCCATCTCGTATTTGGTCCGGCTTTCCGTCGTCAGCGGGACGTTCATGACGCGGCCGCTCCGCTGGATTTCCAAGGACAAGAGGCGGTTCGGCTTTGTCCCGACGGCGATCTCCACGTCGTTCCAAGTCGGCGTTTTCCGGCCGTTGACCGCCAGGATCACGTCATCCGTCTTCAGGTCCGACCGGGCCGCCGGCGAGTCCGGCTCGATCCAGCCGATCACCGGCGCCTCCTCCTGGTAGCGGGGCGTCGTCACGCCGACCATGTTGAGGCCGGCCATGATGACGACCGCCAGGAGGATGCTCATGACCGGCCCCATCACAAAGACAAGAAACCGCTGAAGACGGTTCTTGGCCATGAAATCGTCCGGCTCGAGGGTTTTGCCCGGCTCGGCCAAGCCTTCGCCGAGCATCTTGACGTAGCCGCCCAGGGGCAAGAGGCTGATCCGGTAATCCGTGCCGCTTTTTTTAAACCCGAACAAGCGCTTGCCGTAGCCGAAGGAGAAGACTTCCACCCTGACGCCGACCAGCTTGGCCGCGAAAAAGTGGCCGAATTCGTGAATGAAGACCAGAATTCCGAAAACGATCAAAAACGCGAGAATCGTGCCGAAAATCGTGCCCATGTCATGTCCTCTTGTCGATCCGCCGCCGCGTCCGCTCCCGGATCCGGCGGTCTTCTTCGATGATGTCGTCGAGGGAATCCAACCGGCGCGGCCGAAGCCCGCCCAAGACCTCCTCCACCGTATCGGCGATGCCGTTGAACCGGAGGCGGGACCCAAGGAAGGCTTCGACGGCGATTTCGTTGGCCGCGTTCATCGCCACCGCGGCGCTGTCCTTCTCCCCTATCACGCGCCGGGCCGTTTTCAAGAGCGGGAACCGGCGCTCGTCCGGATTCGAAAACTCCAGCGGCCCGGAAGCGGCCAGGTCCAGCGGCGGAAGGAATCCGTCCCGGCGCCGGGGATAGGTCAAGGCGTATTGGATGGGAATGCGCATGTCCGTCCGGCTGAGCTGGGCCAGCACCGACCCGTCCCGCAGCTCGACCAAAGCGTGGACGATGCTCTGGGGATGAATGAGAACCCGGATCATGTCCGGGGCCAGGTCGAAAAGCCACCGGGCTTCGATCAGCTCCAAGCCCTTGTTCATCATCGTGGCCGAGTCGATGGTGACCTTGCGGCCCATTGTCCAGCGGGGATGGGCCAAGGCTTCTTCCGGCGTCTTCCGGCGCAGCTCCCGCAGGGGAACATGGAGAAACGGGCCGCCCGAGGCGGTCAGAACGACGCTCCGGATATCCCCGCGATCGATTCCGGCCAAGCATTGAAAAAGCCCGCTGTGCTCGGAATCGACCGGAATGAAGACCGCCCCGCTGCTCTTGGCTTCCCGGCGGAGCAGTCCGCCGGCCGCGACCAGGGATTCCTTGTTGGCCAAGGCGATCGTCTTTCCGGCCCGGACCGCGGCCAGCGTCGGCCGCAGGCCGTTGAACCCGGCGATGGCCGAAACAACGAGGTCGGCGCTCGTTTCGGCGGCCGCGGCCGAGGCGCCTTCCGTTCCGGACCGTATCTCCATGCCCCGCCGCCCGAGCTCCCGGCGCAGAGCGGCGGCGTCCGCTTCCGTCCCGACGGAGACGAGAAGCGGGCGGAACTCCACGATCTGGGAGAGGAGCACGTCCCGGTTTGAACCGGCGGCCAAGGCCGTCACTTTAAAAAGACGGCGATGACGGCGGACGATGTCGAGCGTGTTCCGGCCGATCGTGCCGGTCGAGCCGAGAACGGCGATTTTCCTCATCCGAGGGGCTTCCAGATGTACCGGACGATAAAATAGAAGAAGGGGACGGAGAACAACAGGCTGTCGATCCTGTCCAGGAAGCCGCCGTGCCCCGGCAGCGCGTTGGAGGAATCCTTCACCCCCGCGGCCCTCTTGAAAAGGGATTCGAGGGGATCGCTGGCCTGGGCCGCGATCGAGACGGCCAGTCCGGTGAGGATCGCCCGTCCCAGCCCGATCTCCGGAAGAAACACCGCCCTCGCGGCCCAGGCGGCCAAGCCGGCGAAAATCAGGCTCCCGGCCGCTCCCTCCCAGGTCTTATGGGGGCTGGCGATCGGAGTCATCGGGCGGCGTCCGACCGCCTTCCCGACGAAAAACGCCCCCGTGTCGGCCAGGAAAACCACGGCCAGGAGGAAGTAGATCGGGGCGGTGCCATAGGTCTGGCGAAGAGGGTACAGGAAATTGAGGGTGAAGCCGATGTAGAGGGGCCCGAAAACCGTCACGGCGATCGAGCCGGTCGTGCGGACGGCCGTCTCGATCGTCCGGGAGGCAACGACATAGAAGACGCCGAGGCCCAGGAGGCCGGCAAAGAGAGCCAGCTCCAGCGTCAGTCCTTCGACGAGGAAAGACGCCCCCAAGAGAAGAGCGAAGAGGATCCCGGGAACGTCCGCCGGATAGAGGCGGCGCCGCCGGGCCAGGTTGTAGAACTCGACCAAGGAAGCGATGACAACGGCCTGCAAGGCGACAAACAGAACCCACTTGTTTCCATATTCGAGGACAAGAAACAGGGCGGTCAACAGGACGAGGGCCGTCCAAAACCGTTTGACGATATTCATGCCGACGGCTCCGCGGCCCCGAAGCGCCGGTTCCGGCCTTGATAATCGACCAAGGCTTGGATCAGGTGTTTTCTCCGGAAATCGGGCCAGAAAACCGGCGTAATCCAGATTTCGGCGTAGGCGATCTGCCAGAGGAGGAAGTTGGAAACCCGGCATTCGCCGCTCGTCCGGATCAGCAGGTCGGGGTCGGGAAGACCGGCCGTGTCCAAGTAGCGGCTGAAAACCTTCTCGTCAAGGTCGCCCGCCGCGAGCCGTCCCTCGGCCAAGATCCGCCGGACAGCCTCGACGATTTCCGCCCGGCCGCCGTAATTCAAAGCCAGGCCGATGATCATCCGGGAATTGCCGCGGGTCATCGCCTCGACCCGCTCGAGCTCGCGGCGGAGCCCTCCGGGGAGGCTGCCCTTCACCCCCAGGACGCGCAGCCGCAGATCGTGCTCCATGAGAACGCCGTCTTCTTTCCCCAGGGTTTCCTCGAGAAGCCGCATCAAGGTTTGAACTTCCCGGGCGGGACGTTTCCAGTTCTCGGTGGAAAAAGCGAAGAGCGAGAGGACATCCAAGCCCGCGCGGGCGCTCGTCTCGATGATCTCCCGGACGGATTTCGCCCCGGCCTTATGGCCTTCGACCCGGGGCAATCCCCGTTCCGCGGCCCACCGGCCGTTGCCGTCCATGATCACGGCCACATGACGGGGGATCCGGGCGGCGTCCAGGCGGAGGGCCAGGCGGGCTTCCTCGCTGCCGTCCTCAAGCCATCCGTCCAGGCCTTTCAACATGCGCATAGTATAGCGGATGGCCGGCCGTCCGTCCATGGATTCGGAGAGCGAGTTTTGATATCCTATGTCCTATCAAGAGGTTGTCATGTGCCTAGCGATTCCCGTCCGGGTCGTCGAAATCGACGCCTCGGGCGAAGCCGGAAAAGTCGATTACTTGGGGACGAAAATCGGGGCGAACTTCGCCCTGGTCCGGGACGTCCGGGTCGGCGATTGGGTCATCGTTCATGCCGGATTCGCCATCTCCCGCCTGGATGAAGCGGAAGCCCGGGAAACACTGGCCCTGCTCCGGGATGTCCAAGACGCCGGGAGGTCCTGAGGTGGCGTCCGACTTGTTCCGCGACCGCCGGGTCGTCGCCGGCCTGCTCTCCGAAATCGCCTCCGCGGCCGCGTCTTCCTCCCGGCCGGTCCGGTTGATGGAAGTCTGCGGCACGCACACCATGACGATTCATCGTCACGGGCTCAAGGAGCTGCTCGCCCGGGCCGGCGTCGAAATGATTTCCGGGCCGGGCTGCCCCGTCTGCATCACCCCGGACGGCTTCCATGAAGCGGCCATCCGGCTGGTGACGGAACGGGAAAACCTCGTCCTGGCCACGTTCGGAGACATGACCCGGGTTCCCACCCGGCTCGGATCCCTCCAGACCGTCGTCCCGGCGCCGGGCTCGGCCGTCAAAATCGTCTATTCTCCTGAAGAAGCCCTGGCCCTGGCCCGCTTGAATCCCGCCAAGGACGTCGTCTTTTTCGGGGCGGGCTTCGAAACGACGATTCCGGCCATCGTCCTGACCGCCGGGCGGGCCCTGGCGGAAGGATTGAAAAACCTCGCCGTTTTGACGGCATTTTGGACCATTCCCCCTCCCCTGCGGGCGATCGTGTCCTCGGGCGAAATCCGCATCTCCGGATTCCTCTACCCCGGGCACGTCAGCGCGATCATCGGGCTGGAGCCCTATGCCTTCGTCGCCCGGGAGTTCGGGCTGCCCGGGGCGGTCGCCGGGTTCGAGCCGGGCGACATCCTCCTCGGCGTCCGCTCGGTCGTGGAACAGATCCGGGCGAAGAAACCCGCGGTCGTCAATGCCTATCCCCGGGTCGTCCGGCCGGAGGGAAACCCCGCCGCCCGGGAAGTGATGGACCGTTACCTCGAGCCCTATGACGCCCTCTGGCGGGGACTGGGGCGCATCCCGGCGAGCGGGTTGCGCTTCAAACCGGCCCACGCGGCCGTCGACGCCGCCGTCAAGTACGCTCTCCGTCCGGCCGAGGACGCGTCCGACTCCCCCGGCTGCCGGTGCGGCGAAATCCTGCGCGGCGTGCTCGCGCCGTCGCAATGCCGGTTGTTCGGCCGCTCCTGCCGGCCCGAATCGCCCCGCGGCCCCTGCATGGTCTCCTTCGAGGGGGCTTGTTACGTTCATCACAAATACCGGGAACCACCCCCGGCTGAAACAAGGAACCGTTAATCTCATGGAAAAAATCAGTCTCGAGCTCGGCGGCGGCGGGAAAACGATGCGCGATTTCCTCGTCCGGACGATTCTTCCGACCTTTTCCAACGCCCGCCTGGCCGGCCTTCCGGACGCGGCCTCCCTCCCGGGCGGCATCGCTTTTACGACGGACAGCTATGTCGTCGACCCGATCTTCTTCCCCGGCGGAGACATCGGAACCCTGGCCGTCAACGGCACCGTCAACGACCTGGTCGTCTCCGGGGCCGAGCCCCGCTTCCTCTCTCTGGCCCTGATCCTGGAGGAAGGCCTGGAAACGGCCTCCCTGGAGCGGATCCTTCGCTCCATCCGGAAAGCGGCTGAAGCCGCGGGCGTTGAGATCGTCACCGGGGACACCAAGGTCGTCCGCCGCGGCCAGGGCGACAAGATCTTCATCAATACCTCCGGCGTCGGCCGGATCATCCGCCGCCGCCGTCCGGGGCCCGTCCGGCCGGGCGACCGGGTCATCGTCACCGGAACGCTCGGAGAGCACAGCCTGGCCGTCCTGGCCGCCCGGGGCGAGTTCGGCTTCCGCAATCCGGTGAAAAGCGACTGCGCCCCGCTGACCTTCCTTCTGCCGCTCTGGGCCCGGGGAGTCCGCTGGATGCGCGACATCACCCGGGGAGGATTGGCGACCGTTCTTTCGGAGCTGGCCGAACATTCGCCCTGTCCGATCCTGCTCGAGGAAAAAGCCATCCCCTTGTCGACGGCCGCCAAATCGGCGGCCGGACTTCTCGGGATCGATCCGCTCTACCTGGCCTGCGAGGGCCGGGCGGTCATGATCGTCCCCGAGAGCCGGGCGGAGGGCGTCCTCTCCACCCTCCGCGGCCATCGCCAGGGCCGCCGGGCCGCGATCATCGGCCGGGCGGACAAAAGTCCCGGCCGTCCCGGCGAGCTTCTCCTCCGGACGGAAAGCGGCGGCTTGCGCCTGCTCGAGCCCTTGACCTCCGAGCTTCTTCCCCGGATATGCTGAATCCCTCGTTGAGATTTTTCCGGCCGCGGCCGATTCTCCTCGCGGCGGCCGCGGTTTTAGCGGCGGCCTTCGCGTCTTCGGCCGCCGCCGACGCGGGCCCGACGACGACGACCTTCCGGACGAGCGTTCCCGAAATCCACTCCCTTTGGCATCTCATCCGAGCGACGCTCGGGGCCAACAGGGTGGCTTTCGCCGGCCGGTCGGGGCCGGTCTCGGCCTTTTCCGCCGGCCGGCTTTATCCGCAGGTCTGGATCCGCGACGCGGCCACGACGATCCAGGCGTCCCGGTATTATTCCCCTGAAGGCGAAATCGTCTCCTGGCTGGAAGAACTTCTCGCCTTTCAAGAAGCCGGCGGCGGTCTGCCCGATTGGTTCGACAGCCGCGGGCGATCGGATAAAAACACGACGGAAACGGACCAGGAAGCCTCCGCGATCCTGGCCGCCGCCCGAGCCGTCGAGATCCTCGGCCCCGGGTGGCTGGAGAAAAAGATCGCCGGCCGGCCGATCCTCGACCGGCTCGACCTGGCCCTCTCCTTCGTTCTCGAACAACGGTTCGATCCGGAGCGGGGCTTGGTTAAGGGCGCCCATACGGCCGACTGGGGGGACGTCGGAATGGAGGACGCCGCCCAAACGGCGATTTACGCCGGCCGCGGCACCCGCTGGACGGCCGATATCTACGACCAGAGCATGTTTTACGGGGCGGCCCGGGCCCTCGCCGGAATGCTCCGGCAGGCGGGCCGGCCCGAGCGGGCCGATTTCTGGACGCGGCGGGCCGAAAGCGTCCGGGAAGCCGCCGACCGCCTTCTTTGGCAGGAGAGCCGCGGATTCTACCGCGTCCACGTCCATCTCGACGCCCTGGTTCATCCCTTCGACGAGGACGACATGTTCGCCATGGGCGGGAACGCCGAAGCCGTCGTCTCCGGCCTCGCCGGGCCGGAAAAAGCCGTCCGCATCATCCGGACCGCCCTGGCCCGCCAAGAGGCGTTCCGGATGCCGACGATCGGGGCGACCCTGCTTCCTCCCTACCCGAAAGGAACCTTCAAACATCCCATGGTCGACGACCCCTACGAATACCAAAACGGCGGATTGTGGGACTGGTTCGCCGGAAGGCTCGTCCGGGCGATGTTTGATCATGGATACTCCGCGTCGGCCCGGGCCAAGCTCTTGGAGATCGCCCGGAAGAACATCGCCGCCGGCGGCCTCCATGAATGGGATGCGCCGGACGGAAGCGGGCGCGGCAGCCCGATTTTCGCCGGCAGCGCCGGCAGCCTGGCCGCGGCCGTGGTCGAGGGATATTTCGGCGTCCGCTTGACCCGGGACGGCTGCCGTCTCGAGCCGCGTCTGGCCGAGGACGGGGCCCGCGTCTTTTTCCGCCTGCCGGCCTCCGGCGGCTCGGCCGCCTACGAATACTCATGGAATCCGGCCGAACGGCAAGTCACGTTCCGATATGAAAGCCCGTCCTCCCGGCCCGGTGGAATCCGCCTTCTCCTGCCCCGGGCGCTCTCGGAGGCGGAGCTCGACGTCCGCCGGGACGGCCGCCCCGTTCCCTTCTCCATCGAACGTTCAGGCGAGGATGTCTTGCTGGTCCTGGAAACCGATTTCGACCCCCATACCCTCATTCTCCGGACGAAAAAATCGTCGGAAGGACGCTCCCGCTCATGACGGTCACGATCCGCATTCTTTCCCCCTCCGAGCACTGCCTTTCCCGATCGGATGTCGATCCCGACGCCCTGAGGATCCTCGCCCGTCTTCAAAGAATGGGCTTCATCGCCTACCTCTGCGGAGGAGCGGTCCGGGACCTCCTTCTCGGAAGAACGCCCAAGGATTTCGACATCGTCACGAACGCCCGGCCGGGCCAGATTAAAAAGCGCTTCGCCAACGTCTTCATCATCGGCCGGCGGTTCCGCCTGTGTCACGTTCATTTTCCCGGCGGCAAAATCATCGAGGTCGCCACGTTCCGGCGCGATCTTTCGGCGGAGGAACAAGCGGCCCCGCCGGGAAAAATCCCGCCCGAGCTGCTCTACGGGACTCCGCGGGACGACGCCTTCCGGCGCGACGTGGCGATCAACGCCCTGTACTACAACGCCCGGACGGAGGAAGTCATCGATTACGCCGGCGGCCTGGAAGACCTGGCCCGCAAGCGCGTCCGGATCATCGGCGATCCGGCCGCCCGGTTCGCCGAGGACGCGGTCCGCATCTGGCGGGTCGTCCGCTACGCCGCCCGTCTCGGCTTCGACATCGAGGAGGAGACGGCCCGGGCGATCCCGGTTTTCGCCCCCCTGCTCGGGAAATGCTCCGGCGCCCGGCTGTACGAGGAGCTCAACAAGGAGCTGATCGAAAAGACCCGGCCGGTCGTGGACGCCCTCCGGGCCCGCGGGCTTCTGCGACACATCATCGGCAGCTTCGGGGAGGATTATGAAAGCGACGATGCGCTTTACGAGCGTCTCCGCGCGCTTCTGGAAGCGAAAGACCGTCTCCAGAAGGAAGGCGTCGCCTGGAGCCGGGAGGAGGCTTACGCCCTGTTTTTCTGGCCCTGGGCCGAATCCTTCTTCGCCGGCAAGGACGGCGATGTCCGGACGGTCCTGGAAAAAGCCTTCGAAAGCGCCGGCCTGCAGGCCGTGTTCCCCCGGAAGGTCCGGACGGACGTCGCCCACATCCTGACGCTCGTGTCCCAAATCATGACCGTCTTTCGGACCGGCCGGCCGCGGTGGTCCCTCCGCCGCCAAGCCTTGTTCGAGTCCGCCGTCCGGATCTACGGAGTGATCGAGGCCGGCCGGCCGCCTGAGCCGGGCGCGTTTCCGGAAAAGCTTTTCGGCCGGCCGCGTCCCTCGTCCGGAGAACCGGAGCCGGAAGCCGAAAGGACGCGCCGTCCCCGCCGCCGGCGGCGCCGGAAACCCCGTCCGCCCAAAGCGGAATAATCCGGCCGGTTTTTCGCTCCCAAAGCCGGTCCCGCCCCCATTCCGAGGGAAAAGAGCCGCGCGCCGCTTCTCCCCCTCCTTCCTTGACAACGCTTCCCGCCCGTCCTATTTTCTTTTCGTGAACGGGGGCGTTGATCCCGAAAGGACTCCGGGACGGAAGCGCCGGCGCGGCTTCGCCGCGGACCCGGAATCCCGGGAGAAAAACGCCCGAACATCCCCGGCGCTCCCGAGCATCTGAATCGAGATCACAAGAGTCAAGCATGCGCGCCGCTAAAAGAAGATGGGTCATTCCGTTGATCCTCTTCTCCGGAAGCCTGATTTTCAACCTGACCTTGAATAAGAGCATCATCCTGGACGGGGATGAAGCCGCCCTGGTCTCGAAATCCGTGGGTGCGCTCCATGGAGAGCTCCCCCTCGTCGATTTCGTCGGATTCACTTACCCGCCCGGGACCTACTTTCTTCTGGCTCTTCTATTCAAATGGCTTTCTCCGTCCTTGGCCGTGGAACGCCTGTTCTTCGCCGTCCTCCGTTCCCTCGTCAACGTCCTCATGTGGGTGTTCGCCGAAAAATTCCTGCCCAAACGATGGGTCTTCCTGCCGGTCGCCCTGATCGGCGTCATGGCCTGCTTCTCGTGGAAGACGCTCCTTCCGTTTTTCACTCTGCTCAACCTGATTTTCCTGGAAAAGCTCGTCGCCGCCCCCCTGCGGAACAAAGCCCTCCTTTCCTCCGCCGTCCTGGCCGGGATTACCCTGGGATTCCGCCAGGACATCGCCCTGTACGCCTGGGCGGCCGCGGCCCTTTTGATCGCCCTTCAGGTTCATGAGGCTCTCCCCAAAACGAATTCCGGCCGATCCCCGGCGCTCGCTTTCCTCAAGGGGAATCTCAAATTCCAAGGGTCTTATTTCCTGACGATGGCCGCCGCCTTCGCCCCCCTGGCCGCGTTCTATTTCCTGAAGTCGCGCGGAACGAAGCTGCTGTACGAAATGTTCATCGGCCGGCCGGCCGATCATCTCCGGGTGACCTCTCGTTACCACAATCATTTCCCTACCCTCGGCGAAACCCTGAACTGGCCGCTGGACGGGGAAAAGGTTTTTTTATGGATCTTCCTTCTCATCCTTCCGGCGACGGCCGCCCTGCTCCTCGCCCGCGTCGTCCGGCAACGGCGTCTCTCGCGGGAAAACCAGATCATTCTCGCGACCCTGGTGATCGCCGGCTTTTCGTTCGGAGGCGAGACGTTCGTCTATGCGATCTTCGAGCGCCTTCTCCAGAGCGCCGCGGGCTTTTATCTCTTGGCGGCTTACCTGCTTTCCCTGGCCGATTCCCGACTCCGGACGCTTCTGCGGGCCAAGATCCGGCGGCCGGCCCTGCGCCGGGCGGCGGCGGCCGGGGTTCTCGGCCTCCTTCTCGCCGGGCCGGCCGCCTTCAGCGTCTACGGTCTGGCCGCGAAAAACGTCAATGACCGGCTGACCCTGGCCCGGGAAAAAAACGCTTATGTCGTCTCCCCCTCGGGAATCGGAAGCAGCCGGAAAAGATTTCAATTCCTGCTCCACGTGATCCAGGCGGACCTGGCCCAAGGGAACACGATCGAGGACGGGGACGTCCTGTTGTACGCGGAAGGATCGCTCGTCTATTACGCGTCGACGTGGGCGGAGGCCAAGAGATGGGATCATCGCCTCAAACCGCTCAAACCGGCCCTCCTGGAGGCCGACCTTCGGGCGCTCCGCCCTCGATTCCTCCTCATCCAGGACTCCGCGTTCCATGTCGTGGCGGAATTCCCGGAAAGAATCCGGAGAATGATCGGGGACGAATACGCGCCCCTGCTTCGAAAGAGCGGATTCGCCGTCTTTCGCCTCAAGGACGGAACGAGGAAGACCCCTTCGCTCTAATGAACGGCCGGATCGCCGGCGTTTTCCCGGAACCCCGGCCGGCCGTCAGGCCTTGATGACGTTTTTCCGCGGCTTCTTGACCGCGTTCCGCGTGTCGATCACGAGCGGGGCGTTCTTCACGATGAAATCATAGTCGTAACAGGAATGATCGGTGGCGATGATCACCGCGTCGACGGCCCGGAGCCGGGCCGCGGTCAAGGGCACGGATTTGAGCTTCAAGCCCGGGTATTCCCGGTGGCCCGACGATTCCGGGACATACGGGTCGTTGTACTCGACCTTGACGTCCTTGGCCTGGAGGATGCTGATGATCTTGAGGGACGGGGACTCCCTTTGGTCATCGATATTCTTCTTGTAGGCGATGCCCAAGACGAGGATCCGCGAGCCCTTGAGGGACCGGCCGCGGGCGGCCAAGGCTTCCATCGTCTTGTTGACGACGTAATAGGGCATCTCCGTGTTGATCTCGCCGGCCAGCTCGATGAACTTCGTCTGGTAGTCGACCTCGCGGGCCTTCCAGGTCAGGTAAAAGGGATCGATCGGGATGCAATGCCCGCCCAGGCCGGGACCGGGATAGAAGGGCATGAATCCGAAGGGCTTGGACGAAGCCGCCCGGATCACCTCCCAGACGTCGATGTCCATCCGCTCGAAGATCAGCTTCAATTCATTGACCAAGGCGATGTTGACGGAGCGGAAGATGTTTTCGAGGAGCTTGGCCGATTCGGCCACCCGGGTGGACGAGACGGGGACGGTCTTGGCCACGACCTGGGAATAGAGGGCGTCGGCCAGGGCCAAGCAGTCGGGCGTCAGCCCGCCGACGACCTTGGGGGTGTTTTCGGCCGAAAAGACCGGATCCCCGGGATTTTCCCGCTCCGGCGAGAAGGCCAGGAAGAAATCCTTGCCTCCCTTCAGTCCCCTCCGCTCCAGAATCGGGAGCATTTCCTCGTCGGTGGTTCCCGGATAGGTCGTGCTTTCGAGGACGACGAGCTGGCCCTTCCTGAGGTGGGCGGCGATCGTCTCCGTCGTGCCCAGGACGAAGGACAGGTCGGGATTGCGATGGGCGTCCAAGGGCGTGGGAACGCAGATCAAGATCGCGTCCATGTCCTTCAAGCGCGAGAAATCGTCCGTCGCCTTGAACCGCCGGACGGCCAGGTATTTTTTCAATTCGGTCGCCGTGACGTGCTTGATGTAGCTTTGCCCCTTGTTCAGCAGGCGGACCTTCTTCCGGTCGACGTCGAATCCCGTCACGGAGAATCCCTTGTTCAAGAAGGCCTTGACCAGCGGAAGCCCGACATAGCCGAGGCCGACCACTCCGACGGCGGCCTTCTTGGTCTTGATTTTACCCATCAGCGCGCGGCTTTGCATATTCATCGGTTGTCCCCCTTTTGCCCGCACCAGGCGATCGTGCGCCGCAAGCCCTCCTCGAAGCCGACGGCCGGACGGTAACCGAGCTCCCGTTCCGCGGCCGAAATGTCGGCGAAAGAGTGGCGGATGTCCCCCGGCCGCGGCGCGGCGTAGACCGGGGCGATCGACTTTCCCAGGATGTCGTTGATCTCGGCGATCAGGGCGTTGACCGTGATCCGATCGGCGCAGGCGACGTTGAACACCCCGCCGGCCGCTCCCCGGGCCGTGCAGGCCAGGAGGTTGGCTTCGACCACATTGGCGACGTAGGTAAAATCCCGCGATTGCTCGCCGTCGCCGAAAACCGTCGGCGCCTCGTCCCGGAGAATCCGGGTGATGAACAGCGGGACCGCGGCCGCGTATTGGGAAGCCGGATCCTGGCGCGGGCCGAACACGTTGAAATAGCGGAGCGAGACCGTTTCCAGGTCGAAGGTCTTGGCGAAGACCTGGAGGTACTTCTCCCCCGCCCATTTGCTCGCGGCGTAGGGAGACAGCGGCCTTCCCTCCTCCCCTTCCCGCTTGGGCAGGCCGGGGGCGTCGCCGTACACCGACGACGAGGAGGCGAAGACGAGGCGCCGGACCTTGGCCCGGGCGGCCGCCCAAAGGAGGTTCAACGTCCCCCGGACGTTGATCTCGTCGGTCGTGAACGGATCGGCCACGGACCGGGGGACGGAGGGCAGAGCCGCCTCGTGGAGAACGAAGTCGACGCCGTCGACGGCCCGCCGGCAGGCGTCGGGATCGCGGAGATCCCCCTCCAAAAGCTCGAGGCGACCGCCGAAGGAAGCGAGGTTTTCCCGCTTGCCGGTGAGGAAATTATCCAGGACGCGGACGTCCCCTCCCCGGTCAAGAAGCGTCTCGACCAGGTGGGAGCCGATGAATCCGGCGCCTCCGGTCACGAGATAGCGGCTCATGTCCCCCTCCCGTTGCGCGCCGGTCCCGCGACCGGTCAGCGAACGAAGCCCAGGTCCTTCAGCTTCTGAATGACCTTCCGGGCGCTTTCCTCGAGCGGCTCGGCGCCGCATTCCAGGATCATCTCCGGATTTTCCGGAACCTCGTACGGATCGGAAATCCCGGTGAATTCCTTGATCTGCCCGGCCATGGCCTTCTTGTACATCCCTTTAACATCGCGCTGGATGCAGGTCTCCAGGGGCGTGTTGACGTAGACTTCGATGAACGAGCCGATTTCCTTGCGGGCGTGCTCGCGCATGACCTTGTAAGGCGAGATGAACGACGTCAGGACAATGACGTTGTTGCGGGTCAGGAGCTTGGCCACGAACGTCACCCGGCGGATGTTTTCGTCCCGGTCTTCCTTGGAGAAGCCGAGATCGCGGGTCAGGTCCTGCCGGACGATGTCGCCGTCGAGGCGCTCGACATTGTAGCCGCCGTTTTTCAGGATCTCGGCGGCCCGGTCGGCC
>MTKY01051134.1_pt1 | contig 17650 bp, 13 predicted proteins | sample 1042731 | NCBI WGS metagenome assembly MTKY01 (sample SAMN06212206, study PRJNA360538) | anaerobic digester metagenome | biome: Wastewater treatment plant; material: sludge; isolation source: anaerobic digester fed with sludge from wastewater treatment plant | place: Denmark: WWTP Soeholt ... | reverse complement strand
TCATCGAAGTCTCCTTGAAAGAGTTAAGAGTTAAGAGTTAAGGGTTAAGAGTTGAGAGTTAAGAGTTAAGAGTTGAGAGTTGAGGGTTGAGGGTTGAGAGTTGAGTGTTAGTGTCCGCGTCGGTGTCGACCGGGGCCGAGGCCGACGTGGTCGGCGCCGGGGGTTTCCAGCAATGCTAATTCTCCGGCGTTGTAGGCGTCGATGACTTCGCGGACGGTCGCGCCTGCCATGCGGTAAGCCGGGATGCCCGCCGCCTGGATCACGCGGAAGGCGTTCGGCCCCAGACTCGGCGCGATCACGGCGCCAACGCCGTGCTGCAAGACAGTCTGCGCCGCCTGGACGCCTGCGCCGCCGGGTGCATCGAGTGCCGGATTGGGCAGGGCCTCGAACTCCAGCGTTTCGGGGTCCACCAGGATGAAGTGTTGACTTCGCCCAAAGATCGGGCTGGTGGGCGCGTCCAAGGCCGCGCCATTGGCAGGAATGACAACTCGCATAATAGCCTCCGTATGTGTAGATGTAGGTTCATTGGCGGCAGCGCCACCCTCTGCTGTAAGTTCCTCGTGCAGCGCCAGAAGGTATTCGAGCACCTGCTGCGTCGCCTGGAGTTGCGCGGTGCAGCAGCGCAACACCTGACGCCCGGTGGAAGTAAGCGCATAAACACGGCGCGGCGGGCCTTGCGTCGTTTCCTCATCGATCGTCGACGTGACCCACCCATGTGTTTCCATATCGCGCAGCGCGCGATAGATCACGGTGGGGGCCAGAAAATCCAGGCCGAATTCGGCCATGCGGTTCAAGAGCGTATAGCCGTGCGCCGGGGCTTGTTCCAGCAAGAGCAGCAGCGCCGGATCGAGGAATTGTCCCATCCGGTGACTGCATCCTCGGCTGCCGCATTGGAATCGTCCACGTATACGCATGATGCACCTCCAGTCTTAGTGTATCACCTATTGTCAATTTGTCAATAGAATGGGCAAATGATAGGATTTGTGCAAACGCGGCTTTTCAACCGCAGAAGCCATTGAGAAATATGTATTCTTTTCGCTCTCTGCGTTCTCAGCGGTGAAATTCAGGTAACTTGCGTAAGTCCTGGTAGCATTCTTCGCGCCTCTTCTGCCAGCGCGCGATGCGGCGCGACACTTTCCAGAAACTGGCGGCGCAAACCAGCGTCGTTGATGCGGTCCGCGCACGCTTGCAGATGCGCATAGCCCTGTCTGAGTATACTGTCCGCGCGTGGATCATCCAACGCTTGCAAGGCGCGATACGCGGTTAGATAAATCTGCGTGGGATCGCGCGCACCTTGCAGCGTGTGGCGCGATTGCACAGCGTCCGCGGTGAGATTGGGCAGCAATTCCTCGATGCAGACGCGGGCCTGCGCCAGATCGCCTTGACAAAGCCACGTTTGGGCCAGACCGGCAAGCGGTTCAGCGATCAGGTGCTCCTGGCGGAGCGCGCGGCGCAGCGCGAGCGATTCCGTGTAAGCCGTAACGGCCTCAGCGCAATCGCCCAGGCCCAGGGCCGCGTGCCCCAAAAAGAGCAGCGCGTATCCCTGGATGTTGGCGTCGTTGAGGCCCCGCGCCATGTCGAGGGCCTGTTGGCTATGCCTGCGGGCGGCGGCATGGTCGCCTTCGCGGTAGGCCAGCCGCGCCAGGTTCACCTGGTCTTCGCAGCGTCCCGGTGGATCGTCCACCTCCTCGCTAAGACGGCGCGCCGCTTCGTAGTGCTGGCGGGCTTCGGCCAATTGCCCAAAGTGCCAGGCGATATCGCCGAGGGTGCTGTGCGCGATGCGCGCGCCGATGCGGTCGCCGATCGTCATCTTCAGATGCAGAGCGGATTCGCTGTAAGTGCGCGCCTGGGCGTAATTCCCTTGATCCACGAGTACGATGCTGATGTTGTTCAAGGTGGCGCTCTCGCCGCGTTTGTAATCGAGCGCCTGGTAGCGCGGTAGAGCTTGTTCATAGGCGCGCATGGCTTCGTCATAGTGTCCCAAGGACAGATGCACGTTGCCCAAATTGCGCAGACTGTCGACTTCAGTGTCCGGCAGATCAACGTGCCGCGCAAGGGATAACGCTTTTTCGAACAGCGGCATGGCGGCGTGATAATGGCCTTGACGCCACTCTGCCCGACCCCAACAGAGATAGGCTCGCGCCTCCGCGGCCGGCTTTTGGTACGTCTGTGCCAGTTCGACGCAGCGTTGCACGGTTTCGACCGCGCCGCTGTAGTTGCCGACTTGTTCCGCATATCTGGCCTGGCGCAACACCACATCCACTTTTTGCTCGCCTTGCGCGACGAAAAAGAGCAGTTGCAGGTCGTGGCGTTGCGCTTCGCGGTTCCCTTGCAAGTCGTAGACCATCTCACGGGCACTGAGGATTTCGTATTGGGTGGCTTTGTCGCGTGGCGGCGTCAATTCCATCGCGCGTGTCAAAAAGCGCAACGCCTCCTCGTTGGCGTATTCGTCCGCCGCGCGCCGGCCGGCCAGGAGCGCGTAGCGGCGCTCTTTGTCGGGGATTTCGGCCTGACCGTAATGGTAGGCCAGGTCGGCATAGAACGGCGCCAGGTTATCGGCGTGCAGCGCCTCGATGGCCTCGCCTGCCCGCGCGTGTAGCTCCCGCAATCGGGTGCGCAACTGCATCGTGTAGACAGTATCGCGGATCAAAACGTGTTTGAACAGGTAGGTTGTCATCCCAAAATCCTGGTTTGTGAGACTCGTGTCATTACACCCGCGACCAGATTTGTTCCTGTTCGGCGGCACGAACTTCCGCAGCGACATCGGCGGCGAGCATGTGCGCCAGAATGTGATCGTCGAATTCCCGGCCCAGCACGGCGGCGGCCTTGACGACGTCTTTGACGTTTTGTGCCAGCCGGTCGACGCGCGCGATCAACAACGCGTTGATCGTCGTGGGCACTTCCACGGGCAGACCGTGTTTGAGTCGCCACGCGCCGTGCGGCGCGCGTTCCAGCAGATCGTTTTCCCGGAAGTAGTAGAGGAACTGCTGGACGAAGAAAGGATTGGCCTGGGTGCGTTCTTGCAACAACGCGAGCAGGCTCTCATCGCTCTCGCCGTCCAGGATCGTTTCGGTCAATTGCCGTAACTCCTGAGGGAAGAGCGGCTTCAGGTCGAGCGTCAACGTGGGCGTGCCGGCAGGCAGCGGCAAGGCCGGCGGGCTGCCGTCGTCCAGGTAACGCGACGTGATCAGAATGAGGAACGGGTAATGGCTGACGTTGCGGCACAGCGTCGTCAGAACGTCCTGAGACGCTTTGTCGAGCCATTGCAAGTCTTCCAGCAGCAACACGACGGGTTTGAGGAACGTTTCGGCCAGTACCAGCGCCTTGAGCGCTAACAGGCTGTTTTGGTAGCGCAGTTCCCCTTCCAGCGATTCGTAGAGTGAGCCGGGCCAGTGCAGTCCCACCAACGCCCCCAGCACCGATTGTACGCGGCGCAATTCGGCTATCTGGATCGTGAGCGCCTCGCTTGTGCGCGGATCGGATTCGGCAGCGCGGCGCGCCTGGAGAGCGGCGAGCAATGCCCGGTGCCGCGCCTCGAACCGTTGTTTGTTTTGTTCGCTCGAAGCGTCCGGCGCCTGGTCGTAATACCGTTTGAGGAAGTAGGTGAACGGGTTGAATGCCTGGCGCAGGATTTGATCGATCTGGGCGGTGAACCACGTCACCGCGTCGCGCTGGCGCAGTGTCTGCTCCAATTCGTAGGCCAGATGCGACTTGCCCAATCCGGCTTCTCCGGTGATGCTCACCACGCCGCCAAACTGCCCCGAGAACAGCGGTTGCACAGCCTCGAGCACGCGCGCCAGTTCGGTTTGCCGTCCGATCAACGGTTGCTCGAAGAAGGCAGGTCCCCCGGTTTTGCGCCCGCTGAGTTGATAGGTCGGCTGTGGTTGCGCAAACCCTTTGTAAGGGCGTTCGCCTAGATAGGTTGTTGTGATCGTTTTGCCGTTTGCTGCTTGCGCCGACAGGTAGATGTCGCCCCAGGCTGCTCCCGTGGTAAGCCGCGACGCGAGATTGACCACGCTGCCAATCGCCGTATATTCGCATCGCTCGGCGCTGCCGATGATCCCCGCGTAGATGACGCCGTAGCTCACGCCTGCGCGCCAGCGGATCGCCTGCAACGTCGAAGCCTCGGTCTGCTCCCGCAGCGCGATCAAGAAGTCGGTAGCGCGTTCCAGATCGTTTTCGTATGCAATCGGCGCGCCGAAGAGAATGAGGATCATCGGGCCTTTGTCGCTGGCGTCGAGCTTGTTGAAATAGCCGCCGTGGTTCGTCACCGTGTTGAGGATCGTGGTCACGAAGGGATCGATCAGCGCATCGACCTCCGGCGCAGGATCGAAGGAGATGAAGATGTTGACCACCTGGCGGAATTCGCCGCGCCAGGTTCCGGCGCTTCCGCTGCTCGTGACGAGATCGACTACGGCGTCCAGCACGAACGATTGGAGCGCGTCACGTGATAATGCGGGGGGTGCAATCCCTGCTGTTGGGCGTGACGGAGACGGCAACGAGGACAGCACGATCAGCTCCTCGCGCGGTTCGCCGGTGACCTCGGCGGCGATAACGGACCATATCAGTTTGTCCGCGATCACCTCGCCCACGCCAGCCCGGCTTTCCGCGTAAGTGCATCCGGCGATTGCCGCCCCGTCGAAGTAGTACGTATAGTGGTTGTTTGCCCCCAGGATGCGCCACTGCACCGGCCCATCCGAAAGCCCGATCCGCGCGCTGAAACTGAAATCGCCGTAGCGGGTGGAGATCGTCCCCTGCTGTTGGAGGGACGCGAGGATTTGCGCAGCGGTTTCGAGCGCCGCGCTGCGTGCCCGGTTGGGATCATCCTCGTGCGGGAAGAGCGCCAGGAAGGCGTCGCCCACGAAGGCCGCAATCCAGCCGTTGCGCGCGTAGACCTCGCCGACCAGGGGATTGAACACACGGTTGAGCGCATCGGTGAGCGCTTCCGCCCCGCCTTTGCCGTGCTGCATCAACGTCTCGGTGAGCCGTGTAAAGCCGGTGACGTCAATGAAGAGCGTCGCCGCGTCAAAGCCTCCGGCTCGTTCCCCCCGGCTGAAGCGCTCGTGGATAAAGTGTGGGATCAGATTGTGCATCATACGCCCCTTGCATGATTGATCGGCGTGATGCTTTAGTTATACTGCAAAACTGAGTTGCGGCAACCTCCGCGCCTTGTTGACTGAGCCTACCGCCGCGTCGCCATCTCCCGCGCCCCGTCGATCAATAGCTTCGTGTCCAGCCCGATAGAGATGAAGCGGAAGCCTTCCGCCACGCGCTGCGCCACCTCGCCGGGCTTGGGATCCACGATGAGCAGCCCTGGCGTCACGCCCGCATCCTGCGCCGCACGCACGACGCGCGCCATCGCCGCTTCCACCTCGGGGTGATACACTTGGCCAAGTAACCCCATCGTGCCGGAGAGGTCGTAGGGGCCGATGAAGACAACGTCCAGGCCGGGCAACGCGCAGATGCCTTCGATGTTGTGCACCGCGTCGATGTGCTCGATCTGCAAAGCCACCAGCGTCTCGGCATTGGCCGTGGCGACGTAATCCTCGAAGGCCGCGCCATAGGCGTGCGCGCGCCCGATGCTGATGCCGCGCTCGCCCTGCGGCGGATATTTGGCGTAACTGATCGCCCGCCGCGCATCCTCCACGGTGCGAATCATCGGCACGATGACGCCCTCCGCGCCGGTGTCCAGCGCCCACTTGAAGTGCTCCGGCGCGCTGATTGGCAGGCGGAACAACACGGGACAACCGCATCCCTGGATCACCTGCACGTGCTCCAGCGCCGCCGGCCAGTCGAAGACGCCGTGTTCGATGTCCAACACCACCCAGTCGAACCCGGCCTGTGCCAGAATTTCGCTGACGACCGGATGCCCGATCATCTGCCACGTGCCGATGCTGCTCTCCCCGTGCGTGAGTTTTGCCTTGATGCGATTGTGCATGTCCTCATCTCCTTTTCATAAACTGCTAATCTCGCCAATCTGCGCGAATCTCTAAAGAGTGAGCGAAGATTCTGCGAATGCAGACATTCGCGTGATTCGCGGTAGAATTTTTATCCTCGTTCGTGTGGAATCTCACAGGGCCATCTTACTTTTTTACAATTGGCAGTGTCAACAGTGCGTGCGGGACGACCAGTACGTCCAGGTTGCTGCCTAAATCCGCAGAGACAATCCGCAGCGCTTCATTCATCGTTTGCGCCGGGATCATTTTACATGCGGCGACGATCTCCGGGCGCTCGCTGCCGACGATGATGACGCGGCATTGTTCCAGGATTTTCGCCATCACAAACGCCCGCTGGGCGCCGGGCGGGTAGCCGTTGGCGCGCGCGTCATCGAGGATGAAGCGCACGTCGGGCGCGTTAGCCATCGCCGCGAAGAAGCGCTGCTCGCCCACCCCCTCGCCGGCGCCTTCCTGGCAACGCGCCGGCGTGATGTAGTAACCGCCGGGTCGCACCACGGGCGTCGGCGCGAAGTGCAGGTACGACGGCGCGCGGCTGGCCTGGTAGAGGTTGGCGTCCTTCGGAAAGCCGACGCCACCAATGGCGACGTCCACCTGCTGTGGAATCGGGGCTTCGTATAGCGCCCGCGCGAATTCGACCAGCCGCCGGTGTGTCTCGGCCGGCTCTCCGGCCATGACGCATACGACGCGCCCGTTATCGTCTAGCACGACGTTGAGGATGAAGCGCAGTCCTGCGCGCAGCGCCGCCTCGGTGATTGCCTCGTGAAACGGATTCCCCTCGATTTGCCCCAGGCGCGTGTGGGGGTCGTCGATGAAACGCGGGCCGTGGCTGTAGGCGATCAGCGCCTCGCCCGCCGCGCCAACCGCCACCGTCTTGCGCCCGCCCGAATAGCCAGCGTACTGGTGCGGCTCGACGATCCCCGTGGCGATAAGCAGGTCGGCGTCGTAGGCCGCCTTATGCACGGAGAGCGGGATGCCGTTGACCTCGCCCAAATCTACCAAGACGGCGGGATTCTGCGGCTCGTTGTCGATCACGCGGTAGCGGTCTACCGTGGCCGGCCCCAGCTTGGCGACCTTTTCCGCGTGCGTGCTTGGGCGGTGCATCCCGATGCCGCACAGGAGCGTGATGTCCTCGTCGCGCACGCCGGCTCGTTCCAGCTCGCGTAAGATGGGTGGGATGAGCCGGTCGTCGGGGCAGGCGCGGGTAGCGTCGGTGAAGACGATGCAGGCGGTATCGCCCGGCCGAGCCAGATCGCGCAGCGGCGGCGAGTCCACCGGTTGGGACAGCGCCGCCTCGACTGCCGCCGGTACGTCGTCCAGGGGCGGCAAGCGTTTGGATTCGACCAGGCGGCCGCGCATGCCGGGGGGCAAGGTGAATTCGAAGGTGGTGGTGCTGTAGGGAATGTGATACGTTGTCATAGTTCTCCAATCATCAGACGGTTCGGCAGTTATCGCTACGTTGGGATGATTCTATGCAAATGCATGGGTTCTGTCAAACCACGGTAAGGGCGAGGCTGCGGCGATTCTCGGTTGAGATGGGGCCTTGTGGGGGAGCCTCGCCCTTACGAGTGTTGAATCGGATGTACAATAGCCGTAATTATTCAACCGTCATTCCGAACGTAGCGGAACGAGCGCAACGAGTGAAGCGAAGTGAGGAATCTCTGCTTTTGTAACGCCAAGACCCTTCGACACCGTTTCACTCCGCTCAGGGTGACGATCACAGTGCAGACAGGCTGAATAGTTACCAATAGCCTAAGTTTCAAAAGGGATGTATACTTTTAATGTAACTATTCAGGTGGGGCGCGCTTTTACGCCTGCAATGCCAGTAGGAAGCGCAAAAATTGCCGTTTTGGGTTTAGCTAAGTACGTCCCACCTCAAGGCTGAATAGTTACCTTTTAACATTGGGTTATCAACCGACTATACGACGATCCGACTATGCGACTATGGGAGAAATCATGGCAAGTTTTGGCATCCACAAAATCAAGAGCAATCCGGTGACGGACAAACTGCGCAGCGGGCAGCCGAGTGTGGGCAGTTGGCTAACGCTTTGTTCGCCTGTAGCTGCGGAGATGATGGCGGCGATGGGGTGGGACTGGCTGGTGGTGGACGTGGAGCACAGCCCTGTGGGATTCGAGACGATGGTCAACTGTTTCCGCGCGACGCAGTTGGGCGGCGCGGTCCCGATGGCGCGCATCCCCTGGAACGAGACGGTGTGGATTCAGCGCACGTTGGACGCCGGGGCGTTGGGCCTGGTCGTGCCGATGGTCAACACGGCGGAGGATGCGCGGAACGTGGTTAGCAATATGCGCTACGCTGTCAAAGGCCAGCGCAGTTTTGGCGGCAGTCGCATTGCGGCGTACATCGATGGCGATTACCGCACGTGGACGGAGGAGAATCTCGCCGTCATCGTGATGATCGAGACGGCGCAGGCGGTGGAGAATGCTGAGGCGATCCTGGGGACGGAAGGCGTCGGCGGTTGCTTCATTGGTCCGAACGACTTGGCCTTGTCGCTGGGCGTGCATCCGAATGCGACCGGTCCCGGCACGGTTCACGAGGAGGCGATCCAGGCTGTGCTCGCTGCTGCCAAAAAGATGGGCAAAGCGGCAGGCAAGCATTGCTTCACTGCGCCGGAGGTTACGTTGCGCATCGGCCAGGGCTTCCAATTCCTGGCGCTGGCGAGCGATCTTCGCTTTATGGCGAAGGCGGCCCGCGAGGAGTTCGACACGATTGACTTTACCGGCGCGGCGGCGGACGGCGCGGCGGAGGCGAAGGGAAGTCTGTATTGAGCTTTTTCACCACGGATGTCCACATTCGCCGAATCTTCACGAATTTACGTTAGAAAGAATCCAGGATTTGTACACGGATTTCACGGATTCTTTGGATTTTTAGGAAAACAATCCGGGGTTTCCGTGTTCATCCGTGTACCGGAATTGTAAGATGATTTTAATGAGCCGATTATTCGTGAAGATTGGTGAAGATTCGTGGTCAATTTTCGAGGGAGGTGTGCGATGAAGGTTTTGATCGGCGCGAGTTTGATGGGGTTGGAGAGGGCGATTCCTGATTTGCAGGCGAAGTATCCCGATGCGGGATTCGCGTACTGCGAGAAGCGCGAGGCGCTGCCGGCGATGATCGCCGACGCCGACGTGTATATGGGCAATCTGGATCGTGAGGCTTTCCTCGCGGCGAAGGAGCTCAAGTGGTTGCAAGCGCCCAGTTCGGGCGTCAACAACTACTTGACGATCCCCGAACTGGTGGCGGGCAACGTGATCCTGACCAGCGCGACCGGGACGCACGCTGCGTGCCTGGCCGACAGCGTCTTCGGCATGATCCTGGCGTTTACGCGCTGCATCAAGGATTTCGTGGTCAAGCAGCAAAAGCACGAGTGGGCGTTCCAGCAGTTCCGCCCGCAGATGCTTGAGTTGACGGGCAGCACGATGGGCATCATCGGGCTTGGAGCGGTAGGACGCGCAGTGGCGCGGCGCGCGGTCGCGTTTGGGATGCGCGTCATCGCGGTGGATCTACTGTCGCTGGAGAAGCCGGTGACTGTCGAAGCGTTGTGGAGGCCGGAGCGCCTGCACGACGTGCTGGCTGTGTCCGACTACGTCGTCGTCACTGTCCCCTACACAGCCCAGACCGACGGGATGATCGGTGCGGCGGAAATCGCACAGATGAAGCCCGATGCACTGCTCGTGGGTATCTCGCGCGGGCGCATCATCGACGAGGCTGCGCTGATCGCGGCGCTGAAAAGCGGTCACGTGCGCGGCGCGGCGCTGGACGTCTTCGCACAGGAGCCGCTGCCGCCCGATAGCGAGCTGTGGGACATGCCGAACGTGCTCATCACGCCGCACGCTGCCGGTGGGACGCAGTTCGAAGCGGACTACATCCTCGACATCTTCCGCGAGAACCTCGACCGCTTCCTGCGCGGTGAACTGCCGTTGCGCAATCAGGTGGACAAGCAGCGGGGGTTCTAGTTTGGGGAACACTATCGCCTAATGTAGCGTCTTGAAGTATAATGGAATTGTGCTAAGAAATGTTGTGGATTGGCGGGAATCATTATAAACTGTTCTTGAGTGGTAAAAACGCAGAGGGTCTGTGATGCGTGAAGGAGGGGCGTATGGAAGACGTACAAGACGTGCAACCCTTGCGCGATGAACAAGAGATGCAGGACTACTACAATCCACCTGCGCCGGTGGGCGCGCCGCGCTGGTTCTACATCGTGATGACGATTGTCGCGTTGGGTCTTCTTGCGATCTGCTGTCTGATCGTTATGGCGTTGCGCGGAGGCGGCTGGTTATCCAGACCGACACCGACCCCTCAAACGCCGCAGCTCATCGTGACGCCATCCTCTGGATTGCCGGGTACGACCATTACAATCGAGGGGACCAACTGGCCACCTTATGTCGCTGTCGAAGTCATCCTGATCAATCTCAAAACGGGACGTCAGATGCTTCCGCCCGCGGCGACCGTTCTTGTCAAGGAAGATGGCACGTTTAACGTCTCATTGATTTTAGGAGAGGGGTGGAGCGGTCACACCGGGGTGGACGTGCTGGCGCAGGCTCCCTCTGCCAATGTGTTGGCGACGACGCGCTTCACCTTTACCGAAACGCCACTACCTTCGCCGACAACCACTATCGAACCGAGTGCTACACCTTCACCGACGCCCACCGACACGCCCGCGCCGACTGTCGCGCCGACGTTCACAGCCACGCCCGCGCCTGACGCCAACGCGTGGTACGGGCGGTATTACACGAATACGACGTTGTCCGGGGTGCCGGATCTCGTGCGCAATGATGCGAAGTTGGATTTCAACTGGGGCAATGGCGGGCCGGTGCCGGAATTCCCGACGAACAATTTCTCAGCGCGCTGGACGCGTATGCTGGCCTTCGAGGGGGGAATGTATCGTTTCTCGGTGACGGTGGATGATGGCGCGCGGTTGTACATCAATGACAGATTGATCATTGATGACTGGCGCACCGGCGGGAAACGCACCCTCACTACTGATCTGATGTTGCTGACGGGCAACTATGTGTTGCGCGTGGAGTACTTCGAGGCGACCGGGCAGGCGCTCATCCAGGTGGGGTGGGAGAAAGTGAATGTCTTTACGGATTGGAAGGGCGAGTACTGGGCCAACCGGACGCTGGAGGGTGTTCCAGCGCTGGTGCGCAACGACGCGCGCCTGGACTTCAGTTGGGGCACAGATGCGCCGTATACGGGTTTGCCTGCCGACAACTTCTCAGCCCGCTGGACGCGCGCGTTGACGTTCGATGCCGCCACCTATCGTTTCCGGCTGGCGATGGACGATGGCGCGCGGCTGTGGGTCGATAACCAACTCGTCATCGATGAGTGGCGCGACGGCGCAGAACGGGAGCGGTCCGTCGATGTGGCGCTGACTGCCGGTACACACACTTTGCGCGTCGATTATTATGAAAGTGCCGGCAACGCGCGCGTGCGGCTGGCCTGGGAGAAAGTCACACCTACCTTCCCCGATTGGAAGGGTGAATACTGGAACAATATCGATCTTACCGGGACGCCGGTGCTGGTCCGCAACGATTCCAGGATCGATTTTAACTGGGAGAAGAACGCACCCGCGGTGGGATTGCCGGTGGACAATTTCGCTGTGCGTTGGACCCGTGAAATGACGGCAACAGCGGGGGCGTATCGCTTCCTGGCGGTCGCCGATGATGGCGTGCGCATCTTCGTCAATGGGACGTTGATCTTGAACGAGTGGCACATCAGCGCGGGAGATCGAACGTATCAGACGGAAGTGCAATTGGTCGCGGGCAAGTACACCATCGTCGTGGAATACTACGAAAAGGAGGGCAATGCCCTGGTGAAAGTGGGCATCGACCGCGTTGGCGACCTACCGACGTCCACGCCCACGATTACGCCGACACCCACGATCACGTTGACGCCAACCGTGACATCGACGCCGACACCCACACTGTCACCCACACCGACCCTGTCACCTACGCCAACCCTGTCGCCCACACCGACTGAAACGCCAACGGAAACACCCACACCGACGGAAACGCCGCCTGGTTCCGGCGAGAATCCATAATCAGGTTAGAAAAGCTCCCGATGGTAGGGCCATCGGGAGCTTTTGTTGTGTCGCGTTATACCTTCTCGCCGCACTCCGGGCAGAACTTCGCGCCCGGCGTCAGCTTCGTTCCGCAGTTCTGGCAATGTTGCGCGGATTTGAGTTTGGTTCCGCACTCCGGACAGAACTTGGCGTTGGTCGCCAATGGAGCGTGGCAGTTGGGACACGAAGCGACGATGGTCTCCCGCCAGTCTTTCTCGCTGAGATGCTTGTCTTCCTCGGCCATCGCGGCGTGCGCCCACACCTCTTCGACGGAGCGGCTGGACTGCGCCGCGGACATCTCGACGCCCAGATCGGGCGCGCAGTCCTTGCACAGCCCGCGTTTGGTGTTCCAGCAGCTCTTCTTGCACACCCACGCCGAACAGCGCGGGCACTGGATGAAGTTGGGACGAATCTTCTCCGAGGCTTGCTCGAAAGCCTCGTCGTGCGCTTTTTGCCAAGCCGCAGAGCGCGCGCGTTCGGCGACATTGGCGGCGGAGCCGAAGACGCCGCCGAACAGGCTGCTGGCCGTGTCCAGCACCGAGGCCGCCGTCCCCATTGCCCATGCCTGGAACGGCGTGCGATACCCCGTCCCGCAGCGGTTGCAGTAGAACTCGAACTGAAAGCCCCGGTCGTTGCTATGATCGTTGTAATTGGAAACGAACTCGATTTCTCCCGTCATAGATACAATGCCTCCTACGAAATAGTCAAAGTCGGAAGTCTTGACTCTTTATATACGCATTGTATCACGTTTGTCAAACCAGGGAAGAGTTAGGGCGTGGTTAGAGACCGACCACAGCAATGGACCATTTTGACCACGAATTTCCACGAATCTACACCAATTTCTACCTTTATTCGTGTAGGTTCGTGGTTCGTTCTTTGGGGCATTAACTGCGGCGTTTCTTCTTGCGCAGCGCCACGAGGATCAGCACGACGGCGACGCCGGCGATGACGCCGGGCAGCCAGGCGGGCGGTTCGGGTAGGGCCTCCGGTAGTTGGGCGGGCGGCGTCTTGGCGGCGCCCCAGTTGACTTTGCTGGCGCGCGCGCCGGTGGTGTTCGCGCCGGTGAAGTCCGCACCGGTCACATCGACGCGCTTGAGCGTGCTGCCGGTGAGGTCAGCCTCGGTCAGGTCGGCGTCTTTGAGGTTGGTTCCGGTGATCTTTGCGCCGAGCAGCTTCGCCCCGCGCAGTTGGCCGCCCGTCAGGTTCACGCCCATAAAGCCACTGTCCGTCAGGTCTGCGCCGGAGAGGTCGCCCTTTTCGAGGTTGACGCCCATGAACTTCGCGGCGGTGAGCTTGGCCTTGGCGAGCACGGCCTTGAGCAGGTTGACGCCCATAAACTTGCCGCCCACGATATCGGCGTTGGCGAGGTTGGCGTTCGCCATCTCCGCGCCCGCGAAAAGACCGCCGGGGATGTTCGCGCCGGACAAGTTTACACCGGCCATTTTCACGCCTGCGAACTTTGCGCCTGCCAGGTCGAGGCCGCTGAGGTCGGCGTTGGCCAGGTCGCGCGTCGTGTGCATGTTCTCGAAAACCTGCTCGGTGGTTAATTTGACGACCGGTTCGGTCACGGTGGGTTCAACGGTAGTTGTTTCTTCACTCATTTCGATGTCTCCTTTCGCGTATCGTTTATCATAGGAATACCCGTGCTGTGTTGCACGGGCTATATTATTACGTTCGACAGGTGTCGAAGTTGCACTATCTGATGGGTGTGGAGGTTTCGACTTGCGGCTTTGGACTACTTTCTTGAATGCTGTGTGTCGTTGAGTAAGTCCAACTGTAACCCCGGATCATGGTGTACGAATTCTGAATAATTCTGTTACAATGTGGTTGACTACACTTGAGGGGGGAAACATAATGCCATTTTTGCTATTTCTTTCCGAAATTGTCCTGATCTCACTCTCCGGCGTGATGGCGCCGGGACCGATGACGACCGTGATCGTCGGCAAGGGTAACAAGTCGCCGCACGCGGGCGCGTTGGTCGCGGTGGGGCACGGCATCGTCGAGTTTCCGTTGATGGTCGCCGTGTACTTTGGCATCGGCTACATCCTGAGCATATCTTATGTGAAGACCGGCATCGCGCTGGTGGGGGGCGCGTTTCTCCTGTGGATGGGAATCGGGATGTTGCGTAGCGTCCGGCAAGCCGCCATCAGCAAAAAAGACGACGCGCGCTCCCCGATCCTCGCTGGCATTCTTTTGAGCCTGGGCAATCCCTACTTTCTGATTTGGTGGGCAACGGTTGGCGCGGCGCTCGTCCTGCGCTCCGTGGAATTCGGACTGGTCGGCTTCCTCGTGCTTGCTGTGACGCACTGGCTGTGCGATTTCGTATGGGCCTATTTTCTCTCGGCGCTTTCGTTCAAAGGCGGGCAGTTTTTCGGCCAGCGTTTCCAGCAGGTCGTGTTTGCTTTGTGTGGTGTGATGCTCCTGTATTTCAGCGGCAAGCTGGTGTTTGACGGGATCAGGGATCTGCTTTTGTAGGAAAGGGCTTGAACCCAACTCGCGCTATTGCGTCGTTCCCGCGCTGCTCTGGTTATTTTGTAGACGGAACAGTCTCGAAGCCCAGTCTGCGTTCTGGGAACATACCTGCCTCCACAATATTGTTTTCACCGCCGAGTTCGCTGAGAACGCTGAGAAATCATGTGACGCTGCGAACTCCGCGTTCTCAGCGGTGAAAAATCACCCGGATTTTACCGGCCCGGTGAGGTGTGAGCCTTGCGCTGCGGTTGGTGCGATGCTTTCGCTGGACGTTGCGCCTGTCCGCGAGAGGCACCATTTCCACTTTGTTGACGTTGCTGGCGCACCGGCGCTTGTTGTAGCTGTTGCTGCCCCTGATATTCCGGTTTGAAATCGCCGTAATCGAAATCGGATAGTCGCCGCCGCTCGATGCGCGTCTTGAGCACCTTCTCGATGTCGCGCACTATGGGTTCGTCCTCCGGCTCGATGAACGTGAATGCCTCGCCGGTCTGATCCACGCGGCCCGTGCGCCCGATGCGGTGTGTGTAGGCGTCCACCGTATCGGGGATGTCGAAGTTGATGACGTGGGTGATGTCGGTCACGTCGATGCCGCGCGCCGCCACGTCGGTCGCCACCAGCACGTCGAATTTGCCGTCGCGGAAGCCGTCCAGGGCGTTCTGGCGCTGGTTCTGCGACATGTTGCCTTGCAGCGCCGCCGCGTTGAATTTGCGCTTCAGCAGATCGCGCGCCAGGTTGCGGGCGCGATGTTTGGTGCGGGTGAAGATGAGCACGCGCCCCGTCGCCGTCCGGTCGAGCAGCGCCAGCAGCAAGTCCTTCTTGAGCGCGCGCGGGACGGGATACAGCGCGTGCGACACGCTTTTGGCCGGGGCGATGATGCCGATTTGCACCGTCACCGGGTCCTTGAGGATCGTTTCCGCCAGCTCGCGGATTTCGTCCGGCATGGTGGCGGAGAAGAACAACGTCTGCCGTTGCGCGGGCAGCAGCTTGAGGATGCGGCGGATGTCGGGCAGGAAGCCCATATCGCACATGCGGTCGGCCTCGTCCAGCACCAGCACTTCGACGTGTGAGAGGTCAACGTATCCCTCGTTGTGCAGGTCGAGCAAGCGGCCCGGGCAGGCGACGACGATCTCGACGCCGCGTTGCAGGGCCTCGATTTGCGGATTTTTGCTCACCCCACCGTAGATGGCGACGGTGCGGGCTTTGGTGCGCGTCCCCAACGCCGTGCTGACGTCGTAAATCTGCTCGGCCAACTCGCGCGTGGGCGCGACGATCAACGCGCGGATCTGGCGCAGATTGCCGCGCGTGAGCCGTTGGAGAATGGGCAGGATGAAGGCCGCCGTCTTGCCGGTGCCGGTCTGCGCGATACCGAAGATGTCGCGCCCGGCGAGCACCTCCGGGATGGCCTGCTCTTGAATGGGCGTCGGCGTGGTAAATCCTGCCGCTGCGACCCCCGCGAGAATGCGCGGGTCGAGAGAAAACTGATCGAAACTCATGATAACACGTACTCCTTGACTGTAGTGAGTCAAGTCGCGCGCTTGACCCTGAATGATACTGAAGGGGCATTATACCATATCCGGTGGAGCGTTTTTGATTGCGACTCCATACGCTTATGTTACAATACCGCCATTCACCAATCTCCTGCCACAATTACAACTCAGCGCCGCATCTCGATAGCCTGCCAATGGAGGGAAGATGGAAAGTGTCACCTTACCGATTACGGTCATCATCGCCGACGACCACGAAGTCACGCGGCTAGGTCTTCGGGGCCTGTTGCAAGCCGCGCCGAATATCGAATTGGTGGGAGAGGCCGCCGATGGCGACGCAGCGCAGCAGTTGATCGCGCAGTTGAAGCCGCGCGTCGCCGTACTGGATTTGGTGATGCCGGGAACGTCGCCGGCGGATATTGTGCTGTGGGCCAACGAACACCATCCCGAAACTGCTGTGTTGGTGCTGACGGCGCACGATCGCGACTATTACTTGTCGCAAATGCTGGACGCGGGCGCGGCGGGCTACCTGGACAAGAACGCGCGCGGCGAAGCCCTGTTGGACGCCATTCGCCGGGCGGCGTGTGGGCAGATATTGTTCACGCAAGAGCAACGCCGTCGCGCACAGGACTGGCGCGAGAACGTGCGGGTGGTGTGGGAAGGGCTGACGCTGCGCGAGCGCGAGGTGTTGGAACTGCTTTGTCGCGGATCGAGCAATCAGGAGATTGCCGAACACCTGCACATTGTCGAGAAAACGGTCGAGAAATACGTTGGTGAAATCTTGCACAAGTTGGGCGTCGCTTCACGAACGGAAGCGGTGTTGTGGGTGTTGGACGCTGGGTTGGATAAGGCGTGCGGCATGGTAGGGAAAACCCCCAGATAAAGAGTAGGGTTTTCCCTGTTGACTGACGCGGGCTGTTTTTGCTATACTATACTATGAGGTGTTGCGGCATACACACTAAGAACCTATACGAAAATCTGTCGTTGGTGCATCAGAAACGCTCACCAGCATAATTTTCGGATAGAGGCTGACTCTTGTCGATAAGGGGGTAATTGGAAATGCTATCCAGGTTACTAATCTTTGGAGTAACTTCAACTTTATACGAATGCCGTCATTGGTAGCTCGTTGAAGTTTGGTAGCCCTTACTTCTGAGTTCGGATTTTTGTGCGCCGATGTTGGTTAACGCCTGCTTCTTTGCCGGGGAATACCGTAAAAGTCAAGTGAGGAGATGTCAAAATGATAACAAGACGAGATTTTCTCAAATTTGTAGGTGGGATTGGGATGATAATACTCACACCCATCCGTCGCTTGAATCTTTTTCCACGTAAACAACTAGAACAGGATATTATGGGGGAACTATATTCTGGTTTTTTGATACTTCCTGAAGGTGCCCCAATACCGAGCATTGTAAAAGGACCTAAATTAGGTTTCCCAAACGAATGTGGTATTGGAGTAGTTTCGGAGGTACCAGATCGTAGATTTATCACTCAAGAGTACGATACGCTGGAAGAGTTTACTAGAGATACAAGAGTAGCAATGTATTCTCTAAAAGAAATACCCAAAGATACACAACTTGGGAGTGTTTCGACAATAAAGACCATAGATGGAGAGATTTACCTTGTCTCTTTGGGTTATGAAACGTATCGTGCGGATGTAGAT
>MTKY01051232.1_pt1 | contig 17667 bp, 31 predicted proteins | sample 1042731 | NCBI WGS metagenome assembly MTKY01 (sample SAMN06212206, study PRJNA360538) | anaerobic digester metagenome | biome: Wastewater treatment plant; material: sludge; isolation source: anaerobic digester fed with sludge from wastewater treatment plant | place: Denmark: WWTP Soeholt ... | reverse complement strand
GGTGGCCCTGGAGCGCGGCTCGAAGTTTGCCATCCGCGAAGGTGGCCTGACCGTCGGCGCGGGTGTCATCACCGAAATTCTCGACTGAGCGAGCAATGGGCTGTGTGGAGACTGGCAAGTTGCACTGGGTACGCCAGAACAGATGACAGTGGTCTCTGTCAGTCTCCCCCAGTTGACTTCTAACAGGTAGGAAGTCTGAGGAAAACCTATGGCCAAGCAAAAAATCCGCATCCGGCTCAAAGCATATGATCACCGCGTGCTCGACCAGTCCGCGCAACGGATTGTGGACACGGCTGAGCGCACCGGGGCGCGCGTGGTTGGCCCTGTGCCACTGCCCACGCGCATCGAGCGTTTCACCGTCTGCCGTTCGCCGTTCATTGACAAGGACTCGCAGGAACACTTCGAGATTCGGACGCACAAGCGGCTGATTGACGTGCTGGACCCAGACGCGAAGACCATTGACACGCTGATGCGGTTGAACCTGCCGGCTGGTGTGGATATTGAAATCAAGATCTAAGCAGCCGGTCCGGGCCGCGCGCCTGTGCGCTGGCGGCCTGGCGGACCAGGGTCCCTGCCAGATGACACCGGTCGCCGATGGCAGCAGCCCTGGCCGCCGAGCGCGCTCTCCGCTCGGTGACATTGGACACAATGGTTGAGGCGACGAAGCAGGGATGATGGGTGATGAAGTCTTTTCGCTCAGTCCCTTGGAGGCAGTGATGAAGGGCATCATTGGAAAAAAAGTTGGCATGACCCAGGTCTTCGACGATGACGGGCAGGTGATCCCGGTCACCGTCATCCAGGCTGGGCCGTGCTATGTGACTCAGATTCGTTCTGAGCAGAAAGATGGCTATACCGCCGTTCAGCTTGGCTTCGAGGAACTGCCGCCCAAGCGAAACGGGTCGTCGCGGCTGAACCGCCCCAAGCGCGGTCATCTGCAGCGCGCTGCGCGTGCTGCGGGAATGCCGCACGGCGTCAGCCTGCCCGACTTGCGCGTGCTGCGCGAATTCCGCGTCAAGGAGATTGACGTGGAAGAGGGGCAGAAGTTGGTCGTCAGCGATGTCTTCGCGCCAGGCGAGCGCGTAGACATTGTCGGCACGTCGAAGGGGCGCGGCTTCGCCGGGACGGTGAAGCGGCACGGCTTCAACCGCCAGTCGAAGACGCATGGTGCGTCCGACCGCGAGCGCGCACCCGGCTCGATCGGCTCTACGACAACGCCCGGTCGCGTGCTGAAGGGGCAGCGCATGGCCGGTCGCATGGGAGGCGAGCGCGTCACCGCGCAGAATCTCGAAGTGGTCGTGGTGGATGCAGAAAAGAACATGCTCGCTGTGCGCGGGTCAGTCCCTGGGGCGCGAGGCGGCATCCTCTTGATCAAGCCGTCGCGCAGGCAGCGCCAGTAGACATGGCCGCAGCAAGGAGTCGTGAATCATGCTAGTACCAGTTCGTAACATGGCCGGTGACCAGGTGGGCACCATCGAGCTGCCTGCCGACATCTTTGAGGTTGAGGTCAATACGGGCCTGATGCACCAGGCATACGTGCGCCAGATGGCCAACGCCCGCCTCGGCACGCACAAGGCCAAGACGCGCAGCGAGATCAGCCTGACGAAGGCCAAGTGGTACCGCCAGAAGGGCACGGGGCGCGCGCGTCATGGCGCTCGCTCGGCTCCTATCTTCGTGGGTGGTGGTGCGGCGCATGGGCCGCGTCCCCGCGACTACACCAAGGCCATGCCGCGCAAGATGCGCCGCCAGGCGCTGCGCTCGGCGCTGTCGGCCCTGGCTGCCGACGATCAGATCGTCGTCGTGGACTCGCTGGCGATGGACTCGCCCAAGACGAGCGTCATGGGCAATGCGCTGCGCGCCCTGGTCGGTGATCAGAGCGCCCTGCTGCTGCTGGCCGACCGCAACGAGGTTGTTGAGCGCAGCGTGCGCAACCTGGACAACGCGCGCTACTTGCGTGCGTCCTACCTCAACGTGCGCGACTTGCTCTCGCACGATAAGGTCGTCATCCCCCAAGACGCGCTGGACGTGATCCAGGGCCTGTTGGGCACGGCGGCGGATCGCTAGGAGGAGCAGCACGGTGAGCAAGCAACTGCATCTTTACGACGTCATCAAGCGCCCGGTGATCACCGAGAAGTCGCACGTGATGGCCGAGGAGCATCGCCAGTACGTTTTTGAGGTTGACCTGCGTGCCAACAAGATTCAGATCGCCGAGGCGGTCATGCGCGTCTTCAACGTGGACGTGCTCAAGGTGCGCACGATGGTCATGCCGCTCAAGCGCGCGCAACGCCTGCGCAAAGCCTACGTGCGGCAGCAATCCTGGAAGAAGGCGGTTGTCACGGTCCCTGCCGACCAGTCAATCAGCCTGTTCGAGATGTAAGTGGAATGGCAGTGGCGCGCTCAGATATCCGCACCTCACGGGGCTAATGAGCGCAGCCGCGTGGAGATCATGAGGTAAGCACATGCCGGTGAAGAAGTACAAGCCCACATCGCCCGGTCGCCGGGACATGACGGGCAACACGTTCGAAGACATCACACGGGCCAAGCCGCACCGTAGCCTGCTGCGCGAGCTGCGCAAGCGCGCCGGGCGCAACAGCAGCGGGCGGGTCACCGTCCGGCATCGCGGCGGCGGGCACAAGCGGCGCTATCGCCTGATTGACTTCAAGCGCAGCAAGCTGAACATCCCGGCGCGCGTGGAGTCCATCGAGTACGACCCGAACCGCTCGGCGCGCATCGCTCTGCTGCTCTATGCGGACGGCGAGCGGCGTTACATCGTCGCCCCGCTGGGGCTGCGCGTCGGCGATACGGTGACCAACGGGGCCAGCGCCGAGGTGCGCGTGGGCAATGCTCTGCCCATCCGCCTGATCCCGGTTGGCTCGCTGGTGCACAATGTGGAGCTGGAGCCAGGGCGTGGTGGCCAGTTGGCGCGCGCGGCGGGCACGTCGGCGCAACTGCTGGCGAAAGAGGGCGTCTACGCCCAGATTCGCCTGCCCAGCGGCGAAGTGCGCATGGTGCACGAGAACTGCATGGCGACCATCGGCCAGGTGGGTAACGCCGAGCATGGCAACATCAAGCTGGGTAAGGCTGGCCGCAGGCGTTGGCTGGGCTGGCGGCCCACTGTGCGTGGCTCGGCGATGGATCCCAACAGCCACCCGCATGGTGGTGGTGAAGGACGTTCGCCCATCGGCATGCCGGGGCCGAAGACGCCCTGGGGTAAGCCAGCTCTGGGCATGAAAACCCGGCGCAACAAGCGTACTGACAAGTTCATTGTCCGGCGTCGTGGCAAGCGTCGGCAGTAGGAGGCGAGGCTGGTATGTCGCGTTCGCTCAAAAAGGGGCCGTTTGTAGAGCCGAAGCTGCTGCGCAAAGTCGAACAGATGCGGGAGCGCGGCGATAAGAAGGTGATTCGCACCTGGAGTCGAGCCTCGACCATCTTCCCGCAGATGGTGGGCTTCACCATTGCTGTCCACGACGGGCGCCGCCATGTGCCGATCTATGTCACTGAGAACATGGTCGGCCACAAGCTGGGCGAGTTCGCCCCGACGCGGACCTACCGGGGCCACTTGGCCGAGAAGAAGAAGAAAAAGTAGGTCGAGACGGGGATAAGGAATTACGCTATGGACGTTCGTGCAACTGCCCGCCACCTGCCCATCTCGGCGCAGAAGATGCGCCTGGTCTGTGACCAGGTGCGTGGCATGGATGCCGACCAAGCGCTAACCGTGCTGCGCTTCACGCCGCACAAGGGCGCTGGCCTGCTCGCCAAGCTGATCGAGTCGGCGATTGCGAATGCCGAGACGAACTTCGAGCTGAACCGCCAGGACCTCTATGTGACTCATCTGGCGGCCAATGAAGGTCCGCGCATGAGGCGGATGAAGGCTGGGGCGCGTGGCCGCTACAAGCCGCGCGTGAAACGTTCGACCCATCTCGTTCTCGTGTTGACTGAACGTCAAGAGGAGACAGCCTAGTTATGGGACGCAAAGTACACCCGGTCGGCTTCCGACTCAAGATCAATCGTGACTGGTCTGCCCGTTGGTTTGCCGAGGGGAATCGCTATCGCAGCTTGCTGCAAGAGGACTTCCAGATTCGCCAGTTTGTCGAGAAGGAAGCCCAGCGCGCTGGCATCTCCGGTGTGGAGATCGAGCGCTACCCGAACCAGGTGCAGGTCACGCTGTTCACAGCCAAGCCTGGCATCGTCATCGGGCGCAAGGGCGAGAGCGTCAAGAAGCTGCGCCAGGGCCTCGAAGAGATGACCGGCAAAAAGGTCAAGGTCGAGGTCGAGGAGATCGAAAAGCCCGACCTGGACGCCCGCCTGGTGGCGCTGAACATCACCGGCCAGCTTGAGCGGCGCATCGGTCACAGCCGCGCCATGAAGCGTGCCATCGGCCAGGCCATGCGCCAGGGCGCGAAGGGCATCAAGATTCAAGTCAGTGGCCGCCTGGCTGGGGCTGAGATGGCTCGCCGTGAATGGCAGATGGAAGGCCAGGTGCCGCGTGCCACCCTGCGCTCGAATATTGACTACGCCACTGCCGAGGCGCTGACCACCTACGGGCGTATTGGCGTCAAGGTCTGGATCTACAAGGGCGAAGTCCTCGGCGAAGAGAAGCGCCAGGCCGAGCCGACCGATGTCTATGTGAGTCAATAAGCAGAGCGCCTGGGCCGCTGCCGGTGGCGTGTGGCGAGGCGTTCTGACTTCCGAGGAGTGGACGAGCATGTTAATGCCAAAGCGGGTAAAGCACCGCAAGCAGTTTCGAGGGCGGATGAAAGGCGTGGCCGGGCGCGGCAACACAGTCCAGTTTGGCGAGTACGGGCTGCAAGCGCTTGAGCCGGCCTGGATCACCAGCCGCCAGATCGAGGCTGTCCGTCGTACCATCATGCGCCATATCCGGCGGCGTGGGCGCGTGTACATTCGCATCTTCCCCGACAAGCCGGTGACCAAGCGCGCCGCAGAAAGCCGCATGGGGAAGGGTAAGGGGTCGGTGGATCATTGGGTCGCTGTGGTGCGCCCAGGGCGCATCATGTTCGAGATGGCCGGCATGGACGATGAAACCGCGCTCGAAGCCCTGCGCCTGGCCGCGTACAAGCTGCCGATTGCCACCAAGGTTGTCCGCCGCACAGACCCGATCAGCGGTGAGGAGGTCTCGTAATGCGCAAGACAGCCGAAATTCGCAGGATGACCGATGCTGAAATCGCCGGGGTGCTCGATGACGCCAAGCAGGAGATGTTCAACCTGCGCTTTCAGCGGGCGTCCGGCCAGCTAGAGGACTATACGCGCATTCGCCAGCTTAAGAAAGAGATCGCGCGCCTGCTGACCATCCAGCACGAGCGCCGGCTGGCGGCGGAGCTTGTCCAGCAGGAGGACACCGATGCCTAACAATCGCAAACGGCTGGAGGGCCGTGTGATCCGCAACTCGATGGACAAGACCGTCGTCGTGGAAGTCGTGCGGGTGCACGCTCACCGCCTGTACAAGAAAGTCATACGCACCACCAAGAAGTATATGGCGCACGACGAAAGCAACACCATCCCGGTCGGTGCGCTGGTGCGCATCGTCGAAAGCCGCCCGATCAGCAAGACCAAGCGCTGGGCGGTGGAGACGGTGCTGGAAATGCCGGGGCAGGAAGTGCCGCTGCCAGAAACACTTGACGAGGCGGAAGAGCAATGATCCAACGCGAGTCACGACTGAAGATCGCCGATAATACCGGCGCGCGTGAAATCCTGGTCATTCACATCGCCGGCGGCTCGCGGCGCAAGACCGGCACGGTGGGTGACATCGTCATCGGCACGGTCAAGTCGGCCACGCCGCAGGGTGGGGTCAAGAAGAGCGAGATCGTGCGCGCGGTTATCGTCCGTACGGCGAAGGAATATCGCCGCACCGACGGGTCGTACATCAAGTTCGACGACAACGCAGCGGTCATCTTGCAGGGCGAGACGAAAGACCCGCGCGGCACGCGCATCTTCGGCCCGGTCGCGCGCGAGCTGCGCGAAAAGGGGTTCATGAAGATCGTCTCGCTGGCGCCAGAGACGCTCTAGCGTGGCTGCGGGCCAGCGCGAGATTGGAGTGAGGCAGGAATGCAACGGATCAAGAAGGGCGACACCGTCGAGGTGATCGCCGGTAAGGACAAAGGTGTGCGTGGCGCGGTGCTGCGCGTGATCCCCAAGAAAGACCGGGTGGTGGTCGAGCGCGTCAACGTCGTCAAAAAGCACCAGAAGCCGGTTCAGGCCGGGCGCGGCCAGGTTCAGCCGGGCATCATCGAGTTTGAAGCGCCGATCCACCTTTCCAACGTGATGATTGTCTGCACGCAGTGCAGCGAAAAAACACGGGTCGGCTATCGGGTGACGGAAGACGGCAAAAAAGTGCGCGTGTGCCGCAAGTGCGGCGCCGACATAGACTAGCCTTCTCCGCCAAGTGAGGTCAGAGACTATGGCAAGCAATCGTCTGCTGGAACGCTATCGCACCGAGGTCGTTCCGGCCTTGAAGGAAGAGTTTGGCTATTCCAGCGTGATGCAGGTGCCCCGCGTGACCAAGCTTGTGGTTAACATCGGGGTCGGCGAAGCCCTGGACAACGCCAAGGCGCTCGATGGTGCGGTCGAAGACCTGCGCCTGATCACCGGCCAGCAGCCGGTCATCACCCGCGCACGGCGGAGCATCGCCGGGTTCAAGCTGCGTGAAGGGCGCGCTATCGGCGTCAAGGTGGATCTGCGTGGCGAGCGTATGTGGTCGCTGCTCGACCGCCTGCTGAACGTGGCCCTGCCCCGCACGCGCGACTTCGGCGGCGTCAGCCCGGACTCGTTCGACGGGCGTGGCAACTACACGCTGGGCCTGCGCGAGCAGTTGCTCTTCCCGGAGATCGCCTACGACAAGATTGACAAGGTGCGCGGGCTGGAGATCACCATCGTCACGACCGCGCACACCGACGAAGAGGGACGCCGCCTGCTCAAGCTGTTGGGTATGCCGTTCCGCGAGCAGTAAGATACGTCTGAGCGTCAGGCCATTCTCGCTGGTGAGGAAGGAAGGTCTCGATGGCCAAGAAGTCTATGGTAGCGCGTGAGACGCGGCGTAAGTACAAGGTGCGCGTGCGCAATCGCTGCCAGTACGTAGACCCCCATTCGGGGAAAGTATGCGGTCGTCCGCGCGGCTACATCCGCCGCTTTGGGCTGTGCCGCATCCACTTCCGGGAGCTGGCACTCAAAGGCCAGATTCCTGGTGTGGTCAAGTCTAGCTGGTAACTGACCGGAGCGAACCATGCTAAGCGATCCTATTGCTGATATGTTGACCCGGATTCGCAATGCCATTATGGTCGGGCATAGCACTGTGGCTATCCCGTACTCCAACACCAAGATGGCTATTGCCCAGATTCTCAAAGACGAGGGTTACGTCGCTGATGTGGCGGTTGAAGAGGGTCAGCCCGCTTCGTCCATCGTGATCACCCTCAAGTACTGGGGCAGCCGCCGTGAGCGCCGCCCGGTCATTAGCGATCTCAAGCGCGTTAGCAAGCCCGGTCGCCGGGTGTACGTGGGCAAGGGCGACATCCCCTGGGTGCTCAGCGGGATGGGCATTTCGATCCTGACCACGTCTCGCGGCATCATGACCGGCCAGCAGGCACGGCGCCAGGGCGTTGGTGGCGAGGTGTTGTGCTACGTCTGGTAAGGGCGGAGCACAGTGCCGAGGGCACGCCTAAACTGGGCCGACGGGTGCCAGTAGAGGCTCTGGTCGAGGGAGTGGAAGGTTCCGCTTTTCCTCTTCGCCCAGAAGTTCTACGCCACACCCTGGCCCGGCCAATGCTCCCGGTGCTGCTTATCGTCAGCATGTTGAAGGAAGGATAGGAACCGTGTCACGTATTGGGAAGAAACCTATTCCGATCCCGGACAAGGTTCAGGTGACGATTGACGGGAGCCAGGTGACCGTCAAGGGTCCGAAGGGGGAACTGCGCCACACGTTCCCCGCCGAGATGGTCATCAAGCAAGAGGACGGCCAGATCGTGGTCGAGCGCCCGTCCGACCACCGCCAGCATCGCGCCTTTCACGGCCTGACACGCGCCCTGATCGCCAATATGGTGACGGGCGTCAGCGACGGGTTCGAGCGCGTGCTGATCGTCGAGGGCGTCGGCTATCGCGCCGAGATGGAAGGCAAGACCCTGGTGATGCACCTGGGATTCTCGCACCCCATCCCGGTCGAGCCGCCACAGCATGTGGCCTTCGCCGTCGAAGAGCGTGGCCGGATCATCCGCATCAGCGGCATTGACAAACAAGTGGTCGGCCAGATGGCGGCCAACATTCGCGGGCTGCGGCCCCCGGAGCCTTATATGGGCAAGGGCGTGCGCTATGATGGTGAGTACGTCCGCCGTAAGGCTGGTAAAGCGGGTAAGGCCGGCTAGGCTGTAGTGCGTAGAGAGTGAATCCATGAGTGAGAAATCGCGTATTGCGCGCAAACGCCGTCATCGCCGTGTCCGGGCCAAAGTCGCTGGCACGTCAGAGCGTCCGCGCCTGAATGTGTTCCGCAGCCTGGGTAATATCTACGCCCAGGTCATTGATGACGTGGCCGGTCAGACATTGGTCTCGGCCTCCACGATCGATCGTGAGTTGCGCGGGCAGCTTGTGGGCAAATCCAAGACCGACGCTGCCAAGCTGGTCGGTGAAGTGGTTGCCCAACGCGCCCAGGCCGCTGGTGTCAAGCAAGTCGTCTTCGACCGGGGTGGCTACCGCTATCACGGTCGGGTCAAGGCGCTGGCCGACGGCGCACGTGCCGCTGGGTTAGAGTTCTAGGACGAGTGCACCCGGTCGCCAGCCTCAGGGCGCAGCCTTGCGCCCGGCCTGGCACAGCGGGCTGACTTTGGGAGAGAACCATGGGAAGACGAGAACCAAGACGCGAAGAAGACCGTGACGAATTCGACGAGCGCGTCATTGACATCAGCCGCGTCGCCAAAGTGGTGAAAGGTGGCCGTCGTTTTGCCTTCCGCTCAGTGGTGGTTGTCGGCGATAACAAGGGCCAGGTGGGCATCGGCGTCGGCAAGGCACGCGGTGTTCCCGATGCGATTCGCAAGGCGTCAGAGCGCGCGCGGCGCAACATGCACCCGGTGTCGCTGACGGGCACGACGATCCCCCACGAAGTCCTGGGCCGGCGCGGCGGCGCGAAGGTCTTTCTCAAGCCCGCCTCGCCCGGCACGGGCGTGATCGCGGGGGGTGGCGTGCGTGCGGTGCTGGAAGCGGCAGGCGTGCGCGATATCCTCAGCAAGAGCCAGGGCAGCGCCAATACGCTCAACGTGGCCTATGCCACCATCGAGGCGCTGGCTCAGCTTCAGGATACCGAGGCGCTGGCTGCTATGCGCGGCAAAGACCCGGCGCAGATTCAGCCCTTCTGGAATCGCAGGAGGAAACCGAATGACTGACAAGAAGCTGCGCGTCACGCTGGTGCGCAGCCCCATCGGCTACAATAAGCGCCAGAAAGCCACCGTCAAGGCGCTGGGGCTGGGCCGTATGAACTCGACGGTGGTGCACGACGACACACCGCCTATCCGGGGCATGATCCATAAGATCATCCACCTGGTTAAGGTCGAGGAGATCGAGTCATGAAGTTACACGACCTGCGCCCGGACAAAGGGGCAATCAAACCGCGCAAGCGTATCGGTCGTGGTATCAGCGCCGGTCAGGGCAAGACGGCAGGACGCGGTACCAAAGGCCAGGGCGCGCGCAGCGGTGGCGGCAAGGGCGCCTATTTCGAGGGTGGACAGCTTCCGCTCGTGCGGCGTCTGCCGTTCAAGCGCGGCTTCACCAACATCTTCCGCGTCGAATACCAGGAAGTGAACCTGGAATCCCTGGCGCGTGTCTTTGGCGACGGCGATACCGTCACCCCGCAAACCCTGGCGGAAAAGGGCCTGATCAAAAAGGCCGATGAGCCGGTGGTCATCTTGGGTGTCGGAGACCTGAGCGCCAAGCTGGCCGTCAGCGCGCACCGCTTTTCGAATAGCGCGAAAGAGAAGATCGAAGCTGCGGGCGGCTCGGTGCAGACCCTTGAGCTGCTGGTGAGCGGCGCGCGCGCAACTGTTAAGAAGCTGCGCAAGGACCAGCTCAGCAAGCTGCGCGCCCAGCAGGAGAAATGAGCGCGCTCACCCGCGATGGCAGGCTGGGTGCCCAGCACCCGCCTGCCCTGGTTCGTGCCACTTTAGGCTAGCGAATAAGGAATAACACCATGATCGAGGCGCTACGGAATGCATTCCGGCTGCCGGACCTGCGGCGGAAGATGCTCTATACGCTCTTCATCCTGGTCATCTACCAGTTCGCCGCGCATGTGACGGTGCCGGGGGTGCAGCGCGAGGCTCTAGATCAACTGTTTCGTGAGAACGAATCCGGCTTCCTGAGCGTGCTCAACCTCCTGTCGGGGGGGGCCGTCTCCAATTTCAGCGTGATCGCCAACGGTGTGTACCCGTACATCACCGCCTCGATCATCCTGCAATTGCTGGTGCCCATCATCCCCCGCCTGGAAGCCATCGCCAAGGAGCCGGGTGGCCGGGAGAAGATCGAGCAGTATACCTACTACCTGGCTATCCCGATGGCGGCCTTGCAGTCCATCGGCCAGATCAACATCTTCCAGAGCCAGATCAACCAGTCGGGCATCGCTGTGGACTTGATTAAAGGGTTTGGTTTTGGGGCGGGCAGTAACCTGCTGACGACGCTCTCGGTCATCGTGACGATGACGGCAGGAACTATGTTCGCCATCTGGCTGGGCCAGTTGATCACCGAGCAGGGCATCGGCAACGGTATCTCGATCATCATCTTCGCCGGCATTGTGGCCCGCGTGCCAGCCAGCCTCTACCAACTGCTGCAGGGCGAGGCCGCGGCGTTCAATCTGATCACCTTCGTGCTGCTCACGTTGGTGACGGTGGTGGTGATCGTGATCATCCAGGAAGGCACGCGGCGCATCCCGGTGCAGTACGGCAAGCGCGTGCGCGGGCGCAAGATGTACGGCGGCGGGGCCACGCATATCCCGCTCAAGGTCAACACGGCGGGCATGATCCCGCTCATCTTCGCCCAGTCCATTGTGACCTTCCCGGCCATTGTAGCGGGGTTCTTCAGCGGCGATCTGGCCACGCGCATCCAGGATACGTTCGGCAACCAGCGCGGATTCCTGTACTGGTTCATCTACTTCTGGCTGGTGGTAGGCTTCACCTTCTTCTACACCAGCGTGATGATCCAGAACCAGAACCTGGCTGACAACTTGCAGAAGAACGGCGGGTTCATCCCTGGCATCCGGCCAGGACGCCGCACGCAGGACTACATCAACCGCATCGTCAACCGCATTACGCTGGTGGGCGCGGTGTTCCTGGGGACGGTGGCTATCCTGCCCGGCCTGACGCAGTTGATCCAGAAGCTGCTGCTCGACCCGGCAGTAGCGGCCAGCTCGCGCAACCCGGCGCTGGTCATCAGCAGCGCGGGGCTGATCATCGTCGTCGGTGTGGTCATTGACACGATGCGCCAGCTTGAAGCGCAGTTGACCATGCGCAACTACGATGGGTTCATGCGCTAAGGCGCAGTGGTGAGCGGGGGAGGGGCGCGACCTGTGCTTCTCTCCCCGCGCACCGCAGGATTGACGCGATGGCTGTGACGCCCAAGACGCCGGAAGAGCTGGTTATCATGCGCGAGGCAGGGCGCATCAACGCCCTGGCTTTGCGGACCATGCGCCAGGCAGTCCGGCCCGGCATCAGCACGCTGGAGCTGGACGCGATTGCCGCCGAGGTACTGCGCCAGCACGGTGCCCGGCCCGCTTTCCTGGGCTATCCGCCGGGCGGGGAGCATCCCTTCCCGGCGACGGTCACGGCCTCGATCAACGAGGAGCTGGTGCACGGCATCCCGCGCGCTGACCGTATCCTGCGCGAAGGCGACATCATAAGCCTGGACTGCGGGACGATCTTCAACGGGTTCGTGGGCGACTCAGCGATCACCGTCGGGGTTGGAACTATCTCGGCGGAAGCGCAGCGGTTGCTGGAAGTGACCGAGCAGGCGCTGTACGAGGGTATTGCGGCGGCGCTGGCCGGCAACACGACGCGCGACATCGCCCGTGCGGTGCAGCGCTTTGTCGAGCGGCACGGGTACAGTGTGGTGCGCGAGTATGCCGGGCACGGCGTGGGGCGCGCCATGCACGAAGACCTGCACGTGCCCAACTGGTGGCCGGACGGACGGCGCAGCCGCTACTTCCGCAGCGAGACGCTGCGGCCAGGGCACACCTTCGCCATCGAGCCGATGATCAGCGCGGGGCGCGCACCAGTGCGCACGCTGGAGGATCACTGGACGGTGGTGACGCAGGACGGGTCGCTGTGCGCGCACTTTGAGCACACGGTCGCCGTTGCGCCCGAAGGCCCACCGCTGATTCTGACGGCGCTCTAGCGCCAAGCGGTCAGGCGAAGTTAACCCTGTTCAAGGGCAGCGCTTTTCGTTAGAATAGAAGTTCCGTCTGGCGGCTGGCTGCCGCCAAAGAACGAGGAGATGACGGCTTTATGGCACGTATCGAGGGTGTGGATCTCCCGCGCAACAAGCGCGTCGAAGTCGCGCTCACCTATATCTACGGCATCGGCCCGACTCGCAGCAAGCAGATTCTCGGCCAGACCGGTGTCAACGCCGACACGCGCGTCAAAGACCTGACCGAGGACGAGGTTCAGCAGTTGCGCGAGAGCGTGGGCCAGTTCCGTGTCGAAGGTGAGCTGCGCCGCGAAGTCCAGCTCAACATCAAGCGGCTGATCGAGATCGGCAGCTATCGCGGCCTGCGTCACCGCCGCAGCCTGCCCGTGCGCGGCCAGCGAACCAAGACCAATGCCCGCACGCGGCGTGGCCCCAAGAAGACGGTCGCGGGACGTGGTCGGCGTCGTGGGACCAAGAAGAAGTAATCCTTCGGGCCTACCTGACCCGTCTACAGGCTCGCATGGCGGTGCTGTGCGAGGCCGGTTGAGCGCGACCTGCGCGGCCCAGAGGGGCAGCCAGGGGGCTGACGTGTGGCGGGTGAGTGCGACGTTCGCGAAGCAAGTATCGAGGAGAATGTAAAGGACAATGGGACGTACTCGTAGGGGGCCGCAGCGCGGGCCACGCAAGGTCAGGAAGAATATCCCATACGGCCAGGCGCACATTCAGGCGACGTTCAACAACACGATCGTCTCCATGAGCGATCAGCAGGGCAACGTCGTAGCCTGGGCCAGCGCCGGTACCGCCGGCTTCAAGGGCAGCCGCAAGAGCACGCCCTACGCCGCGCGTATGGTCGCTCAGCAGGCGTCTGAGAATGCCAAAGAGCATGGGATGCAGGAAGTGGATGTATTCGTCAAGGGGCCTGGCCCTGGCCGCGAAGCAGCTATTCGCGCCATCCAGGCGAGCGGGCTGAAGGTGCGCTCGATCACCGACGTGACGCCCGTCCCCCACAACGGGGTGCGCCCTCCCAAGAAGCGGCGCGTATAACCGTCCCCGGACGGTCTGTGACCAATTTGAGACGAGTGGTGTAAACACACTTGTCCTTGTGTGGAGGAAGCCAGAACCCAATGGCACGTTATACCGGACCTGTCTGTAAGCTTTGCCGCCGCGAAGGGGAGAAGCTCTTCCTCAAAGGTGCGCGGTGCATGTCGCCCAAGTGCTCGTTCGAGCGCCGCAGCTACGCCCCCGGCCAGCATGGTAAGGATGCCCAGTTCCGGCGCGGGCGCGGCTCGGACTACGCGCTGCAGCTTCGCGAGAAGCAGAAGGCGCGCCGGGTGTACGGCGTGCTGGAGCGCCAGTTCCGCCGCTATTTCGGTGAGGCGCTGCGTCGCCCCGGCCTGACCGGCTCGAATCTGTTGTCCATCCTCGAAAGCCGCCTGGACAACGTCATTTTCCGCATGGGCTGGGCCGATTCGCGCAGCCATGCCCGCCTGCTAGTCCAGCATGGGCATTTCGTTGTCAATGATCGCCGGACGAACATCCCGTCGTACCTGGTCGTCCCCGGCGACGTGATCGCTGTTCGTGATGGCAGCCGCCAGCACGCTTATTTCAAAGAGCTGAAGTCCTACATGAACGACCGTCCGGCTGCGCCCGACTGGTTGGAAGTGGACTCGGCGGCGATGAAGGGCGCCGTCCTGCGGGTGCCGGAGCGTCGCGATATTGATCTCCCGCTGAACGAACAGCTCATTGTGGAATACTACTCGCGCTAGTCGCTGAGCCGGTGACCGCAACGAGTAGGAGTCCCATCTAGAGGAGGGGACGTGGTTACGAACAACATGGTGCTGCCCAAGATCGAAGGGGACGCCGCTTCGCAAAAGTACGGGCGCTTCATCATCAGCCCGCTGGAGCAGGGGTATGGCATTACGGTGGGCAACGCGCTGCGGCGCGTGCTGCTCTCCTCCCTGTCCGGCGCTGCGGTGACATCAATCCGGGTTTCGGGCGTTCACCACGAGTTCTCGGCAATTCCCGGCATCCGCGAGGATATGACCCAGTTCATCCTCCAGGTCAAGCAGCTTCGCCTTAAGCTGTTCGACACTGAGTCGGCGCGGCTGCGCCTGGAAATGCGCGGCGAGGGAACCGCAACGGCGGCGGACATCATCTGCCCGCCCGAAGTCGAGATCATCAACCCGGACCTGTACCTGTTCACGGCGGATGCCGAAGACACGCAGCTTGAGGTCGAGTTCACCGTCCAGGTGGGCCGGGGCTTTTCGCCCTCGGAAGATCGCGGACGCCTGCCGATTGGCGAGCTGCCGGTGGATGCTGTCTTCAGCCCCATTCGCCGCGTCAACTACGATGTCGAGCGCGCGCGTGTCGGCCAAAAGACCAACTACGACAAGCTCATCCTTGAAATCTGGACTGACGGCACCATCCGCCCCGAAGAGGCCATGAGCCAGGCGGCGGAAATCCTGATGAAGCACCTGATCATCATCGCCGGTGTCAGCGAGGAATCGCTGCTGCCGTCGGTTGAAGAGGAAGTGGTGCCCGATCCCAACGCCCTGCCGCCCGAAACGTATGAGACGCCCATCGAGACGCTCGACCTGAGCGTGCGCGTGTTCAACTCGCTCAAGCGTACGGGCATCACCAACGTGGGCGAGGTGCTGGAAATGCTTGAGCGCGGGCCGGACGCCATGCTCGCCATCCGCAACTTCGGCGAGAAGTCGCTGGATGAGCTGATCACGCGGCTCAAGGAGAAAAACTACCTGCCGGAAGAGCACGATATCTTCGACGGCAGCTAACTACAGACGAGGAATCTGGCCGACATGAGACACAACGTAGCTGGTAAGAAGCTCAGCCGGCGCACAGGGCACCGCAACGCGCTGCGCCGCAACTTGATCAACGCCCTGTTCCGCCACGAGCGCATCAAGACGACGGATGCTAAGGCCGGGGCCATCCGCGCCGAGGCCGAGAAGATGATCACCCTGGCTAAGCGCGGGCTTGCTCACCAGGACGCGGCGCGCGGCGTGCACGCCCGGCGTTTGGTCTTCGCCCGCCTGCGCGACAAGGAAAACGTCCACAAGCTGTTCGACGAGCTGGCCCCGCGCTATGCGGAGCGTCCCGGCGGCTACACGCGCATCTACAAGCTGGGGCCGCGCAAGGGGGACGCGGCGGAGATGGTGCTGCTTGAGCTGGTGGATCGCGAGGAAGCCTAGCGATCACGATGGCCCGCTCCGACTCCTCGCCGGCGACCGCGTGCTACCGGGCGGTGGTCGCCTACGATGGAACCCGCTACTTCGGGTTCCAGCGCCAGGCGGGGGACACGCCTACCGTGCAGGCCGCGCTCGAAGCGGCCATCGCGCGGGTGACCGGGCAGCGGGTGACGGTGAAAGCGGCGGGGCGCACGGATACCGGTGTCCACGCGACCGGCCAGGTGATCGCCTTCGATGTCGCCTGGCGGCACGCCCCCGCTGACCTGTGGCGCGCGCTGAACGCCAACCTGCCGGAGGACGTGGCGCTCAACACGCTGGACGAAGCACCGGCAGGCTTTCACCCGCGCTACGATGCGTGCAGCCGGGTGTACGAGTACACGTTCTATGTCGCGCCGGTGCGCCAGCCTTTGCTGGATCGCTGGGCGTGGCAGGTGAGGGCCAGACGGCCACTTAACAACGAGAAGATGCAGCGCGCGGCAGACCTGCTGGTGGGTGCGCACGACTTCGCCGCCTTTGGGCAGCCGCCCCAGGGCGAGAACACTGTCCGCCAGGTCTTGCGCTCGGAACTGGAGACGCTGGCAGCAGCGCCGCCCGTCCTCCAGCTTATGCGCTATCGCATCGAAGCGAACGCTTTCCTGTACCGCATGGTGCGCCGGGTAGTGGGCGCGCTGGTGCGCGTGGGCAGCGGGGCGCTGACGCTGGACGAGTTCGCGCGGGTGCTGCACGCCGCTGAGGGGGAATGGCCGAACCAGACAGCCCCGGCGCGGGGACTGTGCCTGATCGCAGTGAAGTATGAGGATGGGCGGGGAGACGCCCGCTGGAGCAAAGTGGAACGATGAAGATCAAAACCTACACTCCCAAGCAGGATGACATCCAGCGCGAGTGGTTTGTGATTGATGCCAAAGACCAGACGTTAGGGCGTCTCGCTACCCAGGTCGCGGTTTTGCTGCGCGGCAAGCACAAGCCAATCTACGCGCCACATATGGACGTGGGCGACTTCGTGATCATTATCAACGCCGACAAGATTCGGGTCACCGGCAACAAGCTCGACCAGAAAGTGTATTACCGCCACTCAGGCTATCCGGGCGGAATCAAGTCGCGCACGCTGCGCGAGCAGCTCAATCGCTTCCCGGACCGCGTCATCCGCACGGCGGTGCGCGGGATGCTGCCCAAGAACAGCCTGGGCCGCCACATGATCAAGAAGCTGAAGGTTTACGCCGGAGACAAGCACCCGCATCAGGCGCAGCAGCCCAGGGTGTACGAGCTGTAGGCACTAAGGGGACACAGTGACCATGACGACACAGTATTATGAAGGTATCGGGCGGCGCAAGACTTCGACGGCGCGCGTGCGTATCTGGACGGGCGGCAACGGGTCGGTCATCATCAACGACAAGCCCGGCGAGGAGTTCCTGTCGCGCGAGGGCGATCTGGCGATTGCCCTGGAACCGCTGCGCGCTGTCGGCCAGGAACGCGCCTACAACGTGACCGTCAAGGCCAACGGCGGCGGCGTCAGCGGCCAGCGCGACGCGATCCGCCTGGGTCTGGCCCGTGCGCTGCTCAAGGTCGAGCCGGAATGGCGCGCCATCTTGCGTGAGGGCGAGCACCTGTCGCGCGACCCGCGCATCAAGGAGCGCAAGAAGCCCGGTCTCAAGCGCGCGCGCAAGGCCCCGACCTACACCAAGCGTTAGTCTCACGCCAGGGCTTGCCCCTGTGGCGATGATAGCGCAGGCAAAATCCCTGAGCGCAAGTGCGGGGGTTTTGTCTGTTTTTATTTGTGCGCTCGCTCGCACCGATCAACCCGGAAGGACTCGTTATGTCGCTTCATGCTCTGTGGTTACGCGCCGCGCCCGCGCTTAAGGCGCTGGACTTCGGCGGCGCGGACGGGGTGCAGGTCTTCAGCGCCGGGGCGCTCGCTGCGCTGCATCACCCACCGCTCAACCCGGACATCCCGGCGCTGATCGTCGCCGATGGCGCGCCCGACCTGGCGGCGCTGTGCCGTGTCCTGGGCAGCCAGTACCCCGGCGACCATTCCATCCAGGTCGTGCGCGCGGGCGCGGCAGCGGAGGCGGTGTCTCTGGCGGCG
>MTKY01002552.1_pt1 | contig 17684 bp, 15 predicted proteins | sample 1042731 | NCBI WGS metagenome assembly MTKY01 (sample SAMN06212206, study PRJNA360538) | anaerobic digester metagenome | biome: Wastewater treatment plant; material: sludge; isolation source: anaerobic digester fed with sludge from wastewater treatment plant | place: Denmark: WWTP Soeholt ... | reverse complement strand
TCACCGACTATTACACGGTCAACCCGGAATACGGCACCAATGAAGACTTCAAACGGCTGATGGTCGAGGCGCACAAACGTGGCATTCGCGTCATCATCGATTTGGTGCTCAACCACACCTCCGCGCAACATCCGTGGTTCATCGAGGCACAAGACCCGAATTCAGAAAGACACGACTGGTATCGCTGGAGCCAAACGGGCGGGGCAGGATGGCACCGGCTGGGCAGCAGCTACTACTTCGGCCTGTTCTGGGATCAAATGCCCGACCTGAATTACAGAAATCCAGACGTGACCGCTGAAATGCTTAACGTCACTCGCTACTGGCTGGAAGAGATGGGCGTCGATGGTTTCCGGCTGGACGCGATCAAACACCTGATCGAAGAGGGTGATCTGACGGAGAACACCGCAGCAACACTCGACTGGTTCAAGGGGTTCTACACCTTCTACAAAGGTGTCAAGCCTGATGCCTTCACCGTCGGCGAAGTATGGAGCCCCACCCGCATCGTCGCGCAGTATACCGGCGACAAGATGGACGTATGCTTCGAGTTCGATCTGGCGGAAGTCATCAAGGATGCCGCTTTTAGAGGGCTTCCAACCGGACTACAGATGGCGCAAGAAAACGTGATCGCCGCCTACCCACCGGGCCAGTATGCGACATTCCTGGCTAACCACGACCAGACCCGCACGCGCTCAACCCTGATGAACGACGAACAGGCCAAAGTCGCGGCGACGTTGCAGCTCACCTTCTCTGGCATCCCCTTCATCTACTACGGCGAGGAGATCGGCATGCAAGGCGCCAAGCCAGACGAGAACATCCGCCGTCCGATGCAATGGACACCTGACGGCGGCTTCAGCAGCGGGACGCCCTGGCGCGGCTACTACGAGGACTACGCTATGCGCAATATCACGGCGCAAAGTGCAGCGCCTGATTCGCTCCTCAACCACTACCGCGTCCTGGTCGCCCTGCGCAACACTCACGCCGCGCTGCGCATTGGCGACTGGCAACCGGTGACAGCGAAACCGCGCTCGGTTTACAGCTACGTCCGCACCTACGCGGACGAAGTGGTGCTGGTGGTCGTCAACCTGAGCAGGCAGACTGTGGCCGATTACACACTCACCCTGGCAAAAGGGCCATTCACCACCGCGCACGCACCCGCGTGGCTGATGGGCGAAGGCGACCTGTACCTCCCGCCCGTCAACGCGGATGGCGGCTTCGATGCTTACCGGCCAACCCCGGTGCTGCCGCCAAACAGCAGCACTGTTATCCAGTTTATGCCGTAAGGAAGAAAACCGGCTGATGAGAGTTTCAGTACCTATCACCTATTCAATAACGGAGGGAACAGAATGACCACGACGGAAGAACAACTATCAGCAGCCTCTCGCTGTCCAAAGTGTGACCAGCGAGGTGCGAACGTCCAAAAACTGGCAATTGATCACACTCGGCCTCTTCATCGCCGAAGTGCTGATCGCCACGATATTTTCGGGCAACCAGTTCATCCATGCCTGTCTGGGCGATTATCTGGTCGTCATTCTGCTCTACTGCCTGGTCAAGTCATTCTGTAACTATTCAGCCTTGAGGTGGGACGCACTTAGCTGAACCCAAAACGGCAATTTTTGCGCTTCCTACTGTCATTGCAGGCGTAAAAGTGCGCCCCACCTGAATAGTTACGTCATTGTACGACATTTCACCATTGATCCTTTCCGTTTCGATCTTCGTCTTTGCCTGTGGGGTTGAAATCGCGCAATACTTCAGGCTGGCTGACGTTTTGGGATTGCAGCCTGGAAACGTGCTCAGCATCCTTTTAAGCACCAGCTTCAGTTGGATCGACATCTTGATGTACTTTGCGGGCAGTTTGACCACCTGGTTCGCCAGTATCTTGAATTGATATGATCGCAGCCACGCGCCGTCACCCAGCTCGCAGCGCATCAAACAGCGGGCGGAACACCGCGTAAGTATCATCCAACGATTGCGGGATCACGCGCGTCTCGCCGATCACCGTCATATAGTTCACATCGCCGGCCCAGCGGGGGACGATGTGCAGGTGGACGTGTTCTGCCACCCCAGCCCCTGCCACATGGCCCTCATTCACGCCAATGTTGAACCCCTGCGGAGCGAAGACCTGGCGCAGCGCGCGCAGGCACTGCTGGACCAGTTGCATCGTCTCCAGCAATGTTGCGTCATCCAAACCTTCCAGCGTGCCCGTGTGTGAGTAGGGGACGACCATCATGTGGCCGTTGGTATAGGGGAAGCGGTTCAACATCACCGCGCAGTGCGCGCCGCGATAGAGGATGTGCTCGACGGCATCTTCCTGGCCCAGTTTGTGACAAAACAGACATCGTGTGGAGCGGACCCCACCGGCCACTTTGTCGTTTTCTCCACGGAGATATGGCATGCGCCACGGCGCCCACAACTGTTTCATCGTCACTCCCCCCCCTAGACTCTATCCGAAAATTGTCGCCTTTAGCGCTTCAGGCGGACCATAATCCGCCGTTGCCGCACCCGCGCGGGATTGTGATTCCGCGCAAGCTGTGCTTGTAGAATTTTCGGATAGACGTTTGACTCACAGACCAGATCCGTAATCATTGCCCAGAAGGCCGGCGCTGGTGGCAAGCTCCTGCACCTCGTTGGTGATAGCGTCGCGGCGGGCAGATTGCAGTCCCTGTGTCAACTCCTCGACCAGCCGGTCGACATTCTGCGTGGCGGACTCCATCAGTTGGAAGCGCGCCGCGTGCTCAGAAGCCGCCGCTGTCAACAACAACGTGTAGAAATTGATCGCCGTCCACTGCTCCACGATGCGCGCATACAGCCGCAGCGGGTCCGTCTCGATGATGTACGGCGCGCCAGACTGTTCCCCTTCCGCCACAAACGGGATGGCGGACGGCAGATCGGGTGGAAGCAATCGAAAAACCGTCGGGCTGTAACGACCCGGCCCTTCGTAGGCGTTGTAGAGCACATCCACCGCGTCGACCTCGGCGGCCTCGTACTGCTGTAGCCAATCGCGCGTCAACTGAAATGCCAGCTCAAAGGCAGGTAGGCGCGTCACCGGCAGTCCTTGTGACCAGTGAAGCGCGCGCTTTTGCCGGTGGAACATGCGGATGAGCCGCGTCCCGAACGCCGCCACTTGCAGGAACACGCCACGCCGTCCCATATCTGCGAAATACTGTTCAGCGCGGGCGATCAGCACGGCATTGTAGCGACCACACAGACCACGCTCGCTCCCGATGACCAACGCCATCACCCGCTCTTGGGTGGGACTGGCTAAAGCAGGGGCTTTACGGAAAGACAACAATCGCTGGCGCACAACGTCGAGCACGCGCGGCATACGGCTTGCGCCCTGGATGTGCGGCAACAACACCGGCAAGAACGTCAACAGCCGGTCGCTGTAGCCCCGCAGACTGCGCAGCCGATTGAGCGCCATTTGCCAACTGCCGAGCGAGATCGTGCGCAACGCCGACAAAATCGGGCCGACGGCGCGCACGTTCCCCAAACGGCTCTGAATACGTTCAAGGTCTTGTGACATGCCTTATTCAATAGGTTTCAAAGCGTTCCAGATCCCAGACGAAAACAACAGCGCTGCCGATATAAGTGGTCGGCGCTCCCATCAAAGGGTTGCGATCAGTGACGAATGGGGAAAGCGATTCGTCTTCGGCAGACCCCGGCGCAATTTGCGTGCGGCAGTTGTCGCGGATGATACCCAAAACTTGATCCAGGTCTTTCTGCTTGACAGCGATGAACAGCATCTGCTGCGCCTGGCGCAACATGCCGCCCCGGCTGTCGGTAAACGTTGCCTTGTATCCCGCTGTAATGAGCGCCTCCATCACAGGGCCACAATGATCGCGCGGCAGCACTGCCATGACCATTCTCATAGCTCAAGCCTCCTTCTGAACCAGGCCGTGCGGAAATCCTCCATGACCTCTGCCAGCATCGTGCGCACCTCCTCGAGGAATGTTGGAGAATGTCCCCGCCGCACATAGAGCGCCGGATATTCAGCCTCGACATGCGCCAACAACGCCCGTTCAAATGGCAGGATATCGTTGATGGGAATATCGTCCAGATAACCCTCCGCTGCTGCAGCCAACATGATGATTTGCGCCGCCAAGGAGAGCGGGTGATGGGCGGATTGCGTGAGCAGTCGCTGCAAACGCTCGCCGCGGCGAATCTGACGTTGCGTGGCTTCGTCAACATCCGTGTCGAAGCGGGCGAAGCGCGCCACCTCCTCGAACTGCGCCAATTCCAGCCGCAGCGTCGAAGCCAGCGCCCGCATCGCCGGTACTTGCGCCGCCCCGCCCACCCGCGAGACCGAGCGTCCGGCGTCAATGGCAGGCTTCACGCCGCGATTGAACAAATCGCTGTTAAGCAGGATCTGCCCATCGGTGATCGAAATCAGGTTCGTAGGAATATAGGCCGAGATGTTCCCGCGTTGCGTTTCGACAATGGGCAGCGCGGTTAAAGAATAGCCGCCCGCCGCTTCGTTCAATTTGCACGCCCGCTCCAACAGACGTGAGTGCAGGTAGAAAATGTCGCCTGGATAAGCTTCGCGGCCCGGCGGACGGCGCAGCAGCAGGCTCAGCTCGCGGTAAGCGTCGGCGTGCCGTGTGAGATCATCGTAGACAATGAGCACGTCGTGGCCCTCCCACATGACGCCTTCGGCCATCGTGCACCCGGCGTAAGGCGCGAGATAGCGCAGCGCGGGCGGATCATCCGGGCTAGAGACAATGACCGTGGTGTATTGCAATGCGCCGGCGTTGCGCAACGTCTCGATCACCGCCAGCGTGGAGGACTTCTTCTGCCCAATCGCCACGTAGAAACAGGCCACCCCCGACTGTTTCTGTTTGAGGATAGCATCCACCGCCAGCGTGGTCTTGCCAGTCTGCCGGTCGCCGATGATGAGTTCACGTTGCCCGCGCCCAATAGGCACGAGCGCATCCACCATCTTCCAGCCGGTCAGCAGCGGCGCGTTCACCGGCTCGCGCTCGATGATGCCCGGCGCGTCATGCTCGAGGTGCGTGTAGTAGGCCGGCTCGATCGGCCCACGCTCATCCAGTGGCTGTCCAAGCGGATTGACCACGCGCCCCAGAAGATTGCGCCCCACCGGAACCTGCAAACGCTCACCGGTCGCCATGACCTGATCCCCACCCTGGATGCCCTCGGCGGATCCCAACAGGATCACATCCACATGATCGCGCTCCAAATTCAGGATCAGCCCTTGCACTCCGGTGGGGAATGTGACCAGTTCATCAGTGCAGGAACGCGGCAGACCCGAAAGCGTCGCTACGCCGTTCCCGATACGTTGCACCGTCCCAACCGCACGAAACTGGACCTGCGCATCAATCATTGCAGCGCGTCGGGTAAGCGCCTGCATCATTCTGGGGATTTCCGGTTTAATCGAGGCAATCCCGGTGATCGCTGCGATTTCATCGCTCAAACGCTTCACAATGCCGGCATCGCCGGGGCGATAATGCAGCACCTCAGCGCCCACATGCGGCGCACGCTCCCGCAGAATGTGCAGCAGCGTCTGGACGGCGGCGGGCGCCTGTTTATCCCACCGCTGCGACAATCCGCGCCGCGTCGGCAATGCCTGTCGCTCACCCATCCGCCAGCCTCTCCTTTAGAGCATCCATCACTTCCTCTTGCAATGCGTCCAACTTACCGGTGATGGTGTTGTCCAACACAAAATCACCGATGCGCACGCGCATCCCCAACCCCAACGCCGGTTCAACTTTCAGGTCGAGTGTGATGTTGCGATCGGCAAGGGCGGTGAAGGTCCGCACCAGTTGTCCCTGTTGCTCGGCTGTAAGTGGACGGGCCGCGTGCGCAATCACGACGGGGGTGCGTGCGCCCAAAGAACGCCGCAATACTTCCACCCGCTGCATATCGGTGCGTCCCAGTTCCCACACACTGCCGGTGAGCTGTTTGAGCAGCGCATCTTGCAGTTGTTCTGAGGACACCCGGCCTATCGTCAGCGCACTCACATCCAACACGACGCGCAGTAAGTCTTCGTGGAATTCGTCCATGGCCTGGCGTTTCAAGCGGTAGGCGTCCACCTGCGCCTCCGTGAGGATGTGCTCCACCTCGGCCTGCACTTCCTGCATGAGCGCCACCCGGTCAAGCTCCGCCTGGTTCTGCGCCTCTTCGATAACCCGGGCGGCTTCTTCCTCTGTGCTTTTCATACGGGTCTCTAACTCTACGCGCAGCGCTGCCGCAGCTTCCCGGTCGGCCAACAGTGCTTGCTGTAACTGCTCCTTCTCCGCAGTGGCAGCCTTGATGCGCGCCGACATAGGCCGAAAAAGGAAAAAGTAAAGCAAGCTGGCGAAAACCAGGAAGTTGAAGATTTGCCAAAGAATGGTAGCAATGTCCAATTCAAGCATGGATCAGTCCTTTCCCATCGCGCGCGCTCCCTCTCATCCAGCCGGGAAAAATCGGTCCAGCAACGGATTGGCAAAGATCATGATCAAAATAATGAGCAACACATAAATCGCCTCCGTCTCCAGGAGCGTCATCGTAATGATCAACGTGTTACGGAGGTCGCTGGCAACTTCCGGCTGGCGGATCATCCCCTCCATCGCCTTGAGCACTGCGCGACCTTCGACCACCGCCGGCACGATGCCTCCCAATACCATCCCGATCACCGAAACGATTATCGTAACGACCGTGATCAACGTACCTGGATCAAGTTCTGCCATATCAATCTATTCCTCCCTTGAAAATAGTCCGAAGTCCGAAGTCTTCAGAGTTCGTTCAATCCGTTGACAAGTTTTCATCCAGCCGCTGGTGAACCATCGGTTCATGATGAATTCCTCAGCAAAATAATGCGCTAATCCCTGGACAAAAGTTGGAAAACGTCATTTCTTACCAGCGCCGAGCGCCGCAGCGATGTAATTCGACGCCAGGGCGACAAAAATGTAAGCCTGCAAAACGCTAGAAAACGCCCCAATAAACATCATCAGCAGCGGCGCAACCGGCTTCACCAGCGAGAAAATGACGATGACGATGAATTCCGAACTGAGGACGTTGCCAAACAAACGCAACGCCAACGCCATCGTGCGGCTCACCTGGCCGATCGCTTCCATTAGCAGCATAAAGAACGGCGTTGACAGGCTCTTGAAATACCCCCGCACACCCTGTTCACGAATGCCGTAATAGTGCACTGCAAAGAAAACCACGAGCGCCAGCGCCAGCGGGGTGTTGACATCCTTCATCGGCGACGCCAGCATGGGCAACAGCCCCAGGTTGTTCCCCAGTAGAAGATAGAGCATCAGCGCACCCAGTAGGGGTAGGAAGGGTTCTGCGGGACGTCCAAGCAGATCAGAAACGATATCGCTGACAAAATCGATGAACATTTCCAGGGCTTCGGGCTTGAAACGGCGCGCAATGCAGACGGCGCCCAGGGTGAGCGCCATCATAATCCACGTGAAAATCACCGTATCGCGCACCGGAATGACGTTAAAAAGCTTAAAAACGATTTGGGGGAAAACTTCTTCCATACAACAGCACCGTCCAACGTCCCAACCATAAGCCGCTAAAGGCCAGTAGACCCGCCATCGCGCTTTGTCGAAACGCGACAGCCAACACGAAGATCGTCACAATCCAGCGCAGCACAAAGCAGCCGGCGATCAGAGCAACCGCCGCCACCGCCGAGCGCTTTTCCTCCGGGCGCAGCCGACCAACCGTGAGGGCAATCGAAGCGACGTTGAACGCCCCCATCAGCAGGCCAACCGGCAGCCAGAACCAGACGTTCACGTCCGTTCTTCCTCAGATTCGAGAGCGCCCTGGGTCTCCGCTGGCAACGCCTGCAACGATACCATTAAAACGCGCGCCAGGCGGTCGAAATGCGCGGCATCCACGGCGTCCGTTGGCGGTGCGGATGTCGTCAACTCGCCGCCGCTGAACAACGTTATCTCGTTCCGCGTAATCTGGAGAATGCTTTCAGAGAGGGAAATCGTCTCCTCACCCGCCTCGGTGATGTAAGTCAGCGGGCCGGCCAGCGTCTCCCCCAACAGGGGCGCGTGGCGCGGATAAATGCTCAACCAGCCGCCATCGGCGAGTTTCAGGCGCACCCTGCTCACGTTGGACACGTCGAGCAAGGTCTTGTCCGGCGTCAAAACACTGAACCGCAGCAGGTCAGGCACTCTGCACCTCACTCATCGCCAGGTCCTCGGCCTTGGCCACCGCATCCGCGATGCAGCCGACCATGTAGAACGCCTGCTCCGGCAGATCGTCGTATTGCCCATCCAGAATCGCCCGGAAGCCACGCAGTGTCTCCTCCAACGGTACGAACACGCCGGCCATGCCGGTGAAGTCGCTTGAGACGACAAAAGGCTGTGTGAGGAAACGTTGCAACCGGCGCGCGCGATGGACGGCCACTCGATCATCCTCGCTCAGTTCCTCGATGCCCAGGATGGCGATCACATCCTGCAATTCCTCGTAGCGCGCCAGCAACGCCCGCACCGCCATGGCTACAGCATAATGCTGCGCCCCCACCCCCTCAGGAGTGAGCAACGTGCTGCTGGAAGCCAGCGGATCGATGGCCGGATACAACCCCAGACTCACCTGGCGGCGTGAAAGCACCGTCGAGGCGTCCAGATGCCCAAACGTCGCCACCATCGCCGGGTCGGTCAAGTCATCGGCGGGGATGTACACCGCCTGGATTGACGTCACACTGCCACGGCTCGTGGTAGTGATGCGTTCTTGCAGCTCGCCCATCTCACTGGCGAGTGTCGGCTGGTAACCTACAACGCTCGGCAGCCGTCCTAGCAACGCCGAAACCTCAGCGCCAGCCTGGATGTAACGGAAGATATTGTCAATAAAGAGCAAAACCTGACGACGTTCGGAATCACGAAAGTATTCCGCCATCGTCAGAGCGGTGAGCGGGACGCGCAAGCGCGCGCCGGGTGGCTCATTCATCTGCCCGAAGACCAACACCGTATTGCCAATCACATCGCTGCGTTGCATGTCCAACCAAAGGTCATTACCTTCGCGGCTGCGCTCCCCCACTCCTGCAAAAAGAACGATGCCGGAGTGCTCGCGGATGGTGTTGCCCATCAATTCGATCATCAACACCGTTTTACCAACGCCCGCCCCGCCGAAGAGGCCAATCTTGCCGCCGCGAGGATAAGGCGTCAGCAGGTCGATGGCTTTGATGCCAGTGATGAAGGGGTCGACCACCACACGTTGTTCGCGCAACGGCGGGGACGATACGTGAATAGAGCGGCGTTCGGCATCGGTAATCGGCGGCTTGCCATCGATGGGTTCCCCCAGCACGTTGAACAGCCGCCCCAAGGTCCGCGGGCCGACAGGGACTTTAATAGGGCTGCCGGTGTCGGTCACCGACAAGCCACGGCGCAGTCCGGCTGTCGCCCCCATAGCTACCCCGCGTACCGTATAGGGATCGATGTGCTCCTGTACCTCGATCACCAGGTCAAGCGCATCGGCATCACGCCGAATGAGCAACGCATTGTGGATGCCCGGCAAATCGCCAGAGGGGAACATCACATCCACTACCACTCCCACTACCCGCACGACGGTTCCCGGATTAACCAAAAGATCACCTGCTTGTTTGCGGAGGAAGGCGCCTGGACACCTCCTACCAGGTTTGAATCATTACCGCCTAAGTATACCAAGAGAATCTTAAAGAGGCAAGACAAATCCAAAATTCAAGGAGACATTGGACAAAATCCCCAATGCGTGTATTATCAGGCTGGTAAACGCAACAGGAGAAAAATCATGCCACTGGTAGAAGAGCTAGGTATCGATCTGGGTACGGTCAATGTGCTGGTCTATGTGCGCGGGCGAGGGATTGTGCTGCAGGAGCCTTCGGTCGTCGCCCAACAGATTGACAATGGCGAGATCGTCGCCGTCGGCGAGGAAGCGCGCGCGATGATGGGACGTGCCCCGGAGACCATTCAGGTGCGCCGCCCGCTGCGCGACGGCGTCATCGCCGACTACCGCATCACCCAGAAAATGCTCTACTACTTCATCAACCGCTCCATTGGCAAAACACGGTTGATCAAGCCACGGGTCTTCGTCACCGTCCCCTTCGGCGTCACCCAGGTGGAAAGCCGCGCCGTTCGTGAAGCCGCGCTGGAAGCCGGCGCAGGCCGCGCGTACCTGATCCCTGAACCACTGGCGGGCGCTATCGGAGCCGGGTTGCCGATCCATACGCCCGGCGGGCATATGATCGTCGACCTGGGCGGCGGCGCGAGCGAGGCAGCGGTGCTCTCTGTCTACGGTGTGGTGACTTCAGCCGCCATCCGCGTGGGCAGCGTGCGCATGGACGAAACCATTGCCGCCTACGTGCGGCGCAAATACAACCTGATGCTCGGCCTGCCGAGCGCCGAAGAAGCCAAAATCCGCATCGGCTCGGCCATCCCCACCGACGACAGTATACGTATGGAGGTTCAGGGCCGCGATCAGGTGACCGGCTTGCCACGCAGTGTCGAAATCACCACCGACGACATCGCCGAAGCCCTGGAAGAACCGATTACCCTCATCATCAACATGGTCAAAGGGGTGTTGGAACGCACACCACCGGAACTGGCGTCCGACATCATCGACCGGGGTATGACGATGATCGGCGGCGGGTCGCTCCTGCGCAACTTCGACCAGCTCCTGACCCAGGAAACCGGGGTACCGGTCTATGTCGCAGACGCGCCGATGGCGTGTGTGGCGGTCGGCGCGGGCAAGGCGCACGCCCTGCTCCCCTACCTGCAACGAACACTCTCTAAGCTGTAAAGCGGTTAGCCGTCAGCGATCAGCCTTCAGCGATCAGCCTTCAGCTTGACACGCTCAAAGCCCCGTCCCGGGGCTTTTTGTGCGCATTTCACCATCCTTCTCGGTGAGTGCTTACAACTTTTGGAGGGGTTTTGTGGTATAATGACTGGGTCAACAATGACCCTGGTCAAAATTGACCCCGGTCATATATATAGGGAGAGGCGCTCCGATGAAGAAAGTTGTATCGTGGGTCATCATCCTTGCCTTGATCGGCGGAGGGATCGCCGCGTATTTCTGGTGGCGCGGGGAACAGGCAACAGCGCAGCAAAGCAGCGACGTTCTTCGCACTGAGCAGGTGACACGCGGCGATCTGAGCATCACGGTCGTCGCTAGTGGCAACATCGCCGTCAACAACAAACTCGATCTGCGCTTCGACAGCAGTGGGATCGTCGATCGCGTGTATGTCCAGGTCAATCAGCGGGTACGGGCCGGCGAAGCGCTGGCGCAACTGGTCACCACAGATTTGGAGCGGGCCGTACAACAGGCAACCATCGCGCTGGAACAGGCAAAACTCAACCGCGATCTCCTCACCAAACCGGTGGCCACCGAGGATGTGGAACTGGCGCATCTGAACGTCCAGAGTGCGGCGCAGGCGCTCGAAGTCGCGCGCATCGGCAAGCAGACGGCGCAGGCCGACGCCAACGCGATGATCGTCCAGGCGCAGCGCGCCCGTGAAAGCGCCTACAACGATTACACCAAGCAACAAAGCGAAAACGCGCGCCTCAGGTTCGAAAGAGCCGAGGAGCAGGAATACATCGCTAAAAAGAATGCCGAGGTCACGCAGGAACAAGCGCAGGCACAATGGTTGGCAGCTTACACTCGTTACCAGCAGGCCACCGAGAGCCTACACAAGCTCGAAGAAGGCCCCACCGAGCAGCAGGTGCGCCAAGCCGAGCTGCAAATCGAACAGGCCGCTTTGAACCTGGAGCAGGCGCAAGCCCGGCTGGCCGAAGCGCGCCTCACTGCCCCCTTTGCCGGCCTGATCGCGGCAGTCAACGTGCAAGAGGACGTAGCAGCCCCCCCCGGCACGGCTGCGTTTACCCTGGTGGACGATTCACAGTTCTACGTCGAGGTGACGGTAGATGAGATTGACATTGGCAAGGTCAGCGTCGAGCAGAAAGCAGAGGTGACGCTGGACGCCTACCCGGATCGCAGCATCGACGGCGTCGTCGAGAGTATCGCACCGGGCGCGCTCAACCTCGGCGGTATCATCTCATATCGCTTGCGGGTGCGGCTACCTTCTCCCCCCTCTGTCCCTCCCGATAGGGAGGATGAAAGGGGAGGAACGATCCGTGACGGCATGACCGCCAGCATCGTGATCTACACCGAAACAATCAAGGACGCCCTGCTTGCGCCGAACTGGGCGGTGCGGGCGGATCAATCCACCGGAGAAACTGTCCTGTACTGTTATGTGTTGGGCAGCGACGGTGTCCCAGAACGCCGCGCCATTACCAGAGGGCGTTACAACGAAACATATACCGAGATTCTTTCCGGCCTACAAGAAGGCAATAGTGTGGCCCTGGTCACCGAAGAGCGCGATCTGCTCAATCTGATGATGTCTGGCGGTCAATGACAGTCCGAATTAGAAATCAGAAGTGAGAAATTAGAACTATGAAGAAAGTGATAACGTGGATCATCATCCTGGCCGCCATCGCGGGCGGGGTGTGGGGAGTGTTCTGGTGGCGAGAGCAGCGCGCGCAATCGCGAAGCGCGGCCGGCGACGTGTTGCGCACCGGACAAGTCACGCGCGGCGAGCTGGTCATCAGCGTGCCAGCCAGCGGCAATGTCGCCGTCAATGGCAAGGTCAACCTCAGCTTCAAACTGCCGGGGAACGTCACTGCCGTCTCCGTGGCCGTGAGCGATCAGGTCAAGGCCGGGCAGGAATTGGCGCGGCTGGACACCGCCAATCTCGAACGGGCCGTGCGGCAGGCGGAAATCACCCTCGAACAGGCGCGGCTCAACCTGGAAACCCTGCAAAAACCTGCCACCGAAGAGGACATCCGTCTGGCGGAATTGGCCATCCAGAACGCAGCCCAGGCCCTCGAAGTGGCGCGCCTCAGCAAGGAAGCGGCGGAAGCGCAGGCCAGCCTGAGCATCCGTTCGGCCCAGGACGCGGCTGACAAAATGGAAGAGGCGTATGAAGGCGCTGTCGACCGGTTGGATCAAATGGGATTGCCGCTCTCTTACGCCGCCGGCGTCACTGCCGCTTATATGGAAGCCGAAGGCAACGTTGGCATCACGCAGGTCAAGGCCGAATACCAGCTTCAACAGATTCGCAGTCAATGGCTATCCGCCTACCAGTCATACCGGCAGGCACAGGAAAATCTCGCCAAGCTACAAACCGGGCCTGACGCCGATAGAATTCGCCAGATCGAATTGCAGATCGAACAAGCGCAGTTGAGTTTGGAGCAGGCGAAAGATAATCTGAACAACGCCAGCCTCAGCGCCCCCTTCGACGGCGTCGTCGCTGCAGTCAATATCCAGGCGGGGACTGCCGCGCCTACGGGCCTGCCGGCGATCACGCTGCTGGACACCTCCGAATTGTACATCGAGGTCAGCGTGGATGAAATCGACATCGGCAAAATCGCCGTAGGGCAGCCGGCGAGCGTCACCGTGGATGCGCATCCGCAGGCGGCCTTGCGCGGCACCGTCGAGCGCATCGCCGCGACCCCCACCAACGTGGGTGGCGTCATCGCCTACAAACTGCGCGTGAAGCTGGCCGATACCGGTGGGCTGCTGGTTCTGGACGGCATGACGGTGAGCGTTCTCATCCAGACGGACACCATCAGCGACGTGCTCCTCGTTCCCAACTGGGCCGTGCGCACCGACCAAACGAGCAGCGAAACCTATGTTTATCGTATGGTGGACGGCGTTCCCGTGCGCACGCCGCTCACCACCGGCGAGCGCAGCGACACCCACACAATTGTCACTGCCGGCCTTCCAGAGGGCGCAACCGTGGCGCTGGTCACAGAGACGCGCAACCTGCTGGAGATGCAGGGGCCACCTTCTAGGGGACGGTGAGAGGACCTATGACTAACGAACAGGCAAAACGCTCCCCCATCGTCATCTGGATCAACGACATGCACAAAGTCTACAAAATGGGCGAGAACGAAGTCCACGCGCTACGGGGTGTCTCACTCGGCGTGAATCAGGGCGAAACCGTGGCGATCATGGGGCCGTCCGGCTCCGGCAAATCGACGCTGATGAACATCCTGGGCTGTCTGGACCAACCGACGTGGGGCCAGTACACGCTCGACGGTAAAGACGTTAGCAAGATGAGCGAAAACGACCTGGCGGCGGTGCGCAATCGCAAAGTGGGTTTTGTGTTCCAGAGTTTCAACTTGCTGCCGCGCACGACCGCGCTGGACAATGTGATGCTGCCCCTCGTCTATGCCGGGGCCAGCACACGCAAACGCCGCGAGCGCGCCAGGGAGGTGCTGGAAGCTGTGGGATTAGGGGATCGGATGCATCATACGCCCAATGAGCTTTCCGGCGGGCAACAGCAGCGCGTGGCCATCGCCCGCGCGCTGGTCAACGAACCGGCGATCATCCTCGCCGACGAGCCGACCGGCAACCTGGACAGCACCTCGGGCCAAGAAGTGATGTACATCCTTCAACAGCTCAACCGCGAACGCGGCATCACGATCATTCTGGTGACACACGACCCGCGCATCGGCCATCACGCGCAGCGCATCATCCACCTGTTCGATGGCAAGGTGCTCAAAGAGGAAATTGTGCCCGAACCTATCCTGGCCCAGAGCGTGCCTGATCAGGATTCGGCACCAGCGCAGGAGGACGTTCCAGCGCAGGCGCAGGAGGAGGCGGGATGAAATTCTGGGAAAGCCTGCGCCTGGCGCTCAAGGCGCTCGCGGCCAACAAAATGCGCGCCGCCCTGACGATGTTGGGCATCATCATCGGCGTTGGCGCGGTCATCACGCTGATGTCGGCGGGTGAGGGTGTGCAGGCTTACATCACCAAGCAGTTTCAGTCCATCGGCAGCAACCTGTTCTTCGTTATTCCGGGATCGTTCGATCAGGAGTTGCGCCGCCCGGCATATTTGACGATGAAAGATGCCGAAGCGCTGCACAATGTAGCGGACGCCCCCCACGTGTTACGCGTCGCGCCGACGCTCCAGGGGTCCGCGCGAATTACGACGCCCGGCAAAGATCGTACTGTGGATGTCACCGGCGTCACCGAGGATTACGCTGCGGTGCGCGACTGGGCAACGGCAGCCGGCGTTTTCATCACGCCGGGAGACAACCAGGGACAGGCGCGCATCACCGTTTTGGGCAAGAAGACCGCCGATTACTTTTTCCCCGACAGACCAGATCCGAGTGGAGAGGTGATCCGCATCAACGGCATGCCGTTCCGTGTCGTGGGCGTGATGGCAGAACGCGGTGGGGGGAGCAGCTTCCGCAGCGAAGACGAGGTCATTTTCATCCCGTTGAATACGGCACTCAGCCGCATCTTCCCCCGCCGAACGAACACAGGCGAACCGCGCCTGACGTTCATCTACGTGCAGGCCGTTTCCGAGGATCGGGTGAACGCCGCCATCGAAGAAGTTTCGCAGATTCTGCGGCAGCGGCACCGCATCGCGCCCGGTGATCCAGACGACTTCACCGCCATCAGCCAGTCAGAGATTATCGGCACGTTCCAGCAAATCACAGGCGTGCTCACGGTTTTCCTGGGAGCCATTGCCGGCATCAGCCTGCTCGTGGGCGGGATCGGGATTATGAACATCATGCTCGTCTCCGTCACCGAGCGCACCCGCGAGATCGGGCTGCGCAAGGCAGTGGGGGCGCGCAGAAACGACATCCTCTTACAATTTTTGACCGAGGCCGTGATGCTCTCATTGGTCGGCGGGATCATCGGCATCTTGCTTGGGGCAACCGGCGCGACGATTGTCTCCTACGTGTTGCGCAACGAAGGCTTCCGTGCTATCATCACGCTCAACGCCGTGCTGCTGGCGACGCTGTTCTCCGCTGCGGTCGGGTTGTTCTTTGGCATCTACCCTGCGCAGCGCGCCGCGGCCCTCAATCCCATCGATGCTTTGCGTTATGAATAAGCATCGGTTCTGGAGATGAATCCTGGCGCAGCGCGAGACTTTTGTAGTCCTGAGAAAGTGCGCTATAATATTCTCATACTAACCTGATTGGTTTGAGAACGGCTCCAGCTGTCCGCGAACCAGACAGGACATTTGGAGAGATACCTATGCACACCACGTCGACCATCGATAAGTTGTATGCCGCCCTGGAAAAACATCAGCGCCAGCTCGAAGCACTCCGCAGTGTCAGTTTACGCGTCACACGCAGTCTGGATTTAGAATGGGTGATGCAACAGGCCGTAGAAGCCGTCTGCACCGTGCTGGGCGTCGAAGCCGCAGCCATCAGCGTAGTCGATCCCGACCGCGAAGAGCTGGTCATCCGCGCCCAACGCGGGATGAAGGCGTTTGCCCACGAGCCGGTCCATCTGCCCAAAGGCGTCGGGCTGGCCTGGGAAACGTTGTTGAACCACGAGACGATCATCATCGAATCGTGGGAAAACGAACCACGCCTGGCCACACCCGCGTTTCTGGATGAGCACATCAGCAGCACCATCCTCGTGCCGATGTTCATCAATAGCGACCCCATCGGTGTGCTCAGCGCCATGACGCGCACCAACCACACGTTCACGCCTGATGAGCAAAACATGATTGCCGGCATCGCCGATCAGGTCGCGGCGGCGCTGCTCAACGCGCGCCTGCACGAGCAAACACGCCGGCAATCGCAAGAGCGAGCCTTTCTCTTCAGCCTGGCCACGACCATCGCGCCGCTTCACAATGTCACGCAGGTGGCGCAGACGGCGCTGGCCCACACCCTTCAGTATCTCGGCTGGCCTAACGGTGTCTTTCTCGTCGTCGAGGAAACCAACATCGAGTTACTGCCTTTGGCGCAGGCAGGAGACACCGATGCAGTGCAGGCCCTCATTATAGATACACGCGCCCTCACGCGCCTTCCCGAAAACTCACACACACTCATATGTAGCACCAACGGCGATAAGCCGGGGTGTACCCTGCACATCCCTTTGCAGGCCCGCCAGCATACCCTGGCCTGGCTGGCACTGAACACGTCTGAACAGAACATCTGTCTCCCGGAGCACCTGCGCGAAGCCCTGGTCGCCGAAGGGATTTATCTGGGTATCGCGTTGGAAAACATCCAGCTTTACCAGAAAATGATAGAGCGCGAACGCGGCAACAGCGTGCTCTATCAGATGACCCGCGCCATGACCGGCTATGATCTGCCGCAGATGTTGCAACAAATGCTTGAAGAATTGGTCAAAGGCATTCCTTACGAAGCTGCTGAGATTATGCTGACCGAATACCCCCTTCAGGTGTTGCTTATCGAGCATACCTTGACGCCAGAGCAACTCACCGAGATTGAATCCCATATGTATGCCTTTCTCGACGTGCCCGAACATATCGCCCAAAATCGTGTTGTCATCCAAAATGGTCAAGCCCCCCTCGACCCCGCGCGTCCTCTTGCTTATCTCGAAACGCCGATTGTGCAAGGCGAACGTACCATAGGCGGGATCATCCTCGCCAGACACGAGCCGTTTACCGCACACGAACAACGCCTGCTCTTTATCACGGCTTATCAGTTAGGGAAAGCGATCATGGCGACGCAACTTTTCCACCAGGCGCAGGAACAGGCCGACCAGCTCGAGGAGATCACCCATTTGTTGCGAGAACAAGAAATTCAACGCATCCATATCTTCGACGACCTGGCGCGGGAATTGCGCAATCCGGTGACGTTCATCCAGAGCTATCCCGAACTGCTGCTGGATGGCGGACTTGGCCCCCTCAACGAAGCCCAAAGCAAGGCCCTCACCAGCATCCAGGAACATGCTCAGCTTCTAGCGCAGCTGGTGCGCGATCT
>MTKY01047060.1_pt1 | contig 17716 bp, 15 predicted proteins | sample 1042731 | NCBI WGS metagenome assembly MTKY01 (sample SAMN06212206, study PRJNA360538) | anaerobic digester metagenome | biome: Wastewater treatment plant; material: sludge; isolation source: anaerobic digester fed with sludge from wastewater treatment plant | place: Denmark: WWTP Soeholt ... | reverse complement strand
ACCTCGATCGTGCGGGTGACGATCTCGATCAGCGGGATGCCGGCACGGTTGTAGTCGACCAGCGAGTAGTCGGCGCCCTGGATGCGACCCGTCGAGCCGCCGACGTGCAACGACTTGCCGGTGTCTTCCTCCATGTGGGCGCGCTCGATGTCAATCCGATATGTCTCGCCCTCCACCTCCACCTCGACATGGCCGTCGAACGCGATCGGCTCGTCGTACTGCGACGTCTGGAAGTTCTTGGGCATGTCGGGATAGAAGTAGTTCTTGCGCGCGAACCGGCACCATTCGGCAATCTCGCAGTTGAGCGCCAGGCCCATGCGGATTGCCGATTCGATGGCCTTGGCGTTGACGACCGGTAGCGCGCCCGGCAGGGCGAGGCATACGGGGCAGGTCTGCGTGTTGGGCTCGGCGCCGAATTCGGTCGGGCACCCACAGAACATCTTGGTGGCGGTGTTGAGCTCGATGTGGATCTCTAACCCGAAAACTGGGTCATAGCGCGTAATGGCTTCATCAAACGGCACAAGGAGCCTAGCCATGTCGGTACTCAACTCATCACCTCCAGTTCAGGAGCCTGGGCAAGCAACGGTCCGTCCCACTTCTCCTCGAGCATCCGCTCGAGCGCAGCACCGGCGTTGTAGAGCCGGTCGTCAGCCTTTTGCGGCGCCAGAAACTGCAATCCCACGGGGAGGTTGTCTTCGTCGGCGAGACCAATCGGCAGCGACAATCCGGGGATGCCGACGAGGTTCGCCGGGATCGTGGCGACATCTTGGAGATACATCGACAGCGGGTCGTCGAGCTTGTCGCCCAGTGCAAATGCAGTCGTCGGCGAGGTCGGCGAGACCAGCACGTCGACCTCAGAGAACGCAGCTGCGAAGTCACGGGCGATCAGCGTGCGTACCTTCTGCGCAGAGCCGTAATAGGCGTCGTAGTAGCCGCTGGAGAGCGCGTAGGTGCCCAGGATGATGCGGCGTTTGACCTCGTCGCCGAAGCCTGCGTCGCGGCTCGATGCCATGACCTGTTCGGCGCTCGGGTCGTCGTTGCCGTCTGGCGGCACACGGACCCCGTAACGCATCGCGTCGAAGCGGGCGAGGTTGCTGCTCGCCTCGCTCGGCATCACCAGGTAATAGGCAGCGACGGCGTGCTCGAGGCTCGGCAACGAGACCTCAACGACCTCGGCGCCGGCGCCGGTCAACAGTCCAACCGCCTCATCGAAGCGCGTCCGCACGCCGGGCTGGAACCCGTCGCCGCCCAGCTCGGTGATGATGCCGACCTTGAGGCCCTTGACGTCGGCGCGGCGAGCGGCGGTGACCACCGCTGGCACTGCCTCGTCGATGCTTGTCGAATCGCACGGATCGTGGCCACCGATGAGCTCGTGCAGGAGGGCCGCGTCGAGCACCGAGCGGGTGACCGGGCCGGCCTGGTCGAGGCTGCTGGCAAGGGCGACGAGTCCGTAGCGGCTGACCCCGCCGTACGTCGGCTTCACGCCCACGGTGCCCGTCAGTGCACCGGGCTGGCGGATCGAGCCTCCGGTGTCGGTGCCGATCGCGAGCGGCGCTTCGAATGCCGCGACAGCAGCGGCCGAGCCACCGCCCGAGCCACCAGGGCTGCGGGTCGTGTCCCACGGGTTGAAGGTCGGCCCGTATGCGGAGTGCTCGGTCGACGAGCCCATTGCGAACTCGTCCATGTTGGTCTTGCCGAGGATCGGCAGTCCGGCGGCCTTGATGTGCCGGGTGATCGTGGCGTCGTACGGCGGGATCCAGCCTTCGAGGATCTTCGAGCCGCAGGTCGTCGGCAGACCGGCCGTCGCGACGATGTCCTTGACCGCGATCGGCACACCGGCGAGGGCGTGCAGCTTCTCGCCCTCGTTGCGACGTGCATCGATTTCGGCAGCGGTGGCGAGAGCACCCTCGGCATCGACGTGCAGGAATGCATGGATCGCGCCGTCGACCGCGGCAATGCGGTCCAGGTGCGCCTGGGTCGCCTCGACCGAGGAAACGCCGCCCGACGAAAGGGTTTGCGACAGCTCGTCGGCCGACATCTGTGTCAGGTCACTCGTGCTCATTCGTCACCCAGTATCTTGGGCACGCCGAAGCGTCCCTGGTCCGAGGCCGGGGCCATCGCAAGCGCCTCGTCCTGGGTGAGGCTTGGGCGCACGACGTCGTCGCGGAACACGTTGTTGACCGGGACCGGGTGGCTCATGGCTTCCACGTCATCTCCTGCGGCCTGCTGCACTGCGGCGACGTACTCAAGGATCGACGGGAGCTCGGTGACGAGGTGGTCGAGCTCGGCGTCAGTCAGCTCGATGCGCGCGAGGCCAGCGAGGTGGGCGACGTCGCCGCGTGAGATGCCCAGGGGCTCAGACATACAGTTCCTTGACGTGGGATTTCGGGGGTACCGAACCATCGTAGTGAGTGCGCACGACCTGAAAGGATGCTGGCATGACCTCTGAGCGAATCTTCCAGTTCAGCAACGGCCGCTACACCTTCGACGTGATCGACAGCGGCCCACTTGACGGCACCCCGGTCGTCCTGCTGCATGGCTTCCCACAGCGCGCGGCTGCGTGGAAATCCGTCGCCGACCACCTGCACGAGCGTGGGCTGCGCACGTATGCACCAGATCAGCGCGGCTACTCCCCCGGCGCCCGCCCACGTACGCGCTGGGGCTATCGCGGCTCGCAGCTGAAAGCCGACATCCTGAAGCTGATCGCCGACATCGGTGGACCGGTTCACCTCGTCGGCCACGACTGGGGCTCCGCCGTCGGTTGGGCCGTCGCTGGCCACGCCCCCGATCTCATCTCCTCCTACACGGCTGTCTCGGTTCCGCACCCCGCCGCATTCATGCGTTCGATGCTAACCAGCAATCAGCTGCTGAAGTCGTACTACATGGGTATCTTCCAGCTTCCCCTCGTCCCCGAGCTGGTGTTGAAGCAGCATTCCGCAGGCAAGGTGCTGCGCAAGGCCGGAATGACCCGCGAGATGGTCGCGACCTTCAAGACCGACATGGTCGAGTCCGGCGCGCTGACCGGTGGTCTTGGTTGGTACCGCGGGCTCCCGTTCACCTCGCCTGGCGAGATCGGCGACAAGATCACGGTGCCGACAACGCTGGTGTGGAGCTCAGACGACGTTGCGCTTGGGCGCAAGGGCGTCGAGCTCACCGAGCGGTATGTGTCTGGTCCGTATGAGCTTGAGATCTACGAAGGTCTGACGCACTGGCTGCTCGACGAGGCGCCTGAGCGGCTCGCCGCGAGCATCGCAAAACGCATCGGCGTCTAGTCCGGAGCCGGTGCGAGGTGTGCGTGCACCTGCGACACCGCTGCAGCACCTTCGCCGCTGGCCGAGGCAACACGCTTCATCGAGCCCGAACGGACATCACCAGCCGCAAAAATCCCGGGAACCGTCGTCTCCAGCGGGGCTGGCGGCAATCCGTCAACCCACATCGCCTTGGGGACATCGCGTCCTGTCAGGATGAAGCCGTTCGCATCGCGAGCGAGCTCGTCGGGCAACCAATCACATCCCGGCTCGGCACCGAGCAGCAAGAACAAACCGTCTGCGGAAAGGCGCTCGACGCTGTTGGCCTCCAGGTCAATCCACTCGAGGCGACCTTCACCGCCGCCGCCGACGATGCGTGAGCCGGTGCGCACGGTGATCCCGCGATGAGTCGCAATCTCATCGACGAGATAGGCCGACATTGTCTCCTCGAGCGTCGGGCGGCGTACGACGATTGTCACGCTGCGGGCAAACCGGGCGAGGTGGATCGCTGCCTGGCCCGAGGAATTTCCGCCTCCGACGACGAACACGTCGCGCCCTTCCATCTCCCGCGCCACGCTAGTCGCAGCCCCGTAATGTACGCCAAGCCCGACCAGGTCCTCGATCGCGGCGACACCGAGCCGCCGATAGCGGACGCCACACGCGATCAGCACCGAGCGCGTCCTTATGACACCGTCACCATAGGAAACGTCGAGCACGTCGCCGGCGACCAATCCGTCCACGGCGCGACCCAGATAGATGCGGGCGCCGAAGCGGGTGGCCTGCAGACGCGCTCGGAAGGCGAGGCGCATACCGGAGATCCCTCGTGGGAAGCCAAGATAGTTGCGGATCATCGAACTCGTACCGGCTTGCCCGCCAACTGCTTCGGACTCGAGCAAGACGGTCTGCAAACCCTCCGACGCACCGTAGACCGCTGCTGCCAGCCCCGCCGGGCCTGACCCGATCACCAAAAGATCGGCAATGTAGTCATCGCCGAGATCGGCCGGCGATCCGTAGAACGTCGTCGCCACGAGGTTCTCATGTGCGCCGCCAATGGCCGGACGACCGAACGCCTTGACGATGGGGAGTTTCGCGTCGCCTCCAAGCTCGGCCAGGAGTTCGCGCCCGACCTCGCTGTCTGGTGGATACCGGGTCCACGGCGCACCCATCCGGTCGAGGAAGTCGCGGATCCCGATGAACGCGAGCTGGTTCCCATCGGTGACGATCCTCACACCCGCGACCTCAGACGTTGCCGTGGACGTCGCCCACTCCGACAGGTATTCAGCGATTGCGGTATGGAACTCCTCGTCGCGCGGTCCCTGCGGGATGATCAGGTACGTGTCGAGCCGCCCCACCGCCAGCGCCGGTCGCAGTGCCTCAAGCGACTTCTGAAACGACCCGAACGGTGTCAGGACGATCCGCTTGCTGCTCGGCGAGACGGTGCGCAGCACGTCAAGGACGTCGACCGCGTCGATGTCGAGGTCAATGTCGACTCCTATCAGCGCGATGGGCTGCCCCCCGGCGATCAACGATGCTGCGTAGTCAGTGATACGGAGGACATCTGTGACGACCCGTATGTCGTAGTCGCGGCCGTAGCGGTTGGCGAACTCCTGATCGAAGACTGCGCAGCTCTCATCGGTTGCAACCAGCAAGATCACGGGTCGCGGTCGCGGCAGCTCGGTCATAGCCAGAAAGTACCGGACCGGCCGACGGGGTCTAGGCCGCTGGCGACGGCCGCAACCTCAGGATTCGCGGTGTCGCCAGACTGCTCAATGCATCCTGCAGGAGTCGCGCGACGAGCTCAGGAGCAAGCCCGAGGACATCAGCGGCCCGCCGGTACGTATGACCGCCGTACCTGCAAAGACCGAGCGCGGCACGCTGGTCGGCCGGAAGACCGTGTATCTCGTGCAGCATCTGCGCCCTCGTCGACCTCCCCGCCGGCTCACCTGACAGAGCGGGGCTTCCCCATCCAATCCAAGCGACATAGACGCCGGACGAGAGCTCTTGGAGCGAGCTTGGCCCGAGTCCGTACGTCATGATCGCCTGGACAACCAGTTCCTGTGCCAGCTCGGTGTCGTCGGTGAGAACCGTGGCTAGCAGGTGGAGCTCCTTCCCGTACGCCTTGTAGGTCGATGCCGCCGGCCCAGACCGCGCGACCCACAGGCTCCGCCATGGACCTCTGGCACTGCTCGGGATCTTGGTCCCGTGCCGGTCTGTCAGCCTCGTCATGGAGTGCTCCCTTGCCTTCTAGCTCCCACCACCACACTGGCCGCGAGACTCGGAAAGCGGAAGACCGAAACCTATGCATTGCTGCGGTCCAGCTCGACCCCTGGAGGGGGCACAAACCACCCCATGTGACCCGCATGCTGTCATGGTGGACGTAGGGATGGATCCGAACGCTTCTACCGAATGGGCAACCGTGACCGCAATCGTGTGGACCGAAGCGCCAGCGGGGGACGGTCCAGCCATCAAGCAGGTCAGCGAGCTGCTTGGAGTGCCCGCGCCGACCTTGCGGTCATGGGAGCGGCGCTATGGGATACCCATGACCTCGCGAAGTGCTGGCGGCCATCGCCGCTATGCCGAGGACGAGCTAAACCAGATCCGCCTGATGCGTGACGAGATAGCACGGGGCAAACGAGCCGCGGAGGCAGCACTCGCGGTCAGGTTGCTGCTCGATCAAGCCAACCCCGGCCACAGACGAATCAACCAAATTCTCGTTGGAGCTGAGCAGCGGGACTCAAAGACGATCCGCGCACTTCTTGACGACGCGCGAGAGTCGATGAGCTTGGGCGCAGCCATCGATGAAGTGCTCATGCCGGCACTGCGACAGATCGGCGCCTGGTGGGAGATCGGGCGTTGTGATGTCCCGCAGGAGCGCATCCTGACCGAAACCTCTCGCGGCTGGCTTGCACAGCTGACGGCGTTCATGCCGTTGGACACGTACGAGCCGCCGATCCTGTTGGCCTGTGGGCCGCGCGACATGCACACGGTCGGCCTTGAGGCATTGGCAGCGCTCCTGGCGGAGCAACGACGAGGGAGCCGCGTCCTCGGGGCTCAGACGTCCGAGCTGACGTTGGTGACTGCTACCAGAGCGACCGCTGCTGCCGCAGTAGTCGTGGTCTCGCAGCTGCGTACTCACCGTCGGGTCGCTGTTGAGTCCCTGCGTGCTGCTGACGCGACGGGGACGCCTGTGTTCTACGCCGGAAATGCTTTCGCATTCGAGGGAGACCGCCGCGACGTTCCGGGGACATACCTGAGCGACACGTTTTCTGTTGCCACCCGCACCATTCTCAACTCGCTGCACGCCAGCACTCCTCACATGCCCCAGCACGTTGCCTGACCCACTGGTCCTAGGCTGCTCAGATGACCAACCAACCCGCCATCGGCGCACGAGACCTGATCGCGTTCGTGTGCGAGCTCGTCATGCTGGTGCTGCTGGTCGCGGCCGGTCACGGCATGGCATCAGGCTGGCGGGGCTGGGCTTTTGGGCTCTTCCTGGCATTGGTCGCGATCGGGATCTGGTCGCAGTGGATGGCGCCAACGTCGTTGCGTCGACTTTCGAATCCGCAGCGGTTCATCGTGCAGGTCATGCTGTTCATCGCCGTGGCGCTGTATGCGGCCGCGGGGGGTCTTGCCTGGTGGGGCGTCGGCTTCGCCGTCATCGCGATCGCAGCCTTCGCATCACGCATCCGAACTGATCCGTAGCGGACAGTCCTTGCCTCACCACCCATGAGCGGTGAGGCAATCACCTATCCGCGGCGCTGATCGGTGCGTGGGTCACCGCACAACGGCAGGCGCCTGGTGCTGGTGAACCGACGAGCCTCGCGGTCAACCGGATCGACGAACGACAGCTCGGCGGCCAGCAGCTGTAGCGGACTGTCGAAGTCGTCAACCTCGATGTCGCGCACCGTCGGATAGATGGGGTCGTTGAGGATCGGGATGGCGAGATCGTTCATGTGGCGTCGCAGCTGATGGGTGCGACCCGTGCGTGGCGTCAGCCGATAGATGCCGAGGCCGTCCGACGATGACTCCAGCTCGATCAGCGTCTCGGCGTTCACGTCGGCACCAGCCACCACCTCGACCTGCCAGGAGCCACGGCGCTTCGCGATGTGGTTGCTCACCGTCAGCGGCAGCTTGAGATCTTCGCGAACAGGAGCCAGCGCCCGATACGTTTTCGTGACCAAGGTGTCCTGGAACAGCATCTGATATGGCCCGCGCCAGCGCCGCTCCGTCGCCAGCATCAGCAGGCCAGACGTCACCCGGTCGAGCCGGTGCAACGGCGAGACCTCTGGGAGCCCGAGCTCGTCACGCAGCCGAACGACGACGCTCTGCCGCACATGTCGGCCGCGCGGGATCGACGACAGGAACGCCGGTTTGTCCACGACAATCAACCGTTCGTCGCGGTGAACGATGTCGATCTTGCCCGGCACCTCGACCTCATCGACGAGATCACGATGAAACCAGACGAACGTGTGCGGTTCGTACGGGTCATCCGCTGCAACGGGTCGAAGGTCGTCGTAGACGAAGCGCTGATCGGCGAGCAGTCCATCAATGTCGACCCGTTCCGGCAACCGGTGCCGCAACCACTCGCCAATCGACTCCCACGGTGCATCTTGCACGCGGTCGGGAGTGCGCAGCCATGCCGCACCAAGTCCGTGACGCGGAGGCAGCGGTGAACGGGGCGGCACTCAGGCCATCACGTGCTCAAACATCTGGCGGGCCTTCGGCAAGGAGCTTCTCGAAACCGGCTTCGTCGAGGATCGGTCGACCAAGCTCCTCGGCCTTGTCTGCCTTGGACCCGGCGTTCTCGCCGACCACGACAAAGTCGGTTTTCTTCGATACCGAACCGGAGGCTTTGCCGCCCCGGGAGATGATCGCCTCCTTGACGGAGTCGCGGGTGAACCTTTCGAGCGAGCCAGTCACTACGATGGTCAAACCCTCGAGCGTGCGAGAGATCGACGCGTCGCGCTCGTCCTGCATGCGTACGCCAGCGGCCTTCCACTGGTCGACGATGGCCTGATGCCAGTCGACCTCGAACCACTCGACGACGGCCTCGGCGATGGTCGGCCCCACGCCTTCTGCCGCACCCAGCTGCTCGGCACTGGCATCACGGATCACCTGCATGTCGGCGAACTCCGTGGCCAGGGCTCGCGCAGCAGTCGGACCAACGTGCCTGATGGACAGTGCAACGAGCACCCGCCACAGCGGTTGGGTCTTGGCCTTCCCGAGGTTGTCCAGCAGCGCGATGCCATTGGCACTGAGGACTCGATCGCCGTCTTCGCCCTTCTTGGCGGCTCGCGTGTAGAGCGGGACCTTGAGCAGCTGTGCCTCGTCGAGAGCGAACAGCCCACCCTCGTCGACCAGCACTCCGGCATCGAGCAGCGCAATCGCGCCCTCCCAGCCGAACACCTCGATATCGAACGCCCCTCGTCCGCCGACGTGCGTCAATCGCTCACGCAGCTGCGACGGACACGTGCGGGAGTTGGGGCAACGGATGTCCTTGTCACCCTCGCGGGACGGGGCCAGCTTGGTACCGCACGCTGGGCAGTGCGTCGGCATGACGAACTCGCGCTCGGTGCCGTCGCGCAGCGCGACCACGGGCCCGACGATCTCGGGAATCACGTCGCCTGCCTTGCGGAGCACGACCATGTCGCCGATCAGGACACCTTTGCGCTTGACCTCGTGCTGGTTGTGCAGCGTCGCCATCTGTACCGTCGAGCCCGAGACACGGATCGGCTCCATGACACCGAATGGCGTGACACGTCCCGTACGACCGACGTTGACGGTGATGTCCAGAAGTCGGGTGTTGACCTCCTCAGGGGGGTATTTCCACGCGATCGCCCAACGCGGCGCACGCGAGGTCGAGCCCAGCCGGCCCTGCAGGGCAACCTGGTCGACCTTGACCACCACGCCATCAATCTCGTGCACCACGTCATGCCTGTGCTCGCCGTAGAAGTCGATGAATTCCTCAACTGCCTTGAGGTTTGGCACCACCTTGATGCGGTCGCTGGTGGGCAGTCCCCATGCCTTGAGCGCGTTATAGGCCTCACTCTGCCGTGTGGGTGAGAAGCCCTCGCGGTAGCCGATGCCGTGGCACACCATCGACAGCGGTCGGCTCGCGGTGACCGACGCGTCCTTCATGCGCAGGGTGCCGGCGGCAGCGTTGCGGGGGTTGGAGAAAGGCGTGTTGCCGGCCTCGCCCCACGCCCTGTTGAAGTCCTCGAACGCCTCGGTCGGGAAGAACACCTCGCCGCGGACCTCGACATAGACAGGGACGGGGTGCTTCTTGGAACCCTTGAGCTCGTGCGGGATGACACCGATCGTGCGGACGTTGTTGGTGACGTCCTCGCCGACGCGCCCGTCGCCCCGGGTGACGCCCCGGGTCAACACGCCCTCCTCGTAGGTCAGCGATATGGCGAGCCCGTCGACCTTGAGCTCGCACAGGAACTCGGCGTCGTTGATGCCCTCACGCACGATGCGGGCATGCCAGGATTCGAGCTCAGGGATGCTGAAGGCGTTGTCGAGGCTCATTAGGCGCTCGCGGTGCTCGTAAGCCTCGAATGTCGACGAGATCATGCCGCCGACCTGCTGCGTCGGTGAATCGGGCGTACGCAGCTCGGGCAGCTGGTCCTCTAGTTCTTGGAGCTCACGAATCAGGCCGTCATAGTCGCCGTCGGAGATTGTCGGCGCATCGTCGCGGTGGTATCGCTGGCGGTGTTCGTCGATGGTTTCGGCAAGCTCCTTGTGTCGCTGCCGCAGCTCGTCGTCGGTCGCCATGCTTCGACTTTATCGCCGGGCGGCGACACTCTGTGCGACAGACAACGCCTTGCGTGTCCACACCGGCGAGGCACCTGCCATGCCGCAGGTTGGCGTCACGACCAGCCGATCCGCACACGCCCCGTCGCCGACGCCGAGCTGGTTGAAGAATGTCTCGATTCGCCGTGCAATCTCCGACTCCGAGACCCGCCCGTCCAACGACGGCACCGCCCCCGGCCACAGGTCGACACCATTCTCGAATGCCTCGGCCCAGGCATCCTCGGGCTCCGCGAGGGTGAAATCGAAAGAGATCGCTGTGAACCCTGCACCGGCGAGCAGTGCGACGGGGACATCGTGTGCGCACGAGTGCACGACGGGCCGCGCGCCGGACTCGGTGATTGCGCGGGTGATCATGGTCAAGAGCGCGTCGACCTCCGGCGGCTGGACGCTGCGGTGACGCCCGAATCCACTGGCTGTCGGTATGTCGCCCCTCATGACTGCCACGATCGATGGTTCGTCGATCTGCACAATGAGATCGGCGTTCCCAAAGCGTCGGTGTACGTCGCCGATATGCGTACGCAGGCCCTCCGCAAGCGACTCGGCGATCTCACGCCGAGCACCGTGATCCGCCAACATCTTGTCGCCGCGTGGCCGTTCCACCATCGCGGCCAGCGTCAACGGCCCGGCGACCTGGATCTTGAGCGGTCCGGTGTGTCCGGAAACCAGCTCCTCAACCGTGTCGAGGTCTTGCGCCAGCAGCGATCGAGCTCGAAGGAGATCGGCGCCCTCCCCCGCACCCAGTCGCCAGCCATCGGGTTGCAAGTCGGCTTCGATGCCCTCGAGGACAGCCAGGCCGCGACCGATCATTCCGGCGTGCACACCGCGTGCAGGGAGCTCGGGCACATACGGCAGACCGCCGACCTCACCGAGGACGATGCGGAACGACTCGGCGAAATCCGTTCCCGGCATCGACCCGATTCCAGTTGCTGGTGCCATGTGTGTCCTGTTCTCTGGGTAGGCGGTGCATTGGTCGCCTATCACGGCAAACGGCGGTGCAGGGGTCGCCCAACAGCGAGCTGCAAGGGCGACCAGGTCACCGCCCCCGCCGTGCGATGGGCAACTAACTCACCGCTACCCGGGTGGCGGCGCTGATGGTGGCCGAACCGACGACGCGGGTGCCGTCGTAGATCACGCAGGCCTGACCAGGGGCGATGCCGAACGCCGGATCGTGGAGCTCAACGCGTACGCCGGCATCATCGACAATCACCGTTGCGCGGTGCTCTTCGCCGTGTGCACGCAGTTGCACGGTGCACTCGAGCGACTCAGTTGGCGCCGCGCCACACCACAGTGGCTTGATCGCTTCGAGGAAGTCGACGCTGAGGTGTTCGCGGGGACCGACCGTGACCGTCCCACTGACCGGCTCGATGTCGAGCACGAAGCGGGGCTTGCCGTCATCGGCGGGGATGCCGAGGCGCAGGCCACGACGCTGGCCGATCGTGAACGCGAACGAACCCTCATGCTCGCCGACCACCGCGCCCGCCTCGTCAACGATCGTGCCGGGCTTGGCGCCGAGCTTGTCACCGAGCCACCCGGCGTTGTCACCATCGGGGATGAAGCAGATGTCGTGGCTGTCAGGCTTCTGCGCGACCTGGATACCGCGCGCAGCCGCCTCGGCACGAATGACGTCCTTGGTCGTGTCGCCGAGCGGGAACAGCGAGTGCGCCAGCTGCTCCTGGGTCAGCACTCCGAGCACGTACGACTGGTCCTTGCCCATGTCGATCGCGCGATGCATCTCGATCGTCCCGTCGTCGGCCGCCCGCAGCTGTGCGTAGTGACCCGTCGCCACGGCATCGAAATCCAACGCCACGGCACGGTCGAGCACAGCGGCGAACTTGATCTTCTCGTTACAGCGCAGGCACGGGTTGGGGGTGCGACCAGCGGCGTACTCGGCGATGAAGTCGTCGACCACCTCGTCGGCGAATTCCTCGCTCATGTCCCACACGTAGAACGGGATCCCGAGCTCGTCGGCCGCGCGGCGGGCATCGCCAGCATCCTCGATCGAGCAGCAGCCGCGGGCGCCGGTCCGGTACGAACGAGGGTTGCGGCTCAACGCAAGATGCACGCCGGTGACGTCATGCCCGGCGTCGACCGCGCGCGCAGCGGCGACGGCCGAGTCGACGCCACCCGACATGGCGGCGATGATCCTCATGAGCGCCTCCGGCGCAGGGTCCTCATGAGTTTGTCCGTACGAGGGCAGCACGCTTGGCGCGTTCGTGCACGGCGGGCAGCGCCGAGATCAACGCGTCAACATCGGCCTCGGTCGAGGTGTGACCCAGGCTGAAGCGCAGGGAACCACGGGCAGCGACATCGTCGTAACCCATCGCGAGGAGCACGTGACTCGGCTGCGGCACGCCGGCATCACAGGCAGAACCCGTCGAGCACTCGATGCCCTGCGCGTCCAAGAGCATCAGCATCGCATCGCCCTCGCAGCCGGGGAACGTCACGTGCGCGATGTTGGGCAGTCGGTGATCGGCTCCGGGCAACGGGTCACCGTTGATGATCGCATCGGGCACGACCTTGAGGATGCCGTCGACCAGTCGCTCTCGCAGCTTCTCGATCCGAGCAACTGTCTCGGCCTGTCGGCTGACGGTGACGTCGACGGCGGTCGCAAAGGAGGCGATCAGCGCAACACCGATCGTGCCGGATCGCAGGTCGCGCTCCTGCCCGCCCCCGTGCAACAGTGGCGTTGCCTCGATCTCGCGACGAATCAACAGTGCACCGACGCCGACGGGCCCGCCGAGCTTGTGCGCCGTGATCGTCATGGCATCAAGGCCGCTGGTGGTGAAGTCGAGCGGCAGGTAGCCAGCCGCCTGAACCGCGTCGCTGTGCACGGGGATGTCGTACGCATGGGCGATGTCGACGACCTCGGCGATCGGCTGCACCGTGCCCATCTCGTTGTTGGCCCACATCGTGGTGATGGCCGCTACGCGGGATGGAGCAGCTTCCACACTCGCCTTGAGCTCGTCGACCAGGATGCGGCCGGCACCGTCGACGGGCGTCATGTCGACCTCGGCACCCTCGTGCTTGGCGAGCCATGTGACCGGGTCGAGGAGCGCATGGTGCTCGATTGAGCTGAACAGGATGCGGTTGCGGGCGGGATCCGGTGCGACACGCGACCAGTAGAGACCCTTGATCGCGAGGTTGTTCGCCTCGGTCCCTCCCGAGCAGAACACGACCTCACTGGGTCGCGCACCGAACCTCTCGGCGATCAGTTCGCGGGCTTCTTCGACGGTGCGTCGCGCGGCGCGGCCTGACGCATGCAGCGATGACGCGTTGCCCGTACGAGCGAGCTCTTCGGCCATTACCGCGATCGCCTCGGGGACCATCGGCGTCGTGGCCGCATGGTCGAGGTAGACGGCCTGCTGGGAGCTCTCCATCGCGCTCCAAGAGTAGCCCGGTCACCCACGCCGTAGGGCGTCCGGAGGTCACGGAAGCGGCGCCGCGAGCCCCACCACGCCAAGCAGGAAGCGCCTCCACACGGTTGTGCTCTGCGTCATGCCTTGGCCGTCACGTTCTCGCGCATCTCCGGGATGATCTCCTCGCCGTACACTCGCAGGGTCTCCTCCTTGTTGTCGTGCTGGAGGTACCCGGCGAACTGGTCCACACCGATCGCCTGCAGTGCCTTGAGCTTGTCGACGTGATCCTTTGCCGTGCCGAGGATGCAGAACCTGTCGACGATCTCGTCGGGTACGAACTGGGCGTGCGCGTTGCCGGCTCGCCCGTGCTCGTTGTAGTCATAGCCTTCGCGACCCTTGATGTATTCGGTCAACGCCTGCGGCACCTGGGCGGCGTCACTGCTGGACGAGTCGCCGTATTTCGCCACGATGTCGGCGACGTGGTTGCCGACCATGCCACCAAACCAACGACATTGCTCGCGCATGTGCGCCCAGTCGTCGCCGACGTACATGGGAGCCGCGACGCAGAACGTGATGTCGGCGGGATCACGCCCGGCATTGGCGGCGGCCTCTCGCACGGAGCTGATCATCCACGCTGCGATGTCGACGTCGGCGAGCTGCAGGATGAAGCCGTCGCCGACCTCTCCGGCGGCCTGAAGCGCCATCGGCCCGTAGGCCGCAACCCACACCTCGAGCGCCGAACCAGCCGCCCACGGGAACCGGAGGGTCGACCCCTTGTAGGCGACCGAGCGGCAGTTGGCGAGCTCGCGTATGACGTGGGTGGCCTCCCGCACCTCCTTGAGTGTCGACGGTTTGCCGTTGGTCACCCGCACCGCCGAGTCGCCGCGGCCGATGCCGCAGACGGTGCGGTTGCCGTACATCTCGTTGAGTGTCGCGAACACTGACGCCGTCACAGTCCAGTCGCGCGTCGCGGGGTTGGTGACCATCGGACCCACCATGATGCGCCTGGTCTCGGCCAGGATCTGGCTGTAGATGACGTACGGCTCCTGCCAGAGCAGGTGGCTGTCGAAGGTCCAGACGTAGTCGAAGCCATGCGCCTCCGACAGCCTGGCGAGTTGCACCGTGCGCGAGGCCGGTGGGTTGGTCTGCAAGACGACGCCGAAATCCATGATTGTGCCTTCGACTAGATGAGGTATTGCGAGAGTCCGCGCTTGACGTACTGTCCGTGACCCTTCGTTCCGATGTATGCGCCATCGTCGACGACGACTGTCCCTCGCGATATGACCGTGTCTACGTGGCCGTCGATCTCGAAGCCTTCCCACGCGGAGTAGTCCATGTTCATGTGATGTGTCTTGCCGACCCCGATCGAGGTGTGCCCCTTCGGGTCGTAGACGACGACATCACCGTCGGCGCCCGGCTGGATGACACCCTTCTTGCCGTACATCCCGAACATGCGGGCCGGTGTCGTCGAGATCAGCTCGACCCAGCGGGGCAGGCTGATCTCTCCTGTCACGACGCCCTGGTACATCAGATCGACGCGGTGCTCGACCGAGCCAATGCCGTTGGGGATCTTGGAGAAGTCCCCGATGCCCATCTCCTTCTGGTCCTTCATGCAGAACGGGCAGTGGTCGGTCGAGACCATCTGGAGGTCGTTGGTGCGCAGGCTCTGCCACATGTGGTGCTGATGGCCCTCGGCCCGCGAGCGCAGCGGCGTCGAGCAGACCCATTTGGCACCCTCGAAGCCGGCCGCGCCGAGCTGCTCCTCCAGCGACAGGTAGAGGTACTGCGGACAGGTCTCACCGAACACGTTCTGACCCTTGCCCCGGGCAGTCGCGATCTGCTCGACGGCCTGCTTGGCCGAAACATGGACGACGTACAGCGGGGCACCGGTCAGGTGCGCGATCATGATCGCCCGGTGCGTCGCCTCTTCCTCGGCCTGCCAGGGACGCGAGATGCCGTGATAGTAGGGATCGGTCTTGCCGTCCGCGATCATCTGCTGCACCAGGACGTCAATCACGCCGCCGTTCTCGGCGTGCATCATCATCATGGCCCCGTTGGAGGAAGCCTTCTGCATCGCTCTGAGGATCTGGCCGTCGTCGGACAGGAACACGTCCTTGTAGGCCATGAACAGCTTGAAGCTCGACACCCCTTCGGCGAGGAGTTCGTCCATCGCGGTCAGCGAGTCGTCCTGCACGTCGGAGAGGATCTGGTGGAACCCGTAGTCGATTGCACAGTTGCCGGCCGCCTTCTCGTGCCACAGCGCAAACTGGTCGAGGACGTTCTCGCCGGCATACTGCACGACGAAGTCGACGATCGTAGTCGTGCCGCCCCACGCCGCCGCCCTCGTGCCGGTCTCGTACGTGTCGGACGCGAACGTGCCGCCGAACGGCATCTCCATGTGAGTGTGGGCGTCGATACCGCCTGGGATGACGTACTTGCCGGCAGCGTCGACCACAATGTCGACGTTCTGCTCGACCTCAAAGCCCAGCAGAGTCGAGCCCGGCTCGAGCACTGCAGCGATCGTCTCGCCGTCGATCAGGACGTCCGCCGCGCCCGTGCCGGTCGCGTTGACAACTGTGCCGTTCTTGATCAGGGTCTTCATCGCTGCCTCTCGCTGACGATCGATACCATGCTCACGGCCTCGGGATGGAGGTGTAGGACTCGGGGCGGCGATCCCGGTAGAACTGCCAGTCGTCGCGGACCTGACGAATCATGTCCATGTCGAGGTCACGGATGACGATCTCCTCGGAATCCCCGCTGCCGTAGCCACCCATGACGTTGCCCTGCGGGTCGACGAACTGGCTGTTGCCGTAGAACGTGACCGCGAGGTCGCCGTACTCGTTGTCCTCGGTCCCGACCCGGTTGGGCGCGGCAACGAAGTAGCCGTTGGCGCCGGCCGCGGCGGGCTGCTCGATCTCCCACAGCCGATTGGACAGGCCGGGCTTGGTGGCATTCGGGTTGAAGACGATCTCGGCGCCATTGAGTCCAAGCTCGCGCCAGCCCTCGGGGAAATGCCTGTCATAGCAGATGTAGACGCCTATCGGGCCGACCGCGGTATGGAACACGGGATAGCCCAAATTGCCGGGACGGAAGTAGAACTTCTCCCAGAACTTGTCCAGATTGGGGATGTGGTGCTTGCGATACGAGCCCAGGATCGTGCCGTCGGAGTCGACCACGACTGCGGTGTTGTAGTAGACACCCGGCATGTCCTCCTCGTAGATCGGCAAGATCATGACGAGCTCGAGCTCAGCGGCGAGGGCCGCGAAACGCTGCACGATCGGCCCGTCGGCCGGCTCGGCGTAGGCGTAGTACTTCTTGTCCTCGGTGATGCCGAAGTAGGGGCCGTAGAACAGCTCCTGAAAGCAGATGACCTGCGCCCCGTCGGCCTTCGCGTCGCGGGCGAACTGCTCGTGCTTGTCCAGCATCGACTGCTTGTCGCCCGTCCACGTCGTCTGTGTGATCGCCGCCCTGATGACCGTCATGTCGCATCGTCCTCCCTCATCGTTCGCTCACTCTAGGCACGACGACACCACCCGTCCACCATTGATTGCCAGTGCGGTTCACCGGCGATCGCGGGGCCGATCTACCAAAGCCGACCACGACCCCTCGGCCTGACCGGGGATGCGACCTACTATCGATTCATGAGTGACATGACAATCGGGCACTGGCTCGACAACGAGACGTACGTCGGGGGGTCGGGTCGCTTCGGTGACGTGACGAACCCCGCCACCGGAGCGGTCACGGCGCAGGTCGCCTTCGCTGACGAGCACGACGCCGCGCGGGTCATCGCCGCCGCGAGTGCCGCGGCGCCCGGATGGGCTGCGACTTCGCTCGCCAACCGCACCAAGATCATTTTCGCCTTCCGCGAGCTGCTCAACGCCCACAAGTCCGAGCTCGCGGCGATCATCACCGCCGAGCACGGCAAAGTGCTCGACGACGCGATGGGCGAAGTCAGTCGGGGGCTGGAGGTCGTGGAGTTCGCCTGCGGCATCCCCCACCTGCTGAAGGGTTCACAGTCCGAAGGGGTCTCGACCGGCGTGGACATCCACTCCAAGCGCCAGCCTCTCGGAGTGGTCGGCATCATCAGCCCGTTCAACTTCCCGGCCATGGTGCCGATGTGGTTCTACCCGATCGCGATCGGCGCTGGCAACACGGTCGTGGTCAAGCCCAGCGAGAAGGACCCTTCGGCCGTCATGTGGACCGCCGCACTGTGGAAGGAGGCGGGCTTGCCCGACGGTGTGTTCAACGTGCTGCAGGGTGACAAGGTCGCGGTCGACGCATTGCTCGACGCGCCAGAGG
>MTKY01051809.1_pt1 | contig 17734 bp, 20 predicted proteins | sample 1042731 | NCBI WGS metagenome assembly MTKY01 (sample SAMN06212206, study PRJNA360538) | anaerobic digester metagenome | biome: Wastewater treatment plant; material: sludge; isolation source: anaerobic digester fed with sludge from wastewater treatment plant | place: Denmark: WWTP Soeholt ... | reverse complement strand
CATCCTCGACTTCGGCATGCACGCCCCAACGGTCTACTTCCCACTGGTGGTCCCCGAAGCCCTGATGATCGAGCCTACCGAGACCGAAAGCCTCGACTCACTCAACGCTTTCGTGGAAGTGATGCGCACCATAGATGAGGAGTGCCGCCGGAGCCCCGACACCGTTCTAGCGGCGCCGCACAACACCCCCGTCCAACGCCCCGATGAAGTGGCGGCGGCACGGCGGCCGGTGCTGCGTTGGGTCGGTGCCGAGTAGCCGCCTAAGGCTGATAAGCGGTGATGCCGCGTTCCGGGTTGTCGAGCATCGCGGTGAGTTCCTGCCACACTTGGCTCATCCGCTCGTGATCCGCCTGTGAGAGCGGTAGATCTGACCGGGGATCCAACCTGGGGTGCACGGGGAGCACACGGTACTGCGCCGCACCGTTCACGGGCGTTTTCTGCACCCACACGGGAAGGAAACGCACACCTGTGACCGACACTCCCTCTTGATTCTTCTCTATGTCCACGAAGAGCACGATACCCGAGTCGCGATAGCGGTCACGCTGGTTGGATACGAAGTTGCCCAGCGAATAGGCCACGTATGTGGTGAACGGCCGCCCACCGCGCTCCACGGTCAACCGCTGGATGGGCTGCACCACATGGGGATGGGATCCTATGATCACGTCAATGCCCCCGTTGAGCAGCCGGTGCGCAACCTCCCGCTGTCCCTCCGAGGATTGACGAGAGTACTCCTCGCCCCAGTGCAGCACGGCTATCACCAGTTCGGCGCCTTGGGCACGCGCTTCAGCGGCCTGAGCCAACAGGAACTTCGAGTCGATCATGGTTACTGCAAAGGGTTGGCCGTCCGGCAACGGGATACCGTTGAGCGACGAGGTAGCGTTCAAGAAAGCGATGCTGACTCCCCCCACGTCAAACAGTGGAATTGCCATCCGTTCCTCCGGCGAGCGGGCGGAACCCATGTGCGGCATCCCCGCCGCATCAAGGTTGTCGAGCGTTCTGAAGACGCCGCCGGCGCCCATGTCCATGCTGTGGTTGTTGGCCGTGGCCACCAGATCCACGCCCATCTCCCCCATGTCCCGCGCCAGTTCAGCCGGAGTGTTGAACCGCGGGTATCCGCTGTAACCGTAATCGGCGCCGGCCAAACGCGTTTCCAAGTTCACCACGGTGAAGTTGGCGGTTTCCAGGTAGGCCTGAACCGGCGCGAAGATGGGATTGAACTCGTAACCGGCCCCGGTATCGGCGCATTGCACAATCGGCATGTGCATGAGAAAGTCACCGGCGGCGGCCACGGTGATACGCACCAGATCGGCCTCATCAGAAACCAACTCCCGGCCAACGACCTCCGACTCCCCCCCTGAGCCGAGTCCCGAGCCGAGCTTCTGCTGGGCCGCAATGGCAACCAGCGCCCATCGATCCGGGTTTACGTGCAGGTGGACAGGTTTGGAGATCTTCCCTTCGGCGCCGGGCGACGCCTGTGCGGCCTCAATGCTCTTCCGCCCGGCAACGTCCTCAGCCCTAATCTGGTCCAGAAGTCCGCGGCCGGGTCCCCACAGAAAGAGAACCGCCACCAATTCGGCGACAAGCAACACCGCCAAACAGATCTTGCTCCAGCGGCTCATCGAGCCTCATCCTTGCCGGGAGGACGGCTCTGGATGCAGCGGACCCGGGATCGACACGCACGCTGCAGTTGAGGTGGGGCTTTCCCAAACGACCGCGGGAGGAGAGCGCGGGCCCTTCCCAGAACTCTACAGGAAGACATAGCCTGACCCGGCTTCCCCAGGATGTGCGCCGAACTGCGGGGGGCGGAATGGCCCAAAGAGAAAGTGGGCGGCACCGAGGAGATCGGGGTCATAGTGGAACTACTCCTAGCGCCGGCCGAGGCCGCCAATGCAAGCCTGAGGGAACCACATGTCTGAAGGTTGGGAACGATCACGCCGCGCCATCCCCTACACAGGCCTCCGTACCTCTGTATAGTACATTACGATTTATTGCAGCGACTCCCTTGTCCCATGACCAACTTCAACGAGACATCTGACAGCCTCGGTACGCCAAGCGGAGAACCGGACTTCCCTTGGAGCGTCTCCCCCGGCTCACGACGCAGGGCGATTCCCGGCGACACCGGCTCGATACGCTTGTCGCGTTCTGAACGTAGACGCGCCAAGGCAACGAGCCGGGCCGGAGCTATATCGGCGTGGCGACCACGCCTCCTCGATCTGCCCGTTGTGCTCGCTCTCGCCGTGCTCGGTCTCCTTCTGGGGCCGGCAGGGTCTTTGGGCATGGGCCTGTTCGTAACCGCCCAGGGCACCCCTCTTCTTGTATCTCCAGGGACAACAGGCTCGCAACTCGCTCAACTGCGCCACCTGGATCCCCGCTCGGGAGCCAAACTCGATATCGCAGGCGACGTGCGCTCCCCGGGGACAGCCCATCCCGGATCGGTGGAAGTCCTGAACTCGGAAGATTCGCCCAACGCCGTCCTGCGCCACGGGGCGGAACTCGTGGCCGTTGAGGGCCGGGCCATCATTGAGAAGGTGACCCGAAAATCCGAGGACATCCCGTTTCAAACGGTCACTGAAGGAGAGGGTTCGGTAGTGGTGCTGGCCCAAAGAGGCGAACCCGGCGTCCGCGAAACGCTGGTGGGCGTGGGAAGCAAACGCACGGGTGCCAAACTCGTGGCCAAAGACCCCGTGAACACGGTAATTCGCAGGACTTCGGGTCTGGCGTCGGGACAGAGGGCGGCCGCCCTCACTTTCGACGACGGTCCCGACACGGCCACTCCACAAATCCTGACCATACTCGCTCAGAAAGGCGTGCCCGCCACCTTTTTCGTGCTGGGCGGAAATGCGTCGGCCCTGCCGAACATGATCGAGAAGATCCGTGCCGGTGGGCATGAAATCGCAAACCACACCTGGAGCCATCCCGACCTGACCCGTTTGAACGCCGAGGCCATCAAGAAAGAGCTATCCAGAACCTCGGACCTACTCGGAGGTTGTGCGTTTCTCCGTCCCCCTTACGGCAGCTACAACGCAACGGTTACCACTGTGGCCGGGGAGTTGGGCATGCGCCTGGCGCTGTGGGATGTGGACACGCGCGACTGGGAGAGCAAGGACAAGGATGCTATTCTCCGTACATTTCATGCGGAGATCAAACCCGGGGCCATAATCCTCATGCACGACGGAGGTGGTGATCGATCCGCTACGGTCGCCGCACTTCCCATCATGATCGACTGGCTCCTGAGCAACGGCTACGCTCTGACCACGCTGAGTGGCCTACTATAACGCGGCACGAAAACCTACAGGTTTGTTGGAAGCGACTCCGGGGTAGAGACAGTGTGCGCGGTGCAGCGTCTGAAGAAGCGGCACCGGCGCTTGTGATCTGAGGAAGGGAGACCATGGAGCTACTGACGTCTCAGCTTGCCGGCATGCCCGTCATCGCCATCCGCGGCGAGATCGACCACGGCAACGCCTCCGCGCTGAGCTCGGCCATCGACGAGCTGCTCGACACCGAGCAGCGGATTGTGCTGCTGGACGTGGCTCACGTCGACTACATGGACAGTGGCGGCATCTCCGTGCTCTTGTCGGCACTCCGCCGCCTTCGCGACCGCGGGTGGCTCGGCATCATCGGGCCCAACGCCAACGTGAGGCGCCTGATCCAGATTGTGGGTCTCTCGCTCGATACCAGCTTCAAGATCTTGGAGGACGCAGCCGCCGCCGAGCAGGCGGTCAAGGAGACCGCACTCGCATGACGCCGGTGCGCTCGTTCTGCCGCTCTATCGTCGTCGAGCCCACTGCATCACGGCTGTGCGAGATCAGACGCTTCGTGGAGTCGGTGGCGGCAGATCTCACACTCGATGCCGAACGTACTTTCGATCTCAAAGTAGCCGTATCTGAGGCGTGCGCGAACGCCGTGGAGCACTCGAACTCCAGTCACGCGCCCTTGAGCGTCAAAGCCGCTCGCAAAGGGAACCGGCTGGTGATCGAGATCTGTGATCGAGGCGGGTTCAGACTGCCGGTCGCCACCAATGGTTATCAGCGAGACCATCGCGGCCTCGGCCTCCCCCTGATGGTGGCCCTCATGGATGAAGTGCGGATATGCAAGCTCCCCGGCGGTGGGACCAAAGTCACGCTGACCGTGGCACTTCGCGCTCCCGTCATGGCCTGACCCAGCGCTCACGCTCTACACTCCGGCCTCGCTGCCGCAAGCCCCACGGCGAACGCCGCCGTGTGGACCTCCCTCTTCATCGTACAGATTCCATATTCAGGGAGTTGGAGCACTCACTTGACACGGTCCCCTACCTGCAATAGATTTGCAAATAAGACTATGACGCACCACGCCAAACAGACGCTGCAGGATCTCGGGTACCGGCTCACGCCACAGCGCACCATGGTATGGGACGTACTGCGCGAGGACGGCGGCCACCTGTCGGCCGAGGAGATCTGCAGTCGGGTGCGGGAGCGCTTTCCCAACGTTACCCCCTCCACCGTCTACCGCACGCTCCAGTTGTTGGTGGGGCTGAACCTGGTGAGCGAGACATGCCTCGGCTCCGAGCGCCGCTACTACGAAGTGGAGGAAGAGGTGGTGCACCACCACCTGGTGTGCGAACGCTGTGGGCACGTGGAGCACCTTCCCGACGATGACCTGGTCGGCCTAAGGGCGCAACTCGAGACGGAGTTCGGCTTCCACGCCCAAGAGGCCACCGTGTTCGGTATATGTGGTACGTGTTTGGCACAGGAAGAGACTGAAGAAGAGGAGGCGGGGGGCCATGCATATTCCTGACGGTTTCGTGAACCTACCTGTGGCCGCGGTGACAGGCGTCGTTTCCGCCGGGGCCCTCGGCTACTCGCTGAAGAAGGCCGGCAAAGAACTGGGGGAGCAATCGGTGCCCCTGCTGGGTGTGACCGCAGCTTTCGTGTTCGCGGCTCAGATGCTGAACTTCCCGGTAGCGGCCGGAACCAGCGGGCATTTCCTAGGAGCGTTGATGGCCTGCGTATTACTGGGGCCGTGGGCAGGGTTTCTCGTCATTACTGCCGTACTCATACTGCAGGCCCTCCTCATGGCCGACGGTGGCATAACCGCCCTGGGGGCCAACGTCTTCAACATGGCCGTCATTGGGGGGTGGTTGGGGTACGCCGTCTTCGCCTGGCTGCGACGCCTCCTCGGCCGAAGCTCCACCGGTTTCCTGGCGGCGGTGGCCATAGCGTCATGGCTGGCAGTGGTGCTGGCTTCCGCATCATGCGCTCTGCAGTTGTGGATGTCGGGGACGGCACCGCTGCAACTTACGCTGCCTGCCATGGTTTCCGTGCACATGATAATCGGCGTGGGTGAGGCTTTGATTGGAACTGCCGTGCTGGCGGTGGTCCTCAGGGCGCGACCGGACCTCATACGGAGCCTGCCCCCCGCCCTTCGCCGGCCTACACTCGTACCTGAGGCCGCCGGAGGTGCGCCCGGCTCCGCACGCTGGGCTCAGACCCGGAAGGTGGGTGTCTTCGCGCTGGTGGCGCTGGTGGTGGCTCTGGCGCTCGTCATCTTTGTGGCCCCGTTTGCGTCGACCTCGCCCGATGGCCTGGAGAAAGTGGCCGAAGACCACGGCTTCGCCGATACGGCGGCCGAAGAACCCCTGTGGCGCTTCTCGCCGCTACCCGACTACACCGTGCCTGCCATGGGTGAGGGTATATGGAGCACGGCGATAGCAGGCTTGGTGGGCGTTCTGGTGCTGAGTGGCCTGGTCCTGGCCCTCGGCCGGGTACTCAGTCGCGCCTCTCGCTGACCTTGGACCGCGATGGCGGACAACGAACAGCTGCCGCCATCGTGGCTCAACCAACTCGATCCCCGTGCCAAGATAGTCGGGTGCCTCACCCTGGCAATTGGAATCGTGGCCATTCCTAACGGAGCCCTGGGCACGCTGGCCTTGTGCATGGTGCCGGTGTCCTTCCTGGTGGGCGTAGCCCGCCTGCCCTTGCGCCTAGTCGCGCGCCGTTACCTCGGCTTGGCGCCGGTGTTGGCCATGCTCGCCGGGCTCTTGCTGGTGGCCACCTTGATGCCCAACGTGAGATGGTCCCCACACGGCCTCCCCCCCTGGGTCGTCGTAGTGGCCGTGACCATCAAGGCCGTGTTGGCCCTCACCATCATGGTGGTGCTTGTGACCCGAACCTCGTTCGCAGATCTCATCTGGGGATTGCAGGCCTTGCGGGTGCCGCGCCTTCTGCTCGTGATCGTGGCATCCCTCTTCCGATGGGCCGAGACCCTCACCGATGAGCTGGCGCGCATGAGACGGGCGCTCGCCGCCCGCAACTACCAACCCCGCTGGCTGGGAGACGCACCGGCGTTGGGCCACCTGCTGGGCTCGTTGTTCCTGCGCTCGTACGCGCGCAGTGAACGCGTGCACCGAGCGATGCTCAGCCGTGGTTGGGAGGGCGCAACCCCGGCCGTGGCCCGGACCGGACAGGCACCCGTTTTTCGTGTCAGGGATGCGGTCTTCCTGACGGCAATGGCCTGTTCCGGACTACTGGCCCTGCTCAGTGCGCTCGCCATCCTATGACTGCGCCCCACCGGAACGCATCCGTCCACTCCAAGACCCGGGGCGCGTCCGGAGAGACAGGAGCCGTTTCCGTTCCCGCCGCCATTCCCGCGCTTCAGATCACCGGGTTACGCTACACCTATCCCGACGGCACAGAAGCGCTCACCGGTGTCGATCTCACGATGCCGCACGGGGAATCCCTGGCACTAATCGGTCCCAACGGCGCCGGCAAATCCACCCTCGCCCTACACATCCCGGGACTGATCGAGGGGGAAGGAGAGATTAGGGTCTACGGAACCATTGTCGGCCCTAGAACTCTGCGTGAGGTGCGCAGCCGCATCGGTATCGTGTTCCAAGATCCTGAGGACCAGCTGTTCATGCCCACCCTGGAGCAGGATGTGGCTTTCGGCCCTCTCAACCAACGACTTACGCCTGAAGAGGTGGAGAAGCGGGTTGCTGAGGCGCTGCGTGCAGTGGGGCTGGAGGAGTTGTCACACCGCCCACCCAGTCGCCTTTCCTTCGGGCAGAAGAAACGAGCCGCACTGGCCACGGTGTTGGCCATGAAGCCCGATCTGCTGGTGCTCGACGAGCCATCGAGCAACCTCGACCCCGCCGCCCGGAGGTCGCTGGCGGAGTTGCTGGTATCAATCGACGCCACGCGTCTGGTGGTCACCCACGACCTGCCTTACGCGCTACAGACCTGCAGGCGAGTGGCCGTAATGAGTCACGGGCGCATCATCGCAGACGGCCCTGCTCCGCACATCATCGGAGACCGGAAGCTGTTGGCCGCTGCGGGCCTGGAGTGGCCCTTCGGATTCACTATGCATCTGTGAGCCGGCCGGAGGGGGCAGGGGCGCTCGAGCCGCCCCTGCCCCCTCCGGCGGCGTCTCTACTTCCGTTCCGTCCCGCTGTTACTGAGCCGGCGGCGCCGGTGGTGGCGGAGGTGCGGGTGGTGTGGGTGGTGCGGGAGGCGCCGGAGACGGTGCCACATCCCCGGGCGTCTCCGGCACGATTATCCACATGACCAGATACGCGAGTATACCCGCGCCCCCCATGAGCGCGATGATCACCCAGATCACGCGGATGATGGTGGGATCGAACTCGAGGTACTCGCCCAGGCCTCCGCACACCCCGCCGATCATACGATCGGTTCGGGATCGGTAGAGCCGTTTCTGCACTGCCGCCTCCTCAAGTCAGAGGTACGATCCGCTGCTGAAAGCCACAAACCGGGCACTCGAGTACCGTCTCACCGGAATCGAGAACCCGCTGCTCCAGTTGTACATTGCAGTTGGTACAGATACCGGCCGCCATCATGCACTCTGGAGACGTGCACAGGTAAGTCGTTTCGCCTCCGGGGCCTTTCATCACCACTTCCGCCTGGTGCACGTGGCACCGTTCGCAGTTGTGCGGTTCTGCCACGCCGCCTCCTTCCTCACCGTCGATCGGCGATCTGCTCACGGTACAGATCGGCCTTGAACATGACACAATCGGGGTTGATACAGAACCACACCCGGAACGTGTCGCACACGCCGGTAGAAGCACTTCCCGCACCACCGGTGCGCTCTATCTCCTCCACCCTCTCATCCAGAGGCTGGTTGCAGTTGATGCACACTTTCACCTCGTCGGTCACAGCAGGCTCCCTCGTCGTTCGGTCTGTGCTATACCTTCCCCGCATCACTGTTGCCCTACACCTGCCTGGGCCGTCCCCGGGCCGAGCGGAGGTGAGATCTCGTGCCTTTCCAGTTCTCCCGGCGACCCAACCGTGCCGCCGAGATCGCCTGGCGTGAATGGAGTGAGGCCGTTGCGCAGGCGACGGCGGATGATCGACCCCTTTTCCTCTGCCTGACGACCACGTGGTGCCAATGGTGCCACGCGCTCGACGAGGGCGCCTTCTCCGACGACATAGTCATCTCCACGCTCAATCGATCTTTCACCCCCGCCAGAGTGGATGTGGACGAGAGACCGGACATCGCCCTGCGCTACTCACTGGGGGGATGGCCCACCGTAGCCTGCCTCACGCCGGAGGGTGAGACCATTGCCGGCGGTACGTTCCTGACCGGAGCCGAGCTCGTGGATATGCTCGACAACGTGCAGGGCGCATGGATCTCTCAGCGTGACGAGTTCGCTGCGGAAGTCACGGAGCTACGTATGGCCACGGCCGCGCTGCTGCGCTCTTTGCGCGAACAACCCGCCGTGCGGGCGCTGACACCGGAGTTCCTCGCCTTCGTGACCGAAACCGCCCTGAGCGCCTTCGATGCCGAATACGGCGGCTTCGGGCGGGCCGCCAAGTTTCCGCGCGCCGACATTCTCGAGACCCTCCTCCTGATGGAAGACGCAAGGGCGCGAACGGTCTTGGAGCGCACGCTGGACGCGCTCACGGCCGGGGAGATCCACGATCGGATAAGTGGGAGCTTCTATCGCTACGCGGCAGAACGCGACTGGTCGGCCCCGCACACCGAGAGGCTCCTCACCGACAATGCCGCACTGGCCATTGTGTTCGCCCAAGCCTCCCGCCGTTTCGCGCGCCCGGATCTGGCTGCCACGGCTGCTGGGATCGTAGATTTCATGAACAGCGCTCTTTGGATACCCACAGAGGGTGCATTCGCCCATGCATTGGCGGCCGGTGACGGCGGCGATTGCGGGCCAACAGGAGGGTGCCCCACCTACACAGACGCCAACGCCACGGCCATAAGAGCCTTGGTATGGGTGGAGACCGTATTTCCCGGAAGCGGGCACGGGACTCGGGCCGAAGAGGTGGCCGGCCGCCTGTGGAGCCGACGCAGTGCCCGCGGCCTCCTCGCACGAACCCCAAATGGGCCGGACTGCTACCTGAACGACCAGCTGGCGATGCTGGAAGCGGCCCTTCAGCTGAACGACACTGGGTTGGGCGAGCCGGGGGAGACGCACAACGACCTGTGGCTGAATCGGGCCGAAGAGTTGTGGGGAGCCATAGACAGCTATTTCACCGTGTCGGGCAAGAGCGTGCTGCTGGCGGACGTTGCCGCCCCCGTGAACGTGCCGCCCGATTCCGAGCCGGTGTATGAGGCCCGAGTCGGACGGCTTGCGCGCACAGAGACTCCGCTCCCGGAGAATGCCCGGGCTGCCGCGTGCGCCGCCCTATTGGCACGCGCGCGCCGCGACGAAGAACTTGCGGGGAGGGCGCGTCTCATGCTGGAGCAATTGGCACCTTCCGCCGCCAACATGGGCAACTACTCCATCGGGTTGGCGCGGGCCGCGTTGATCGCTTCCGGTACGGCTAATGCGTTGCCTTGACCTGTAGCCCTTGCTCGCCTTCGGCGAGCTCGAAGTCCACCCCGCAGATGGGGCAGGTCACGCGGTCTCCGGCCTTGGCGTCGGGTTCCAACTGGATCTCGTGGCGGCAGACAGGGCACTGGACACCGAGATACTGTGGGCGATAGGTGGGCTCGAACAGCTGTTTGAGGAGCAGCGGGTCGAGATCGGCCCTGCCGACACCCATCTTCACGGCTTCTTCCAGAGCTCCGGCTTCCGCGATGTTGCCCACCAAGAGCGCGCCGATCAGGCGATCATCGGCCGAGAACACGAGCTTCTTGTAGAATTCACCCACCACATCGGTGCGCAGTTCGGTCGGCCCGGACCGGTAAGGCACGACCGTCTGGCCGATAGCGGCGAGACTCAGCCCCATCGCCTGACAGTTCAGCACGTGCACTGTCGACCGCCCCGGTGAGGCTGGAACCGGGGAGCCGCACGCCGCCAATGCCGCCCGCTCACCCTGGCGCCAGGCGCGGAGCCAGTTGAAAGGAGGTTCATCACCCACCACGTCGCCGGCGGCCCACACGTGTTCCCAAGGCGTGGACAAGTCCTCTGCAATACGCAGTGCCGCTGCCCCTCCAGGCAGAAAATCCGCCGCCGGCTCATAAGACGCGCAGGCTCCCACTATGTCGGCCGAGTACACCTTCCCATCGGCCAAGCGTACGCCGCACGCTTTCTCGTCCTTCTGCACGATGCCGGCGACTGCGGCCGTCCACACCAACTGAACGCCTGCCGCCCGCATCCTATTTGCCACAATCTGCGAAGCGTCATCGTCTAGCACGTTGGGCAGGATCCGCTCACCCGCGGCAAGATACGTCACCTCCAAACCCAGCGCCGATGCGGCCTGTACCATCTGCAAGGCCGGCAGCGTGTCCCCGAATACAACCGCCCGCCCACCGCCCTGCAGAGCACGTAGTTGTGTGGCCTCATCCAAATTCGTGAACGAGATCACCCCGGGTAGACCAACACCTACGCCATCCCATGCGGCGTACATCCGCGGAGCCAGGCCGGTGGCCACGATCAGGCGATCGTACTCCAAGGCCGCATCGTCGGAGGTGACGACAATGTGCTCCTCCGGCTTGACCGCGTGTACCACCGCCCCCAAACGCAGGTCGAGGTTCCGCTCACGCCACGAGGCTTGGGGCCGGGCGCTGAGCGCGCCGGCCGAGAGCAACCCGGCCGCATAGTCGGTCAACTGCGGCCGGCGATAGAATGGGCGGGACTCGGCGCTGAGTATCAAGATCTCATCCGTAGGCGTCTGCCTACGGATGGTTTCCGCAGCCCGCGTCCCTGCTACTCCCCCTCCAACGATGACATAGCGGCTCAACTCGTCCCCTTTCCGTACCGGTTCATGGACCCGGCTCACAACCTCGCCATCTGATCATACGTGATGCTAATCTATATTTTTATGAGCGAGACCTCTTTCTACAACATTCTGGTTCTGGTCTGGCTGGGTCTCGCGGCGGTGGTGTTCCTCACACTCCTATTCGTCCCGGCCCCCTACGGTCGATTTGCCCGCGGGGGCTTCGGTTGGGAACTCCGCCCCCAAATCGGATGGTTCCTCATGGAACTCCCCGCCGTGGTGGTCTTCGGTGCTCTGTTCGTCCTGGGTGAACGCCGTTCTTTCGGTTTGGTGACACTGGTGTTGTTTGGGCTGTGGATGACCCACTACCTGCACCGTGCCTTCTTCTACCCGTTGCGCCTGCGGGGCAATCGCCGGCAGATGGCGTTCGTGACCATCTTCCTGGGCATCGTCTTCAACACCGGCAACGCCTACCTCAACGCGCGGTATCTCTTCACCCTGGGCCCAGCTTTCCCAGACCACTGGCTGACTGATCCCCGTTTCTTGGCCGGGGTCATCCTTTTCGCCACAGGTTTCGCACTCAACAAATACTCGGACGAGACGCTCATCCAGCTCCGCGCTCCCGGAGAGGAAACCTACCGCATCCCATATGGCGGGCCGTTTCGATGGGTCTCGTGCCCCAACTACCTGGGCGAAATCATGGAGTGGGGCGGGTGGGCCCTCGCCTCTTGGAATCCCGGCGGCCTCGCCTTCTTCGTGTGGACCGCCGCGAACCTGGTGCCACGAGCCCTGACCACCCATCGTTGGTACAAGCGCCGGTTCCCCGAGTACCCATCCGAACGCAAGGCGCTGCTCCCCTACCTCATTTGACCCCCGGCCTTAACGCACCCACTCCTTCACCCGTGCCGCCACCCGACGGCCGTAATCCTCGCAGGCCAGCAGTTGCTCCTCGCTGGGCACGTAGCGGTACTCAAGCGGCTCGAGCACCTCGAGGTTCATGGATCGGAGGGTGGCATCGATTTCTTTCACTCCTCCACCGCCCCATCCGGCAGAGCCGAAAGCACCGGTCAGTCTGGATTTCGGACGCAGACCTTTAATATAGGTTAGTAACGCGCCTACCGTCGGAAGCATACCGTTGTTGAGTGTCGGCGACCCCACCAGAAACGCTCTCGACTCCTGGATGTGCCTGGCCACCTGCGCCAAAGGGGTCCGACCCAGCCGCAGCACCACAACCTCCACGTCCTCTTGGGCCACCCCATCTGCGATGGCTTTGGCCATCTTCTCGGTGGATTGCCACATGGTGTCGTAGAGGAGGCAGACGCAGGGCCGGGCTTCAAAACGCGCCCAGGCCGCATAGGCCTCGATGATGGCGTCGATGTCTTCACGCCGTCGCCACACCACCCCGTGACTGGGGCCGAGTATATCGATCTCGAGTCCCATGTCGATGACCTTCTGGATCATCTTGGCGATTTGACCCGCGAACGGCATCAAAATGTTGGCGAAGTAGGTGACGGCCTCTTCCATGACCAGGTTCATATCCATTTGGTCCGCAAAGCGACGGCTACCCGCCAGGTGTTGACCAAAGGCGTCATTGGGCAGAAGAACGTGCGGCTCTTTTATGTAAGTGAACATGCTGTCCGGCCAGTGCAACATGGGTGCCTCGAGGAAGGAGAGCGTGTAGCGCCCCAGACTGATTTCGTCCCCGGTGCCGACGGCCAGGATGTCCCAGCGCTCGCACTCCTCGGGGCCGAAATGTTGGACCAGTGCCTCCTGTCCACGCTTGGAGGTCACGATCTTGCCGGGAGCCAGCTGTTCTATGAGCCAAGGCAGGCTACCCGTGTGGTCCATCTCCACATGATTCACGACGAAGTAGTCCACCGCGCGGTTATCACAACACCCGCGGATGCGGCGTAACATCTCAGGCCCGAACCCTGCCCGCACCCCGTCGACCACACATACCTTGTCATCGACGATGAGGTAGGAGTTGTATGTGCTCCCGCGGGGAGTGCTGTACCCGTGGAAGTCGCGAATGTCCCAATCGATGGCTCCCACCCAATAGATATCGTCCGCTAGGGAAACACGCTGCATGTCAGAGAACCTCCTCCATCATCGCCTCGAGTGTTGGTTGAGATAGGTGGTTCCAACCGGCAACGCAGCCGCCTCGCGCCGCCCGTCTCACGCCCGCGGGCGGCGGCCCAGTATGAGTTGGTTGCCACCTAAAGTGAGATCGACAATACGCACGTCTTCGAAACCCGCGGCCGTCAACCAGCCACGATACTCGTCCTCGGTCCACACGCCACCTTCGTCGGTGGCTTGCAACATGTCCACAGCGAACATGCGCGCCCGCGGGCTCCTGCCCCACACGTAATCTACGGCCGCCAGCGCCCCTCCCGGCACAATCGCCTGGAACACGCGACGCGCGAGCGCCTGGTTCCGATCCGGTGCGTAGATGTGGAAAACATTGCCCAGGTAGGCCACAGCGAAGGGACCCGGCGGCAGGGATTGGTTGAAATCACCGGCCACGAAGCGGATGGCCGCCGACCTCTCGCCGAGATGTTCACGAGCTATACGGGTTATGCGAGGTGTGTCGAAGACAACCCCCGGGATGCCGCGCAGGCCGAAACGCCGCGCGACGTGACCCAAACCACCACCCACGTCGAGCATATTCCCCGGAGACGGCAGAGGGTCGCAGTACGCAAGCACCAGATCCACCACCTCGTCGATGTGGGAGGGATCGCCCTCGGCCATAGTGTGGGCGAAGGCGTGTAGGTCACGAGCGTGCCCCGCCCCGGTTGGACGCCGTCCGTGTGCAATGATATGAGGTAGATCCATCCAGCCTCGCGCTTTGCCGGCTTGATGAACCAGCCAGGCGCGTTCCAACTCGGGACCGGGATCCACCAGATGACGGCGGCCCAGTGAGGTCAACCGGTACCGGGGCTCTCCTCCAACTTCCGCCGTCTGGAAATCGGCAGGTGTGGGTTTGGGGTCCACTATCTCCACCACGCCCACCTCCACCAAAGCCTCCAACACCAAACGGCAGGCGCGCGAATCGCCGGAGATGGAGGCGGCCACGGCCGAAGCCGTGGCCGCCTCCCCATCCGCCAGCGCATCGATCATTCCCGTGCGCAAAGCCGCAGCCAGCAGAAGGAGCCGCTCCACATGCGAGCGGTCAACCAGCGAGTTCGTCATCCTCGATACCCATCAGCTCCATCAACTCCCGGCGGTTGGCCTCGAATCCCCAGAACAAGCGCTCCCCCACCAGAATGGCCGGCGCCGCCACCCGCCCATACCGATCTTTCAAGAAGGCACGAGCCTGGGGATCGCTCGTGATGTCCCGTTCCACCACCTGCAGGTTGTGTCTGGCGAAGAAACTCCTCGCCTCCCGACAATCTTCTCACCTGGGATCGTGGAACAGGATAACCGGCCCCCGGGTTTTGCCCCGACCTATAGCCCTTTCCAGAAGGCCCACGCCAGCTCCTATATTAGGCTTCGTTCTGCCCCGTCTCCAGCGGTAGGCCGGCGTCACGCCAGTCGGCCAGTCCTCCAGGGTAGTCACGCACGTTCGTGAATCCTAGCTGTCGCAGCTTATCAGCCGCGATGGCACTGGCTTCTCAGCCGAAGTCGTTGCAATACACCACGATGGGCTCATCTTTGGTGAACCGCTTCTTGGCCTCCCGGCTGAGCGAACGGAACTCGAGCCACTCCGCCCCCGGCAGGTGCCCCTCGCGCCAGTGCTCCTCACCCAGGACATCGATGAGCCGGAACTCGGCCCTACTCTGGATCATGGCCCACAACTCATCGCGAGTCACCGTACCCACGCTGGGACGCCCCGCCAGCGGGTCATAGAAGATGAGGTAGGCGGCAGCCGTGAAGTAGTCGGCCCGACGAAATAGCTGCAGTTTCGCCGAATCAGCCATATCGATGAGGGCGCTGGGTACAAACCCGCTCTTCTCCAAGAGCTTACCCGCCGTGAGCAACGCCCACAGCTGTTCCTCGGGCACCCTATACGGCGCCACGACATCAAGCACAGCGTACGTGCCCCCCGGCGCCGACTCATGGGCAACCATCCCCACCACTTCGCCCGCTACCGTCAGCACCCACCAAGTGTCACGAGGAACCGCAGCCTGAAGCTCCTCGAGTGAGGGGGCATCGGTTTCGCCCAGAGCGTGGATGAAAACGTCCCGGGCGGCTTTGAGGTGAGGATGATCCAAGGGCGCCAAAGCCAGCCCGGACATCTCTTCCGCCGGGCGCACAGTACGGGCCACCATCAGGGCCCGACTCATCTCCAACTGCATGCCGCGAGACAGTAGTGCAGTCACCAGCAGGCATTCGTCACTGCGTACCAAGTATGCGCGGGGCGCCAGCTGATCTTTGATGACGTCGAAAAGGTCCTCGTAGCGATCGCCATATAGAGGATCAAGATATGCCTCAAGGAGAGTGACGTGGCTGTGGTCGCCGTGATGATCCTCCAACAACAACGCGTAGCCCACCGTGGCCGAGCCGTCGACAACACGGTACACCTGCGCATGTGTGGCCAAGTGCGCGTGAAACCCCGCCAGAAGGGGGACTCGGTAAGATTGCGCCTTGACGGCCCTCATTTCCGTGATCTCGTGGTGCGCGGAGCGGATGAGTTGCATGAACCCTCCTCAGTTATCTGGGGTCAAATGAAGGATACCCGCGCCGGTCTTCTCGTAATCGGCACCTCGCCGGCCGCCACGTCGGCAATGGTGTCACCACCTGGAAAGGCCGCCGCCCACAGAGCGGAGCCGACCCCACCATCACCTATCGGAGGAGACCAAGATACCGTACGGGTTGACTGGGGAGCCACCACCCGGATGGGCCTGGAAGTGAAGATGACAGGGACCACCGAAAGCGTTGCCACTGTCCCCCACGTAGCCGATGACCTGGCCCGCGGTCACCCGCACACCGGCGCTGATGCCACCGGCGATCCCGTCCAAATGACAATAGTAGTAGCTGACCCCGTTATCGGCGTCCAGCCAGATGCCGGTCCCTCCCAGCCCCTGATTCCAATAAGTGCGGCTGATGGTCCCGCTATAGCAGGCAACGCACGGTGTGCCGCGGGCGGCGAATATGTCTTGGCCCTGATGGGTCCTGCCTCCCGAACGAGGGTCACCCCAAGTGTCCGTGAAAGAGTGCGGGCCGTCAACGGGGAACACGAAGCCACCCACGGACTTGATGGTGCCGGCGGCCAAGGCGGCCCGCAGCGCGGCCGCCTCACGTTCTTTTCGCTCTTGCTCCTCCAATTGTGCCACCTGTTTTTTCAACGACTTATACTCGGCTGAGACCGCGGCAATGCTGTGTTCCAGATCAGCTTGGGCCTGCTTCAATTCCTCCATGCGGGCCGCTTGCTCCACTCTCTTGGCCTGCAGATCGCGCTGGCGGGCATCGACCTTGACGAGATGCCTCTTGATCCCTCCATACATGTTGCGATCCTGGCCGGCCACGCGCTTGAGGAGCTCGATCTGCGCCAGGCCCGCAGCCAGATCTTTGTGCGTGAGAAGCGTCTCGGCGATGAGCGCGAAACCATTGTTGCGCCCCTTGTAGACACTGACCAACCGCCGTTCGAGTTGGGCTTGGGCTTCTGCGAGGTCGCTGAGGCTCCGCGATTCATCGGCCTCGAGGGCAACAATGGCCTCTTCAATCTCGGCCGCTCTGGCCTCGGCGTTGCCGAAAGCCACCGCAAACTCGTTCAACTCCGCCTGCAGTTGGTTGAGACGAGCCCGGGCCGCCTCCAGTTCGGCACGGCGCTCCGATAGGGGGCTTGCAGCTGCCGGCGGAGACCCGAGCCACATCAAAGAGAGCGAGAGGAACACGATGATTACGAGCAGGGCGCGCGCCGGCGCCGCGAGTCCCAATGAACCGTGGGCGCCCATTCCCCCTGGAGGCGTGTGCCGCATCAAGCTCATGCCACGTATCATGCTAGCAGTCCGTGAAGCGACGAGCAACGGCCCGAAGCGTTGCTAGAATCCCCGCCATGACCTCACCGGCTCCGGCATCCGCTCCGTGAATCTCTCCCTCATCGACCGCCGTCGCGACCGCGAGGTCTTGCACCTGGCCCTACCCGCACTGGGTGCGCTGGCCGCGGACCCGCTCCTATCCATGGTGGACACCGCCCTGGTGGGGCACCTGGGTCCCGCGCCGCTGGCTGCACTGGCCGTGTCGGTGGTGGTGTTCAACCTGGCCTTCACTCTCTTCAACTTCCTCGCATACGGCGTCACCGGACCCGTCGCCCGCCGTATGAGCTCGGGCCACGCCCACGAAGTACCGGAGTTTGCCGTACAGGCGGCGTGGGTGGCGGTTGTGCTCGGCGGCGCCGCCACTATCGTCGCAGAGGTTCTTGCCGAGCCATTGGGGCTCCTGGTAGGCGCTCGTGGCGAAGTACTGGCCCTCTTCCTGGAATACTTCCGCATTCGTGTGCTGGCGCTGGTGCCGGTGCTGGTCACCCTGGCCGGGCACGGGCTCTTTCGTGGCCTACAGGACACGCGCACTCCCTTGGTCATCACCGCCGGCGTAAACGCCGTCAATGCTGCTCTGGCCTACTCCCTCATCTATCCTCTGGGGCTGGGTGTGCGGGGTGCAGCCATCGCCACGCTCTCGGCCCAATC
>MTKY01050706.1_pt1 | contig 17743 bp, 17 predicted proteins | sample 1042731 | NCBI WGS metagenome assembly MTKY01 (sample SAMN06212206, study PRJNA360538) | anaerobic digester metagenome | biome: Wastewater treatment plant; material: sludge; isolation source: anaerobic digester fed with sludge from wastewater treatment plant | place: Denmark: WWTP Soeholt ... | reverse complement strand
AGAACGCGCCCGCTAGGCCCCTCCCTCCTTGTGGGGGAGGGGTTTGGGGTGGGGGGCATTTGTGGGTAACACCCTGTGTACCAGCTTAAGCCTGGCTGCGCACGCCTCACCCCCTAAATCCCCCTCTCCAGCCGAGCTAGAGAGGGGGACTTTGATCACGGACGCTGTGTCTTCCCCCTCCCTGGCTTGGCCGGGGAGGGGGCCAGGGGGAGGGGCCTTCCGCCCGTACCGCGCCCCCAGAAGCCTTAAGTTGGTGCGCATGGGGGCATTTGTGGGTAACACATAACCACACGCGGAGAGGGGACAAGCCAAGCGAAGCGAGGCCCAATGCCCGCCTGGACTGCCCCCACCTTCCCTGGTATGATCGCGGCGCACCTCAGTGCGTCTGACGAGAAAACCCATGCGCGTCACCATCGAGCTACGCCTGCTGCCCCGCTTCCGCGTGATGGACTATCTGATTCAGGTCGGCGGCTCCGCCACCGAAGCCCTGTCCGTCGCCGGCGACGGCTGGACGGCGACCATCGAGGCGCTGGAGCCGGACAAGCTGGGCATCGTCGCCGTGCCGCGCGACTGCCTGGTGATTGAGGGCGAAGAGGCAGCGGTTGAGCGCGTGCGATCCTTCATGCAGCGCCAGGTAGACCAGATGCGGCGGCGACGAGCCTGGAGAATCGGGCCGCGTGATGTATAATCTCAACAATCGTCTTTGATATTAACCGGACCCTGTGTGTGACTGAGCCAGATATCTCCTCCATCCTTCATGATCGCCTGGGCAGGCCGTTCCGCGATCTGCGTATCTCGGTCACCGATCGCTGCAACTTCCGCTGCTCGTACTGTATGCCCGAAGAAGTCTTCGGCGAGCGCTACCGCTTCCTGCCCAAGAGCGACCTGCTCACCTTCGAGGAGATCGCCCGCGTCGCCTGCATCCTGATCGGCCTGGGCGCGCGCAAGATTCGCCTGACGGGGGGCGAGCCGCTCGTCCGCCACGAGATCGAGCGGCTGGTCGCCCAGCTTGCCGCGCTCGATGGGCTGGAAGACCTGGCTATGACCACCAACGGCTACCTGCTGGCGCAGCACGCGGACGCGCTGCGCGACGCCGGCTTGGGGCGCGTCACCGTCAGCCTGGACAGCCTGGACGACGCCACCTTCCGGCGCATGAACGGCGACAAGGCGGGCGTCGCCCAGGTGTTGGAGGGGATCGCCGCCGCCCAGCGCGCGGGCCTGGCCCCCATCAAGATCAACGCCGTCGTGCAGCGCGGCATTAACGACCACACCATCGTAGACCTGGCCCGCTTCTGCCGCGAGCGCGGCTACATCGCCCGCTTCATCGAGTACATGGACGTGGGCAGCCTTAACGGCTGGCGGCGCGAGGACGTGGTGCCCGCCGCCGAGATTGTCGCCCGCATTGACGCCGCCCTGCCGCTGGAGCCGATCCCCGGCAACTACCTCGGCGAAGTCGCCAGCCGCTTCCGCTTCCGTGACGGCAGCGGCGAGATCGGCGTGATCGCCTCGGTCACACAGCCGTTCTGCGGAAGCTGCACGCGGCTGCGCCTGTCGCCGGAGGGCCGGCTTTACACCTGCCTCTTTGCGACGCACGGCACCGACCTGCGCGGGCCGCTGCGTGCAGGCGCTGCGGACGATGAGCTTGCCGCGCTGGTGAGCGGCGTCTGGCAGGCGCGAACCGATCGCTACTCGGAGATTCGCGCGTCGGTGGACTCGCCGGGGAACAAGGTCGAGATGTACCGCATCGGCGGGTAGTGAGGAGCGAGCAGTGCGTGTGCATGTGACGTTTTACGGCGGGCTGAAGCAGGACGTAGGCGCGAAACGGCAGACGGTCGAGCTGCCCGGCGATGCGCAGACTGTCGGCGCGCTGGTCGAGGTGCTGGCGGCGCGTTACCCGGCACTGGCCGCGCGCCTGGCGACGGTCGCCTGCGCCGTCGGCGATACGCTGGTTGGGCCGGATCACCCCCTGCGCGATGGCGACGAGGCCGCCCTGCTGCCGCCGGTGAGCGGAGGCTGAGCGATGGGACGCTGGATTGTGGCCGCGCCACTGGCCTTGGAGCCGCTGCTACAGGAGACCGAAGACCCGGCCAGCGGCGCGCTGGTCGTCTTCTGTGGGACGGTGCGCGATCACAACGACGGGCGTCCGGTGGAGTCCATGACCTACGAGGCGCACGTCGCCCTGGCCGAGAAGGTGCTAGCCGAGATTGAGGGCGAAGTGCTGGCCAGGTTCGGCGCGCGGCGCTGCCGCATCCAGCATCGCATCGGGCACCTGGCGCTGGGCGAGCCGAGCGTGCTGATCGTCGTGCGCGCCGGGCACCGCGACGCCGCCTACGCCGCCTCGCGCTACGCCATTGACGAGATCAAGCAGCGTGCCCCGATCTGGAAAGAGGAGCATTACGCGGACGGCGACAGCCGCTATCTGGACGGCGTCCCGCTGACCCGGAAGGACGAGGCCCCCACATGAAAGATGTCACCGCCAAGTCGCCCACGCTGCGCGAGGCGCTGGCCGAAGCCAAGATCACCATGCCGCCGGAGATTCAGGCCATGCTGCGCGAGCGCCGCCTGGAGAAGGGCGACGCCCTGGAGATCGCTCGCGTGGCCGGGGTGATGGCCGCTAAGAAGACCTGGGAGATCATCCCCTTCTGCCACCCCCTGCCGATCACCGGTGTGGAGATCACCTACGAGCACGAGCCGGACGGCGTGCGCGTCCGCGCCCGTGTGCGCACGCTCGCCCCGACCGGCGTGGAGATGGAGGCGCTCAGCGCGGCCAGCATCGCCGCGCTGACGCTCTACGACATGCTCAAGCCACACACCCGGCAGTTGGAGATCGTCGAGACGCGCCTGCTGATGAAGACCGGCGGCAAGAGCGGCGATTACATCTACGGGGGCGCGTAGCAGAGGCGCAAGAGCAAGCCTTCGAGGGATTTCGGAATTCGGATTTCGAATTGAAAAGCCTCTTCTCTACACGCGGCCCAGGGGCAGAAGGCCGAGCGTAGCGGGGCCAGGGGGCGAGGTCAACAGAGCGCCCCTTCCCTTGTCGAGGGTGCCAAGTTCATATCACGCTCTGGCAGACTTCCGAAGTGTCTACGAGGCTCACTCCCCCGCGTATCCACACAAGGCGATTGCGCCCGGCCCCGTGTGCACGCCCATCATCGGCGAGGTCACGCTGATCAGCAGCTCCACCGGCTGGTGCTCGCGCTCGATGCGCGCAGCCAAGGCGTCGGCGTCGGCGCGCGACTCGCTGTGAATGATGCCGATGTGCAGCGGTTGGGACGAGTCAATCCGCTCGAAGAACCCCGTGTAAAGCCTCTCCAACGCCTGCGCCCGGCTGCGCGAGCGCGACACCGGCTCGATCTTGCCCGTCTCGTGATCCACCCGAAGCTGCGGCTTGAGGTTGAGGATGGTGCCCAGCCACATCGCCGCGCGCCCGATGCGCCCGCCCCGGTGCAGGTATTCCAGCGTGTCCACGTGCAGCAGCGTGACTGCGCCCCGCCGCACGCGGTCGGCGGCAGTGATCATGTCCAGGGCGGTGCCCCCGGCCTCGCGGGCGCGCGCGGCGGCGAGCACCTGAAAGCCCTGCGTCAGCGAGTTAGCTCGCGCGTCGAAGACGTTCACGGGGATCGCCGCGTCGCGCGCGGCCTGCAGGGCCGAATCGTGCGTGCTGCTCATGCCGCTGCTGATGGTGATGATCACCGCTTCCTGAGCGCCACGCTCGTGGGCGGCGGTGATGGCGCGGGCGAAATCCGCCGGATGCGGCTGCGAAGTGGAGGGATGCACCGGGTCGGAGACCAGGCGGCGGTAGAATGCCTCCGCTGCAATGTCCACACGGTCGCGGAGCTGCTCGCCGCCCCACAGAATGTACAGCGGCACGATGGCAATGTCGTGCCGCTGCAGGAGGTCATCGGGCAGGTCGCAGCCGCTGTCGGTGATCAGAGCAATGGGCGAGTCAGCCATACGCTGGCACTCCCAAAGAAGTTAGAACAACACCACAGATTATGAGCATTTGTGGGTGAATCTGCCAAAAGACCCGCGAAGACGCCCGGCCTGCGGCAAGCCGGGCATCTTCGTCGGTACTCACGGGTCAGATTTCCGCATCCGGACCAGGGTCATAGCGGTACCACAGGTCATCGGCCAGAGCGTCCGCATCTACCACGACCCCTTGCGCGGCGAAGTACTCGCTCAGGCGCGTTACGTCCCGGCGCAGGATGAAGGCCGCGTCCGGGTTGGCGTAGAGATCGGTCACCTGGGGGAAGTCAATCAGCGTGATTGCGCCGTCCCAGTACAGGATGTTGTAGGCGGACAGGTCGCCGTGAACGATCTGCTGCTGGAGCATCAGCTCGATGTTGTGCAGCACGGTGCGGAACAGCGCGGATGCTTCGTCTCTCTCCAGATGCACGGTGTTGAGCGTGGGCGCGGCAACGCCCTCGCCGCCGATGTAGTCCATGAGCACGACGTTATCGCCAATGGCCCAGGGGCGTGGTACGGCGGCTCCCGCTGCGTACAGCCGCTCCAACGTCTTGTATTCGTACATCAGCCATGACGTGTGCTGGAGCTTCTTTCCATACGCCGAGCCTTTGCTGATGGCGCGCATCTCGCGGAAATCGTTGTTGTTGAGCCGCGTGCCATCTGCTGCGATCACCTCGCGGCCCTGGCGGTACATCTTGTCGTTGCGAAGCTGGCGGAATTTGCGCGGGCGATAGACTTTGGCCGCCAGCAGTTCGACGCCAGTGGACTCGTGTGCAGCGCAGCAATAGACGCTGGCTTCCTTGCCGCCCCGGATCAAGGCCAGCACATCGGTGATGAACTGCTGGTCGTAGAGCGAGCCTAGCGATTGCAGCAGCCAACCCTCTTCATATTTCGACGGCTGGTAGCTCGGCGAAAAGCCGCCTTCCAGCCCGGCGGCGTCAGCCACCTCTTCGATCGCAGTTGCCTGAGCCAGGCGCGGGCGGGGTTGGCGACGGGGCCTGCGCGCGCGCCGCGACCGGTGATCGGCACGCTGCGAATCAAAGCGCACGCTGTACTCATCGTAGTCGTCAAACAGGTCGTACGTGCTCACGGTTAGGATTCCCTCGTGTTGGCTTTTTGGTGTCGGGCGATAGGCTGCGGAGCGAGAACTCTCGGTCAACGCGGGCCTCCATGTGAATTCCGATCCAGGGCGATCAGCCATCCTGCGCCCGGTAATCTGCCCCGTCGGGCAGGGGGGCTGAGCAGTTTCTGTTCAGGTATGCAATGGGCATGGAACGCACCGCGCACAGCGGCGCTGTCGGGGAGACGGAGCACGCAGCCAGCAAGCGCGCGGGCAAGGCACGATCACCGGGCAGGCGAAGCCCACATCCCACGTCAGTCGTTCAGTCGGGGAATGCGTCCGCCGGGGCCGGTGCCCGCGTGCAGAATTCAGATGTGGGGGGACGGCGAGTGAAAAGTCGCGCGGAACCGCACAGTCCTACACAGCGGCGTCGGCAGGCGAACGCAGACCCGCAAGGGCCGAGGTATTCATGTGTGCCATACGGGGTTCGCCTCCCTTCGCTGGACTTGTGCGACGCGCCTCACTATAGCATAGCCCGCGCAGGGCTGTCAATCCTCGCGCTGCGGAGAGTAATAGGGGCGTATCGCGCAATACGTCCCCTCCGGGGCGCAGGAAAGCAGCGCCCCATGTGTCGCAGACTCAGGGGGCGCTGCCAGTCCCGGCCAGCGCCCGGTCGCGCAGGTCGCTGACGGTCACGCCCGCGTAGCCCCACCCGCAGTTGATCGCGCACAGCTCTTCCAGGATCGGTAGCGCGTTGTCGTAGTAGCCGCCATTGACGTAGTTGCGCGCGTTGATGTACATCTCCACGAAGATCGCCTCGCCCAGCAGGGTGCTCGGCTCGACCGGGCGGATGTCGTTGGCGCGGTAGATCAGCAGCACGCCGCGCGCCAGCATATCGGCCCCATCGGGATTCTGGCCGCGCAGGTAGAGCTTGCCCTGTTGGGTGAGCGCCTCGATCAACATGGCCTCGACTTCGGCGGGGCGATAGTCCGGGGCCAGGGCGCGCAGCACATCCAGCCACTCAATCGCTTCCTCATAGCGCATCACGCTCATGGCCGTCGCCGCCTGCTCGTAGAGGCGCGCCGGGTCTTCGAGCGGATTCGGCGTGTCGCCTGGTGCAGCAGTCGCCTGCGCGGTCGGCGAGAGGGTCGGCGTGGGGGTGAGGCTGGGCGTAGGGGTCGCGGTAGGCGAGGGCGTGGGCGTGTAGGAGGCGATGGCCCGCGCCGTAGCCAGCAGGTCGGCGCTGTCCCCCGCCAACGCCTCCGGCGCTTGCACCGTCTCAACGATCCAGGCGAAACGGTCGGCGGCTAGCTCGGCGTAGCCCTGAGTGAGATCGCTCACGCCGATGCGGTACTGCTCGGCGATGCTGGTCGCTACTTCCTGGGTGAAGCGGGCGTCGTTGGTCGCCAGCCCGTCGCGGTACCCGGCAACGCTGGCGAAGCCAACCAGCAGCAAGCACAGGCAGAGCGGAGCGCCCAGCGTCAGGACCAGCAGCAGACGGCGCGCGGGCAGCCCGGCAGCCATGATCGGCGCGGTGTCGGCCAGCGGGTCAACTGGCGGCTCGGCGAAGGTCAGCGCGTCAGCGGCAGGAGCGACGACCGGCGCGCGCGGGCGCGTATCGTCCTCAGCCAGGGGCGGCTCGGACGGATGCAATTCCGGCGCGAAGTCGTCGCCATCGTTGGGCGGCAGGTTGGGGGGTGCATTCTCGGACATGGCGCTCATCAGGACGCAGCCGCTGCGTCCGGCCTCCAATCAGTGGGGCGCATTATAGCCAGAACGCCTTCCCTTGTCCACGACGCTCGCCTGACGGGTGCCACATGGTGCGCGCTGGGCACGGCGAATCATGGGCAAAGTGCCCGTACCAGCGCCATCCGCGCCGCCAATGGCACCCTTAATGCCCTGCTTGTCCTCCTGTGAACGGGCACGCGGACGCATTCCATCTGCCCAAGCTTGGCGAACCGTTTTGTGCAGGTTGCACAAGGCATTTCGTGTAAATCTCATAAAACATGCCCGAAGACATGACCTATCGCTGTCCTTACAATGAGTAAGCATCCAGAGGGAAGCCCCCGCGCTCGCTCCCCACTCTGCGAAGCCTGCACGCTTTGCGCACGTGCAAGGGAGAATAACTGTCATGTCTGCCGTCTCGTCTGCCACCGATCTGAGAACCGTGCTCAAGCTCGCCCTGCCCATCGGCAGCCGCCTCGTTTCTGGCTACCCGGCCACGCCGATCAGCCGCGTCTCGCACCTGCGCACGCGCCCGCCCATCTTCACCGAGATTGGGCACAGCGAGATGCTGCTCGTGTCTACCGCAGCGCTGGCCAACACGCCCAACACCCTGGCCCTGGACACGATCATCGAGCGCCTGACCAAGACCGAGGCCAGCGCCCTGGCCGTGCAAGGCACGCTTACGCCACGCACCACCCAGATCGCCCGCCAGCACAACTTCCCGCTGATTGCCCTGCCGGAGCGCGCGCCGCTGCCCCAGATTGAGCGTGCCATCCACCGCCTGCTGACCGATCGCAGGGGCCAGATGCTCCAGCGCGTCGCCGAGATGGAGAAGACGCTCCAGCGCCACGCGGCCAGCTATCGCGGCCTGACGACCATGCTCAATACCCTGGCGCGGATGCTCGACCGCCCGGTGATCGTTCACGACCGGCAGGGGAGCGTCATTGGCCGGGGATTGCCCGTCTCGCAGGGGCATGACTGGGATGCGCACCTGGCCTTGCTGGGCGGGGCGGAATTCGTGCGCCGCTTCGACCTGGACGATCGGGTGTACTTCGAGGACGACTGGCAGGTGATCGAAAGCCCCGCCGGGCTGACCGTCCCGCTGATCTCCGAGGGGCACCTTTTCGGCTATGTGTCTGTGCTGACCGCTGGCAGCGCGCCGGACGACTTCGACCTGATCGCCCTGGAGCGCAGCGTGCCGGTGCTGGTCAAAGAGTTGGCGCGGCGGCACACCGCTGATGCCGGCGCGCAGCCGGTGCGCCCCACGCGCGACTGGATCGCCGAATGGCTGAGCAGCCCGCCCAGCGAAGACACCTTGCTAGCCCTGCGCGCCGGGCAGCAGAACTTCCAGCCGGGCCTGTGGTACGCCGTCGCCATCTTCCACTGGACTCCCACCGGCAGCCGGGCGAACGGCACTTTCTCGCCGGAGCGCATGGTCAAGCTAATCCGCATGGAACTGAGCCAGCGCCGCGTGCAGGCCCCGGTGGGCCTTTACGCCGACCGGGCAGTGGTGCTGTTCCCGCTCGACGAGCCGCACCAGACGCAGCGCCTCAAGCAGGTTGTCCACCTGCTGCACGAAACCCTGGCCGCGAGCGCGCCAGACGGGGAGATCGCCGCCGGGGTGGGGCGTGTGGCGATGGGCCTCACCGCGCTGCGCGACTCGTTCCGCGAGGCGGAGCGCGCCCTGACCCTGCCGCGCCAGGTCTGGGAAGACGCACAGATCGCCTTCTTCGGCGATGTCAGCCTCTACGAGCTGCTGCTGGGCATCAACGATCCGGCCCTGCTGAATGGCTTCTGCGTGCACTGGCTCGCGCCGCTGACGCAGTACGACGTGCAGCACCACACCGACCTGGTTCCGACGCTGCACGCCTATTTTGAGAACAACGGCAACATGGCGCGCACGGCGCATGTGCTCAACATTCACCGCAACACGCTCGTCTACCGGCTGGGCCGCATCACCGAGATTGTGCAGCTTGACATGGACGATTCGAACGTGCGCCTGAACCTGCATCTGGCGCTCAAAGTGCACAAGATGCTCAATGGCTGAGCCGGTGGCCTGCTGATAACATCCTGCTGAGGGCGCTATCCAGCGCCCTTGCTGTTTCTAAACGCTTCAACAGACTCTGGTAGTTTGCTCGCAGGGATCAGGATATGCTTGAGGTAACGACTAGTCGGCCAGGCCCAACACTGGCGCACAGGAAGGACATGAAGGATGAAGATCGCAGTTGTCACCGATAACGGTCAGACGATCAGCGCGCACTTTGGCCGCGCGCCCTATTACCTGGTGTTCACCGTCGAGGATGGGGCAATCAGCCGGCGCGAGCTGCGCGAGAAGGCGGGCCATCACCAGTTCGCCGGTGAGCACCATGATCACGAGCATCATCACGAGCACGGCGCACACGGTGACTGCCACGAGCATGGCCACGAGCACGGCCACGAGCACGGCACCGGCCCGCACGCCGCCGACAAGCACGGGCGCATGATCGAGACGATCACGGATTGCCAGGTGGTGATCGTGCGCGGGATGGGGCGCGGCGCGTACACAGCCATGCAGCAGGCGAGCATCAAGCCGATCATCACCGACATCGCTGACCCGGAAGCTGCCGTGCACGCTTACCTCGCCGGGACCATAGTTGACCACACCGAGCGCCTGCACTGAGCCGGTGCGCCTGCTCTATGCCGGAGGCCCCGCGCGTCTTCGCACAATGACAGGGGATTCACGGTAACTGGCTACCGGTAGAAGGCGCGCGAAGCAGGGCTGCCTTTACCAACAACCAACGCCCCAAGCTGCCGGTTGTGTAGGCTCTAGTCGGGGACGATATACCCTTCGGCGAAGGCGTCGAAAGCCACAGTGTTTGGCCCCTGGGGGATGACCTTGAGCGTGAGGGCGAGCGAGTCGCCGGGGGCCAGGCGGCGATCCGGGTCGAGGTACACGCGGCGGAAGCCGGTCACGCGACCGTACTGGTCGAGCAGCGTCATCGTCACCGCGATTCTGGTAACCGGCTGTGTGCCCTTGTTAGTCAGCGAGAGCGAGACCTGGTACTGGTCAATGATGAAAGCGCCGGATACTTCCTGCATAGCCAGCGTAGCAAAGCGCCCCTCGAAGTCCGGCGCGACCTCGCCCGTCTTGACGAAGGGATACACGCCCGCATACCCGGCGGGCGCGCTGTCGAAGAGCACCCGGTACGGCCCCGATGCGCCAGCGGGCAACACCGAGCGCGCGAGCGTCGCTTCGCCGACGGCCAGCGGAGTCCCATCGCGGGCCAGCAGGTACACCCCGACCGTAACATGCTCGACCGGCTTATCGAGCGGGTTATGAACCTGTCCCAGGCACATCAGGCTGCCGACCGCCGTCTCATAGCAAGCGGGGCCGCTCACCACCAGATGAAGCGCCGCCGATGACGCGCCTATGCTGGCGTTTTCGGCGGTGATCAATGGCGTGGCGACATAGACCGGCCACAGGCTGGGCGTCAGCGAGGGGGGCAGGCGTGTGTAGCCCAGCAGGGGCAGCGTCGGCTCACGAGTAGGCACAGGTGTCCCGTCGGATGACCAGACATGGGTGCATCCAGCGACGAGAACCCCAACCCAGATCCACAACCACCGCCAGGTGAGCCGTTCCATGGGAGGAGCGAATATCCCTCATTATCCAAAAGGAGGCTGCGCAGTATCCCACATTATAGCTGAAGACAGCTTGCCAGCCAGCGGCAATTTGCCCGATTCATGCGATTCTGACGAGACAATAACAAAAGAGAATATTGAGGTAGAATTGTTGCGGGCAGACTGTGATCAGCTCCGCGCCGCCTCGTCTTTGCTTGACAAGGGATCGGCGCCATGCTATAGTGCCGGGCAAGCCGGGTGCCGTCCCGACGTCCGCCCTCACGCGGCAACAGTCCGCTCAAGCTGAGGCGCAGTCCAGGAGAATTACGGTGGCTAAGTCGCGCAACGAACAGTTGGCCGGACGCCTGCGGGACCTGCAGGTTAGCTCGCCTGATATCGAGGCCGCCGCCATTGTCAGCGTTGACGGGCTGAGCATCGCTTCCTCTCTGCCCGGCAATGTTGAGGAAGACCGCGTCTCGGCTATGTCGGCGGCGATGCTCTCCCTGGGCGAGCGCATCGCTGGCGAGCTAAGGCGCGGCCATCTGGAGCAGGTCTACGTCAAGGGGCAGAACGGCTACGTCATCCTCAGCGCCATCGGCGAAGAAGCCGTGTTGACCGTCATGGCTCGCCAGCAGGCCAAGCTCGGCCTGATCTTCCTGGATATGTCGCGCGCGGTGAAAGAGTTGGAGAAGCTCGTCTAGGCCGCGCCCGGCGTCCGCTGCCTTCCCTGAAAGACGGGCCGCCTCTCCCATTTCTTCCTCAATTCCATCGGCTCTCACGGAGGATTCGTGCTGTATGCCGTATCCTGTTGACCTCGCCCCCCTACCTCGTGCCAGTACCGGAACAGGGTATAATGGGTGGGCGGTATCCATTGGCGTGTATTGAGTCCCGGTTTGGAGTCGCCACCTGTCCCGTGCAGTGGACTCGTAACTCACGACTCACCATTCGCACCCAGTGTGCGCCGTTGTCCTGATTCCCCACAAGGATGAGTCACGGTGGCTGGAGAACGCATCCTGCTCGTAGAGGACACCGACGAGCTTCGGCAGCATCTCGCAGCGCGCGTGCTGCGTCCCGCCGGCTATGAGGTGTTCACGGCGCAAGACGGCGCCGAAGGCTTTACGCTGGCCCGTGAGGTGGAGCCGGATGTGATCGTCTCCGGCTATGAAATGCCGCGCGTCAACGGCCTGTCCATGCTGGAGGCGATGCACGGTGCCGGTATCTACATCCCTTTCATCCTCATGACCGCCCAAGGCTCCGAGGCGCTGGCTGTGCGGGCGCTGCGCATGGGCGTCAACGATTACCTGGTCAAGCCGTTCTCCGGCGAGGAATTGCTGCAGGCGCTCCAGCGCACGCAGCGCCGCTTCCGCACGCGCCAGATGGCCGAGGACATCCCCGAACAGCTTTTGCAAGTCAACCGTCACCTGGAACAGCGCCTGCGCGAGCTAGACACGCTGGTTTCGCTCGGCAAGCGCGTCACCGGCCAGTTGGAGCGCCAGCAGGTGCTCAGCCAGGTGGTCGAAGCGGCGGTCGAGATCACCGGTGCCGAGTCCGGCTCGCTGCTGCTGGTGGATCATGCCACAGAGGAGCTATATCAGGTGGCGTCCATCGGCGAGGCCCACGAGGTGACCGGCGATCTGCGGCTGCGCGTCACGGATAGCCTGGCCGGGCGGGTGGTGCAGACGCGCCAACCGCTGATCATCGCTGGCGAAGAGCTACAGAAGATCAAGACCAGCTACCTTTTCCGGGCGTTGGCTTATGTCCCGCTGCTGCTCAAGAACCGTGTCATCGGCGTGCTGGGCGTGACCACGCGGCAAGAGGTTCAGCCCTTCGAGCAGCACATCGTGCAGTTGCTCAACGTGCTGGCCGACTTCGCCGCCATCGCCATCGAGAACGCGCGGCTGTATGCGGCCACTGAGAAAGAGCGCGATACGCTCAATACGATCCTGCGCGACACCGAAGACTCGATCATTGTCGTGGACGACCAGGGTCACGTGCTGTTCTGCAACCCGGCGGCGAGTCGCGCCTTCAATGTCAGCCTCACGCGCTGCTACGGCCAGCCGCTGGCCGAGGTATTCGATCACCGCGAGGTGGTCGAGCTATTCAGCAAAGAGGCGCGCAGCGGGCGGGGCCGCCGCACCGAGATCGCGCTGGCCGACGGGCGCTCGCTCCACGCGCAGCTTACCATCATTCGCGGTGTGGGGCGCGTGGTGGTCATGCAGGACATCACCCACCTCAAAGACCTGGATCGCATCAAGAGTGACTTCGTCACCACCGTGTCGCACGACCTGCGCACGCCGCTGACCGCCATCTTGGGCTACGTCGAGCTAGTCCGGCGTACTGGCTCGCTCACCAAGCAGCAGCGCCAATTTCTGGAGCGCATTGTCTTCAGCGTGCAGTCCATTACTGTGCTCATCTCCGAGCTGCTGGAGCTGGGCAAAATCGAGGCTGGCTTTGACGAGGATCGCGAGCCGGTCTCGCTGGCCGCTGTCGTGCGCCACGTGATTGAGACCTGCCGCCAGACCTGGGAAGCCAAGCGGCACACACTCCAGGTTCGCCTGCCGGACGATCTGCCGCCCGTGCTGGGCAATCCGCTGCGGCTGCACCAGGTGGTCAGCAACCTGCTCGACAACGCGATCAAGTACACGCCGGAGGATGGGCAGATTCGTGTGCTGCTGGAGCCGGAAGGCGATTTCCAGATTCTGCGCGTGGCCGATACGGGCATCGGCGTCGCCCAGAAAGACCTGCCCTACATCTTCGACAAGTTCTACCGCTCCGACGAAGCCATCGAGAAGTTCAGCGGGACGGGCCTGGGACTGTCCATCGTCAAGGGGATCGTGGAGCGCCACGACGGGCGTATCTGGGTGGATAGCCAGGTCGGCAAGGGCACCATGTTCACGGTCATGCTGCCAAGCCACGTCCCCGCGCCGGACGCACCGGCTGAGTAGCCCGCCAGCCTGAGAGCGGTGAGTGTCACCACAGCGCCAGGCGATCTGTCAGGGGGTGGCAGAGGCCCGCGAGAAGGACTGGTACGGCCAGTCCTCGGCCCGCGCCACCAACCCGGCGCTGACCGGTGCCCGGCGCAGCGCGTAGAGCGCGCCGCTCAGCCTGTATTCCGTCCACAGCGTCACACAGTGAAAGCCCGCCGCCCACACCTGGTAGATCGCCCCGCCCCACACCGGATTGAGGCGCAGCACAGCATCGAGCGCGCCCACGTCCTCGCCCTGGCGAATTGCCGCAAGCAGATCGCCAGCCGTCCGCGCCTTGACCCGCTCGACGAAGGCGCTCAGCGCGACGCTGTCCGCCGGCCCGACGACCAGCCGGATGGCGTCCGGCAGCACGACGTAGCCCCACAGACGCCCTGGTGCGTCCGGCGCGCAGCCATCCAGCGCGGCGCAGGCGATGCGCGCCAGGCGGGGTGCGGCCAGCAGCGGCGCGCGGTCGAGGGCCGTCAGGATGATGCTGGCCCAGCAGAGACCAGTCTGATCGTCAGGGGCGGGCATGGCCCAGGTCCAGTCTATTCACAGGGCGGGCGCATGACCCGATTATAGCGCCGCATGATCAGGTGTTCGCTTCGGAATCCTCCCGCCACCATACCTCACCCCCGCTCGGCGCTGGTGCGCCTCGTCTCCCCCTCTCCGCAACGGAGAGGGGGAAAGGCCGAGCGCAGCGAGGCCAGGGGGTGAGGTATGGCCGCACTATTGGGCCTAGGGCAACACAAGGGGCTGCGTTACAATGCGGGGGCGTCACCAGGCAGCAGCATCCGGTTCACAGTCAGGTAACGGGGCACCCCATGACCCATCTCTCTTCACGCCATCCTCTCGTCCGCCTGCTCGGTTACACGCGCCGTCACCGGCGGCGTGTGCTGCTGGCGTGTCTGTTCTCCGTGCTCAACAAGCTCTTCGACCTGGCCCCGCCCGCACTGATTGGCGCGGCGGTGGACATCGTTGTGCAGCGCGAAGACTCGTTCATCGCCAGCCTGGGCTTCCCCAACGTGTACGACCAGTTGCTCGTGCTGGCCCTGATCACGCTCGTGATCTGGATTTTGGAGTCGATCTTCGAGTACGTGCATCGCATCCTGTGGCGCAACCTGGCCCAGATGATTGAGCACGAATTGCGCGTCGAAGCCTACGCCCACGTGCAGGGCCTGGAGCTGGCCTACTACGAGGATCAGAGCACGGGCGGCCTGCTGTCCATCCTCAACGACGACATCAACCAGCTTGAGCGCTTCCTCGACGTGGGGGCCAACGATCTGATCCAGGTGACGACCACCGTGCTGGTCATCAGCGCCATGTTCTTCATCGCCGCGCCGGGCGTGGCATGGATGGCACTCATCCCCATCCCGGTCATTGTCTATGTCTCGGTGTGGTTCCAGCGCAAGCTGACGCCGCGTTACGCCGCCGTGCGCGCGCAGGTGGGGATGCTCAGCAGCCAGCTTGCCAACAACCTGAGCGGCATCGCTACGATCAAGAGCTTCACCGCCGAGGAACACGAGATCGCCCGCATCGGCGCGGCGAGCGCCCTCTACCGCGAGCGCAACCGCGCGGCCATCATGCTTAGCTCGGCCTTCTCCCCGCTGATCCGCATGGTCATCGTCATGGGCTTCATCGCCATCCTGGTCTTCGGCGGGCGGCTGGCGCTGGACGGGTCGCTGAATGTGGGCCTCTACAGCTTGATGATCTTCATCACCCAGCGCTTGCTGTGGCCGCTGACCCGCCTGGGCGAGACGTTCGACCTGTACCAGCGGGCGATGGCCTCCACCACGCGCATCCTCGACCTGCTCGACATCCAGCCGCAGATCACCGACGGCGGCGAGCGGCTGCCTGTCGAGTCCGTGCGCGGCGAAGTTGCCTTCGAGGATGTTGAGTTCACCTATGGCAACGGCCAGGAGGTGATTCGCGGGCTGTCGCTGCACATTCCGGCGGGCGACACGGCGGCTATCGTCGGCGCGACCGGCGCGGGCAAGAGCACGGTGATCAAGCTGCTGCTGCGCTTCTACGACGTGCAGCGCGGGGGGGTCACGCTCGACGGGCGCGACCTGCGCGCGTTCAACGTGGCCGACCTGCGCGGGGCCATCGGTCTGGTCAGCCAGGACGTGTTCCTCTTTCACGGCACGGTGCGCGAGAACATCACCTACGGCACGTTCGGCGCGACCGACGAGCAGATCATCGCCGCAGCCAAGATCGCCGAGGCCCACGACTTCATCATGCAGCTTCCGCAGGGCTACGAGACCATCGTCGGCGAGCGCGGGCAGAAGCTCAGCGGCGGGCAGCGCCAGCGCATCTCCATTGCGCGGGCCATCCTCAAAGACCCGCCCGTGCTCATCCTCGACGAGGCCACGTCCTCGGTGGACAACGAGACCGAGGCGGCCATCCAGCGCTCGCTGGAGCGAATCATCGTCGGGCGCACGACCATCGTCATCGCGCATCGCCTTTCCACCATCCGCAACGCCGACCGCATCTTCGTGCTGGAAGACGGGATGCTGCGCGAGCAGGGCCGCCACGACGACCTGATCCGGGGCGAGGGCATCTACGCCACGTTGTGGCGCGTGCAGACGGGCGAGCGGCTGCGTGTGGCGGGCGATTAGCAGTACAATGGGGGCAGACGCGAGTGCCCCCAGGTGGAGCCATGCGTATCACACGCCCCGCCCCGCCGATTATCCTGCTCATCCTGGCCCTGACCGTGCTGGCGACCGCCTGTGCGGGCGAGGAGAAAGCCAGCGATACCCCGCCGCTGGCGACAGAGGAGGTTCCCGCCATGACGATTGAGCTGACCAGTACCGCCTTCAGCGAAGGCCGACCGATCCCCGCGCGCTATACCTGCACGGGGGAAGACATCTCGCCGCCGCTGGCCTGGCGCGGCGCGCCCTCCGGCACGCAGAGCTTCGCCCTGATCATGGACGATCCCGACGCGCCGGGGCGCACCTGGGTGCACTGGGTCGTGATCAACCTGCCCGCCAGCGCGACCGGCCTGCCCGCCGCGATCCGCTCCAACGGCGATCTGCCGGGCGAGGCTGTGCACGGCCAGAATAGCTGGCGGCGCAACGATTACGGCGGGCCTTGCCCGCCCAGCGGCACGCACCGCTACTTCTTCAAGCTCTACGCGCTGGACACGGCGCTCGACCTGGCCCCCGGCGCGACCAAGCAGCAGGTGCTCGACGCGCTGGCCGGGCACGTCCTGGCCGAAGGGCAGTTGATGGGGACGTACAAGAAGTGAAGTGATTGGTTGTTGGTTATTGGTGACTGGCAAGGACTCGCTTGACGCCGGGATCACCCCTTCCCAAGAACCAACCAGCAGTCACCGGCTCTCAGAGCGACCGCCCGTGCATGTAGCGCAGCAGCAGGTCTTTGCGCACGAAGAAGAACACGGTCAGCGAGGCCAGAAAGCCCGCCAGGTGCGCCAGGTGGTTGATGCCCTGAATCTCCTCGTCGCTGCGAATGGTCTCCAGCGAGGGCAGGAAGCTGCGCGCCACGAACCAGATCAGCACCAGCCACGCCGGAAGGGGCACCGTCCAGCGCCAGAACTTGTACTCGTCGCTGGCGAACAGCTTGCGGATGGCCGCGTAGGGAATGCGCAGGATCGTTCCCACCCCCCACAGGCAGTTGACCCACGCGCCGGGGAACAGCAGCAAGTACGCGCCCATCACGCCGGAGATCGCACCGCTGGCCCCAATGGAGGGCAGCGTATCTGTCTTGGGGGTGAGCAGCACGCTGCCCACGCTGGCGATCATGCCCGCCAGCAGATAGAACAGCAAGAAGCGCGACGACCCGCACGCATCTTCCACGCGCCGCCCGAACGCCCACAGGTAGATCATGTTGCCGAACAGGTGCCAGAAGTCGGCGTGCATGAACATCGAAGTGAGCGCGGCGAGCGCGGCGATCCCCTCGCCCTGGCGCAGCGTTTGCTCGTTGAAGCCATACGTATTGACCTTGCCCACGTAGCTTTCGAAGGTCGGCTGGATGACGATGCCCTGATCCTGCTGCCCGTAGAGGTCCGGCGCGATCCACAGCACGAAGACCGCCGTGTTGATCATGATCAGGATCAGCGTCGCCCAGGGAACAGTGCGGTAGCGCACCACGCCGGAGTCGTTGATCGGCATGGGGAACAGCAGCGTGGACAGGAACAGGATGAGCAGGAAGTAAGCGAGAATGGCGGCCAGCAGGCACATGGTGCGCTTCCTCCAGGCTCCGGCGTCACCAGGGCAGATAGGGCGGGCGGTTGTCGCTCACCCAGCCGAGGGTATGGTACAGCACGAGCGCGAGCGCGATTACCAACAGCACGAATCCAGCGATGCCCAGCCCGTAACGTACGTTGGACGGCAGCAGGGGCAGGGCCGTCGGCTCCTCCAGGGCGCGACCCGGCGCGGGCAGGGCTGGCCCATCGGCGGCGCTCGGCGGC
>MTKY01050367.1_pt1 | contig 17759 bp, 15 predicted proteins | sample 1042731 | NCBI WGS metagenome assembly MTKY01 (sample SAMN06212206, study PRJNA360538) | anaerobic digester metagenome | biome: Wastewater treatment plant; material: sludge; isolation source: anaerobic digester fed with sludge from wastewater treatment plant | place: Denmark: WWTP Soeholt ... | reverse complement strand
CGATGCAGACCTGACAGGCCGCGTCCGCTTATTCGATTGTCAAAGAGCCGCTTTGCCCGTACCGGCATCGCCGGACGGACGACCGACCCATTACTAAGCCGGAGCCTCGAAAGTGTACCTGCGAACGCCCGCGCGTCAATGGGCTGGTCACGTTTTTTTTCGAGATTCGCAACATCGATCGTAACTACTTGGCAAATAGGATGTTACAAAAAGGACTATCGACGCCCCCTGCCCGTTCCATCGCACGCACCGCCTGCGGAGACCGCCGGTCCCGATCGAGCACGCGACAACTCGCGGCAGCCCGGTTCAGCCACGCTGGTCCTGCAATTCGCCATAACTGGTTTATCCACAGTATATTAGACACCATCCAACCGCTGAGTGTCCCAGACGATCCCATCCGCGACGAAGCGTGGACAGTCGGAATGTAGTACCATCCCCCGCCAAAGGGGTGTGGAAGGCGATTCGCCACACAGTCGAATGAACTCCGGAGCGACGCGACAATGCACCCTCCGGATCGTCCGGTGCTGAACGCCGGGAACCCGGCGCGCCCGGCCGATGGACGCATGGTGGCCGGCACCAGCCCCGAAGCGAGGTTGTGCCGGATGGAAGTCGCGGAGATCTGGCGCGGCAGGAGAAGCTCGAAGATGCGGGGGCGGAGTCTCGTTTCGGCAATGGCCATCGTGTTCGGATGCCTGGGGATGGCACGCCACGCGGCGCCGTCCACGGCCAGGGGTGTCGCGGCATCGCAGCCGGCGGCTTCTCCAACCACAGCCCCGTCCGCTTCGACCTCCGGCGCGATCGCCGGATCGGCGGGTTGCCGCGACTGCCACGCAGAGTCGCACGACCCGTGGGCGCAGTCTCGCCATGGACTGGCGATGCAGCCCTATTCTCCCGCGTTCGCCGCAAAGAACCTGAGGCCCCAGAAGGACGCGATGATGATCGGCCGGCATCGTTACCGGGCTCAGATCGAGTCGGATTGCGGATGGGTGCTGGAGGAAGGACCGGAAGGAACACGCAAGCTGCCCATCGCGCACGTCCTGGGCGGCAAGAACGTGTATTACTTCCTGACACCGTGGGAACGGGGCCGTTTGCAGACGCTCCCGGTTGCGTACGACGTTCGACGGCAACAGTGGTATGACACCGCCCGCAGCGGAGTACGCCATTTCCCCGGTCAACCGCAGGATGAACCGCTGCACTGGAGCGACCGCGAATACACGTTCAACACCTCGTGCTATCGTTGCCACGTCAGCCAGCTCTCCACGAACTATGACGTGGCGTCCGACCGATACCGCACCACGTGGGCGGAGCCGGGCATCAACTGCGAGACGTGTCACGGCCCGTGCGCCGAGCACGTGCGTGTCTGCCGTGAGGCTCCGGACGGCCGCCAGCCCGAAGACCTGAAAATCATCCGCACCACCCAGTTCAGCGGAGACCAGACGGACGCCATGTGCGCCCCGTGTCACGCGCGGATGACGCCCCTGACGAACACATTCCTTCCGGGCGAGCGATTCTTCGACCACTACGACCTGGTCACGCTGGAAAACGCTGATTTCTATCCGGACGGGCGGGATCTCGGCGAGAACTTCACGTACACCTTGTGGCGTCTCAGTCCGTGCGTGAAGGCCGGGCGGCTCCATTGCACGCACTGCCACACAACGAACGGCCAATTCCGGTTCACGGAGGATCCCGACCGTTCCTGCATGCCCTGCCATTCGGCGCGGGTGCTCGACGCGGCAGCCCACACACACCACAAGCCGGACAGCGCAGGCAGCCGCTGCATTGCCTGCCATATGCCCCAGACGTGGTTCGCCCGGATGCTGCGCAGCGATCATTCCCTGCTGCCGCCCACACCCGCCGCAACGCTGGCGTTCCAGTCGCCCAATGCCTGCAACCTGTGCCACACCCGGCGTGATGCGGCCTGGGCGGACAGCTGGGTGCGGCAGTGGCGTTCCCGCGATTTCCAGGCGCCGATCCTGGAGCGTGCCCGTTGGATCGACTCCGCACGTCGTGGGGACTGGACGGCCCTGCCGGACATACTGGCGTACCTGCTCCGGCCCGACCGGGACGAGATATACGCCACGTCCCTTGTCCGGCTCCTCCGCGGGTGCGAGGATTCGCGGAAGTGGCCGATCCTGATCCGAACCCTGCAGGACCCTTCGCCCCTCGTGCGGGCGGCGGCCGCCGAGGCGCTGGACGCCCACCTCACGCCGGACACCCTGCCGCCGATGCTGAAGGCAACGCGCGATGAGTATCGCCTGGTACGGGTGCGGGCGGCCGCGACTCTGGCCGCAGCCTGGCGCCTGGACCTCGCCCCGAACGACCGCCACGCGCTGGAAGCGGCCACTGCGGAGTATCTGGAGGCAATGCGATGCCGGCCGGACGATCCCCAGTCGTACTGCAGCCTGGGTTCCTTCCACGCCGATCGCGGTGAATACGACGACGCGCTGACCTGCTATGCACAGGCGCGCCGCCTGGATCCGCGGGACATCACGCCCCTGGTGAACGCATCGCTGATCCTCAACGCGCTGGGCCGCAACGAACAGGCCGAACAAAGCCTGCGGCACGCCTTGGAGCTGGACCCCGAGAGTTACCCCGCCCACCTGAACCTGGGCATGCTGCTGGGCGAATTGAGGCGGATTCCAGAAGCGGAAGAGGCCTTCCGAAGGGCATTGCGGCTGGAGCCGAAATCCGCGGTCGCGGCGTACAACCTCGGCCTGATCGTGGTCGATCGGGATTCAGAAAGCGGGGTCGCTCTGCTGCGGAAAGCCGCGCAGTGGCAACCGGACGAGCCTCGGTACGCTTTCGCCCTCGCTTATCACCTGGACCAATGCGGCGCCCATGAGGAGGCTGTGGCGGAGCTGCGGCACCTGCTGGACGCCCACCCGACCTATACGGACGCCTACACCCTGCTGGGCGACATTCTGATTGCACAGGGTCGCGTGAACGAGGCGGCAGAGTTGTATCGCCGAGCGTCAACAGACGCGCGCTTGCCGGCTGTCGCGCGAGAAGCGTTTGCCCACAAAGCGTCCCTCCTGCCCGCCCCTTGAGACAGGCCCACGGCGCCAGCGGCCGCCGAGCGCGAAGGCAGTCAGTCGCCGTCGGAGTCATCCGCCGGAATGACGCTCGCATCGCTATGACCCAGGACGCTGCGACGGTAGAACGCGATCCCCAGGCACGTCAGCGGAATGGCCAGCACAAGCCCCAGGAATCCCAGCAGTTTTCCCCAGACGAAAACGCCCAGCATGATGATGGCCGGCCGCAGCCCGGTCTGCTTGCCCATGATCCGCGGCACAAGGATGCCGTCCTGGATGACCTGGACGATGCCGAAAATGGCGAGAACGAGAACCACCGACGCCAGCACGCTGCCCCCTCTCTCCACGGCTCGCAGAACAGCCAGCATCAGGGCGGGCACCATGCCGACAATCTGAAGATACGGCACGATATTCAGCAGGCCGATGAACAACCCGAGCAAAATGCCCATCCGCAGACCGATCAGCCGGAAGGCGACCGCGAACAGCACGCCGCAGGCCATCGCAATGAGGATCTGTCCCCGGAAGTAGCGGCTCATGGCGCTGGAGAACTCCTGGAGGAAGGCGACGATCCGGTCACGGTATTGCGGCGGCAGGTAGCTCTTCCAGCCGCCCGCGATCCGGCCGTAATCGATGGATATGAACACCACGTAGAGCAGAGTGATGATCAGCAAGCTCAGACCGACGGCCAGACTGAGTGCCCCGCTGACCACGCTCCAGACGCCGGGCGCCAGCTTCCGCCCGAGATTCACGACGTACTGCTCCACCCGCTCCTGGGTCAGGGCGTCCCGCAGTCTTTGTCGAACGAATTCCAGCCCGTCGCGAACCGTCTGGTTGTTCTGCGCCGCAATGAACGCGTCGATCCGCTCGCGGAGCGGTTTGGCGTCCTGAAGCGCCGCGGCATCTTCCCGCAGACCATCAATTACCAGGCTGAAGTCGGCCACCTGACCCGCCACGACGGGAATGGCAATCACCACCAGGGCGGCCAGGACGACCAGACAGCCGAATACCGTCAGCAGGGTGGCGGCGGCCCGGTTCTTCAGGCGGGATTCCAGCGCGTCGACCACGGGGTTGATCAGGTATGCCAGCAGAATGCCGGCTGCAAACGGAATGAGCACGTCGGCCAGGTATCGCAACAACCAGAACAGGAGAAGCGCACCCAGCGTGCTGAACGCCAGACGCGCCAGACGGTCCAAGTCAAATCGTCGGGATTGGGGTGTACCACGCGACATCAAGTGCAATTGGACCCTAAAGAGCGCGCCGCGGCAATTCCAGAACCACATGAATCGTGGGAAGCTCGCGGATCCGCGCGCGACGTTCCGCCACTAGCGGGCCATGTTGCTCATGACCCGCTGAATAACGCGTTCGAGATCGCCCGAGCGAAACGGCTTGGAGACGAACCCGTTGGCCCCGGATGCTCGCAGTTCCTCGGAATGCGCATCCAGGGGGTAGCCGCTGATCAGAAGCACAGGCAGCGCATCCTTGATCTGCCGCAACGCCGCCACGACCGGCGGCGCGCCGCGATCCCCAATGGTCAGATCGACGATCGCCAGGTCTATATCCGCAGCCCGATCCCGCAGGGTATGCACCGCTTCGTCGCCGTTCGAGGCACAAACCACCTGGTAGCCCGACGATTCCAGCGACCGACGCATCGTGGAGAGCACCATCGGCTCGTCGTCAACGATGAGGATTGTGGATGACCTCGTTTGCCCAGATTCACCGTCCTGCATGGCCGCCATGATGTCCTCCCAATCTGTTACCGGGAACAGGGGCAGCACACTCGTCAGAAGCAGAATCGCATGAAGACGAGCCGCACGACCGCCGGGATTATAAAAGTGGCGATCGGACTATTCAAGACACTATTCCATCAAAGCGAAGTCTTGCTTCATGAAGTAATACTGACTGTTGTCTTGGAGGGTGGTCGATCCGACCGGCAAGGAGCCTATGTCGGCAGGTCGGAGCTGCTTCGGTCCGCACCACTTCGCCCCCGGCCCATGCGCACCGGGGAATCCTCGTATCATCGATCCCACCGACGCAGGTAGGCCAGAACGTATTGCTCAATGCTGGCAGCAGGATGTTTTGGCGTATGCGTCGCGGGCCGAGCGAATCATGGCCAGCGGGAAAATAATATCGCTGAAGCAACACGGGCCCATGACCGCCACGACCACGAAGAAGAAGATGTACCCCATGCTGTCGATCCAGGCGAGCCGCCCGAACGCATGGACCATGTAGAAGATGCTGGCCATGGTGGACACGAACACGTGCATCGAGTGCGAGAAGATCGTGCTGCGGCCCACCCCCATCGCCGCCAGAAGGCCCACCACGATGCCGATCGCCGCAAACGGCAGCACCATACTCGGGTGCTCAATCACACAGACGTGCATGGGCAGATGCTTGCCCAGCATCAACAGAGACACGTGCGGAATCAGAATGTCACTGACGCCGCAGACACCAACCGCGCCGATCATCCCGACCACGATTGCTTTGAGGAGTCTTCGTTCGTAGCGCCAGAACATGGCCGTCGTGGCGGATGCCGAAAAAAACATGTGCAGCGGATGAAACAGGTGAAACAGCGGTCGGAAACCTGCTTCGTGATCATGTCCGTGATCGTGCCCTCCCGCCGCGTGTGCCGATTCGTGATCGTGAGCGTCTCCGATCCGGGCCGGAGTGGCCGCCTCCGGCACGCCGTCCATCGAGGCGGGGGCCAGAAAGCAGATGATGCCGGCCACCACCAGGCCCACCGCCACACAGGCCACCGAGAAGGGCAGGTGTGTCACCAATTCGTTCCGCAGCGCGCTGTCTGGCCGGTGCACATGGACCACGCAACCGTCGTGATGCGCGTGCCCTGTTTCGTGTTTGCCCTCTGACATGACTGTTACACTCCCACCCGCTTGCTTTGGGCGGATCGCTCCGCCGACGCCTCCGAATCAGGCTTCTCCCCCACGTCAGGGATGCGACTCGTGATGCGGGGTGCGTTCCTGCTGCCTCGTACAGACCAGATGCCACTCGTGGCATTCCTGGCATTCCGCCACACGGTGGCTCTTGGCGAATGTCTCCCAGTGCTTCTTCTGATCGGGAGAAAGAATCCCGCTCCCGTGGCACAGCGGACAAACGTGGTCCAAGGCCGCCAACACAGCGGCTCGGATGAATGCCGACCGGTTCGGAATCGCCCGCAACGCCTCCGCCAAGGCTGTCTCCGCCTTGAAGGTTACGATCGCCTGTTTGTGCTGACCCATTTCCGTAATTACCCGCTCTACAAAGAGTTACGACGCCTGCCGAGCCTGCGTCGTATTTTGTAATACCGCATTATCCCGGAGCACCATCGCACCGTCAAGCCGAATCGTTCAACGCGGATGGAGGAAGAGAACGGCGGTGCCACCAACAGCCACTAGGGCGCCGAGAATGGCACGGGGGCTCACACGCTCCTTGTGAATAAGCACGGCAAACGGAAGAATGAATACCGGCGGAAGCGAACAGAGTGTCTGTGCCACCCCCAGCGGAGCGCGGTCGGACGCAACCAGCGACATCCACACGCCCAACGTGGGCCCGATCACCGCCCCACAGGCGGCAAAGACATATCCCGCGCGGGGCGAACCGATGCGCGGTGGCAGGTAACCAACGGTCGCTCGCGAGTGCTGGCGAAAGACGTGGAACGCCAAGATAGGCACCATTCCCGCACCCGCGAAGACCATCCTCCCCAGGGTGGCCGCCTGCGGGTCGAGGTGTTGATCCGCGGGCAGCCAGCCGTGGCCCATGCCCTGCTTGCTCAACAGAAGCCCACCCGCCTGGCACGCGGCCGCGATGATTCCCAGGATGACGCCCCGCAGCCGCCGGCCGCCGCGCGTGGGTGAGGCGTCCGCTGGCCGCTCCAGCACGACCCAGCCGACCCCCACGATCGTAAGCGTCATACCGATCCACGCGATGCCGTGGAGCCTCTCGCCCAATGCCAGCCACCCGAACCAAGCTGCGAAGATCGGTGCGGTGCCCAGCAACAGCATCGCCAGTCGCGGGCCAATATCTACGAACGAAGTGAACAGGGCCTGGTCGCCGATCGCCAATCCGATGATGCCCGAAAGCGCGAGGTAGAAGACCTGGCCCGCGACGGCGTGGGGAACCCAACAACCGAACCGGATGCGATGGATCAAGGCCAGAATGACGATCGCCAGGCCGATGCGAAACGCGTTGACCACCGTGGGCCCGATCCGTCGGCCAGCCGCCGTGAAAACCAGCGAAGTGCCCGTCCACAACACGGATGTCAACAGCCCCGCTACGGGGCCAACATACATGTCCCAAGATGCAGGCACTTACCACCTCACCACCCTGCTGGGCGGAAGCGGACAGCGTATCCGTCAAGGCCCAGCCCTGAAAGTGGGTGGAGAGATATGGTGCCCGACGCCCTCCGGCCCCAACAGGGCTGGAAACCGCATTTTTGCGGTGAAGTGCCCCCTGAACCCCGATAACTGCGGCACCCCGGCCGGAATTCTGGTTTTCGGGGGCTTGACTTGTCCGGTTTTTTATGGCATATTGTGAATACATTCACAGCGTGATTGAATACACAGCGTAACGCGGTCGCTATTAAACCAGAACTTCATCGCGTCACCTGGATGCCCGCAGCGGGGTTGAGTGCCGGCGGAAACGGCGGTGGGAGACTCCGTCCATGAAGATCCCCGACCGGACGGTCGAACGAGTGATCCTCTACCGCAGGCGGCTGCGCACGTTGCTCGCCGCCGGGCAGACAAGGATCTACTCGCACGAGCTGGCGGGGGTTGAAGGCGTCACCCCGGCACAGGTTCGGCGCGATCTGATGACGATCGGTTACACCGGCAGTCCGGCCAGAGGCTACGACGTGGCCGGTCTCATCGAGAAGATAGACGAAACTCTCCGCCCCCATCAGGACGAAGGCGTGGTTCTTGTGGGGGTGGGTCGGCTCGGCCGAGCGTTTCTGGCCTACTTCGCCGGGCAGGCGAATCACCTGCCTGTGGTGGCCGCCTTCGACGTGGATCCCGAAAAGACGGACCGCCTGGTGCATGGCTGTCGATGCTACGGGCTCGATGAGTTGGAGACGGTGCTGGCCGGCCACCCCGTGGGGGTGGCTTTCCTCACCGTCCCCGGTGATGCCGCCCAGGAGGTGGCGGACCGGCTCGTTCGCGCCGGCATTCGAGGGCTGGTCAACCTGGCCCCGATCCGCTTGCGGGTGCCGCCGGAAGTTTACGTGGAGTACCTGGATATCACCGTATCACTTGAGAAAGTGGCGTTTTTCGCGCGGCGTGATGCGCGCGCCGCAGCCAGGAGTTCCTAGATGGTTCAACCCGACATTCAGTCCATCCTGGAGCAGTATCCGCAGCCCAAACGGGAGAATCTGATCCCGATTCTGCAGGCCGTGCAGGATCGCTGCGGCTACCTGTCCCGGGAGTCGATGATTCAGATCGGCAATCGACTGAGGCTGCCCGTGAGCAAGGTCTACGGCGTGGCCACGTTCTACAACCAGTTCCGCTTCCAGCCCAAAGGCAAGGTGCATTGCCAGGTGTGTCGCGGCACAGCCTGCCACGTCAAGGGGTCGGCCAAGGTGCTGGAGGCGCTCAAGCAGACGCTCAAGATCGAGCCTGGCCAGACGACCCGGGACGGCATGTTCAGCCTGGAGGTCGTGGCCTGCATCGGAGCCTGCGGACTGGCGCCGGTCGTGGCGATCAACGGTGAGTTTCACGCCGGCGTGACGCCAGACAGCATCCGCAAGATCATCAGGAGCTATGCGAAGAAGGAGGGCGACGATGGCGGCGCCGAGTAATCAGCCGAATGGAACGCAATCCCGTCCGGATGCCGTACGGCTGAGCCGTCAGGCCGTTCACGTGCTGTTGAATCCGGGCGAGGCGTCCGACACCGCCCGGGCCAAACTTGAAACCACCCTCGCGTTTCTCCGCCGCGATCGCGTGGTCCGACCGACCCTCTACGTCGGCGCTGGCACGTGCGGCCTGGGCGCAGGGGCGGGCAAAACGCTGGCGGCCGTCCGCGAGTACCTGGCCGAGCACAGTCTGGACGCAGACGTAGTGGAGGTCGGGTGCATCGGCCTGTGTTCGGCCGAGCCGCTGCTGGACGTGCAGTTGCCCGATCGGCCGCGAGTCTGCTTCAAGTCCGTCACCGCGGAGCGTGTGCCGGGCCTGCTGGACGCCATGTTCGCCGGGACGGTCCCGATGGAGCACGTGCTGGGTCAGTTTCGCACAGACTCGCAGCCGGCCTGGCCGGACGTACCTTACCTGGATGAGCATCCCTTCTTCGCGCCGCAAACGCGCTGGGTGCTGGCCAACTGCGGGCTGATCGATCCGACCTCGATCGACGAGTACATCGCCCGGGGCGGGTATCGGGCGCTGGCCCGCGTCGTGCGTGAGCAGACGCCGGCCGAGCTGTGCAGCGCGGTGGAGGCGAGCGGCCTGCGCGGGCGGGGCGGCGGCGGGTTTCCGACCGGCAAGAAGTGGAAATTCGCCCTGAACGCGCAGGCCGACCAGAAGTACGTCATCTGCAACGCGGACGAGGGCGACCCCGGCGCCTTCATGGACCGCGCGGTGATCGAAAGCGATCCGCACCGGCTGGTGGAAGGTCTGGCCATCGCCGCCTACGGCATCGGGGCAAGCAAGGCGTACGTCTACATCCGGGCGGAGTATCCGCTGGCCATCGAGCGACTGGAGCTGGCCCTGGATCAGGCCAAGCAGTACGGCCTGCTGGGATCGGACATCCTCGGCAGCGGCTTCTCGCTGGAGGTGATCATCAAACAGGGCGCCGGAGCGTTCGTCTGCGGAGAGGAAACCGCCCTGATCCACAGCGTCGAGGGTAAGCGAGGCATGCCGCGGCCGCGTCCGCCGTTCCCCGCGGTGCAGGGCCTGTTCGGCAAGCCGACCATCATCAACAACGTGGAAACGCTCGCCAATCTTCCGCTGCTGGCGGCCAACGGACCCGAGTGGTTCGCCGCCGTGGGGACGCCCTCGAGCCGGGGCACGAAGGCCTTCGCGCTCTCGGGCAAGATCGCCCGGACGGGCCTGGTGGAAGTGGCGATGGGAACCCGGCTGCGGGACATCGTCTTCTCTATCGGCGGCGGCATTCCCAACGGAAAGGCGTACAAGGCAGTGCAGATCGGCGGCCCGTCCGGAGGGTGCCTGCCGACCCAGCTTCTGGACGTGGAGATCGACTACGAATCCCTCAAGCGTGTCGGGGCCATGATGGGCTCCGGCGGCCTGGTCGTGATGGACGAAGACACGTGCATGGTGGACGTGGCGAAGTTCTTCATGGATTTCATCCAGCGGGAGAGCTGCGGCAAATGCATTCCCTGTCGCGAGGGCACCCGGCGGATGCTGGAGATTCTCCAGCGCATCACGCGGTCGCGACGAATGGAGAAGGGGGCGGACGCACTGCTCCGGTTCCAGGGCGTGATGTACATGGAGCGCCTGGCGGACGTCATCCGCGACACGAGCCTGTGCGGACTGGGCCAGACCGCCCCGAATCCCGTCCTGAGCACGCTGCGCTGGTTCCGGGATGAGTACGAAGCCCACGTATATGAGCGACGGTGCCCGGCTCACGTCTGCACGGAACTGCTGCACTACCGGATCGACACGGAGAAGTGCAAGGGGTGCACGCTGTGCGCCCGGCACTGCCCGGCCGACGCCATCGTGGGCGCGGCAAAGACCCCCCATTACATCGTGGCCGAGAAGTGCATCGGCTGCGGATCGTGCGTGCAGGCATGTCGCCTGAACGCGGTAATCGCGGAGTGAACGAGGCGAGCCGCCTCACGAGTGACGAAGCTGACCATGATTACGATACACGTGAACACTCGGCCCGTGGAAGCCAGCCCCGGCGAGACTGTGCTGGATGTGCTTCGGCGGATTGGCGTCAAGGTGCCCACCCTCTGTCATATTCCCGGGCTCACGCCCACAGGGGCCTGCCGGCTCTGCGTGGTCGAGGTGGAGGGCATGAACGGACTGGTCCCCTCGTGCGCGTACCCCGTGGCCGACGGCATGAAGGTCCACACCCATTCCCCGCGCGCCGTGCGGGCCCGCAAAACCATCGTGGAATTGCTGCTGGCCAGTCACCCCGACGACTGCCTGTATTGCCTCCGCAATCACCATTGCCAGCTCCAGGACCTGGCGGCGGAACTGGGTGTGCGCGAGCGGCGATACGCCGGAGAGCATCCCCGCCACAATCTGGACGTTTCGGACCCCGCGTTGGTTCGGGATCCGGACAAGTGCATTCTGTGCGGGAAATGCGTGCGCTTCTGCGAGGAGGTGCAGGGAGTGGCGGCCATCGACTTCATCCAGCGCGGCAGCCGCACCATGGTCACCACCGCCTTCAACCAGGGCCTGAACGTCTCGAGCTGCGTGAACTGCGGCCAATGCATCACTGTATGCCCGACCGGCGCCCTGCGCGAGCAGAGCCATATCAAGGAAGTGACCGACGCCCTGCGCGACCCGGACCGCTTCGTGGTGATCCAGCACGCCCCGAGCGTGTCGGTGACCCTGGCCGAGGAGTTCGGGATGAAACAGGGCCGGGACGTCTGCGGCGCACTTACGGCGGCCTTGCGGCGACTGGGGTTCGACCGGGTGTTTGACACGGCTTTCGCGGCCGACCTGACCATTATGGAAGAGGCGGCGGAGCTGGTGCATCGCATCCGCAACGGCGGCCCGCTGCCCATGATGACCAGTTGCTCACCCGGCTGGATCAAGTTCGTGGAACAATACTACCCGGACTTTCTGCCCAACCTGTCCACCTGCAAGAGCCCCCAGCAGATGCTCGGCGCCATCATCAAGAGCTACTTCGCGCAGAAAGAAGGCATTGACCCCGGCCGCATCTTCAGCGTCACGGTCATGCCGTGCACGGCCAAGAAATTCGAAGCCAGCCGCCCGGAAATGTCGCTGGACGGCCTGCCCACGGTGGATGCCGTGCTCACCACTCGCGAACTGGCTCGCATGATCCGGCTGCGCGGACTGGATCTGGCAAACCTGGAGCCGGAAAGCGCCGATACGCCTCTGGGAGAGCGGAGCACCGCCGGCAAGCTGTTCGGTGTCAGCGGCGGCGTGATGGAGGCGGCCCTGCGGACCGCGCATCATATGCTGACCGGCCAGGATCTGCCGGAATTGAAGCTCCAGAAGCTGCGCGGCCTCAAGAGCGTCAAGGAGGCCCGGGTCGAGATTGCCGGGCAGGAATACGGCGTGGCCGCCGTCAGCGGGCTGGCCAACGCGTCGGCCCTGCTGGAAGAAATCCGTGCCGGCCGGCAGGATCTGCACTTCATTGAAGTGATGACGTGCCCGGGCGGCTGCATCGCCGGCGGCGGACAGCCCTACGGGACCGACCTTGATGCGGTGCGGGCCCGCATGAAAGCGCTGTATCAGATTGACCGCGACGAGCCCATTCGCACGTCGCATGGAAACCCGGGCATTCAGCGGTTGTACGCGGAGTTCCTGGGCGCCCCCATGAGCGAGCGCAGCCACCACCTGCTGCATACGCATTACACGGTCCGGAATGTTGTGCCCTGAGCAGCAAGGCAAACGGCATGAGACCAAAGGACAACGAACCCCTGGTGACGACCATTCGCGAACGCTGCCGCGTGTGCTACACGTGCGTCCGCGAATGTCCCGCCAAGGCCATTCGCATCGTTGACCGGCAGGCGGAAGTGATCCCCGACCGCTGCATCGGCTGCGGGCAGTGCGTGCGCGTGTGCAGCCAGCACGCCAAGCGGGTGGCCAGCGATGTGGATCGGATTGAGGCCGGCCTGGCCCGGGGCGTTCGGGCCGCGGCGGTGCTGGCGCCCAGCTTCCCGGCCGAATTCACGGACGTGGAGTACGAGACGCTCGTCGGCATGGTCCGGGCCCTGGGGTTCGCTCTGGTTGGGGAGGTGTCGTTCGGGGCGGACCTGGTGGCCCACCAGTACCGCATCCTCATGAGCCAGAGCCAGAACCAGAACCGGGACAAACCCTACATCGCCACGACCTGCCCGGCCATCGTCGGCTTCGTCGAGCGGTATCACCCGAATCTGGTAGACTCTCTGGCCCCCATCGTCTCACCAATGATCGCCACGGCCCGGGCGTTTCGCCGACGCTATGGGAATGATCTGCGCATCGTGTTCATCGGACCCTGCATCGCCAAGAGGGGCGAGGTCGCGATGACCAACAACCGCCGGGATGTGGACGCCAGCATGACGTTCATCGAACTGCGCGAACTGCTGGCCCGCAAAGGAATTCGCCCGGACAACGTCACCCCCAGTGACTTCGATCCTCCACACGGAGCGCTGGGCGCGCTGTTGCCGGTTCGGCGCGGACTGCTCCAGGCGGCGCAGATCGACGAAGACCTGCTCCGTTGTGAAGTCGTGTCCGCCGAAGGCCAAGACGAGTTCGTACAGGCCATCCGGGAATTCGAGTCGGGAGAGATGAACATCCGCCTGCTGGAGCTGCTCTGCTGTGACGGCTGCATCATGGGGCCGGGAATCGGGCAGACCACGCCCCTCTTCCGGCGACGGGCCCAGGTGGCCCGGTACGCCCAGTGGAGGCTGAACCGGCTGGACCTGACAACCTGGGAAATGGACATCGCGTCTTTCCAGGATCTCGATTTAAGCCGGACCTTCACGGCCGATGACCAGCGGTTGCCGCCGCCTTCCCTGGAGGACATCCGGGCCATCCTGGAACGAATGGGCAAACGGTCGCTGGAGGATGAACTGAACTGCGGAGCCTGCGGTTACGAAACCTGTCGTGAGCACGCCATCGCCATCTACAAGGGCCTGGCGGAATCCGAAATGTGCCTGCCCTACACGATCGAACAGCTCCGGGCGGCCTACGACCAGCTCACCACGTCGCACCGGGAACTGGCCTCCACGCAGGAGGCCCTGATGCAGTCGGAGAAGCTGGCCAGCATGGGCCAGCTCGCCGCGGGCATCGCCCATGAGGTGAACAACCCGCTGGGCACCGTCCTGATGCTTTCGCATGTGCTTCTGGACGAGGTGCCCGAGGACAGCCGCCTGCGGGAGGACCTCCATCTGATCGCCCGGGAAGCGGATCGATGCAGGAAGATCGTTTCCGGGCTGCTTCACTTCGCACGCAAGAACAAAGTGGAGGCCCGCCAGACCAATCTGCGCGAACTGGTGGACGGGTTCACCCGGCTGCTGCAGCTCCCGGAGACCATCGCCCTTCAGGTGGAACACCAGGACGGCGACGCCTCCGCCGATATTGACCGCGACCAGGTCCTTCAGGTACTGACGAATCTGGTGTCCAACGCCGTGGCCGCCATGCCGGACGGCGGAACGCTCACCCTGAGCACCTGCGGCAACGAGGACCGCGTGCATATCTCGGTGGCCGACACCGGCGTGGGCATCCCTCCGGCCAACCGCAAGCGGGTGTTCGAGCCCTTCTTCACCACCAAGCCCGCCGGCGAAGGGACGGGCCTGGGACTGGCCGTAATCTATGGAATCGTGAAAATGCACCAGGGAGACATCCGCCTGGAGAGCAACGCCAACCCGTCCGCGGGACCGACGGGGACGACGTTCTGCGTCTCGCTGCCGCGGAAGCGCGACAAAGCCGGCCTGGAGGCGGTCGGCGCCACCGCCTGAGCCGGGCGCCGCCCGGCGTCGGGCGGCAGAAGACCGAAGGAAACCGAACATGGCACACAACATTCTGCTGGTGGACGACGACGTGGACTACCTGACCGCGATGCGGTTGCAACTGGAATCGGCCGGCTATCACGTGACGGCCGTCGAGTCGGTGGCCGCGGCGCACGAGGCGATCCGGACACAGACTCCGGATGCGGCCATCGTGGACCTGATGATCAACGAGCCGGACGATGGATTCACCATGTGCCACTATCTCAAGAAGCACAATCCTTCCATGCCGGTGATCCTGGTCACGGCGGTGACGAGTGAGACGGGGCTGGATTTCGACGCCTCCACCAAGGAAGAGCGGGCCTGGATCAAGGCCGACGTGGTGCTGGCCAAGCCGGTACGGTTCGAGCAACTGGAGCGCGAACTGAGCCGACTGGGCGTGGAGGCATAGGCATGAGCTCCCTGCGCGTGCTGGTGGCGGATGACGAAGCGGGAATGCGTCACAGCATCGCCCGGGCTCTTCTGCATTTCACGCTGCGCCTGCCCATCCTGGAGGACCCCATCGGCGTCGAGGTGGACGCGGTGGACAGCGGGGAAGCCGCGCTGGAGCGGATCGCCGCGGCGCCGCCCGACATCCTGCTGCTGGACCACAAAATGGGCGGCATCACCGGCATCGACGTGCTGGAGCGGTTGCGCGACAAGTCGCTGGACATGCTCGTGATCATGATCACGGCCTTCGCCACCATCGAGACCGCCGTGCGCGCGACCAAATGCGGGGCGTTTGATTTCATCGCCAAGCCCTTCACCCCGGAAGAACTGAAGGAGACCCTGCGGAAGGCGGCGTCGCACCTGCTCGCGCAGCGCCAGGCCCGCACGCTGGCCGAGGAAAAGCGCCGGGTGCGGTTTGACTTCATCCGCGTGCTGGGACACGAACTCAAGGCGCCGCTGGGCGCGATCGAGAATTATCTGTACCTGATCCGATCCCATCAGGCGGGTTCGGAGGTCGCCGCGTACGACGAGTTCGTCGACCGCTGCATGGCCCGTGCCGACGGCATGCGAAAACTGATCGCCGACCTGCTGGACCTGACACGCATCGAATCCGGGCAGAAGCAACGCGACCTCATCGAAATAGACCTGGGAGACATCGCCCAGGCGTGCGTCGACGGAATGCTGCCCGCCGCCGCCCGGAGAAGCATAACCGTTCATCTGGAACGCGAGGGCACACTGCTCATGACCGCCGATCGGGGCGAGCTGGAGATCATTCTGAACAATCTGACCTCCAACGCGATCAAATACAACCGCGACGGCGGCACCGTGCATGTCCGGCTTAAGGGGGAGCCCGACCAGGTTCTCATCGAGGTGACGGACACCGGCATCGGCCTGACCCCGGAAGACGCCGGCAGGCTTTTCAACGATTTCGTCCGTATCAAGAACAAAGCCACACGCCACATCCTCGGCAGCGGCCTGGGACTGTCCATCGTCAAAAAAATCGTCCAGCTCTACGACGGAACCGTCGGCGTCGAAAGCCGGCCCGACGAAGGCAGCACCTTCCGCGTCACCCTGCGCCGATCACAACCCAGCTCGTAGAGGATCGACCGGATCGCAGACGGCCGCGGGCTACCGTTTGCCGCCAAGGGCCGCCACCGTGCGAACACCCGGCGCGCCAGGCGCTTGCCCAGCCCCCTCAAGCCGGCCAATCGCCGGAGAACACCTCGACCGCCGGGCCGGTCATGTACAGCCGGCCATCGGTGCCCCAGGCAATCTCCAGGCGGCCCCCCGGCATCCGAACGGTCACCTCACGATCCAGGCGTTCCGTCAGAACCCCGGCGACACAGATCGAACACGCTCCGGTGCCACAGGCTTGGGTCGGGCCGCTGCCCTTCTCCCAGTGAATCGCCTGCGCCTCCCGCCGGGAGATAACCTGAACGAAATGCGCGTTGATCCGGTCGGGAAACACGGGATGTCGTTCCAGGCCCGGACCCAGCCGATGCAAGTCCGCCATGCCCAGGTCGTCGACAAAAACCACCACATGCGCGCTGCCTGTGGAGACGCATGTCACACGGAGCGACTCCCCCCCAACCTCCAGCGGAGTATCCACCACCCGTTCGCCGGGCAGGGTCGTGGGGATCCCCGCCGGATCCAATCGGGGCACACCAACGTCGGCACAGACCTGTCCGGCCAGCGGACCCTCGAGAATCACCACCGCCGCAAGCAGGCCGGCGTCCGTGTCCACGAGAATCGGCTCACTGACGGATCCGATCCCGCGCACGTGCCCGAGCAGCCCACGCAAGGTGGGTTCGGCGGCCGAATCATCGGGACGGCCGGATCGTGGCGCCAGGCGGTGGTCGTGGGCGTATTTCACCACGCATCGCAGCCCGTTGCCGCACATGCGCCCGCGAGACCCGTCGGCGTTGTACATTTTCATGCGAACGTCCGCGCGGTCTGACGGCGCAATGAGAATCAGCCCGTCGCTGCCCACGCCGACGTGCCGGTCCGCCATCCGCCGGGCCAGGTCCGGAGCGTCGTCCACCGCCTCCACAAACGCGTTGACGTAGATATAGTCGTTGCCCGCCCCATGCATCTTGGTGAAGCGCATGACGGCATTGTACCACGTCGGGCGACAAATGACCGCAGCAACAAACCCGGCCGGGATGACCGGCCGGGCTGCTCTCATACACTCTCTCCCAGGTTCTGGGCGATGGGCGTGAAATCAGGCCTGGATGTCCAGTGTGTGGCCCGGGCTCTGCCCGGCACCGCCGTCCGGCTCCACGTTGCCTGTCTGGTCTTCCTTTTCCTCCTCCGAAAGCTGCCGGCCCATGCCGCCGGAGCCCTCGGAATCACTGTACACCTGCGTGCCGTCGTCGCTGGTATCGACCGATTCCGCCGATTCCTCCACCGCTCGCGTCTGCCGCACGGCTCCCGACACTTCGCCGGCGCGCTCCGCGTCCCGCACGCGAGCGACCTCACGAGCCTGGTAGCCGGCGCCCAGCGCCGATCCCGCGATGTCCGACGGTATGCCCGACATGGGACGATGCCCCGCTCCATCTTCCCCGCCGGGGCAGAAGTGATTCCGCCTGCGTTACCATCGGCAAACTGAGCTGCGCCGCGCCAACCGAATCAGCAGGCCAAAGCAAAACGGCCGGCCGTGCGAACCCCCCCCCCCC
>MTKY01051707.1_pt1 | contig 17768 bp, 18 predicted proteins | sample 1042731 | NCBI WGS metagenome assembly MTKY01 (sample SAMN06212206, study PRJNA360538) | anaerobic digester metagenome | biome: Wastewater treatment plant; material: sludge; isolation source: anaerobic digester fed with sludge from wastewater treatment plant | place: Denmark: WWTP Soeholt ... | reverse complement strand
AACGCTGGCTGGTTCTCTGACAACCAACTCATCGACGAGGCCACGAAGCTGAAGGGCATTCCTGGCGTGATCATCCAGGGTCGCTATGACATGTGTACGCCGGCTGTGACCGCGTGGGACCTGCACCGCGCCTGGCCCGAGGCGGAGATGCGGATGATCCCCGACGCCGGTCACGCCTTCACCGAACCCGGAATCCTCGACGCCATCATCGAGGCAACCGACCGTTTCGCGTCCTAGGACCGGATCAGCGCGCGGCGTACAACAACTCGGCCCGTGCCTTCAGACCATGCGCGACCGAGTCGAACCCGGCCTTGATCCAGTCGCCGGTCGTCTCCATGACGAGATCTGCGAGCTCGCCGCTCAGCGTGTCGGTCGTGAAGTACTCGCAGCTCTCGGGCCCGGTCTCAACGATGTACTGATCACGCTGCCCGTGGATGCCCTGCATCTCCTCGCCTGTGTCGTAGCGCAGGTGGTGGGGCGCGTCGACGATGCGGATGAACTCGCGGTTGATGAACGTCGAGTCTGAGCCATCGACCTGGGGAAGCGTCAGATCGATCCGATCACCGAGCTCCAGAGTGGTCTCCGCCGCAATCGTGTACGGGTTCCACTGGGGATAGCTCGGGTAGTCGACCAACACGTCCCACACGAACGCCGCCGGTGCACTGATCCGCACCGTGACCGAGGTGACGAGATGTGTTGTCACGCCGGGTCCCTGCGGTGTTGTTCGCCGGAGGAGCGAAGCGGAGGAGGTAAAGAACACCGTGGGGTGCTCACGCTGGCATGTGCTCCCCGCCGTTGACATCGAGAGTTGCGCCGGTGACCTCGGACGCGTACTTCGACAGCAGATAGAGGATGCCGCCAGCACAGGCTTCGTCCGTCGGGATGCGGCCCAGCGGGTTGCGCGAAGCGATGTCGTCGTACACCTCCTGCTCGGTGATGCCCTTCTCCTCAGCCGTCATCGTCAGGTAGAACCGCACGCCCGGGCCATCGAGCCAACCGAGAATCGCCTGGTTGACCCGAATGCCCTTCTCGCCGAGCTCGAGCGCCATGTACTGCGTCGCACACCCCATCGCGGCCTTGGCAATGGCGTAGCCGCCCTCACCACGCAGCGGTACGCGCGTCGACATCGTGCCGACATTGACAATCGATCCGCCGTCGGTCATGTGCGGCACCACCGCGCGGCTCATGCCCAGCGATCCGTAGAGGATGATGTCCATCGTCCGGCGCAGCGCCTTGTCCTCTGTGTCGAGGAGGTCGGTGAAGCCGGGGTGCCCGTACGCGCTGTTGACCAAGCCGGTGATCTTGCCGTACTTCTCGACCGCTGCAGCCGCGACTGCTTCGACCTGGTCGGTCTTGCGTACGTCGCACTGCACCGCGATGGCGTCGCCGCCTGCAGCAGTGATCTCCCCGAGCGTGGCGGCCATGACGTCAGCCGAGCGGGCCGACATGACGACCTTCGCACCTTCCTTGGCTGCGCGAATGGCCAGCTTGGCGCCGAGTCCTGCGCCAACCCCCGACACGATGACGACCTCATCTTTGAGAATCACTGTGCAATCTCCCTCTCGTAGAACGCAAAATCTTGTTCCAGCCCGGCTTCGGTGAGCCCGAAGTCCTCGGCCGTGTACGTGTGAGAGCCGTGACGCTGCTCCTCGTTGCGAGCCATGTAGGCCTCGAGCGCCTCGCCGTCGGCCGGCAGACCGAGCTCGCCCATGACCCTCGTCGCGGTGCCCACCGGATCGGAGACGACGTCCTGGAACAACACGTCGACGAATCGGTCGGGGCGTTTGGCGCGAACGTCGGAGAACTGGGTGAGCGCGCCTATGAAACGGTCACGCCAGTAGGGCCCGACCTCCAACGGATCGACCTGGTCGCTGTATTGGCTGGAGATCGCGCAGACCATCGACGCGTACGACGGCACAGCCTTTGTCGGCGTGCGGTGTGTCATGACGATCTTGCAATCAGGGAATGTGTCCAGGACCGTGTCGACGGCAGTGAGGTGGTGCGGCGACTTCAGCATCCACGGCTGACCGTGGCGGTAGGGACTCTGCCACTGCAGGACCTGCAGCCACTCCTTGAGGTCGCGGTATGCCGGAGCCTGGTCGAACTCGCGCAGCCACAGACCGTAGGACGGGACCCAGTAGAACGAGTCGTAGCTCATTGACGTGAACGTGCGGTCGAGCAGTATGACGTCCTCTTCAGGACCGTCCCACTCGATCGTGTGGATGTCGCCGAAGTCCGGAGCCATCTCCAGGAACATCTCGTAGCGGTCACGCGCACGCTTCTTACGAATCTCCGCATCCGGACCCTCGCCCGGGAAGGGCAACGGGTATGAGGTCTCCCACGACAAGGTCGAGGTGACCTCAGGCGACGATGCGAGCAGTCGGTGCAGGAGCGTTGAACCCGTACGCGGCAATCCGCAGATCTCGGCAGCGACCTTGACGTCTTCCTCGAGGATCTCAGGGTGCTCGGTCTGCAGCTGCTTGAGTCGCAGGCGGTCGGCGAGGGATGCGACGAGGCGGCTCCTCGTCATGCTGAGGCCCAGCTCGGACAGCTTGGCCTCGCCGACCAGGGCATCGGTGAGGACCGTGAGCGGCTCGATGAACCACTCGTCGCCATAGTGGCTGAGACCGGTCTTGCTTTGCGCGGCGGTCAGCAACCCATCGACATCGAGAATGCTCGCAGGATCGGCGGTGGTCATGGCCCCTCCAGGTCGATGTTCTCAAGATCTATGACTGTGCAGGTCGGCAATGGGTGGTGCACCGCGCCGAGCCAGCGCAGCAGTGCCGTACCGCTCTCGTGGCCGCAAGTGTCGATCCAGTTCTTGGATGGCACTGCGCCGATACCCGGATCGCGATCCGCGACGACGATCGTCAGCGTTCCGTCGTCGTTGAGCTTGGCAGTGTGCTTGTTGATCGTCATCTTGCGCTCGTGGTCAAGCGATTCCATCCACCAGTTGTCGAGCTGGAAGTTCCAGTACGGGCAGTCGGGAACTTCGGTCTCGATGACCCAGGCCTGGCCGGGCTTGAGCGTCCAATAGCCGTGCGCGTAGAAGATCTCCGGGTCGCCGCCGGCCTTCTGAAAAAACTCCTGGCCGAAGTCGGGCATCTCGTTGGGCTGCGCCATGAACATCTCAGTCCAGTTGGCAAACATGGCTGCGGTGCCGTGCAACGAGAATGCGGCTGTCGCGAGCGCCTTGGCAAAGTGCTCCGGGTTGAGCTCCTTGCGCTGGACCGGCTCGCCGATGCGTTCGATGTGCCACAGCCCGGGGACCTCAGTGATGCGGTCCATGTAGGTCTGGCGAACGACCAGCCCGGTCGAATCCGGGGCGAGCGGCAACCAGTTCTTGCCGTGCGGCGTGGCGCTGGCGATGATCTCGACGGTGCCGTCGGCGTCGACGACGAGGTCTGAGTCGCCCAGTTCGCCGGTCGAGGCCATGGTGCCGTCGATCGCATAGCGGTTGGCCTTCGACCCGATGCTGAAGTAATGGATGCTGCCGCGGGTGCCGGTGATCTTGTACGTCCGGTCGCCACGGATGTTGGCCGACAGGTAGACGTTGTCCGGGTTGTCGGCTCCGAGCTTGACCCGGTCTAGCTCGTGCAGGCGCGGAAAATCGGGGTCAGAGTTCTCGATCGTCGAGTACAGCATCTCGCGGAGCAGTCGAGTCAGATAGCGATAACCCTCGGCACGGTCGAGCGGTGTCGATGGTGCGGTGTCTCGTAGGATCACCTCGCCGGCCTGCTCCAAGGCACGGCAGAAGTCGGTCCAAGCCTGTCCGGAGACCACCTCCGAAGCACCATCGCTCATGACACCTCCACGGTGAACTTCGCAAAATAGCGGCTACGCCGCGGCACGCTCACGGTCGCTTCGCTCCCTAGTTTGCTTCGGCGTTCGACCGCGGGCGGCCTCAACCTCAGCAAATCTAGAACACGTTCTACCAGTTTCCCGTGTAATCCTCAACCACTCGGTACAGTTTGGGTCCTCATGACGACTGACCTTTCCACCGAGTTCGCAGGCGCGACCGGCACCGCGCTGGTGGTCGGCGGCAGTGGCGGACTGGGCGCCGCCATCGCCGAGATGCTTGCCGTTAGGGGCAGCAATGTCGCCGTGACATTTCGCCGGAATGAAGACGCCGGGAATGCAGTCGCTACCCGCGTCGCCCAGCTGGGCGTGCGGTCATCGGCACACGCACTGGACGTCACCTCGGCCAAGCAGTGTGCAGCCCTGCTCGGTGACGTGAACGACACGTATGGCGGGCTCCACACCCTCGTCTACGCTGCCGGGCCCCACGTCCCGATGGTCCACCTGTCGAAGGTGTCACCCGCAGACTTCGCCGAGCAGCTCACCCAGGACGCTGTCGGGTTCTTCAACCTCGCGCACCCGGCGCTGCCGATGCTCCGCGAGACCAAAGGTTCGATCGTTGTGGTGACCACCGCGGCAACAGCTCGGTTCCCCGTACGCGATGGGCTGTCGTCGGCGCCCAAAGGGGCAGTCGAGCAGCTCGTGCGCGGGCTTGCCGCCGAGGAAGGGCGCTTCGGCATACGCGTCAACGCCGTCGGTCCCGGGATGCTCACCGACGGCATGGCCGCTCGACTGATCGAGTCGGGTGAGCTGAATGACAAGGCCCTCGAGATCACCCGCGGCAACATCCCGCTCCGCCGATTCGGAAACGCCACCGACATCGCCGAGGCCGTGTGCTTCCTGGCATCGGACCGGGCCGGTTTCATCACCGGCCAGAAGCTCGACATCGACGGCGGCTACACGGTCTGACCCACCCATACTGAGCCTGCATCGGTGAGAATGGTCCCGTGGGAGAGGCAGAGATCGCCGAGGCGCTGGCGCAGCGAGATCCCCTGACCGGTCTGACCAATCGGACCGGGTGGGACCTTCTTGTCGCGGAAGCTCAGGAGCGCGTCGATGCACACGGTGATCCCGTCGCAGTGGCAATCATCCATCTCGACCAACTCACGTCTGCGGCGATGGGTCCGAACACGGGTGACGAGATCACCAGGCGCGCGGCCAACGCGTTGAAGGCTGTGTCCGGATCGAGCGATCGACTGGCGCGCTATGGCGACACCAAGCTCGGTGTGATGTCGAACGATGTTCCAGTCGCCGATCTGCCCGGTCATTTCGGGATCTTCTTCGACGCGATGGCCGCCCACGGTGTCAGTGCGTCGATGGGATTCGCCGCGACCGGGGCCGAAGCGGTGAGCGTCATCGACGCAATCGCGAAGGCCGAGCAGAATAGGTTGCCCTAGGTCACCAGATGTGCGAAGTGGTCGGGTCCCTCGACATCGCCGCGCAGGATGCAGAACTCGTTGCCCTCGGGGTCAGCAAGCACCATCCAGCCACCACCGTCAGACTGTCGACGATCCGCCACCTCAGTTGCGCCGAGCGCCCGTACGCGGTCGATCTCGTCCTCGCGGCTCAGATCGATCGGTCGCAGGTCGAAGTGGAGCCTGTTCTTGATCTCCTTGTCCTCGGGCACCTCGATGAACAGCACCCGCTGGCGGCCGTCCGGCGAGAAGATCATGCACTCCTCGTGGCCAGGGAGGTTGGGATCAGCAGGGTCTTCCTTCATTTCGAGGACCTGCGCCCACCACGCCGACTGGGCGTATGCGTTTCGAGAGTCGACTGTCGTGTGCGAGATGCGCGATGTCATGCACTCACCGTCGCACAGTCGATTCGACGGCCTCAAGGAGCTCGGTGCGCGGTAGCGTGATCTCCATGACGGCCATGAAGAGCCCCTGGATCATCGCGTTCGGCGTGATGACGGTGGTCCACCTCGTCCTGAACGGCGCGGATGCAAGTCCCTGGGACAGCATCTCCAAGTGCCTGCTCGCCCCCTTGCTGGTTGGCTGGGTCATCGAGCAGAAGGGTCCGCGACTCCTCGCGGCGGCGCTGGCGTTCTGCTTCCTTGGAGACCTGTTCCTCGAGTTTGACGACCTGTTCATCGTGGGCATGGCAGCGTTCGCGCTCGGCCACATCTGCTTCATCCGGTTCTTCGTCTCTCGCGGCGCGATCGGGCAGCTCAGGGGAAAGCCTTGGATCCTTGCGGTCTACGTCCTGGCGGGCATCGCGATGCTCGCGTACGGCTGGAGCGGACTCGACGCAGGCCTCAAGCCTGTTGTGCCGATCTATGCCGCGCTGCTGGTCGGCACCGCAGCGACCTCACTCGCAACTGACATTCGGGCGGGAATCGGCGGCCTGCTGTTCCTGATCTCCGACGGCATCATCCTTCTCGGCGAGGCTGATCGGATCGACAAGGACGCGACCGGCACGGGACTGGCGATCATGGCGACGTACATTGCCGCGATCTTCTTCCTCACCTCCGGCATCCTCAACCGGGAGAAGGTCACCGTGGCGGCAGGTCCCGGCTTTGACCCGACGATCCGCACGGACTGCTGGCCGGTCTTCCCCGACGCCAAGGTCTGAGTCCCCTGGACCGCACCTACAGGGTCGTCAATCGAATCTTTGCGACCCTGTTCGCGATCATGGGATACCGGTTCGACGTACGCGGCGCTGAGCACATCCCCAGGAGTGGTGCGGGGGTACTTGCCGGCAATCACATCGGCTTCCTTGACTTCACGTTCATCGGGTACGCCGCTCGCCGCCGGGATCGGCTCGTACGATTCATGGCGAAGCAATCGGTGTTCGACCTCCCCGTCGCAGGGTGGCTGATGCGCAAGATGCGGCACATCCCGGCCGACCGGCGTGCCGGGTTTCGCGCCTACCGCCAAGGCCTGCGGATGATTGACGAGGGTCAGCTCGTCGGCGTGTTCCCCGAGGCGACGATCAGCCGATCGTGGTTGCTCAAACCGTTCAAGCGTGGTGCTGCCGGTCTCGCCGTCAGCCGTCAGGTCCCGCTCGTACCGGTGGTCGTATGGGGCGGGCACCGCATCTACACCGTCGATGGGCACCGCTCGCTGCGTCGTCGGATGCCGATCACTGTGAGTATCGGCGAGGCGCTCATGCCCGGTGCCGGTGAGACGATCGACCAGCTCTCAGTGCGATTGCACACCGCGATGGAGGCGCTGCTCGGCGCGGCGATCGACACCTACCCGGTGAAACCGCGCGACGAAGCCGACCGCTGGTGGGTACCGCATGACCGTGGCGGCACGGCACCAGACCCTGAGACCGCAGCCGTGCTGGACCGCGAAGCGGTGGCGCGCATAGGCGATACGTTCGAGTAGTGCCCTTCAACGAGACCAAGCCGGTGACCGTCGGCGAAATGACCTTCGACGTACGATTTGGCGGCCCCGAAGACGGCGCACCGGTCATGCTGCTGCACGGCTTTCCGGAGACGTCGCTCTCATGGTCGAGCGTCACGCCGCTGCTGGTCGACGCCGGACTGCGGGTCATTGCACCCGATCAGCGCGGTTATTCACCTGGAGCCCGTCCGTCCGAAGTAGATGACTACGCCACAGGTGTGCTCGCCGACGACGCCATCGCCCTCGCTGATGCTCTCGGCTTGGGCTCGTTCCACCTGGTCGGTCATGACTGGGGTGCAGCGGTGGCATGGGTCGCAGCAGCCCACCACGCCGACCGGTTGCTTTCTCTGACGGCAGTGTCGGTGCCCCACCTGGCCGCATACGGAGCGGCCCTCGCGGGCGATCCGGACCAGCAACAGCGCGCGTCATACATCGGACTCCTTCGCCAGGAGGGCAAGGCCGAGCACCTGCTCCTCGAGAACGATGGCGAGCGCCTGATCGCGATGTACGGCGACGCCGTCCCTGCCGGACACACTGCGGACTACGTCGCACACCTGTCGGAGCCAGGTGCCCTGACCGCCGCACTCAACTGGTACCGCTCGATGACCGCCAACCTGTCGGCACTGCCGCCGGTGACCGTGCCGACGACGTACGTCTGGAGCGACGACGACGTGGCGATCGGTCGGGTTCCCGCAGAGCAGTGCATTGAGTTCGTCGACGCCGACTACCGCTTTGTGGAGCTGAAAGGCGTGACCCACTGGATCCCCGAACAGGCGCCCGAAGCCCTCGCCGAGGCAATCATCGCGCGCGTACGTGGCTAACGCCGAACGGCGCAAGGTGATTGGGTCTGGCGCCCCAAATTCAGCCATATTGCACCACTCGCGGGGACTTTTTTTATGCCCTCTCCAGAGCTGAGGCGAGCGGCCAACCGTTCGGGTCGTCGAGGTTGCGGCCAACCCTGCAGGCGTAGGAGTTCCAGTCCTCGACTCGGTCGGCGTACCAGCTGCGTTGACGACGCATGAGCTCGGCGAGGCTGCTCGCCGCGATGTGTGGATGACGCGCACCAATCTCAATGGCAACTCCGCGTGCCGCTCGTGCGTCGGCGGCTGCGTCGTGCGCGTTGTCGAGCGTGACCGAGTAGTAGGCGGCGACATCGGTGAGCTTGCGTGAACCCAGCTGACCGCGCTGGATGCCCCAGTCGATGACATAGGGATCGACGATGAGCAGCCGCTCCCAATCAGGCTGCTTGACACCCCAGCGGGTGGCCTCGACGTGCAGCATCGACAGGTCATACGCGGCGTTGAACACCACGAGACCGACACCACGGTCGATCAACGACTGCACCCAACGGGCAACGATCGCGATGCCCACCGCCGGGGGCGGCGCATCCGCGAGCAGGACATCGGTGATGCCGTGGACCTCGGCCGACGACGCCGGAATCGGGATGCCGGGATTGATGAGCCCGTTGATGTCGGGGCCGACGTCGGAGAGAAGCGCGTAGCTGAGGACGCGGTCATTGAGCGGATCGATGCCCGTGGTCTCGAGGTCGAGCGAGGCGAGCGGAACGCGGTGCCAGCCGTCATGGTCACCGCGGCGAGGCGGTCGTGGCTTCCGCCGACGGATGAGTCGCTTGGCAGCGATCGCACCTGCGAGACCACAGACGACGGCAACTCCTACGTACTTGTTGATGCGCACCTGACCTCCTGCGGCAACCGTAGCGAGCGATCCCGACACTCACTGGGAGGCAGCGTCGACCAGACTTCGGAACAAGCCCGCGTCCTCCTTGGTCTCCGGGTGCCACTGCACGGCCATCCAGTACGGCCTGTCTTCGCGTTCCATCGCCTCGAGGGTGCCGTCGGCTGCATGCGCTGAGGCGATGAAACCGGGGTGCTCGCGCACGGACTGGTGATGATGACATGCGACGTCACCCCGATCGCCGATGGCTCCCGCGAGCCTGGTTCCGGGGATGACGTCGATCGCCATGTCACCGAACACACCAGCGCCAGGTGAGTGGCTCTCCTTCCCGATCACATCGGGCACATGTTGCTCCAGTGTTCCTCCACCGTGCACCGCCATCACCTGCATGCCGCGGCAGATGCCGAGCACGGGCAGTCGCGCGTCCCATGCGGCATCGAGGAGTGCGAGCTCCCAGGTGTCGCGGTCGAGACGCCAACCCTTGGTGTGTTCATGCGGCTCGGCGCCGTACTGCCACGGGTCGACGTCTGCACCACCGGCGATCACCAGACCGTCGATCCGGGCGACGACAGACAGCGCCGCTGTGGCATCAGACGGGGGTAGCAGCACGGCGACTCCCCCCGCCGCCTCGATCGACAGCGAGTAGACCGCGTGCAGAATGTCGGCCTTCTCGTCCCACACACCCCACCGGGACTGCTCACGGTAGGTCGTGATTCCAATCAGCGGTTTCACAGCACGATCCTCACAGTGGGGTGACGTAGGCCCCGGAGATGCCGCCATCGACGAGGAAGGTCGAGGCGGTGATGAACGACGACTCGTCAGAGGCGAGGAACAGCACGGCGTTGGCCATCTCCTCGGGCTCGGCGAACCGACCGACGGGTACGTGGACGAGCCTGCGGGCAGCCTTCTCCGGATCGCTGGCGAACAGCTCCTTCAGCAGCGGGGTGTTGACCGGGCCGGGACACAGCGCATTGACGCGTACGCCTTCACGCGCGAACTGCACCCCGAGCTCGCGCGACATCGACAGCACGCCACCCTTGGACGCCGAGTAGGAGATCTGCGAGGTGGCGGCACCCATCACGGCGACGAACGAGGCGGTGTTGATGATCGAGCCCTTCTTCTGCTCAAGCATGTAGGGCAACGCTGCCTTGCAGCACAGGTAGACGCTGGTCAGATTCACGTCCTGCACTCGCTTCCACGCATCGAGGTCGGTATCGAGTATCGAGTCGTCCTCTGGCGGGCTGATGCCGGCGTTGTTGAAGGCGATGTCGACCGAGCCGTACGTGTCCTTGGCGGTCTTGAAGAGTGCGTCGACCTGCTCCTTGTCGGTGACGTCAACATGTACGTACGTACCGCCGAGCTCCTCGGCGATACCGGGACCCTTGGAGTCGTCGAGGTCCCCGATCACGATGTTCGCGCCCTCCTCGGCGAACCGGCGAGCGGTCGCCAAGCCGATGCCCGAGCAGCCTCCTGTGACGACTGCCGTCTTGCCTTCGATGCGTCCTGCCATGGTTCCTGCTTTCTACTTGGTCTCGATACTGCCCTCGTCCCTCGGGCAACTCGACCACCGGTGGTCGGCCTACTCGTTGGAGAGAAAGACGTTCTTGACGTCGGTGAATGAATGCGGTGCGTCGGGCCCGAGCTCGCGACCGAGGCCTGATTGCTTGAACCCGCCGAACGGAGTCCAGTAGCGCACCGAGGCGTGCGAGTTGACGCTGAGGTTTCCGGCTTCGACCCCGCGCGAGACGCGCAGCGCACGGCCGAGGTCGCGGGTGAAGATCGAGCCAGACAGCCCGAACTCAGTGTCGTTGGCGAGCCGGATCGCCTCCTCCTCAGAATCGAAAGGCATGACGGCAACGACCGGCCCGAAGACCTCTTCGCGCCAGATCCGTTGCTGGGTGTCGCCGGCGAGCACCACCGTCGGTGCGAACCAGAATCCGGGGCCGTCAGGCGCAGAGCCGCTGAACGCAATGTCGACCTCGTCGACAAATCCCTGCACTGCCTGTTTCTGGGCTGCGGAGATGAGCGGCCCCATCTCACTCGTACGATCGGACGGGTCAAGCACCTTCACACCTTTGACCGCCGGCTCCAGGAGCGACACGAACTCGTCGTACGCCGACCGCTCCACCAGGATCCGTGATCGCGCACAGCAATCCTGACCGGCATTGTCGAAGACCGATGACGGCGCCGAGGCCGCAGCCTTGGCCAGGTCAGAGTCCGCGAAGACGATGTTGGCGCTCTTGCCGCCAAGTTCCAGCGTCACCCGCTTCACCTGGTCAGCGGCGCCAGCCATGATCTTCTTGCCGACCTCAGTCGAACCGGTGAAGCACACCTTGCGCACGGCTGGGTGAGTCACGAAGCGTTCACCCACGATCGAGCCCTTGCCGGGAATGACCGTGAAGACACCTTCAGGCAACCCTGCCTCAAGGCCGAGCTGACCGAGCCGGATCGCCGTCAGCGGTGTCACCTCTGCGGGCTTGAGCACCACGGTGTTTCCGGCCGCAAGCGCCGGGCCGAAGCCCCAGCCTGCGATCGGCATCGGGAAGTTCCACGGCACGATGATCGCCACGACGCCGAGCGGCTCGTGAAATGTCACGTTGATGCCACCGGCAACGGGGATCTGGTGACCGGTCAGCCGTTCGGGCGTTGCCGAGTAGTAGTTGAGGACATCGCGTACGTTGCGCGCCTCCCACGTTGCGTTGCCCCAGGTATGACCGGAGTTGCGTACCTCCAGCTCCGCCAGCTCATCGACATGCTCATCGACCAGAGCGGCAAACCGGCGCAGCAGGGTGGCTCGCTCTCCCGGCGGCATCTCCCGCCAGGCGGGGTAGACCTCTGCGGCACGCTCGATCGCAGTGTCGGTCTCCTCGAGCGTCGCCAAGTGGACTTCAGTGACCTGCTCTTCCGTCGCCGGGTTGATGACGGTGTACGTACTACTCACGTTGCTCCTTGATCTTCGTTGGGCGAGCGCCGAGCACCATCAGAGTCTTTCGAAGCCGCGGCGCAGCTCCCAGTCGGTCACGGCGGCGTCATAAGCAGCAAGCTCGACGTCGGCCATGTTGGTGTAGTGGTCGACGACCGCGTCACCGAGCAGCGAGCGCGCAATCTTGGACGTCGCGAATGCTTCGCGGGCCTCCCGGAGGGTCGTCGGCACCTTCGGCTTGTCGGACTCGTATGCGTTACCAGTCTGCTCCGGCTCGAGCTTGAGCTTGTGGTCGATGCCGTACAGTCCGCCGGCGAGCATCGCGGCAAGGGCGAGGTAGGGGTTGCAGTCGCCTCCAGGCAGACGGTTCTCCAGCCGTGCGCTCTGGCCGTGACCGACGAGTCGCACGGCACAGGTCCGGTTGTCGAGACCCCAGGCGACGGCCGTCGGCGCGAACGATCCGCCGGCAAACCGCTTGTAGGAGTTGATGTTGGGCGCATAGAGCAGCGTGAAGTCACGCATCGTGGCAAGTATGCCGGCGATGAACTGGTCGTACGTCGGCGTCCTGTTGTCTTTCTCCCAGAAGACGAGCTTGCCGTCCTTGCCACGCAGCGACAGGTGGATGTGGCAGGAGTTGCCCTCGCGCTCGTTGTACTTCGCCATGAAGGTCAGCGACTGGCCATGCGCCGACGCAATCTCCTTCGCCGCTGTCTTGTAGACCGCGTGGTTGTCAGCCGTCGCCAGCACCTCGTCGTACAGGAAGCCGATCTCGTGCTGGCCGAAGTTGCACTCACCCTTGGCGCCCTCGACGTTCATCCCTGCGGAGTACATCGTGTTGCGGATGTCGCGCAGCAGTGGCTCGACCCTGGTCGTGCCGACGATCGAGTAATCAACGTTGTACTGGTTGGACGGGGTCATGGTCTGGTAGTTGCTCGCCCAGGCCTCCTCGTACGTCGTGTCGAACACGATGAACTCGAGCTCGGTGCCAGCCAGCGCCATGAAGCCGTGGTCGGCCGCCTTGGCGAGCTGATCCTTGAGGATCGTGCGCGGTGACTGGACAACCGGCGAGTGGTCGAGCCACACCAGGTCGCACTGGATCATGGCGGTCGCCGGGAGGTGGGTCAGCAACCGGATCGTGTCGAAGTCGAGGGCAAACTCCATGTCGCCGTAGCCCTTGTCCCACGACGACATCTCATAGCCGGCGACCGTGTTCATGTCGACGTCGACGCTGAGCAGATAGTTGCAGCCCTCCGTGCCGTCCTCGATGACATGATCGACGAAATACTGGCCGTGCAGGCGCTTGCCCTGGAGTCGGCCCTGCATGTCGGTGAACGCGACGATGACGGTGTCGACCGCACCCTCGCTGATCTGTACGCGGAGCTGCTCGAGGGTGAGGAGCTTGGGGTGGCGAGTGCTCTGAGTCATTGCCCACTCTTTCGTGTTGGGTCCACAGCGATTGCCTTGATTTTCTCCCCCGACGGATCATAGAGCGGCTTCAAGCTCACCCGTACGGGGATGCGTCGGCCGCCGACATCGAGCTCATAGCTGCCGGAGCGAACGTACGCCGGGTCTGCGATCGCGCCTGCTTGAGCATTGACCCAGCCGAGGCCGACCCCGGCGCCGATGGTCGCCCCCCACGAGCCCGACATGGCCTGCCCGGTGGCGATCCCATCGCGTACGAGGAGCTCACCGCCCCAGATCATGGCGTCGGGGTCGTCGCAGACGAAGGAGACGATCCGGCGTGCCGGTCCCGCAGCCTTGGCCTTCTCAACGGCGGCGCGACCGATGAAGTCGATGTCAGTCCCGAGCTTGCAGGTGAACGAGAGACCGGCCTCGACCGGATTGACCTCGGGTGTCAGCTCGCGACCGAACGCCCGGTAGCCCTTCTCGAGCCGCATCGCCTCGATCGCGTAGTAGCCGGCATCGACGATCTCGAGATCCTGGCCAGCGACCTTGATCGCGTCATACACCTGCAGCGCATCCTCGTTCTTGATGTAGAGCTCCCAACCAAGCTCGCCGACATACGTGATCCGGGTCGCTCGGATCGTCGCACCGGCGAGCTCGATCTCGCGACTCCCGCCGAACGCGAAACCGCCCTCGCTGAGGTCAGCATCGGTCAGCCTGCTGAGAAGCTCGCGCGATGCCGGACCCATGACCCCAAGCACCGAGATCCGGTCGGTCGTGTCTGCGATGTGCGCGTCGAGCCCGGCAGGGATGTTGCGCCGGATCCAGTCCTGGTCGCGCTCGGTGGTGGCCGAGCTGCTGACGAGGAAGTACTCGTTCTGGGCGATGCGGGTGACGGTCAGGTCGGACTCGTAGCCCCCGCGCGAGTTGAGCAGCGCGGTGTAGACCGTCTCGTCGGGTGCGACATCGACGTCGTTGCTGCAAACCCACTGAAGTGCTGCTTCGGCGTCCACGCCATGCACGGCGTATTTGGAGAACGATGTCTGGTCGAACACCGCGACACCGGTGCGACACGCTTGCTGCTCGGCCGCCGACCACGGGAGCCAGTTCTGCTTGCCCCACTCGTACCCGATTGCCGGGTCCTGTCCGGTCGGCGCGAAGAAGTTGGCGCGCTCCCATCCCATCTTGCTGCCGAAACCGGCGTTCTCGTCTCGTAGCCGTTCATACAACGGCGAGGTCCGCAGCGGTCGCGCCGTGTCGAACTCCCGGTTGGGCCAGGGAACCGCGTAGTGCAGCCCGAGGACCTCCGCGACCCGAGCGCGGAGGTAATCCATGTTGTTCTGGAAGGGAGCGAATCGGCGAATGTCGACGGCGAGCAGGTCAACGCTTGGCTCACCTTCGATGATCCATTCGGCGAGGGCGCGCCCCGCTCCGCCTGCCGAGGCGATGCCCACGGAGTTGAAGCCCGCGCCGACAAAGAACCCCCGTACCGATGGCGCTTCGCCGAGGATGAACTGGTTGTCCGGCGTGAAGCTCTCGGGGCCGTTGTAGAACTTGCGGATGCCGGTCTCGTGCAGCGCAGGGATCCGCTCAAGTGCGCTGTCCATCAGGATCTGGAAATGCTCCCAGTCCTCGCTCAGCAGCTGGAACTCGAACGGAAAGGGGATCTCGTCAGGCGCGACCCACGGCTTGGCCACCGGCTCGAAGCCGCCAACGACCAGTCCCCCGACCTCCTCCTTGAAGTACGTGTAGCCGTCGGGGTCGCGCAGGATCGGCAGATCGGGCCGCACCCCGTTGATCTGATCGGTGACGACATAGAAGTGCTCGGCGGAGTGCAGCGGCACGCTGACGCCGATCTTCGCTGCCAGGTGGTGAGCCCACTGGCCGGCGCAGTTGACGACGATGTCGGCCTCGATGTCGCCCCGGTCGGTGCGCACACCCGTGACCGCACCATCGCCCACCAGCACCTCGAGCACGCGGACATGCTCAATCACGCTGGCGCCGCGCGTACGGGCTCCGCGCGCCAGGGCCTGCGTGACGTCAGTCGGGTTGGCGGTTCCGTCGCCAGGCAACCAGAGCCCACCCACGAGATCCTCAGTCGCGATCAACGGCCACCGCTCACCCGCCTGCTCCGGCGTCAGCAGCTCACACTCGAGGTCGTACGCCGTCGCCGTCGCTGCCGTGCGCCGCAGCTGCTCCATTCGCTCCTCAGTGCGCGCAACCGTCACGCCCCCGCAGCGTTTGAACCCGGCACTCAGCCCTGTCTCGGCCTCGAGCTGCTCATAGAGCGCTGCGGAGTACTGCACGAGTGTTGTCCCAGCCTGCGTCGCCCGCAGCTGGCCGACGAGGCCCGCTGCATGCCACGTCGTACCGCACGACAGCTCGCCCTGCTCCAGCAGCACGACGTCGGTCTCACCGTTCAAAGTCAGGTGATAGGCAACGCTGGTGCCGACGATGCCGCCGCCAATGACGACGATGCGGGCCCGCTCAGGTACGTTCATGACGCCGCCACGTCGAGCCAGGTCTCGAACTCAGGCGAGCGGAAGTCCGCGACCGCCTTGTCGAAGCGCTCCATCCCCCAGCCGTAGAAGTCAAAATCGTCCTCGCGGGTCGCCGCCTGGATGAACCCCCACAGCGACCAGCCGTACCGTGACGTCACGGCACGGAGCCGTGCTCGGGCACGCAGCTCCGGCGACTCGTGACCGACGTACGCGGTCACCAGCTCGGTGAGGTGCTCGTCATCGAGCCCGCACTCAGACCAGCAGTTGCCGAGCTCGAAGTAAGGGTCGTTGTTGCCGGAGTACTCGTAGTCGATCAGCCAGAGCCTGCTGCCGTCGTCGACGATGTTGCCGGCGAGCAAGTCGTTGTTGCACGGCACTGTCTCGACCTGGTTGACCGCAAGCGCGGTCTGGATGCGGGCAAATTCCGGCGCGAAGCCGGCGTATCCATCGGGGATCTTGAACCCGCGCTCGGTGCAGGTGCGCAGATAGGTCGACTGACGAACGAACATGTCAAAGTCGATCTGGAAGCGTGGGCCCGAGTGCAGCGCTCGTACGGCCGTCGAGAGCCGCTCCAGAGCGCCCGGGACACGAAGATCGTCGTCGGTGAAGGTGCGTCCTTCGATGAACCCGATGACCAGCATCCCGAGATCCGGCCGGAAGTCGACGTACGGAGCGCCGACGCCGGCAGTCTCCGCAACACGGGTGTTGAACGCTTCGGCCTCACGGTCGATGTCGAGGAGCTTTGAGTCGCTGAGGTTGAGCCGCGCAACGAACGTACCGTCGGGAGTCGTTACCTTGAGATTGCGATTGGTTAGCCCGCCCGAGAGGTCCTCGACCGTGCGCGGTCTGCCCGCAAGCGCTGGGACCTGATCGAGCAACGCATCAAGCTCCGTCATACAAGAACCCTACCGACGAAAATGCCCAAAGGTCTAGACCTAAGAGCGTCACTCGCCGCCTCATTGCAGCTCCACGCGAAGCTCGGTGGCGACGTGCGGTCCGATACCGGTCTGCAGGCTGATGCGGGTGCGATCCGAGCGGTAGCGGTCGCGGGCGTATTCGACCACGACACCCGCTCCGGTCGAGGCCTTGCGGGTCACCAGCATCAGCGCCGTACCGGGCTCGACCTCGAGGAGCTCGGCATGTCCCGTTGTGGAGATCTCCGGCTCGAGCCACTCGACGGCGCTGTCAGGAGCAAGGTCGTACGCAGTTCGCATGAGCTCATACAACGAGCCCGTCAGCCGATGATCGAGCAGATCCGGGAACAGGTGCGCAGGCAGGTACGTCTCCTCCAATGCAAGCGGCTGGCGTCGAGCAGACCGCACGCGGACAATCTCGAACACCTGCTGGGTGCGGGGCAGCTCAAGGCCCTCCGCGACGTCCGATTCGGCGTCGACCAACCCCGAACGTACGATTCGCGCACCCGCTCGTACGTTGGCTCTCCGCATCTGCTCGGTGAACCCCGGCAGTCCGGTGAGATCGACCTCGATACGCGGTTCACGGATGAAGTTGCCGCCAGATCTACCGCGGCGTCGTTCGATCCATCCGTTTTGCTCCAGCGAGCCGAGTGCCTGTCGCAAGGTCATCCGACTCACCCCGAGGGCGGCCGCCAACCCCTCCTCGGGCGGCAACCTGTCGTCAGCCCGGAGCTTTCCAGCGACGACTCGTGACAGCAGCCAGGCAGAGATGCGGGCATGTGAGGGTTCATCGGCTGTGACTGAGAGGTCTGGCTTTTCGTCCAGCGCCTCGTCGTCGACAGCGACAACCCTCACATGCCCGTCCTCGTCCTACCCTCCCGTTAGCTGTCCTTGAACGCGTCGACGACTGCAGCGTCGATCGTGTGCTTCGGACCCGTGAACCACTTCTTGGCCGACAAGTGCCACCAAATCGTGAGGATGATCAGCGTGCCACCGGTGAGGATCGGCGCGTAGTTGACGAACTTCCACGAGAAGCCGTCGTTCCACGGAACCGCAGCAGGGGTGAACGGCAAGATGAAGTAGATGCAGATGATGGCGATCTCCGCGACGGCGACCAGATTCA
>MTKY01052957.1_pt1 | contig 17818 bp, 15 predicted proteins | sample 1042731 | NCBI WGS metagenome assembly MTKY01 (sample SAMN06212206, study PRJNA360538) | anaerobic digester metagenome | biome: Wastewater treatment plant; material: sludge; isolation source: anaerobic digester fed with sludge from wastewater treatment plant | place: Denmark: WWTP Soeholt ... | reverse complement strand
GGAGCTGCGGCTGCGAGCCAGGCCGCCGGGCCGTGGTCCAGGCCACTCGGAGCAGCCGCCGCGAAGCCCGCGTGGCCGGTGGGGCCGCCCCGATTCATCCCTCCCGGCGCCGCCTCTGCCGCCGGACGTACCACCGGCGTGACCCGGGCCGCGCCGGTGTGTTCCCCGTTCTGTGGGGGCGGAGCTGCGATCGGGAACAGTCGAACCCGCACCGTCTCCGTGGCGTGTTCGATCGAGAGAACCCGCAGCCTGTATTGAGAGCCGGATCGACCGGCCACGGACGCTTCTTCTCCCGGTTTGAGGTGTCGGGCTCTGAGCACCCGCCGGTCGCCGCGGTAGATGCTCAAATCGGCCCCCCGGAAGCGATCCGCATCGCTGACCTCCACGCTCAGTCCGTCGCACAGAGCCGCGCGCCGCGGGCGCCGACGATCTTTGCGGCTGACCGTGGTCTCCGCCACGCTGCCCACGTAGGAGGATGATTCCGCCGGTCCTGCCTGTTCCGGCGTGGCAGAAAGGCTCGCGTCGGATTCCAACTCTGCGGGTGAATCGGAGCTGCCCGCCGCCTCTTCCTGGATCAGAATCGACACACGCCCGACCTGCAACGACCGCTCGCCGCCCCGCAGCCAGGCCATTCGGGCCGCTTCGGCGGTCTCGGGATGCTGGAGGCCAATCTGTTCGATCGCGGTGAGGGCTGCCGCGTCGGCCGGGTCGATCAGAAGAGCCCGCATGTAGTAACGCCACGCCTGATCGAAGGCATCTTGCGCTTCGAACGCATGGGCTGTCCGCTTCCAGTGCTGCGCGGCGTGGGGGGCGACGCGGGCCATAGCCCGTGCCACGGAGCGGTTCGCCGGCGATTGTCGAGCGGCGGCCGCGTAGATCGCGTAGGCCTCGTAGTACTCTCCTCTTTTCTCGGCCGTCTTTCCCCTGCTCAGCGCGCCGACTGCCACGCACCCGCTGACGGCCAGCAGGCTCATCCCCGCCAGCGCGCGTGCGACCCACTGCACGCAACCCATTCTGCCCACGGTCGTTGCCACTCTCAGCACCCCAGTTCGTCCGGACGCAGGGTCTGCCCTTCGATTCCACAAAGCGCTGGAAGTCTAACACGGCGACGTTGAGTTGCGAAGCCATTTGCCCCGTACGGCGGATGGCGGTAAAAGAGGGTGAATCAGTCGGCCGTCTTGCGGCCGCGGCGGCCCCCGGGATAGCGAGGTTCAACGGAGCTCATGTTCGATACCCTCACGGAACGGTTCGGCGACATCTTCCGCTCCATGCGCGGGCGCGGACGCATCACCGAGGACAACATCGACGAGGCTATGCGGGCGATCCGAACGGCCCTGCTGGAGGCCGACGTGCATGTAGAGGTGGCACGCGGTTTCTGCGAGGAGGTGCGCAACAAGGCGATCGGGCAGGAAGTCATCCGCACCCTCAAGCCGGACCAGCTCATGTGGAAAATCGTGCACGACGAGCTGGTCAACCTGATGGGACCGGTGGATCCGCGCATTCCGTTCGCCACCCCCGGCCCGACGGTGCTGCTGCTGGCCGGTCTCCAGGGCTCCGGCAAGACGACCACCTGCGGCAAACTGGCCGGCCTGATTCTCAAGCGGGCCAAACGGCCGCTCCTGGTCGCCGCCGACCTGAAGCGCCCGGCCGCCATCGACCAGTTGGAAGTCGTCGGCGGACAGGTGGGCGTGCCGGTCTACACCGAACGCGGACACCTCAGCGCGGTGAAGGTCTGTCGCAACGGCATCCTCCACGCGAAGAAAACCGATCGGGACGTGGTGATTCTGGACACGGCCGGCCGCCTGGCTATTGACGAGGAAATGATGGCAGAGGTGGCGCAGGTCGCCACCACGTGCGCGCCGCACCAGATTTACCTTGTCCTGGACGCCATGACGGGCCAAGACGCCGTCGCCACCGCCAAGGCCTTCAACGACCGGCTCGAGCTGGACGGTCTGATCCTCACGAAGTTTGACAGCGACACGCGCGGCGGGGCGGCCCTGTCGGCCAAACGTATCACCGGCAAGCCGATCAAATTTATCGGCGTGGGCGAGAAGCTTGACGCGTTGGAGCCGTTTCATCCCGACCGGATCGCCGGGCGCATTCTCGGGGCGGGCGACATGCTGAGCCTGGTCGAGAAGGCGCAGGAGCAATACGACGCGCAGGAGGCGGCCAAGCTCGAGAAGAAGATGGCCAAGGGCCAGATGACCCTTGAGGACTTCTTGGCCCAGCTCCGCAAGGTCCAGAAGATGGGTTCCATGCGCGACATGCTCAAAAAGATCCCCGGACTGGGCGGGCAGATTCCCGATGCCGAGATTGATGAAGGCGAAATCGCGCGTTTCGAAGCGATCATTCTCTCCATGACGCCGAAAGAGCGGGCCAAGCCGGCCTTGATCGATCACTCTCGGCGGCGCCGCATCGCCAGGGGCAGCGGAACCGAACCGCAGGACGTGAACGGGCTGGTGAAGGCCTTCGGCCAGATGCGGGACGCAATGAAGATGATGGCAGGCCGGTCGATGCTCGATCGGATGCGGATCACCTCGAGCCTGTCGCAGATGATGGCCGGCGGCGGAACCTTCAAGGCCAAAGGCAGCACGGCCGCCAGCCGACGTCAAATATCGAAAAAGGACCGGCGCAAGGCGAGAAAACGCGGGCGACGTTGATTTCCGAGTCCCGCGCCACACCGCGCGAAGCCCCCCGCCGGGTCGGTCCCGGGATGGAATACGCGGGCCGGCCGCCGACACATATGGGCTATACACGCTCGAAGGGTTCGAAGAGACGCTTGTAGTCGTCCTGGCAGTAGCGGTCGGTCATACCGGCAATGTAATCGCAGACGACCCGGTGGACGCCCTGTTCGTCGACCCGGCGGAAGTACCGTTCCGGCAGCATTCGCGGGTCGGCGGCGTAGGCGCCAAAAAGACGCTCCACGAAGCGCCGGGCCTTGGCGTCCATCCGCACGAGCCGGGTGTGGCGATAGACCCGCTCCAACAAGAACGTCTCCAGCTCCCGGAGCGCCGAATGCATTGCATCGGAACAGGCGACAAGGGGGTTGGCAGCCTGTCGGACGGCCTGCGGACTCTCGGGGCAGGCGATGGCAATGCGGCGCTGCGACTCGGCGATCACATCCGCCAGCAGCGCGTTCAGCAGAGCGTCCAGAATGGGACGCCGAATCGCCGGGAGGGGCAGGTCGGGGTGGGCGGTCCGCACGGGCTCCGCCGCCGTCCGCCAGAGCGAAACCGCCCGGATGTCTGCCTCGTCGATCAGGCCGGCCCCGATGGCGTCTTCCAGATCGTGCCCGTCGTAGGCAAGCTGATCGGCCAGGCAGGCTATCTGGCCCTCGACCGTGAGCCACGGGTCGGTCGTGCGGAACTCGGAATCGCCGGGGCTGGCGGTCTCGTTGGGGCGGTCATAGGCGGTTTCGTGCCTGGCGATCCCCTCGCGCACCTCGAAGGTCAGGTTCAGCCCGCGAAATGCCGGGTAGGGGTGTTCCAGGTAATCCACGATCCGCAGCGATTGGCGGTTGTGTTCGAAACCCCCGTGGTCACGCATGAGGTCACGCAGGGCCATCTCGCCGGCGTGTCCGAAGGGAGGGTGCCCCAGATCGTGTGCGAGGCAGATCACCTCGGCCAAGGTGGGGTTCACGTCCAGGGCAATGGCCAGTCGCCGGGCGATCTCGGCCACTTCCAGTGTGTGTGTCAGCCGGGTGCGAAAGTGGTCGTCTTCGAAGGTGACGAACACCTGCGTCTTGTATTCCAGCCGTCGGAAGGCGGCGCTGCAGAGCACGCGGTGTCGGTCCAGGCCATAGGCGTCGCGGATCGGGTCGGGCGGTTCCGGGTGCACGCGGCCACGAGAACCGGCAGACCGGACGGCATAGGAGGCCAGCCTCGGTTGCGGGGTCTCAGGCATGGATTTCACCGGCGAAGGGACGATCGCGAAGGCCCATTTCCACCGCGTGCTGAACAAGCTGAGCGTACAGCACGTTGAGGTCTTCCGGAATGACGCGGACGCCGCCGAGCACGGACATATAGTTCGTGTCGCCCACCCAGCGGGGCACTATGTGGCAATGGTAGTGGTCCGGCACGCCCGCGCCGGCGCCGACCCCGAGGTTGGAGCCGACGTTAAAACCTTCCGGCTGCAATGTGCGCCGCAGCAGTGCGACAGCTCGCCAGGTTGTCCGGGTCAGGTCTGCGTTCTGCTCGTCCGTGAAGCGCACCGGATCGCCTTCATGGGCGGACGTTGCGACGAGCAAATGGCCGCTGGTGTACGGGAAGCGGTTCATCACGACGAAACAGTGTTTCTCACGCCAGACCACCAGATGGGTTTCGTCGTTGCCGGGGTCCGCCCAGTATGCGCAGAAAAAACAGCCGTGCGCACCGCCCTCGTCCTGAAGAGAGCGGATGAACTCCATCCGCCACGGGGCCCACAGATTGCTCTGAAAACCTGTCATGATTCCCATTCCGCCGGGAGGGTGGAGTGTACCGCCGCTCGCATCCGATCTCAACGCGCGGCTTTTCAGCCGCGTGTGTGCCGGGTAGACTGCTGCCGATACCGAATGGAGACGTCCGGCCGGCGGGTCGGGCCGAACAACGGCACAGAGGTGAGCCATGCTGTGGAACGGTGATTGGAACACGGCGGAGTCGGGCGCGGGCGGTGGCCGTGCAGCTTGTCGGATCGGGGCACTCGGTATCCGGGTCTGGATGGTGGTGCTCGTTGCCGCGGGCGCAACCGGGTGTCGCCAGGACACGCGCCTGGCCGGCCGGGAGGTTCCGCACGTCACCGTCCGGACGGTGACGGACGGGAACGTGGTGCTGGATCGGTCGGCGTCTCCGAAGCAGGTGGCGTACGCTCTGCTGAGGGCGATTCGCGACGATGTTCGGGCGACCTCCGCCCCTGCTCGGCAGGAGGCGCTTCGACGGCAACTGGACCTGTGCGCGCCGGATGCGATCTTCGGCAAATACCAGCAGGTGCATCAACGAACCCGACCTCAGTACAAGGCCGACCGCGACGAGACGGTCTACGCCGTGGTGGACTCGTGGGCCCCGACGTATGCCTATTATGTAGACAGCTTCGACGTCGAGTGGTCGCAGGCGGAGCAGGCCATGGTTGTGCAAGACCGGCCGAAGCTCGCGGATGACGCCGCCGCCGTGGAAAAATACGTCCTCGTGGAAATGGCCGACCCCAGCGGCGACGCCAACGCGGCGGCGGTGGCGATGCTGACGCTGGTGAAGGAAGGCGGCTATTGGAGGGTGTTGAACGTCGGTTTCGTCCCCGGTCGGCGTCATCTGGCAACCCGGACGCCGCCCCCGACGTCGGCGCCCGCCGCAGAGACCGCCGGGCGTTGAACGTCGGGCCGTCCTGACTCGGGAATGTGATCTCGGCTTATGGAACCCAGCTCGATCACCGTCAAAGGGGCGCGTGAGCACAACCTCAAGGGGGTGACGCTCACGCTGCCTCGGAACCGGCTCATCTGCTTCACGGGCGTCTCCGGAAGCGGCAAGAGCAGCTTCGCGTTTGACACGTTGTATGCCGAGGGGCAACGCCGGTACCTCGAGTCTTTGTCCTCCTACGCGCGGCAGTTCATGGGTCAACTGGCCAAGCCGGACGTGGACCTGGTGACCGGGCTGAGTCCCTCCATTTCGATCCAGCAGAAGACGAGCGGCTGGAACCCCCGCAGCACGGTCGGCACCATCACGCAGGTGCATGATTTTCTGCGCGTTCTTTATGCGCGCATCGGAACACAGCACTGTCCGGATTGCGACAGGCCCATCTCCGCTCAGACACGCGAACAGATCGCCGAGCGCATCATGGCCCAGGGCGGCGGGGCGAAGGTGTTGATCCTGGCCCCGGTCGTTCGCGGGCAGAAGGGCGAGTTCCGCGATCTTTTTGACGACCTGCGGCGGGAGGGGTTCGCACGTGTCCGGGTGAACGGTCAGGTGGTCGCTCTGGGTGACGAGCCGCGGCTCAATCGCAACACCCGACACGACATAGAGGTCGTGGTGGATCGGATCACGCTGGGACCGGCCGCCCGATCCCGCGTGGCGGAATCCGTGGAGACGGCCCTTCGTGTCGGAAACGGAACGCTGATCGTGGCGCGGGCCGAGGGGCCGTCCAGCCGCCGGGCACGCGAGGGCGACCTGTTGCTCTCGTCACAGTATGCCTGCTCGGCCTGCGGCGTCAGTTTCGCACCGCCGTCCCCGCAGATGTTCAGTTTCAATTCGCCGACGGGCATGTGCCTGGCGTGCGACGGCCTCGGGACGCGTTTCGACTTCGATCCGCAGCGGCTGGTGCCACGTCCCCGACGTTCGTTTCTCGGCCTGGCGATTGAACCGATGCGCACGCGGATCGGCCGATGGCGGCGGCACCTCTACGAAGGGGTGGCCCGGCACGTCGGGTTCGATCTGAAAACGCCCTGGTGCGATCTGCCGGAGAAGGCCAGGCAGGCCCTGCTGTATGGCACGGGAGACGCTCATATTACCTTTGAATGGCGAACGCCGGGCGGCGTCTGGCGGCATGGCGGCACATTCGCCGGAGTGGTCGCGGAACTGCGGGAGAAGCACAAGAAAGCCCGCTCGCCGCTGGTCCGCGCGTTTTACGAGAAGTACATGACCCAGAGCGTCTGCTCGGATTGTCATGGCCGGCGTCTGAATCGCCAGGCACTGGCTGTCCGGGTCGGCGGACGAAGCATTGCGGAGTTCTCGGCCCTGTCCATCGATGCGGCCGGCGAGTTCATCAGCCAACTCGCCCTGACGCCCACGCAACGGGTGATCGCGGAGGAGGTCGTCAAGGAAATCCACGGCCGGCTGGCTTTTCTGCAAAACGTCGGGTTGGGATACCTTACGCTCGATCGCGCGGCGCCAACGCTTTCCGGGGGCGAGTCGCAGCGCATCCGACTGGCGGGTCAGATTGGTTCGGGCCTGGTCGGTGTGCTCTATGTTCTTGACGAGCCCAGTATCGGCCTGCACGCTCGCGACAACCGGCGACTCCTGGACTCTCTGGAACGGCTTCGGGACATGGGCAACACCGTGATCGTGGTCGAGCACGACGAGGCCACGATGCGGTGCGCGGATGAGATCGTGGATTTCGGACCGGGGCCGGGCGTTCGGGGTGGCGAAGTCGTCGCGCAGGGCGATCTTGCAGCGATTATGCGCTCTCCCCAATCCCTCACCGGAGCGTTTCTTTGTGGCCGGCAGAGCATTGCGATGCATCTGCCCCGTCGTCCCGTCACAAACGGAGAAAGCCGTCGAGACAAAATAGGCGTTTTGGGAAAAATGGCGAAAGTACGCAAGCGCCCGGCGAAGGCCCTTCGTAAGAGCCGGGGAAAGCCCAAGCGCTCGTCTGCTGTTCGCGGCGACTGACGGAGCGGGGGGGGGCGTCGCAAAGGGCTGCCGTGGGCGTATAATGCGGTTCTGAGGCGCAGATCGAGGAGCCGGCGTCGTGTCGTTCTGGACAGACATCATCGTTTACAGCCCGACTTGGGTGGATGTGTTTCCCGAGAAAGTCAGGCGGTTCATCGCGACCGTGGCAGGGGGCTCGTCCGCCGATGCCGAGCGTGAACTGGCGTGCTATGGCATTCTCGACACCAACGGCGAGGCTCGCCGGCAGGCGGCCAAGCCGGACCTGAATGTTCTGGTCAAGAAGCTGGTCGCGCAGGCTCGGCGGGCGGAGCAGGTGGATTGTGACGCCTCCGGCGTGTACGAGCCGCCAAGCTGGACGGAGATGAGCGACACGCACATCGGCCCGTTCTTCTCCGCGGAGGGGCCGGTGTACAAGATATGCCAGCAGTTGCTGGCGGCCGAACGTGTGCCCTTCGCCGAGCTGGAGATCGTTGGTCTGCAGCCCAGCCAGGAAATCCTCAGCACCCTGTCCTTCTGCGGAAACGAGGCGTATCTGGAGATTTCGGAGCTGAACTTCGAGGTGGGACCCAACCTGGCCATCTACCTGCGCGATCCCCCCGAGTTCGCCGGCTGGTTGCGCATCGCCCTCAGTGGCGAGGGACAGCCGTTTCCACTCACCAAGGTGCAGTTGATCGAACGTGCCAAAGCGAGCGATGCGTTTCGCAGAGTCATCGAATATGCAACTGAGTGTTTCGGCGTGAAAGAATGGCGCTGGACCATCTCGAGCAAAGAATGACGCTGCCAAATCAGCACGAGCACGCCGCCCGCAGAGCGTCAAACAACTCGTCACGCCGAGGATCCTGCGGGTTCAGGAAGTCACAGCAGAACAGCCGGCCGCGGCAGGCCGACTCCTTCGCAAGGCGGGTGACCAGCGAATCCAGCCGGCGCCGGGCAGCGTCTGCGTCCGGGTTGAGCGCGGCCAGGGCGGCGTTCATGGCGATCACGTTGCTTTCCAGGATCGCATGGTAAGGGGGCTGCAACTGGCTTCGCAGGGCCAGTTGGCAACCCAGCGGCGAGCGGAGGAATGACTGCATCTGAAGCGGAGTGAACCCCGGCAGGTTCTGGTGCGCTTCGTCATCCGCCAAGGCGGCCTCACCGCACAATCCGAAAACCTCCGTGGCGAAGGTCGATGTGTCGTTCAACGCTGCCTGCAGCCGGCTGGCGGCCTCGGCGCACGATCGGAAGACCTCATGCTCGCCGACGGGGGCGCGCATGACGAACAGCCGGGCGTGATAGGAAAACGCCTGGCCCAGGCACGGATCCGCGTCGGCTTCAATGACGACCTGTGCGTTCGGGTCCCGTCGCGCCACGACGGCCAGCGCCTCCGGCAGTGTTTCAAACACCCTCTGGGGGTCGTATTCGACCCAGGCGGCGCTGGCGACTCCGCAATCGCAAGGGTTCCCGCCCGTCCCCGGCGCCGGGCGGGGTTTGTCACCGTCATAGCGGGTCAGCCGCAGGTAGTGCGGTGCGGGCCGGTATACGTCGGCGATCATCTGGCGGATGATCGTGCTCTTGCCCGACCGGCGCGGCCCGTTGACGATTGTGACGGCAAGTCCCATCGGTTCTCACAACTCCCGCGAACCAAATCACAGGAGCGGGAGCACTCTGGTTCCCTCTTCCAACTGTAGGCCTTCAGGGGCTCCGCCGGCCACTCTTATCGCCGGCGACGACGGAAAACGAGCTTCGGGAGCCTCGCAGGATCGCAATGCCGGCTGTCCGCGGATCGGGACTTCGCCGGTGAGGCGCGGAGACAATCCGTTTGACCAGGGTGGTTCCGGCGGCTAGAAACGCTGCGCATGTTCCTGCATCTGGGACATTGGGTAGCGCGTCATCCTTGGGTCGTCCTGCTGGGATGGGTCGGGACAGTGGTGGTGCTCACGGTTTCGGCCCCTCCGGCCGAGAGAGTCGCCTCCGCGGAGCCGCCCTCCCTGCTGGCCGAGGACCAGCCCTACAATCAGTCCCTGGAGGCAGCACGTCGGGCCTTCGGTCAGGTCGTCGCGCGGACCCGTACTACTCTCATTTTTGAGCGACCGGAGGGTCTGCACGCCACGGATCACGATTTTGTCCAGGAGGTGACCGCACGATTGATCGCGGAGGCCAACGGCCGCTGGCGCGTTCTGGCACCGCCCACGCACCCACATCTGCGGTCACGATTGATCGCCCGTGACGGGCAGGCGGTCATGATCGTGATCAACATGGACGCCAATTACCTGGTGAAGGCGTCGGTGGACCAGGTGGAGGCCGTAGATGCGCTGGCCCATCGCGGCTTGCCGGATGGGCTGCGTCTGGAGATCACGGGTGAGGGCGGCCTGGGACGCGATCTGAGCGTTGCCACGACCCGGGCCTATCATCGTACGACGTGGGTGACTATTGCAGCCGTGCTGATCATTCTGATCTGCGTGTACCGGGCGCCTCTGGCGGCATTCGTTCCGCTTATCTCAATCAGCGCGAGTGTATACGTGGCGCTGGCACTCTTGAATCGCCTGGCGGTGGCCGGATGGGGTCTGAGCAACCTGGAGCGCACGTTTGTCGTGGTGCTGATGTTCGGGTCCGGCACGGATTACGCGATGTTCTGGCTGGCGCGATACCGGGAGGAGTCCCGCGGGGGCGTGGGTCCGGAGGCTGCCGTTGCGGCGACGGCGGGCACGGGCGGGGCCATCGCGGCCAGTGCGGCCACCACGGTGATCGGTCTGTCCGCGCTGCTGCTGGCGGAGCTGTCGCCCACGCACAACGCCGGTCGAGTCCTGGGGCTGGCGATTGTGATTTCGATGGCCGCCGCGTTGACGCTCGTTCCGGCCGTGGCTCGGCTGATGGGGGCGCCCCTCTTCTGGCCGCGATTGCTCGGCATGGCCGGGCAGGAGGCTCTCAGCCGACGGTGGGATCGTCTGGCACGTGGGGTGGTGCGTCATCCGCTCAGCGTCCTGGTGGGGATGGGCGTGTTGCTGTCTTACCCGGCGTGGCACGGAAGCCGCACGCCGTGTCGCTATGATGCGCTCGGCGTAGTGGACAGCGACAGCAGCGCGGCTCGCGGACAGAAGCTGGCGGAGCGGCATTTTTCCGCCGAGGAGCTTTTCTCCTGGACCTTCGTTCTGAGCAGTGCTCCCGAGTGCTCCCCGAAGACGCTCGACCGACTTGCCGCCGGACTGGCCCAGACGTGCCGTGGGGTGGAAGGCGTGACGGATGTGTGGAGTCTGGACAGCCCGTTCGGGTCGCGGTCTGCGACGGCACTCCTGGCGCGGTCATGGATCCGGCCCTATTACGTCAACGACGATTGCTGTTGCGTCCGGGTGGAGGTCATGCAGCCTTTCCCACCGTTCTCGGACGCCGCCATGGACCTCTGCTCGCGCCTGACCCGCGGAGTCGAAGACTGGGCGGCACGCAACGGGGAGGGGAACGTTCGACTTCATGCGATCGGGCTGACGCCATACATCCTGAACATCAAAGCGCTGTCGGATGTCGACCAGATACGCATCATGATCTGCGCGGCGACGGCTATCGGAATTGTCGTGCTGATCTGGGTGCGACGACCGGGGCTGACTCTGATCATGGTGATTGCCACGCTGGTTCTCTATCTTGCCACACTGGCGGTCACCGACTGGACGTTTCGGGTGGGGCTGCACCGGGAGGCGTTGGACTGGAAAGTCAAGCTGTTCCTGTTCGTCATTATGATGGCGGTGGGCCAGGATTACAACATCTTCCTGGTTTCCCGCATTCTGGAGGAACGGCGGAATCGGTCGCCGGCCGAGGCCACCCTGCGGGGGATCGTGACCACGGGTCCGGTCATCAGCAGTTGCGGGCTCATCATGGCGGCCACTCTGGGGTCGATTGCCGCGACCGGATTGACGTTCTACCAGCAACTGGGGTTCGCTTTTGCTCTGGGCATTCTTCTGGATACGTTCGTGATCCGTCCGATCATCGTGCCGGCCTGTTATCTGGTGGGCGAGCGGCTGCGGCGGAGAGGGCTCGACTTGCCCGCTCCGGGCTCGTAGAGTACGGATGAGCCTGGTGGGTTTTCGGGGAGGACGTTTCAGATGGCGGCAATTCGCAACAGAATCTCGTATGCGGTGCTGGGTGTCGTGTTGGCGGTCGGCGGCCTGAACGCGCCGGGCCGTGCGGAGATTCTTGACATCCGCGCCGAGATCGCCGCGAAGGCCGAGGAGTATGCTGACGACGCGCTGGTTTCGTCCGATGCCGCGTTCGAACAGTTCCCCGAGACTCAGTCCGGGTTTCCGCTGGAGGTCGGAGTCGTGCTGGGGAACCCCGGCGACTTGACGGACGTGGCATTCGCGTTCACCGATTTCCGTGACCCGACCCGCCCGACGGGCAGCGCCAATCCGGCGGAGTTCGGGCTCGAAACCACGTGCGTGTCCCGGGGGCCGGCCACCGCATATTCAGTTCAGTCCGAGGCGGTCGAAACGCGGACGATTCGTCTGACCGCGGGCGACCTCGGCCTTTCGTTCGGGCAATCCCGCGCCAGCAGCGAGATTTTCCTTTCTGGCGCACTGATTCTGTGGACTCAGGATTCGGGGCGTGATCTGCGGGGCCTGGAAGCGGAAATCCAGGTGACGGTCTATCGGGTGGCAGGCGCGTCCGTCTCTACTGAGTTGTTTTCAACAGGTCTGCGGCTGTCCGGCACCGCGGAGGGCCGGGTGACCGCGGCGCCTCTTGGATCGCTCGTCTACGAGTTCGGCGGATCAGAGCTTCTGTTTTCAAACACCAGTTCGGACGCGCGGGCACAGGCGACGGTGTCCGATGCGATCGAGCCGCTGGGCCTGTTTCGTGTGGCTCTGATCCCGAATCAGGCCATCACCTACGAGTACGACGTTCCGACGGACCGGCCGACGATTCTGGAAGCTCGCTTCCTCACCCGCGTCAGGAGCCTGCCGGATGGCACCGGCGGCGGCTCTGCCTTCGGGCGGCAGTTCACCGCGCTCAACGCGGCGTTAGAGGCCGTGACGAGCTCGGCCGGGGCGGCGGCGGTCCAGGACGCCGTGAACGTGGCACAGGAATCACGGAACGCGTCCACGGTGTCGGCGCCATCGTTTCCCGGACGCAGGTCGGCCTGTGGTGCATTCGGGGCCGAACTGGGGCTGATGGCTCTGTTGTTTGTTGGGGGTTGCCGATCGCTCCTGGTCCGGCGGCGTGCAATTGACCTTCCGTAACCTGACGGCTACAGTTCAGCCCGGTGGAAGGTGGAGCGGCAGCCGTAGAGCAACGCACATGATTGTAGATTGCTACACGCATATTTGGGAATCCATGTCGCAGTTGGGGCGCGATCTTCCGTGGACGCGGAGTCGGCTGGGGCTGCCTGCGCTCACCCGGCTGGAGGGTGCGCCCGCCCGTGCCGGCGCGGAGCGGCATTACGAAGCTTCGCGCCCCGTGGATACGGTTATCGTGCTTGGCTTCAAGAGCCACTACCTCGGCGCCGAGATTCCCGACACGCTGGTGGCCGACTATGTGCGGCGCTACCCGGACAAGCTCATCGGGTTTGCCGGGGTGGATCCGTCGGTTCCGGAGGAGGCGATCGGGGCTCTGGTTCGTGCCCGCAAGGAACTGGGCATGAAGGGCGTCGGGGTGGCGCCGGCGGCCCAGGATTATCATCCGACCGACACCCGCGCCATGCGCGTGTACGCGAAGGCGAACGAACTCCAGATGCCGGTCCTGTTCCATCCAGGCATCCACATGACGACGGCGTGCAAGCTGGAGTACGCCCAGCCCGTGCTGCTGGACGAGGTGGCACGAGAGTTCCCCGACCTCAAGATGGTCATCGCCCACCTGGGTTATCCGTGGGTGGCGGAGACGATCGTCCTGCTGGCCAAGCATCCCAACGTCTATTCGGACGTAAGCTGGCTGCTGCACCATCCGTGGGAGGCGTATCAGGCCCTGCTGGGCGCGCACCATCACGGCGTGATGGACAAGTTGCTCTTCGGCAGCGGGTTCCCCTACACCTCCGCCGCCAACTGCATCGAGACGCTGTACAGCATCAACCATATGGTGCAGGGCACCAACCTGCCGATCATTCCGCGAGAGCAACTCCGCGGCGTCGTGGAGCGAGACGCCCTGGAGGCGCTGGCGATCCGACCCGGCGCCCGGCGCGCGCCGTCGGAGTCGCCTGCTCTCATGGAGCCGGACGAAGACATCTGAAACCGCGATTCGCTATCGTCTTCCGCTCGCGTGCTTCCATGCTCGCCGCCCGGCCATCTTCCTGAGCCTGACGGCGCGGCCTGAAGGGCCGTCGGCCGCCTGGTTCCCCAAGCGTCACAACCGGGCAGGATCGTCCGGATCGTACGGGCGAGCCGGAACCCCTGGTGCTTCGAGGCCGCCTCGCGAGAGTCTGCGGTTGGGGGCGGGTCAACTCGTATGCGGCCGGTGCGTTCGAGAGGATCGCTGGCAGGCCCGAAGGGGCGTGTCGCGTCCGACCGCGCGCAGGCAAAGCGGCTTGAATATGTCCGTTCGGGAGATCGTCGATCTGGTTGGCGTCAGACAGGTGCGCCTTGGGCGACGTCGCTCAGAGCGTCCGGGTTGAGGATGCGGACGCGCTGGGCGTCGGGCAGGTCGATCAGGCCGGCGTCGGCCAGGCGGCGGAAGGTGCGGGAAAGAGTCTCACTGGTCAGATTCAGGTGGTTGGCCAGGTCTTTCTTGAGGATCGGCAGGGTGAAGGCGGCGGCGCCGTCCGTGGGATCACTTCGAATGAGAAACTGAGCGACGCGGCCCGTGGCGTCACGCAGCACGATGTCCTCCATCACGCACACCAGATGCCGAACCCATGTCGCCATGCTGGCCATAAGCTGCAGACAGAATGGATGGCTTTGCTCCAGGAGGCGGCGGAAGTCTCGCTGGGGCAGAAGGGCGCATTTCGTATCCTCCATCGCCTGGGCGCAGGCCGGACACTCGAAACCCCCGATAACCGCCACCTCTGCGAACGTCATGCCGGGGTAGGCGAAGTGAAGGACGTGCTCTTTGCCGCTGGCGGCGATTTTGTAGATTCGGACGGTTCCGCGGGCGACGACGTACAGCCCCGGGCATGGGTCGCCCTTGCGGAAGATGATCTGCCCTTTCCGAAAGGACACGGTTCGCGCAATCGCTTCCAGGCATTCTAAGGATTCACCGGAAAGCCCGGCAAAAAAACCGGAGGTGCGAAGAATCGTAACTGCTTCTGAGGGCATAAGTTATGCGCAATCTCCAAAGATTCCGCAAGCGATTGATCCACGTCAAGGCCCCATCGGGCTTTCTGTGGCAGACTGCCAGTATGACGTCGATGCCGCGGGCTGACAAGCGTAGCGGTATCCTGGAGAGACCTTGATGATACGCGAGATCGTGCATATTGATGAGGACCTCTGCGATGGGTGCGGCCTGTGCGTGCCATCGTGCGCGGAGGGGGCGATTCAACTGATCAATGGGAAAGCCCGGCTGGTGTCGGACCGGTTGTGTGACGGCTTGGGGGCGTGTCTGGGGCACTGTCCCAGGGGTGCCATCCGCATTGAGCGCCGCGAGGCGGATGCGTTTGACGAGGCGGCGGTGGCGCGCCACGTCGAGCGTACGGCGGTCCCAGCGCCCTCGGCCCCCGTGCCACCGGCAGGTTGCCCGTCCGCCCGATTCGTGCAGCTTGGCGCGGTTGACCGCGTTCGAAGCGAGGGCGCGGCCGCGGAAACGAGTGACGTTCCGTCGATGCTGCGGCAGTGGCCGGTGCAGTTGCGCTTGCTGCCTGCCTCTGCGCCGGCATTGCGCGGGGCGCATCTGCTGCTGGCGGCGGACTGTGCGGCGTTTGCGATGGGGGGATTTCACGGTACGCTTCTGAAGGGACGCGTATTGGCGATCGCGTGCCCGAAGCTGGACGATCCGACGGGATACGTCGAGAAGTTGGCGGATATACTCCGGTTGAACCGACCGACAGCGGTGACGGTGGCTCGGATGGAGGTGCCTTGCTGCGGCGGTCTGTTGAGAATGGCGTTGGAGGCGCGACGGCAGAGCGGTCTGGACGTGCCGGTGCATGACCTGGTAATCAGCACGCGGGGCGAGATTCTCGGATCGCGTGAAGTCCCCGGGGAGTCGGCCGCCTGACCGACGATTCCGCAAGCCGATGGTGTAGTGGTGAGGAATAAGACAGGAGTACCCCATGTTCTGCAATCAGTGTGAACAGACGGCCCACGGGACGGGCTGTGTTGTGACCGGCGTCTGTGGAAAAGACCCGGACATGCAGTCTCTGCAGGAGACGCTCTTGTACGGGCTCAAGGGTATGGCGGCCTACGCCCACCATGCCCGGCGCCTAGGCAAGTTTGACGAAGAGGTCAGCGCGTTCATCGAGGAGGCCCTCTTCGCGACGGTGACCAACGTGAATTTCGATATGGAGAGCCTGTTCGAGCTGGTGCTGGAGTGCGGGCGACAGAACCTGCGGGTGATGCAGCTCCTGGACGAAGGGCACGCCGAGCGGTTCGGCAAGCCCTCGCCGGCCACCGTATACGAAGGGACCAAGGCCGGACCGGGCATCCTGGTGACCGGACACGACATGGCGGATCTGGAAAACCTGCTGAAACAGACGGCCGGCAAGGGCATCAACGTCTACACCCACGGCGAAATGCTGCCGGCGCACATGTACCCCGAGTTGCGCAAGCACCCGCACCTGGCGGGCCACTACGGCGGCGCGTGGCAGAAACAGCGGACGGAATTCAAGCAGTTCAGCGGGCCGGTGCTGGCGACGACGAACTGCATCCTGATCCCGCGGGAGGACTACAAGGATCGCGTGTTCACGACGCGGATCACGGCCGTCCCCGGCGGCACACGCCTGATGACGGACGATTTTTCACCGCTGATCGACAAAGCCCTCCGCTGCGAACCGTTGCCGGATGCGAAGGACAAGGAGAGCGTGGTCGGTTTCCACCATTCGACGATCCTGTCGCTGGCGGGCTCGATCGTGGAGGCGGTCAAGGCCGGTCGGCTCCGGCATTTCTTCGTGATCGGCGGATGCGATGGAGCGGCGCCGGGCCGGAACTACTACACGGAGTTCGCCCGCAATGCTCCGAAGGACGCGGTCATCTTGACGCTCGGATGCGGCAAGTATCGGATTCGGGACAACGAGTTCGGCACCATTCGTCTCAACGGCGGCGCCCCGATCCCGCGGCTTCTGGATATGGGGCAGTGCAACGACGCGTACGGCGCCATTCAGGTGGCCCTGGCTCTGGCCAAGGCGTTCAACTGTTCGGTGAACGATCTGCCGCTGAGCGTCGTGCTGTCGTGGTTTGAGCAGAAGGCGGTGGCGGTGTTGCTGACGCTTCTGTACCTGGGTGTCAAGGGCATCCGGATCGGCCCGGCGGCCCCGGCGTTCTTCTCGCCTAACGTGATGCGGATTCTGCAGGACAAGTACGACCTTCAACTGATCGGGAGTGATCCGAAGGCGGACTTGAACGAAGCGCTCGCTCGGCGACCGAAGTAGTCCCAGCGCCCCGCGAGGCGAGAAGGAGGGCTTCTGCATCCGGATGCGGCCCCGTCCCGTCGACCCGTGTCGTTGCCGCCATTGTGCGGCGCGCGGACGGATGGGGCGGGGCCTTTTTGCAGGCTTCCTCCGCAAGCGCGCTGTGTGTGGATGCGCTTGCGGGCTTTCATGGCAGATTCCACAGGCGGGGGCGGCTGATCCGGCTCGAGTGCCGGCCGGGCTGACCCAGGAGGCGTGAACGTGGCTGGAGGCGGCAAGCGTGTGCTGGATGTCGGGCAGTGCCGGCCGGATCACCATGCGATGCGGAGTGTGCTCGTGTCGTGGTTCGGCGTGGAGGTGGATCAGGCGCACAGCGCCGCAGAGGCCCTGGCAACGCTGGACCAGACACACTACGACCTGGTTCTGGTGAACAGGTTGTTGGATGTTGATCACAGCCCGGGGCTCGAACTGATCCGAGCCATCCGGCGCGAACCGAAGCTGTCGCAAATCCCCGTCATGCTGATCAGCAACCAGGAGGATGCCCAGGAGGCCGCCCTCCAGGCGGGTGCCGTCCGCGGTTTCGGAAAGGCGGCCCTGACGCATCCGGCCACTCAGGCGCTGCTCAAACCATATCTGGACCTGACCGCATGGGCTTGAGGAACGGTGGCATGACATAAGCGGCTTGGACGTCCCGTCATTCTTCTTCGTCCGCAATGGTGCCCAGAACGGTCGTTCTGTGTGTCCATCCCGCGAGGGGCTTCCCCACGGACACGAGTGCCCGTGCCGCCGGATTCCCGGCGTCCGTGAAGAGGCCCGAATTCCCCCGCGATTTCATCGAAAGGGTTTGATTCGGGGAGAATCGGGAACGGGCCTGTGGTATAATGACGCCCGGAGTCCGTGCGCGGCGCTCGGACGGTCGGGATCTGACAGCCTCCCACGGAGAGGCGCACGATGCGAGAAACGGTTGGGTCCGCCTGGCGGTTCGGTCGGGGGATCTTGTGCGTTGTGGTGGTTGTGG